>ERZ1292633.103-Hain-H41-02um-R1-103-length-116901-cov-11_pt1 | contig 116901 bp, 103 predicted proteins | sample MGYA00564406_ERZ1292633 | MGnify/ENA primary metagenome ERZ1292633 (study PRJEB36523, sample SAMEA6512639) | groundwater metagenome | collected 2019-01-08 | study: AquaDiva: Metagenomics assemblies of 32 groundwater samples
ATGTCCACTAGCATAGTCATTTTCTGCTAGTGGGGAAATTCATTTAGAACTCACACAAGACAGTAGTAATAGTGTCGCACAGGTTTTCAACCGTTAGAAATGCCGATAGGATTATAGTGTTGGATAAGGGGAAGATAGTGGAGGAGGGTTCGCACAACCACCTCATGGCGCTTAACGGCTATTATGCTAAAGCTTTTAATCTTCAGGCCGAGGGGTATTCGAGCTGAATTACTCGGCGTATCCCAGCAGTTTGTAAATTTTTTCCATCGGTTCTACTTTAAAACCGTTTAGATCTTGGCGGGACTCGCATTTGTAGGCCTCTCTTCTGGTTGGTTTGTCGATTAATTGTTCTGTGTGGTCTTTAAGGTAAAGCTTTATTTTTTCATAAAGTTCTGTTGCAGATTCTCTGTGCGGATTGTTTCCTTTGCCTCTGTAGTACTTTTCTACAAGTTTCATGTCGGAAATTTTTAAAAGGCCTTCAATGTTTTCGAGCCACTTGGGGCTTATTTTACTGCCGGTGAATACTCCCGAGGATTCGATGATTTGAGTGGCCAGTTGATCCTCCTGGTTACGAAGCTTTAATTTATAACCTTCAAAATCTATGTTGATCGGATCAAACGGGATGTAGGGCTTATGGCTGAAGATGTCAATTTTTATTTTTGTGTCAAGGTATAGTATAGTTTCAAAAAATCTAAAGAAAGGTGATAACCATACCATGGGTTGGTTTATAAGAAAGCTTATTTACTTTAACAGGGCGGCCTATCAACCTAGTTTGTTTGAAAAGGTTTCTGCAACGCTTGGAGTTCTCACAGGTCTTGCTTTTACGGTGCTCATTGTCAAGTGGCTTGAGGTTGCCTGGGGAAATTCCCTGGTCAACTTTGTAGGTACGTTTGGGGGAATGTTTCTTGTTCTGGCTTTTGTGGGCAGTTTGGTGCAGTACATATATGATCTTGTAACTACGCACTGCTTGGCTCGAAGTGCTTTTATCAGAGCAAGCTTCACGCTCCTTGAGCTTGGTTCTGCGTACCTTTGGGGAGTTATGGCACAAGTAATTGTTGGGGCTACAACTCTGCTTGCGCTGGTATTTCCTATGCTTCTAGCTTTCCTCAAGGGATGAGACTTTAGTGGTCGAATGTTTACAAAGGCATTCGACCACATTCACTTTTGCAAAGCTTTTGCTATTTTCTTGAAATAGATGCCAGTCTATAGTAGAGTTTATCTACTTTATGAAAATAGCTGTTGGGTATCCTCCCATTGAAACAGATAAAGGGGTTCCACTACTTTCTCAAAATAGGCAATTTCAGTATTTTAATGCGGAGACATTTATTTATCCTATGGTTCCTGCATATGCTGCATCTAACCTTAAGCATAATGGTTATGAGGTGGTGTGGATGGATGGGATAGCCCTTAAGCAGTCTTATGATGACTGGATTAAAGAATTAGAGTTGGAGAAACCAGATGTTTTGTTAGTTGAGACAAAAGCCCCAATTGTTAAGCATCACTGGAACATAATTAAAGATCTTAAAGTAAAATTTCCAAATTTGATATTAGTATGGGTTGGCGATCATGTTACGTTTATGCCCAAAGAAACTTTTGATAATTCTCCTGTTGATTTTATCCTAACAGGAGGGGATTACGATTTTTTAATTGTGAATCTGTGCAATCATTTTACTAAAAATGAGGCTCTTGAAGGTGGTATTTGGTATAGATCTGGGGATATAAGAGTTAAACAGGAGCCTGGTAAGACTGAAAAATCTCAAGGCGGTTTGGATTTGAGTTGTACAGGCCCTCAAAAGCTCAAACATGTGTTGGACGAGCTTCCTTTTGTTGACAGAGACCTTACTAAATGGCAGTTATACGCTTACGCAAATGGGAATTACCGTTACACCCCGGCAACTTACATGTATTCTGGTCGGGATTGTTGGTGGAACAGATGCACTTTTTGTGTATGGGATCACACAATTAACCCTATAGGTTCTTATAGAAGATTTACTCCAGAGAGGCTTTTTGCGGAGATTAAGCATGTTGTTGATAACTATGGTGTCAAAGAAATTTTTGATGATGCCGGAACCTTGGCAGTGGGGCCTTGGCTCAAGACTTTTTGTAATTTGCTTATAAGTTCCGGATATAACAAGAAAGTAGTGTATGGGTGCAATATGAGGCTAAATGCTCTAACTCAGGAATATTATGATCTTATGGGCAAAGCAAACTTTAGGTTCATTTTGTATGGAATGGAGTCAGGGAACCAACTCACACTTGATAAGCTTGATAAAGGAGTTAAAGTCCATCAAATTGAAGAGGGTGTCAGGATGGCCAAAAAAGCCGGTCTTGACCCGCATTTAACCGTTATGCTTGGCTATCCATGGGAAGACTATGATATGGCCAAAAACACTATAGCTCTTGCCAAACGCTGTTTTGATAAAGGTTATGTTGATACTATGCAGGCTACTATTGTGATCCCTTATCCCGGTACCCCTTTGTGGAAGGAATGTAAAGAAAAGGGTTGGCTCCTTTCTGAGGACTATGATGATTATGACATGAGAAAGTCGGTTATGACATCTGCAATTACAAACGAGCAGATTTTGGAGCTTACACAGGAGCTTTATTCCTCCTTCTTTACTCCTAGATACATGCTTAGAAGGTTGCTTGAAATTAGAACTCTGGATGATATTAAGTACCTTTTTTATTCTGCTTGGAAACTTATAAGCCATCTTTTAGATTTTGATCCCAACCAAACAAAAGTGAGCATGCTGTCTCCAAAGTTTTTGGTGAACGCGGTTAAATCGCTTGCAAAAACACTCTTTCCAAGTAAAGCCGAAAAGGTTGTTGATAAGAATCTGAAAGAGAGTGCAGAGCTTGCTGCAAAAGAACAACTTGAGGTAGTATGACATGGTCCAGGCCTAACTTTTAATTCTTAACCAAACCATATGAAAATAGCAGTTTTACACAGATACCCTCCATCGCAGGTAATAGCGACTAATGCGTCTTTTCTTGAATTTTTAAGAGTTTTGGCAAAAAAAGAAAATAGTATTTACTATATTACTTATAAAGATAAGAAGGAAAGAGTTCAAATTGAAAACCTGAGTTACAAAGATCTACCCTTTTATTTTGATAGAGGAAATAATAAAGACAAGTTAATTAAGACAATACTTTGGACTTTCATGGTGCCATTTTACGTTTTCCTACTAAACACTAAGTACAAGTTTGACCTTGTGTATTGTGATGACTCAGTTCCATATTATGGTTTTCTTACTAAACTTTTAAACCCGTTTACTAAGGTTGTTATAAGACTAGGGGATCTACAGACAGGCTATTTCTTAGCTGATAATCACCATACCCTTTTTAGGTTTTCATTGTTGTTGGAAAAGTTTATGTGGAATACGGTTGATGGATTGGTGGCAATTAGCGAATCTTTTAGAAGATTTCTGATTAAGGAGGGAGTTGAAAATAATAAAATTTGTGTTGTGGAGGAGAGTATTAATCTTGATGGATTTGACCAGAATGGTAGGGCTCAAAGCACAAGTGGAAAAACCATTTTGTTTCATGGAGCGCTGCTTAAATGTAAGGGCCTTGAGGTGTTAATAGAGGCCTATAAACTGCTTTTTGAGAAAGATAAAACCTTTAAACTTATCATAGCCGGGGGTGGTGAAGTGGAGGAATCTGTTAAAAAGCTTGCCTCCAGTTTGAAACTGCCTGTTGAGTTTACAGGTTGGTATGATCATCAAAAATTAGTTGAAATTATGAGAAAAAGTGATGTTAGTGTTGTTATGAGAAGCCCAAATATGGCTAATAATTTTGTTGTAACAACGTGTCTTTTGGAAAATTGGAAGTATAAAAAACCTGTGGTTGCACCAGATCTGGAAGCTTTTAGGAGTATTGTTACGGATGGTATAAATGGTGTTTTGTTTAGGGTAGGTGATAGTAAAGACCTTGCAGAAAAATTGGAAGTTTTATTTCTGAATAGAGATAAGTGGGATTTTTTGGCTGAGGAGGGATTTAAGACAGCCCACAAATATTTTGACCACAAACTCATAGCTTTGAAGATGAGTAAAGTGCTTTTAGATTATACTAAGGGAGGAAAGTGAAAGGTTTATATATTATAAACGGTCTTGGCTTTTCCCATGGGGTGGGTATTGGAGGCTCTGATAAAAGGGCAATAGAAGTACTAAGAGCTTTGAAAGTCGCTAAACTTGAACAGTTTGATATTCTGACCACTTACTCCGGAAAAAAGATCTTTTTGAAAGATGAAAAGCTTGATGTTTTATATTTGACAATCACCAAACCTTTTTTTTGGCCCGAAACTATAAATCATTACTTGTTTGGAAGGGTTTTGTCTTATTTTTATGCGCTTTTAGTTTCCGGTTGGATTATTTTAAGGAAAAACACTTACAATTTTTATTTTGCAACTTCCGATTTTTTCTTTGACTTAATTCCGGGATTTTTAGGAAAAGCAGTTCATAAAAAAAAGTTAATTTGTATGGTGCATCATTACATAAGGAGTCCAAAAGAAAGATCGGGGGGGTTTCTTATAAACTTTCTTATGTATTTTTCTCAGCGTTTTAGTTTTTGGTTTATTACAAAAACGGCAGACGCCCTGTTTTTGTACGACACAGATGAAGGAAAGAAAATACACCAAGTTTTTTTGACTAGTGGTTATAAAAGGAAGGTTTTTTTTGTTAAAAATGGCATCAACACAAAACTGATTGATAAAGCTGAAAAGAAAGAGACCCTTTATGATGCGTGTTTTGTTGGAGGTCTGAGACTTAGTAAGGGTATAAACGAATTTGTACCTATTTGGGAGCAAGTTTTAAAATTTAAATCCGATGCTAAATTGATAATACTGGGTGGGGGTAGTAAAGAACTTGTTGACCAACTTAAATTTCAGATCAAAGAAGCTGCGCTCCAAAACCACATAATTCTTGCAGGACCTTTATCCGGAACAGCCCTTTTTGAAAAAGTAAAAGCTTCTAAACTTTTTTTATTTCCAAGTCATGAAGAGGGTTGGGGTATTGCCCTGTGTGAGGCAATGTATTGTTTGCTTCCTGTGGTTTGTTATGACTTACCCGCTTTTACCGTTTTTGGCAATGTGTTAATTAAATGCAGAGTGGGTGATTTTGACTGTTTAGCGCAAAACACCATAGAACTTTTGAAAAAAGATGCAAAGAGAGTTGAGATTGGAAAAACCCTAAATGTTATTGCAGCAGAGTATACTTGGGAAAAGATTGCTCTTTACGATCTTGAATGCATAAAAAGTGTGCTCTGAGTTATTTTGTGGCTGATACATAGGCCACATCCCTGAAAAGAACAAAAGGAAAATTATTGGCTAAGGTTAGAGCATATTCAAAAATTCCCGGTAGTAACTCATCTAATCTTGAAAGACCGTAGTAACCCTTAGGAGGAACATATTTCCCCATTTGGCCATTATTGGAAAAAAGCTCTTGTTTTATTTTAGTGGTGCTAAAACCTACATTTTTGAGCATTTTGGCAAGCTTTACCGGACTTGAAAAGTTAATGTGGGATGGATCATAAAACCAAACTTTAGGGAAAAGGAATCTATTTGGACACCAACCGTTAGGGGTTATTAATAATATTTTCCCCCCAGGTCTTAACACCCTTAAAGACTCCTTCATAAATTTAAGTATTTCTTGATCTGTAAAATGTTCAACCATATGCGCATTCAAAATCAAATCAAAGGTATTGGTTTGATATGGCAGATTTTTGCTGTCGCCAATAACAAACTTCCCTTTGGGAAAATTTTCTTTTGCGCTGTTAATGGCATCTTCTGAGAAGTCCACACCGTGTACTTCTTTTAGGCCCAGGCTTCCAAGGAATTTGCAATATATACCAACACCGCAAGCCACATCCAACGCTTTAGCATTATGGACTTTTTTCAGATCAACAGGCAGTAGTCCCCGAATCATTCTTTTAAGGAACAAATCCAAATCCTGATAGTGCCTTACCTCAAAGTATTTTGTATTATAATACTCATTATTATATGAGTTCTCCTGATACACAATTTTCTTAATCACTTTTGCAGGATTGCCCGCTGAAATAGTATCATCCTCAATATCTTTTGTTACTACTGAACCGGCTCCCACCACAGCATTTCTGCCAACGGTAACTCCACCCAAAACTATTGCCCTTGTGCCAATCCACGCCCCTTCTTTTATTGTTATAGGTTTTTCTGTAATTGCTAAATTTCTTAATTCAGATTTTTTTGTGTAATCGTGCCCCCTTGATATGATTGCTACATCATGCGCAAAAACAACATTGTCTTCAATTATTACTTTTCCATCCTCATTTCCCGCATTGATTAAGGCATTTACCAGAGAAACGTTTTTTCCAATCCGAATATTTTTAGCCCCGTTAAAAATTTTAAAACCACCTGCAAAACTTGTTTTCCAGCCAACCTCCCCTACTCTATAGTAATATTTAAGTAACAAATACTTAATTAGGTTGAATGAAAAGTCTATTATTTTGGAAGGAACTATCTTTCTAATGATTTTAATTAGTAAAGTCATAAATTTATAGCTTTCATGTAGGCTTTTTCATAATCCTTAATTAACTTTCCCCAATCATACTTTTTAGCAGTTTCCAACCCTTTTAAAACAAGTTTTTTTCTCAAGACTTGATTGTCTATTAATGTGACCACCGCATTTGCAATTTCTGTTATGTCATTAGGGTCTTCAATAAGCTGTCCTGCCCCGTCCAATATTTCAGGAATAGCTGTTTTGTTAGTTGAAATTATAGCGCATCCTGATTTCATAGCCTCTGCAAAGACTATACCAAATCCCTCCTCATATGTGGGAAGCAGGTAGATATCCGCTTTTTGATATGTAGCCACTTTGTCAGTCTGGGGGACAAAGCCAAGCAGTTTTATATCTTTTGTTAGGTTAAGCTCTTTAATCAGTTTTTTGATCTGTTCTTCCATAATGCCTGTCCCACCTATCAAGAATGAAATATCTTTTCTGTTAGATGTCTTTCTAATTATATGAATTGCTTTGACAAGATTAATTAAATTTTTCCTGGGCTCTAGCCTGCATAAAGTAAGCACCAGTTTTGAGTTTTTCTTGAGTTTTTCAGTAAGTGCTGATCTATCTATAGTTGGAAAGATGTCTTCTCCTATATATATAACCTCAGGGTAATACCCATAATTTTCATCACATTTTTTTGAAATGTAATGTGAAATACTTACAACTTTATTTGCGTACTTAGCTTCTTTTCCCTCCCAAGGAGTGTAGCCCTCAAGAATAAAAATGTATGGGATTCTAAATAGGAGTCTTATTAACTTTGCTATCACGGCTTCCGTTGCAAAATGAACGGAAATGATGTCTGGTCTTATTTTTTTTGTTAACAGAAGCCTGGTCAATTTTATAAAACTTAACGCCATGAATATAGCTGTGTACATGTAAAGCAGGAAGGGGTTTTCATACGAATTGTCATTTTCAAAAGGAGCCCTAGGCACAGTGATAATGGTTAGCTCTGGAAAGCCTTTCCTTAAGAAGTCAATTTGTCCACCTTTTCTGGTAAGAAGAGTTAATTTGTGTTTTGGGGAAAAATTCTTAACAAGCCCTTTTAGATGACTTTCAGTCCCTCCACCTCTTACCCCTGTCCACCTGTGGAAAAAAAGAATGTTCATGAAAAAAGCCCTTCCAGAAACCCGCTGATTCCTTTGAGCTGTTTTAAATCTTTTGTTTTGAGAGTTGCATATACCCAGTAAAAATTAAGGAGCATTATATTTAACAGCGCTCCAATTAAACCGTCCAGACTTTTAGGTCTAATATGTTTTTTATAAAAAAGAGCTGTATCCTTTCCAATAAAATATGCGTTTCTGGAGGGTCCTATCCTTACATGGTGCAAGGCTTTTACTTTTGGTGTAAAGATTATTTTGAATCCCGCTTGCTTGATTCTTAAAAAAAGATCACCATCAGCATGATTAAAATTAAAGTGCTCATCAAACCCGTTAACTTTCATTAATACTGTTTTTTTAATGCCCATGCTTGTTGTTGTTGCAAGATCTATCTCCTGTCTGGGGTAATCTTTTGATTGTTCTAAACCGGCGCCAATGCTGTAAGCACCGCTTTCAAATAACTTTCCGGGTTGAAGAACATTGTCTTCCATTGCAAAGTGAAGGTAGGGAAAAGACAAAATTTTAAAATAAGTATTTTTTTGCGATAGGAGAAAAAGTCTGTGCATTTCTCCTGCAGGAAAACTTGTAGATATAACAGGCCCTGTAACAACACCTGTTTCTTCACGGGAAAGCTCCTCATTAATAGAGAAGAGCCAGTTTTTATCAGCCTCCGCGTCGTCTGCTATATAAGCTAGATATTCTGTTTTGGAATTCTTCCAACCCAAATTAAAAAGGAAAGAGAGTTTTTTTGTCTGATCAACAAGCAGAGTGATCCTGCTTTTTTCTTTTGAATAAGTCTCAATAAGCTTATTTATTTGGGATGAGTTCTTGTAATTTTCAATTAAAAGAATACAAAAAGTCTGATAAGTTTGAGAAAATAGAGAATTGAGACACCTTACCAAGTCAGTTCCGCGCTCTTTATAAGGATAGGTATTTACTACGATTGTATATTTTGGAGGTTCCATACTAGATCTTAACGCTTTTAACTATCAATGTTTTACCAAGAGTTGGAAGTAGATCTGCTAGTGTTTTAGATGAAACGGAACCACTGGCATTGAAATTTACAATATCGGAGGTGTAATGAGTCACTTTGAAGCCGTTTTTTTCAAGTAACCAAATGAGAGATTCCTTTATGAAGTATCTAACATGTCCAGCCGAATAAGGTTCAAATGAAACTTCCAGATGTGGGTTTTTTCCAAAGAGAAGTAGAAGTCTTCTACCAAGGGCCGCAGTATTTGGGGTTGTGATTATTAATTCTCCATCCTTCTTAAGTGTTTTTTTTATTTTCTGTAAAAAACCGCTGGTGTCTGTGACGTGTTCTATGATTTCTCCCGCAATCACTGTATGAAATTTAGTATTGAAGGGGATAGCCCCTTTCTCTATATCCAAAAATTTTGCTACTAAACCTTTGGAATTGGCCTTGTCCACACATGTTTTTGAGATATCTGTTCCATATACTTTATTGCCGTTTTTAATTAAAAAAGAGCCTATATAACCATCACAACAGCCTATATCAAGAACAGTTTTTCCGCTACCAACAAGATCAGCAATTTTTTTGACTCTTACATCATCCGGCTTTCCCAGCTCATGAGTAGCATATCTTTTTTCATTAAAGTTTTCTTTTTCAAAAATCGGTTGCATAATTATTTAAATAAATTCAAATTTTCAAGAACCCAATTATATAGTTTTTCTATTCCCTGTTGGGGAGGTGTTTTAGGTTTCCACCCAAAAGATCTTTGAGCTTTTCTGATATCACTAATGTAGATTTTTTGATCCCCAGGTCTCCAGTCAGCTTGTCTTGCCAACAGTTTTTTCTTTGAGAGGCTTTCTAAAATTACTTTAAAATCTTTCCATATCGATATGGTATTGTCTTTTCCTCCCCCAATATTAAAGACTTCTCCTTGAGTTTTATTAATATTTTCTGTTGCTTTTTCAAAAGCGTCCAACAAATCATCTACAAATAACACGTCCCTCACTTGTTTTCCATCCCCAAAGATTGTTATCTTTTTGTTTGTCAGTAGGGCAATGATAAACCATGCTACCCACCCCTGGTCTTCAATTCCAAATTGTCTTGGTCCGTATATGCATGACTGTCTGAAAACTATGGTTTTCATGCCATAAATTCTGAAGTAGTCTCTGACATATTGGTCGCCTGAGCCTTTACTGCACCCATAAGGTGAGTGAAAATCAAGAGGTTGATTTTCAGGTATTCCATTAGGAAAGTCCTTGTATGCATAGGCATTAGCCTTTTCCATAATTTTAACCTCATCCATGCCTCCATAGACTTTGTTTGTTGAGGAATAGAGTAATGAAAGGTTTTTTGAACCGTATTTTCTTATAGTTTCCAAAACATTAAATGTTCCAAGCGCATTTATTTCAAAATCTCTTCTAGGCTTTTCTACGGAAGTGGTAACAGCAACTTGAGCAGCCAAATGAAAAACCCTGTCGGCGCTTTTTAAGGACTCTTTTAATTTTTCTGGGTTTTTTGTTATGTCAATTTTCAGGAATGATAATTTTCTAGGAAATTTGCTGTTTAACCACCCCAAGTTTTTTTCAGAACCGCTTCTTGACAGGTCGTCTGCCACTACAACCTCCTGTTTCTTTTCAAGCAATCTGTTTGCCAAATTGGATCCAATGAACCCAGCGCCTCCTATAATTATATTTTTCATATATTTGATATAGTGTCTTGTAGATTATAAAACAGGTTATTCTCAAAACAAGTGTTTTTTATGACTTTTAAAGAAAACGGTGTTCAGAAAGTTTTATACTTTTGTTGTTATACACTCTTTTTTTTATCTTTAATCCAATTATTTAATCATATAGGTAATAGGGAACTAGATTTGAATTTATTTTATAATTCGGACTCTTTGTCACATCCTGTAATATTTAAGGATTTGTTTGAGGATGGGTTTTCCTATTCCGGCTGGATGTTTTCAGATTCTCCAGCCTTTTTTCCGGACTTTCTGTTTTATTCCTTTTTCCGAATTGTCACTGGAAACTTTCTTCTAGCCTCTTTACTTAACAGTCTAGCCATTTTCTTGTTAATATTTGTTTTTTTTGATCTTTTGCTGCGGGAAATAGTTAATCAGAACTCCTACTTGCTGAGGTCTTTTGCGCTGCTAATTGGAACTTTGTTATCTGTGTTAATGGGTGTTGGTAAAGGCTTTCTTTTTTTTGTTCTTTTTCTCTCCCCGGATTTTCATGTGGGTACGTTGGCAATTTCAGTTTGTAGCTTGGTGTTGGTTATGATTTTTTTGAGAGGTGGAAAAAAAAGATATTTATACTTACTTTTCTTTATTTCACTGTTAGTAGGTATTTTTGACAGGCTTTGGGTTATCCATTTTGTTGCGCCTATTATGTTAGCCTCAACGCTATTATTTATGCTTGGCAAAAACTACAGATTGAGGTTGTTGTACATGTTGGTTGTAGTACTGAGCTCTTTTTTGTTGGGTTGGCTCATTTATAAAGTTATTGTGCCTTTTCCTACCTCCCCAAGTCTTAAACTGGACATAGCAGTTTTTTTAAACTTGTTAAGGGATATAAGGTTGTTGCTTACTAGTAAGTACCTAACCATTAATGTTGCGAGTGTTGATTACAGATTCAAAAACACGGTTTTTCCTTTTGTCTGGGTAATAATAATCACTTTTTTTTCATCCCTGGCTCTAATCTTAAAAAAGATATTAAAGAAAGAATTCTTGCATGTCCTTACCACTATGGACTTTTTCCTTATTTTTTATATTTTTTTGGTGATTTGTGACTTTTTAGGAACTGTTGTCTCAGGGCAGTATGTAGCCTTGACTCACTCAAGGTATTTTACGCCGCTTTTTATTTATTCAATGATTTCATTTCTGGTATTTCTACATTTTTTAATAAACAGACTTCAAAAAACCTACATTGCTATGCTTTGGGTATTTTTGATAGTGAATCAATTGCTTTTAATAAAGCCAGGACTTTCAACTAACAGTTTTAAAAGCTATAAATCTTTGGTTAATTACAGACCACAAATTGTAGATTGTTTAGATCGGGCCAAAGAAACGTATGAGTTAAAGTACGGCTTGGCTGATTATTGGAATGCCCATCAAATAACAATGTTTTCTATAACAGGGTTAAGAGTTTATCAAATTCATACTTACTATCCATCTCCAAACCCTTATCACTGGAACAATAATGTGGATTGGTATCTAGGAGATTTAAAGAGCAAATATGAAAAGCCCACATATAACTTTGTTTTACCAACAAGATTAAATGAAGAATATATTAGGTTTGGTTTAGGGGAGCCGTACAAAAAAATTTATTGCTCTTCACAAGAGGTTTGGTTATACTCAGGCGACACGGAAGAAAGGGTAAAATACGCTATCTCACCCAGAGTTCTTTTCAGACAATTAAGACTGCCCGGAAATAAACTTCTTATGAACGGAGACGAACTCAATAGTGTTTTGCTTGACCCATATGAAATTTTGAGAGCTTCTCAAACAGCCAAAGTTGGTAACAGTTTAGTCGCTGATAACATGCTTGCCAAGCCCGGAAATGTTGTGCTCGGTCCATATTTTTACATAGAAAATGGGATTTATAAGTTCACCCTGCTTTATAATAATGATGCGCTACAAGCTCAAGGAGGTCCAGTTTTGACAATATCTAAAAACTCAAAGCCAAATTTTCTTAAACTACCGTTATGGAGCACAAAGAGCCAGGATAGAAAGCTAGAAGGTTATTTCCAGATAGCATCATCAAAGATGGGTATAGGTAGACTGTATAGAACGGAAGATATCCAATTTAAAATATATCATAGCGGTAATAGTACTTTGAAATTAATTAGTCTTGAGCTTGAAAGAGTTAGGTAGATGGTACTATACTGACAACTTATAATTATGTTTAAAAGGATTTTATCAAAACTTGTTAAATTCTTAATATCTTTAATATCTATAGAGTTACTTTTACTTCTAATTTTTAATTTGTTAGTTTTTTTGGGACTGCTAATGTTTAAAAGTCAGCTGGCCTATGGGGATTTGCCACCTTTTCCAGAGTCTTATCAGACAGCTTTTGAAGACTTTTTTTATGTTTGGAAAAATTTTTCCTTTGGTTTGTATAGATATCCAGGACAGTTACAACCACTTCTGCAGGGTCTATTACTCCTTCTTTTTGGCAGTCCTGTACTTGCCCAAAAAGTTTATATGTTTTTCCTACCTGTAATGGCATTTTTGGGTTTTAAGTACCTGCTGAAAAGCTCTTATAAGAGTGTGAGCAGAATATCCGGTTTTATAACGGCTTTCTTTTACGCCTACAGCCCCATTTTTATTCAGGAATTCATGGGAGGAACTCTATACTCCACACTGCTCGGCTTTGCGCTTTTTCCTGTGGTCTTTGCAAAGTCCATTCAGTTGTATGAGGATTTCAACCTAAGAAGAGTATTAATTCTGGCTCTTATTTTGGGAGGTATAGTATCTTTTTACCCGCATTTTATTGTGATTTATTCAATTTCAATGTTTGTACCTTTTGTATTAGACGTTCTTTTAAATAGATTTAATAACTTAAAGATTTGGTTAGGGTTTTTTTTAGTGGGAGTATTGGTTATAGTGCTAAATCCTATTTTTGTGTTAACCAGCTTTAACCTTGTTAATACTTCTTCCGGTGTGACGTCGTCTTCTTTTTCAGCAAATGTAGAAAATTTTTTGAATGATGTTCATTACACTTATTATTGGAGCACATTTGGTAACATTTTTAGATTTGGAAATAATAATAGTCCACACGGTTATTCTGAGCAAAGTTGGTGGACGTATCAATTCTACGCGATTGTAACTTTTGTATTTGGTTACTGTTTTATCTTTAGAAGGAAAAAATGGAATGGGGTTTTTTGGTTTTCACTATTTCCTTCACTTATCTTAATTATGGGCTTTGTGTATTTTACCCATTTAAACAAAACAGATTGGTTGTTTAAGTTGTTCTCCCCACTTATTCTTTTTAGAAATCCTGCAAAGCTAACTTATTTATCATTCTTTTTCTTTTCACTTCTTTTCTTTGAAGCTCTAAATTTTGTAGAATCCAGATCAAAGACAGCCTTAGTAAAATATATATTTTTTGTTCCCATAAGCATAAGTATCCTCATTTATATTTGGCCTGTATTTACACAGGATTTGAGCTTATCAAAGTACAGATCAGGTTTCACTCTACCAAATGTTTATAAGGAAGTTATATCAAGAGTGGAGAAGGGTGAAGGCAGAAATTTTTGGTTGCCATCCTCTCATGAAAGCACCTCAATCAAGTTGGCGTGGCTTGATCAAAATAAGTTAGAATCTCAAATTGGAGTAAATCAATTTAGCGATGATTATTTTGTGGACGAAATCATCAACCCGCTAAATGCCTCTTTACTTAAGAGTAAGGAGCAAGAAATGAAAAACCTTCTAAATATTGCTCAGGTTAAAAATGTTATTTTGTTGAAAGACAAAAAAGACAACATATCAACTGAAACTTTATTTGGGTCTGGAAGTATTGTTGGTGGAAGCCAGGTTTTAAGTTCCTATTTGGATTTCCTGCCAAAACTTCATGACACAAAGAGTTATTCTATTTATCATAATGATACTTACTACCCCACTTTTTTTGTTCCAGATACTTTTGCGTATGTTGATGATGATGCCGTCTTTAACGGGTTTTTGAATACAATAAATCCTGAAGCAAAAATAGCTCTGATTAAGAGTAGCTTTTTTTCAAGCTTTCCTTCAAGTAGTTTTTCAGTGATTTGGCCTTCAAAAAAACACACCAACTTTGTAATGAGTGGCTGGGACCCGCTTTGGATTTGGCCTAGTGTTAGTGTAGATCCTAGAAATGAGGCTGTTTATAGCCTTGTTAGATTAAAAGAAAACTTCATAAAATTAAAAAATTCAGATTTTTCTGAAAGAATTGAAACTCTTTTGTGGCTTGCTTCCAAAAGAGTTGAGGAAGTGTCAGAATTTAATATTACTCAAGGTAACTTAAGATCTAAGATTCTTGCAGAATATTATGCTTCCATGAGTGGGGGTTTTATTTTACTTGAGGGTTATCCTTCCAAAACTGATTCTAGATATCAAAAATTCTTGAGGAAATATTCTGAGTTTTTAAAGAGGGGATTAGAAAAAGCAAATGTTGATGAGCAGGATGGAGAGTTGGGTTCAAAACTACAGGCACTTTTAAAGGAAGCACAGAAAGTTACTTTAAAATTTGATTATAATTGTGGTCTAGACATTTGTTTTTATGGCCAGGTTCCAAAAAGCGCAAATTATGAATTAAATCTGGGTTTGGAATATAAAGGACAAGAGCTTATTGAAGCTGGTGCTGTTTTGTCATCCGTTGGTCTAATGGGTGAAAAGGTTCTAGCCATTCCTCTTAAGAAGGGTCCAATTCAGAACTTGGGGGAAGTTTATTTGGAGAAGGACCATTATTATGAGCTTGAAATAGCGTTTCCTCCAGGAGAAAACCTTGTTTCAGAGGGGCCTTGGATTGAAGAAATTGAGCAGGCCCCGCCTGATTGGAATAAAATTGATTTTATAAAGACTGACTCATACCTTTTCCCACTTTTGAGTAATAAGAAATACTCTAAGGTAAGTCAAGTTATGCACAAAAAAATAAAATCAATTAATGAAAAAGGAAGCTTTAGACTTACTTTTGATTATTTGTTAGATAATGGGGATCTTGGGTATGCGGTGGTTCAGAGAGATAAGAACACAGGTAATTATATACAAGCTATGGGGGGCAGGGTTTCCCCAAATGTCAAAAGCTTTGAGAACTGTTTGAATGAAAATTGCTTTTCTACTCTTAATAAAACTTTCCAAACATCCGGTTTGGGGGAAGATGCTAGGGTAATCTTTTTTGTTGCTTCAAACAACAAGCTTTCTAAATTGGCGACTATAAAAAATGTAGCTCTAGAGCAAGTACAGGACATAGCAATGCATCTTAAAGCGGCCGGTTTTACTGATTACAAACCGTTAAGCATTAAGCCAAAGCTAGTAAAATTACGCCCCTTTTTATACAAAGTAGAGTTTGAAGAATTAACTTCTGAAATACCAGTGGTTTTTAATCAAAGCTTTCACAGAGGGTGGAAACTTTTTAGAACTGACACATGCAAGGGGTGGATTGTGGGTTTTATTCCAAGGTGCAGGTATTTTTCTTCAAATGAATATGATGAAAACCATACTCGCATAAACGGATTTGCCAATGGATGGGTAATCAAACCACAGGACTCTACAAACATAAGTTTTTATATAATTTTTGTACCCCAAATCCATTTTTTTATGAGTTTAATCTTCAGCTTAGTAGTTTTGATAGTGTTTTTACTTATCTATTTAAGGAGGAAAACCTTTGAGAGAAGGAATTTATGGACTTAATTGATAAAACAAAAACTTATCTGACAGTTACAAATATTGCAAATGCTTGGCTTTTGATTGTTGTTGTAGGTTTGTTTTTATTGTTCTTTACTCGGTTTTCTCCAATTTTAGTTCTAACCCCTCTTTTTTTGTTATGGTTTTTGCTGTTATGTATTGACCAAAAACTTTTTGTCATAAATTTGATACTTACTTTCCTTTCTCTAATTATTGCACTAATATGTCTGCTGTTTAATTTTTTATTTGTTTCAGAAGCTATGTTTTATGCATTTTTTTTACACTGTGTAATACTTATTTTGTATCAGTTAATAACTGTGCTCAGGGAAAACTAATTATGGCTTTTATAATTGGGGGTTTAGATGATCAGTTGATTCTTTTGGTATGGGCTAATGTATCAAAACTATTCTTTGCCTTTAATAACAAGGCTTTTTACGATTTCTTTCTGTATAAGGAAGTTTTTTGGCCTTTGCTAAAACCTTTTGAGACCAATGAGCCCATTTTATGGTTGGTTATGTCTTTATGCCTCTCCATATTTGGAATAAATTTTTATAACTTCTTTCTTTTGTTCACTCTTGCAGCAGCTTTTACAGCAAGTTTTTACCTTTTTAAAGAATATAAGTTTGGGTTACTCTATTCTGTTGTCTTTACTTTTTCTTCCTATACATGGTCTCATTTAGGAATACATCTGGGGCTCTCTCAAATTTGGCTACTTCCAGTATTTTACAAGATTTTTCTGGATGCATTAAAACTTAAATCTTTTCAAATTAAAAAGTTTTTTATAAGTGGAGTAATCTTAGCGTTAATTGCTTTAACCGCCAATTATTTAGCCTTTTTTATATTGCTGTCATTGTTTGCTGGAGTAGTTTTAATAGTAATATTACCGTCTAAAATTAAACTCTTTCCGGTGAGCCTGTTGGTGAAGGGGACAATGGTAACCTTTGTAGTTTTTGTTTCCATCTCAATTGCTACTTTATACCCTTTCATAAAAGCAAACTACTTTGACCCCGCCTTGAACGGCCCTAAAGCACAAATGATGGTAATAGATAGACCACTTTCAGACTTTTTCACATTTAGTACAAGACCCTGGTACTTTTTTATTCCTCCGCCGAGTAACCCAATCTTAGGGGGGCTAGGTCAAAGAATGATCTCAACAATTAAATCAACTAACTATTTTCTTGCCGATGACTATTTTGAGGGCGAGCACGCAGCAAGTTTTTATGGGTATTCTCTTTATATACTATTTGGTACTCTCTTTATTACCCTTGTCAAGAAAAAAAAAGTTCCCAAAGAATCCATATTTTGGTTGCTTCAAGCGTTGGTACTTTTTTTAATAGCACTGCCCCCTTTTATAAGTTTGAACGGTATTAAAATCTATACGCCAGGTTTCTTACTCTTCAAGTTTTTCCCTATGTTTAGGGTCTCTACCAGATTAGGAATCTTTATACTATTCTTTTGTATTCTTGCTTTGGCTGAGTTAATTAAGGTTTATTATCCTTTGGTAGTGAGAAAAAGACTTTTTGTTTTTTGTGTCTTTACGGCTTTTATAGTGTCGATTATTGAGGTTTTTGTTCCGGTAAAAATATTTAAATATGAAGATCCTCCTGACGTATATGTTTATCTAAAAGCTAAGACTGATGGATCTACCTTTGTAGTATTTCCTTATTCAAAAACAAAAGAAGCACTTTTTTGGCTTCCTGTACACCAGAAGTTTTTATTAAATCCCAGAGGTGCTTTTTTTAAAAATTTTTATTCTGAGACTTTTACTAAAGCTTTAAATACAAATGAAGGCATTTTTAAACTTAAGGATTATAATGTTAGGTATCTTATTGTGTTTAAGAATTCAAAAGAAGCTGATTTAAAGGAAATATTAACTCATCCGCTTCTTCAACTGGAAGCAGAATTTGAAGATTCCTATCTTTTGTTGGTAGGGGAGGATACCATTTATTCCCATGCAGAGGTAAGAAGTTATTGAAGCTTAGGCCAATTGCTTAGGCTTAAAGTTTATGAGAATGAATATTTATATTAAAGACTTGCTCCTTTTTCTGATGTTTTTCTCTGTACTTTTCTTTCCCTGGTTTATTGTAAATGGACTTAAGGTAAATGACCTAGAAATTCAAAGTGAAGATACAATCCCCGCACTCTTTTTACCTGTGGCACTTCTTAAAGATAAAACTATTTATCTTGATAACTACTATCAGATGATGTTAGAAAGGTATCCTCATCCTGATGATAAAAAGGCAACGTTGGGTTTGACGCCCTATTATTTAAGGAAAGTTGACAAGCATTATTTATCAGCATTTCCTATTATGGCTAGTTTATTGAGTATTCCTGTGTATTTTATTGGGTTTTTGTTGGGGGCAGACGTGTCATGGGAAAGCCTGGTGTTTCTATCAAGATTTTCAGCAGCTTTAATTATAGCTTTGTGTGGAATGCTTATGAAGAAAATAGGGGAATACTTTTTATCTAATAAGAAGGCAGCTCTGTTAAGTTTTGTGTTTGTTTTTGCAACCGTCAACTTTGCTTCAATTTCTCAGGCCTTATGGCAACATGGAGTATTAGAACTTTTCTCTCTTCTGGGGGTTTATTTTTTACTTAACTCGAATAAAAATGAAAGAAATCTGATACTTTCAGGTCTTTTTTTTGGTTTTGCACTGATTTCAAGACCTACAGGCATTTTACCTTATATTCTCTTGTACCCTTTTATTTTTAGCTTCTATAAATTGAAGGGTATTTCCAGATACTTTATTGGAAGTTTGTTACCTATAGCTTTCTTTCTTTTTTATAATCAAGTTTTTTATATGGGTATCTCTAACCAAGGTTATTCAAATCAAGTACTAGACAGCTGGAAAACACCCTTTTATTTAGGTTTTCTTGGAATGTTTCTATCCCCGAGTAAAGGTATATTGGTATATTCGCCAGTTTTTATTTTTTCTTTAGTTGGTTTTTATAGGTTATTAAAAGAAAATACCTATTCCAAGCTTGAGAAAAACCTTTTCATATTTGCAGCCATAGTAGCCTTTTTGCATATAAGTATTGTTTCTATGTGGAAGCATTGGTACGGTGGATGGTCCTTTGGTTATAGGATGGCTTCAGATATACTTCCCTATCTTAGTCTTCTTTTGATTCCTTATTTTAGCTCAGAAATTTATGAGAAATCCAAAAAATATTTTTATGCAGTTTTAATTTGGTCTGTAGGAATTGAACTTATGGGAATAGCTTTTTTTGATAGTGTCTGGCATGCAGCTTATGATAGAGGGTATAAAAATCAGTGGTGGCTCTGGTCCCTGCAAAATAGTGAAATAGTCTTTAATATTAAAAGAGTACTTGTTAAGCTTAAACTAATAAATGTAGTACTTCCTTAAAAGCAATGAAGCTTAAAAAAAGATTTGATTTGGTTGTCCTAATACTTGTTTTTTTTGTTTTCTTGGTCCCTGTATTTTATCAATTAGGGAATGATTACACTAATGTGGATCAGTTTCTTTGGTATGAAAGGTCCTTAAACTTTTATAAAGCCCTAAGAAACTTTGATTTTGCAAATACTTATCAGAAATATCATCCCGGAGTGACTGTTATGTATTTGGTAGGTTTAGGTCAGTTAGTATTTTCAAAAGTAACTACTTTTTCTTCTGATTATAGCTTTGTGCCTTATACCTCTTTTCATCTTTATAATTTCTACACCAAGTTTTTTGTTACCTTAATTTCTTATCTAACACTTTTTATGTGTTTTGTTTTAATTTACAGATATTTTGGAAAATTATTTGGATTATCTTTTATATCTCTTCTCCTATTAGAACCTTTCTTTTTAGCTAATATTAGAAATTTACATTTAGACACGCTGTTAACCTCATTTATATTTGCTTCTTTTTTGACATGTGCCCTTTGGGTAAAGGAGAGAAAGAGGGGTTTCTTAATTCTCAGTTTTATTTTTTGTGGTTTATCTTTACTAACAAAATCAATCGGGATTTTTTCATTAGTGTTAAATACTTTTGTGATTATCCACTCGAGTTTTTTCTTTAAGATCCGTAAAAAAGAGGCCTTAATAGGATTAGGATCCTTTCTAGTTGGATCCCTTCTGTTATTTGTGCTTTTGTTTCCTTCAATGTGGGTTGAACCAATCAGAACAGTAAATAAAATGCTTTATGATGGGGTTATAGACACTGGGGTTTCCGGCGGGCATACTCACTACATTAATCAGATACGGATAAGAAACCCCGGGCCTCAATTTTATTTGACTGTTGTCAAATACCGTTTTAGTGTCTACTACATTTATTTATTTTTAGTATCAGTATTGTTTCTTATGGTTTATGGTTTGGTAAGAAGGAAAACAGCCAATCAAACATTCCATTTTGCCTTTATGGCTTTGCTTTTTTTGGTTAGTTATCTATTAGTATTTTCCTATCTTGTAAAAAAAACGGACAGATACGTTTTAGTAATATACCCATTTACTGCTTATCTAATTGGTTATTTCTTTGAAGAATCCCACATTCTTAAAAAGTATGTTGGTAGGTTGGTGTCCAACTTTTTAATATTAAGTCTTTTTTTTATATTAGGATTCATTAATTTTAATCAAGTCAAGGCAGTTTATTCTGTATTTCCTAATATGTTTACTTTTTATAGTCCTTTTTTTGGCGGGATAAATCAAGCTAAAAAAGTTCTTTATCTTAACAGCGGGGGAACTGGTATGAGGGAAATAGCTGAATATCTAAATTTGCTTAATTTACCTGTTACTACCAGGGTTGGCTATTTTAATCCAGAAACTCTTCAACCTTGGACGCCTTTAAGAGTTGATAATCTGAGAGTAGAAGAGAAAAAGAAATATGATTTTATAATAATTCCTGATCAAAGAGGTAAAGAATTTACGCAAGGTTATAATCTAGTTTACTCATACAGAGTTGATACATTAAGATATTTAAGGGTTTATAAGAGAAAAACCCCTTCAGTTGAGTAGTTTAAGCTCATGGGATATTATAAAAACATGAATAAGCCTTTTTTAAAGAGCTTTATTAGAGATAAAAGAAAAGTATTTTCTTTGACTCTTGAGGTTTTAGTTTTTGTCTTAATATCATATTTTTTTGGGATAGTTACAAAGGCCAATTATAAAGAGGCATGGGAGTTTGAGACCAGCGATATGTTTCATGAGTTCCAACAGGCTAATGATGTAAGAGCAGGGCTAAATCCCTATAAAAGAATTCTTTCAGGGGACCTGCTTATTAATAAAAAATACGCAACATTATTTCCATTATATTACTATTTTTTGACCTTTGTTGGTTCTTTCTCAAATTACAATTTTGAGATTTTTATTGATCACATAAGAACAGTACTTTTTTGGTCCGCACTTTTAGGGTCAGCTTTTTTATACATTTTTTTCAGACAGAAAAATATGAAAGTCCTTGGATTTCTTGCAGTGGTGCTTTTTTTATTTAATCGATGGAGTATTAATACACTTAGTGATTCAAAACAGGATTTTATAGCAATAGCCTTTTTGATAGTAAGTCTTCATTTCTTTAATTCAAAACAAAAACTAGCTTATTTATTTTATGGGCTTTCTCTTGGGATAAAGCATCTAGGCATTTTTGTGTTCCCGCTTTTTTTGACACCCTTTATTTATAAAGAACAAAAACCCAAAAAGTTTTTTTTAAGTTTATTGTTTTTGTTCCTTCCTGTTTTGATTCCAGCTCTTCCTTTTTTATTAAATGATTACAAAGCCTTTCTCTTTTCTATGCTGTTTTCCTTTACAAGAAAGCCCGCCACAACCAGCATTCCATTTGGTTATGAGAATCTGCTTATTTTGTATAATATTGGAGTTAAAAATAATAAAGTAATCTACTACCTTATTCCTAGGATCCCATTACTGTTTTCAATGCTTTTAAATATTTATTTGTTATTTACAAAACGAATCCCTGTCTATTTTTATCCTGTTGTTTCCCTGTTTTTATTTATATCTTTTAATCCAGTCTTGTTTGATCAATATCTTACATGGGTTACACCGCTCTTGCTTATGGGTGTAGTAGAAGTATCTGCTGTCAAAAAGGAAAAGGTACATGGAAAAATATAATATAGTTTGTCTCTCAAATCAGTTTTTTGACCAAGAGTTAAAAACCAATAAATGGCATATGATGACCAGGCTTTCAAGATTGGGGCACAATGTTGTTTTTGTTGATCCTCCAACAAGGTTTGCCAGGGTTAAACGACTTTTAAAAAGAGAGCTTTCTCTATTTCACTTTCTAATAGGGCTAAAAAGACATAACGGGGGGAACCTCCTTGTGTATACCCCAATTAATTTGTTTAACTTCAGTCCTTTTTCTATTTTTAATATTCTGGTCCAAACGCTTAGAATAAATACTTTTCTGAGAAGTTTTGAGAAAAGGAGAACTATTCTTTGGGTTTATCACTTTGACTATCCCGGTCTTGAAAAGCTCTTGAAAAGAATTAACTATGATTTGTTGGTTTATGATGTTGTAGATGAATATAGTTCCTTTCCTGAATATTTGGAGAAATCAAGTCTTAACAAGGGTCTTGTGAGAGTTATAGAGTCTTTTGATAACGCGCTAAAGATAAAACTTAACCAGGGAGGATTAAGCGGTAAGGCTTGGGTAAATTATAGAGAAACCTTACTGTCAAAATGCTCAGATATCATCTTTGCTACAACTCCTGCGTTAGTAGAAAAGTTTAAGAAATTGTGCATGAAACTTGGGAAAAATGAGAACCTGGTGTTTTACACTCCCAATTGCGGAGATTACGAGAGGTTTAAAAATTCAAAATCTTACAAAAATGACCTCCCAAATGATTTAGGTACTATTCCCTCTCCTGTTATTGCAACCGCAGGAGCAATTGACTCCTATAAAATTGATGTGAAACTTATTGAAAAATGTGCAAGAAAGTATCCTCAGTTCTCTTTTGTTTTGATTGGGCCTAAAAAAGTCTCAGATCCTAATCTTGATCTGACTCAGCTTCTAGCCTCTCCAAACGTTTATTTTTTGGGAGAGAAAAAATTTCAAGATTTGCCAAAATACTATGCTGGAATTGATTGTTATTTCATTCCTTACAAGCTAAATGATTATACTTTAGGTGGGTGTTATCCGGTTAAGTTTCATGAAGCGCTGTCTGTTGGACTTCCGGTAGTGGTTACCAACATGCCTGTATATAAAGATTTTGAAGACATTTGTTATATAGCCAAGTCAGACGAAGATTTTGTTAGTCTAATTGATGTTGCTTTAAGAGAAGATAGTGATGAAAGGGCAACAAGAAGAAAGATTGTTGCAAGCAAAAATTCCTGGGAAGTGAAAGTTGAGAAAGTTCTTAAGATACTTGAAGATTATGAAAGTACTGTCTCAAGATAAGCCTGGGTAATGATATGTACCTGACCACTACAGTATGTATAATATATTAAATGGGTCATAGTAATTAATTGTTGAAGGACATTAAAAATGAAAAGACTGCTCTTTACCTCTTCCTTTCTTGCAATCATAGCCGGATTTATTTTGGTTAGCGGCGCAACGTGGGCTATTTACTTTACCTACACTAATATCGCTCTGGAAAACATCACAACTCCCGAAGATGCCTCCATTCCCAACACGCCAGTTCGAGGCCCTCTCACCCTAAAGGCCCAGGCCGATATTATAAGAATTCACGCGCTTCGCATAGCAGGGGGTAAAACCTACGCCGAAATGCCGCGCCAGATACCAAAACTCGACGAAAAAGGCAACAGCGTGCTTGATGACAAAGGGAATCCCGTTATGACGGCCAACACGACACGTGATATTTGGGTCACGGCAACAACTCTTAGGACCGCGTTACATTTAGCTATTCTTACCTACGCTTTTTCAGGTTTTACGCTGTTGTTTGGATTAATTTCAATCTGGACAGGGGTTATATTCTTAGCCTTGAGTAAAAGAAAATTAAAATAGCTTAGTCTTTTTGGGGTTTTCGCTTAAGCTCACTCCGATTACAATCGTAACAATCTGTCTGTCGTTACTACTCTCTATATAGCATAACGGCTTTCCTCGCGTAGCAGGAAGCTCCAAGCTTTAGCTTGGAGAGGAATGCTGCGAAATATGGTTCATATCTGAACTTTACAGTGTTCGGATTCGTTTTAGAACTCGTGTTCTTGGTATAATGATTTTAATGGCAAGAATCCTTTTTGTTTCTAATTCTTCGAATCCGGGTGGGATGGAAAAGCACGTTAAAGATTTGGTTGTGGGTATGAGAAAAAAGAGGCATGAAGTGTTTGTATGGTGTCCTAGTGGCGTCATGGCAGACGTATACGAAAATGAGGGGGCTAAGGTAATTAGGCTTGCTATACAATTTGATGTTGACCCCTTTTATATAGTTACCCTCTTTTACTTTCTTATAAGAGAGCACATTGATATAGTACATGCCCATGAGTTGAAAGCCGTTGTGAATTCGCATTTAGCGGCTTTTTTGGCAAGAGTAAAAGTTAGAATTTCTCACAGCCATACCCCAATTTCTACATGGAAGAAAGCGTTTTTAGGCTCAAAACTAACCTGTTTTTTTTACTCCACTTTTGTGAATATGTTTTCTACAAGAGAGCTGGCCTTGACTGAACAGATAAGAAAAATCAAGATAAAGGAAGGTATTAAGGCAGAAAAGTTGATAGTAATCCCGAATGGGATTGATACTAAAAAATATGATATTCCAAAGACGGTGCGTGAGGGTTATAAAAACGAGATTAAGTCCCGATATGGCGTACCAAGAGATGCCTTTGTGCTTGGGAATTTATCAAGGCTTTCCATTGAGAAAGGGTATGACACCCTTATTGAAGCTTTTTCTCTACTTAAGGATCCCTCAAGTTATCTTTTTATAGGTGGGGGCGGGGTTTTAGAAGAAGTGATTTCTGGCAGTGCTAAGAAACTTGGGATATATGAGCAAACAATAATAACAGGACTTTTTGAAGAAGAAGATAAGGTCAAGTTTTTATCATGTCTTGATTTACTGGTTTTTCCAAGCCAAACAGAGGGCTTTGGTTATCTACCTTTGGAAGGTCTTTGTTTTGGACTTCCTGTAATTGTTTCTGATATTCCTGCATTAAAGGAGGTGTGTAGGGAATATGTTACTTATTTTAAAAAAGGAAATGCTTTAGATCTTACCGGCAAAATAAGAGAAGTGAAAGATAAACTTGGCTCTTTCACTTTTGAAGAAGTAGTAAGCTTTATTAACAAAACTTATTCACTAGAAGTGTTTTGGGATTCTTATAACAGGCTCTATGAAAATTCTCTTTCAAACAAGATTTGACAGCTTTAAAAATACCGGTGGGGATACTCTTCAGCTTCTTAAAACTAAAGAGGAGCTTGAAAAACTTGGCTGTGAAGTTGTAATTGACTGCAATTATAAAATCAATTTAAGCACTTTTGATATTGTTCATGTTTTCCAACTTGATTGGACTCCCGAGCCGTATCTTCAGGCTCTTAATGCCAAAAGACAGGGGAAAAAAATTGTTGTTTCTCCAATTCATCATTCGGAAAAGGAGGTAGTTGAGTTTGAGGAAAGGGTAAGGTACAACTTCAGGATTCTGGCTAACATGTTTTTAAAAAAACAAGAGCAAAGAGATGTTTTAAAAAACATTTATAGATCAGTTTTTGATACAAGAAAATTGTATCCAACCCTGCTTTCTGTGATAGAGGGTTTTAGAAATGAACAAAGGAGTGTGCTTAAGTTTTCAGATGCCGTTTTGGTACAAACCAGAAAAGAGTTGGAGGATATTAAGAGAGACTTTGAAATTGATGTTTACGCTAAAGGCTTTGTTATTCCAAATGGCGTGGGGGAGAAGTTTTTTTTGACTGAGCAAAGGAGTCAAGCTCATGAAACGCAGGTTTTGGGAGATGGTTATTTTTTGACTGTGGGAAGAATAGAACCCAGGAAAAATATTATTGCAATTGTAAACGCTGTTGATTCCTTGCGTAAGAAAAGTAACCTAGACTTGAATTTAGTAGTTGTTGGAGCTATGAATAAGAACAATTGGGATTACTACTATCATTTTCTTTCAAGAATAAAAGGTATGTCTTTTGTTAAACATGTAGAACGAGTTCCTTATGATAATATGCCTGGTCTTTATAGAAAAGCTAAAGTTTATGTTTCAGCCAGTTTTTTTGAAACAAGCGGGCTAACACTCTTGGAAGCAGCCGTTTGTGGGTGTCAGGTTGTTGCCAGAAATGGGGATACAGGAGAAAGAGTAAGGGAGTATCTTCTTGATTTTCCATTTTACTGTGATCCTTTTAGTATGGCTTCAATAAGCGATGCTTTGTATGAGGCTTTAAACTCCAAAAAGAAGACTTTCTCCCCTTTGGGCATAGAAAAATTCAAATGGAGTGCTGTAGCTAAAGAAACTCTAAGCATCTATAATGGACTTATTGGACGGGCATAAATTACTATGTTTTTTTCTGAACTTTTTCTAGTAATATCAATTTTTGTTTTGTGCCTGTTTTTGGCTCATGAAGACTTGCGCTCAGCTTTTGTCTTCTTACTTTTAGTATCACCTCTTCTACACAAAGAAGTATTTAGTCTTGTTAGGTGGGACTTACTTCCAATAAGAATTGTAATGCTTTCTATTTTGTTTGTATGTGGGGTTAAGTTTATATTTTTTGTAAAAAAGAAAAAGCTTTCTCAGATGAAAGAGTACATTAATGATCCACTGCTTATTCTTTTATGCCTCTTGTGGGGGATAAGGCTCCTTTCTCTGATTAACTCTAAGAATCTTGGAGCAAGTCTTTTGATTTTTTCATTTTTTACAACTATGGTTTTTCTTTACATTCTTATAGTTTATCTTTCAAAAAAGTATAAAGAGAAATTTGTTCTGACAAGCATTAAGTTTTATAGTTTGGTTTCTTTGGCTACAGCAATTATTGCCCTGTTACAGTTTTATCTTGACTATAAGTACAAAATAATTTTTGGGGCTCTTTGGAGAATACCGGGAAAATTATCCAGGGTAGGATCAGTTTTTTGGGATGTAAACCATTATGCAGGTTACATATCCGCTATGATTCCCATAGTAATAGGATTGATGTTAGCCTCTAAGACGCTTTTTTCCAGACTATTTTACGCAATTTCTGCCCTTATTATGACAATAGTTTTGCTTTTAACTAATTCCAGGAGCGCTTGGATTGGGTTTGCGGCAGCTATTACGTTAATTGCTTTAAGAGTGTTTATTCAAAAGTTTGGTTCAAAAAAATTACTTCTGGTTTTTACTCTTATTGCTGTTGTTTTTGTGTATGGACTCAAGGAATTTAATATAAAAGAGAGTGTGTTTAGAGAAAAGATTAGATCCTATTTTCAATACAGGGGAGACTCATTTGCCAGCCATTTTATGCTCTTAACGGGTGCTTATCAGATATTTGAGAGCCATCCAGTTTTGGGAGGAGGATACGGAAGCTTTTTTGAGCATTTTAAAGATACTCCTGTTGCCGCTACTTATTACGCAAGAGATCCTGCAGCTCTTTCAGGAAGAGTTCCGGCTCACAGTATTTGGGGGGAGGTTCTTTCAGAAACAGGATTTGTTGGATTCACTATATTTGTACTGTTGGTTTTGTTTATTCTTGGAACTGTTTATTACTCCTCAAGAGTTCTTGAAAGTAAAAATAGCATTGGCGAATCAAATATGATTTTTTCGTTTGGGTCGGCAATTGTAGCGTTTTTGGTATCCGGTATATTTTATTCCTACAATGCTGAATTCTTTTTTATAATTTTATTTTTAACGTTTGTTTATGCAAGATTGGTTCTTGGTGAAAAATATGATCCTTTTATTATCTTTTCTTATATTTCTCAGAAAAAAAGTTTTTTGGGTGTGCTGATTCTACTTATTTCTACTTTTCTAATTTTTTCAGATCTTGAGAGAAACCATCTAATTCCGTGGGATGAAGCTATATATGCCAAAGTTGCAAAGAATATGGTTAAGAACAAAGAATATTTTACTTTGTTTTGGGATTCGTCAAAACCCTGGTTTGAAAAACCACCGCTTTATATGTGGTTTTCGGCACTTTTAATACATGTTTTTGGAGTCTCGGGTTTTTCTGCTAAGCTGCCTTCAGCAATTTTTGGACTAGGGACGCTTGGTGTTGTCTATATGATTGGAAGAAGACTGTTTGGCGGTTTGACGGGTTTTTTGGCTGCCATTAGTCTTGTTTCTACGGTTTACTTTTTAAGATATTCAAGAATAGGAATGTTAGATGTTTCAACTACATTTTTCATAGCTTTAGCTTTGTATTTTTATTATTTTTCTTTAGATTCAAAGGAGGGAAGGTTTAGGTTTTTAGCCTATATATTGAGTGGCTTATCCTGCGGACTTGCTTTTATGACCAAAGGAGTTGTGGGTTTACTTCCAGTTTTTGTTATTTTAGCCTCAGAAATTTATTTATTGATAACAAAAGAGAAAAAGTTAAATCTTAAATCTTATTGGCATTTTATTTTCTTTTTTCTTGTAGCATTTCTTACAATAGCTTTGCCATGGCATTTGTGGATGTTTGTTAAGTATAAATACACATTCCTAAACAGTTATTTTGGATATCATGTAGTAAAAAGAGTTACGGAATCTATTGAAGATAAGGGGCAGCCTTTTTTTTGGTACTTAGTTGTTTTAAGAACAAGCATGAGATTGTGGTTTCCGGTTCTGCTTGGTTCTTTAGGGGCTTTTGGCTTTTCAGTTTTGGGTAAAAAAGTTGGTGAAAACACTAAATTTAAGAGCGCGGTTTTCCAATTATTTAAAGATTACAACTCCAGAAACAGTGTGTTAATTTTGATTCAGTTTTTGGTAATATTCTCCTTCTTTTCTATCTCCGTTTCAAAGATTATTTGGTATATCACACCTTTGTATGTGTCTGCTTCTCTTTTAGTGTCCTACACAATTGTTTACTTTTATGAAAAAGTTTTGTTTAGGATAGATCCGGAAAGAAGGCTAGGTTATAAATTCATTCTTGTTTTCTTAACTGCAAGCTTTGGGCTTTTTTATCTATTTACTGTTAGACAGCTTGCTTACTTGTCCAATGACACAGGAGCTAAGGCAAGAATTATTATGGAAAAAGATAGGTTAGTTGGACTGTCTCCAAAACTTTTTTATGATAGGATAGAAAAGCCTTTGGCGGTTTACTATAGTGATGGAGAGATTCAGGAAATTGACTATACTCCGCTAGTTGATGAGATATCAGATGCCGGTTTTGGTGAGTCTATAGTTTTTATTACCAAGCAGTCAAGGTTTGATAAGCTTCAGACTAAATTTTCAAATATTACGCTTTTAGCCTCAGATGAAGAATTGAGACTTGGCATAGCCAAATCTGAGAAACAGTTATTAGATGAGGCTATTATAGACCTGAAACTGAAAGTTGATCTAATCATGGACAAGTCTTTAGAGGAAGGCATTTCTTTGGAAGAGGGTAGGAATCTTCTGAATTATCAGAAAAATTTGGATATGTTAATAAAAATAAGAGAACAAAAGTTAAGTTCTTTTGATGAAAGTGGGGATAAGCAGTGAAATTGCAACCAAGGATAGAAAAGAGCTTCCTAGGTTTGAGAAAGCTACTCCAAAAACCCCAACAGTCTTAATCAAAACTAAGTTAAGAGTAAGTAGTATAAATATTTTCAATAGTTGAACGGTAAAAAGTACCTTTGTTTTATGAAAAATATAATATATGTTTTCCAAAAATGAGGAAGATGCCGTAAGGGCCGCGCTTATTGAAAGAATATAACTTAATTCTATTAAACTTTGATACTTGTCATTGAATATAAATTTTAATAAGGGTCCTGTTGCAGCAAGCATTACAAAAAGTGAAAGAACCAGATACACAAGCGGTAAAAAAACAGTTTTTGAGGTCAGTAGCCCCTTCTTTGTCTGTTGGGCGTTTTTTGGAAGGAAAACGGTAAACAAAGTTAAGGAAGCTAGTGAAAAAATAGTTGATATTTTTTCAGCCAAAGCAAAGGAGGCAACTTGAGTTAATCCTAAACTGGACTTGATCATTGTGCTATTTATCAAAGGTACTATAAGAATTAATGCTTGAGACACACCAGCAGGGGTTCCCAGTACAAGGAGCTGTTTTACCTTACCTTTTTCTTCAGACTCAGTCTTGGTTTGAATTGAACTGAGTGCTTTCTTGGAAAAAGCTAATGGAAATGCAACCAATAAAGAAGCCAGATAAAGAAGAGAGAACTGATAAAAGTTATAGGAAACAACTGAGGCTATGGCAAGTAATGCGAATACAGCTTTTACAACTGCAGGCAGAAAGTTTATAAGAGAAGTCTTAAGAAAATCTTCTTTTAGTTGGAATAAGGCAAATAGGTAGTCGTTGATTAAATAGCCTATAAATCCTAAGGAAAGAGCAAAAAAAGTGTAAAAATCAGAAATTGAAAAAAAGTTGAGGAATGCAAAACACAAAACAAAAGCAACAAGGCCAAAATAAACCTTTAGTTTAAGAAGTGCTTTTGAATAGTCAGTTTTTTCTTGTATAGAGAGAGTAACAAACGCCGGAGTTGTACCAAGCTCTGTGATTTTGGCAAAGAAGACAAAGCTTGCTGTTAGTACAGCAAACTTAGCGTAGTCGTCTGTTGGAAGTAATCTTGCAGAGGCTATTAGAAAGATAAAACCCCCAATACCATTTGCTAGGTTGGATACGCCAACCATGAGGAGATTTTTTGTCATAGAGAAATCATAGCATTTTTGCCTAAAAGACCCTAAAAAAGGTAGAATTGTATGAATGATCTCTTTAATATCCACACTTTTCAATGAAAATGAAAACCTGCAGTTGTTTCTTGATGATATCAAGAACCAAACTCAAAAACCTGAGGAGGTGGTTTTTGTTGATGCCGGTTCTACTGATGGTTCGTTTGAGTTAATGGCAGGGAAGTTAAAAACACTAGTTAAAGAGGGTTGTAATAGATCTGAGGGAAGAAACCTTGCTATAAATGAAGCTAAAGGTGACGTTATTGCCGTTTGTGACGGAGGAACAAGACTTGATTCAAACTGGCTTAAAATTCTCACTGCTCATTTCAAAGATCCCAACATTCATGTGGTCTCAGGGTTTTTTAAACCGGATGCCAGAACCTTTTTTGAAAAATGTTTGTCTAGTGCCACAATCCCAATTTTAGAAGAAATAGAGGAGGAAAAGTTTTTGCCATCCTCAAGGTCTCTAGCATTCAGACGGCAAGTTTGGAAAGATGTGAAGGGTTATCCGCAATGGCTCCCGGTTTGTGAAGATTTAATCTTTGATATTAAATTGAAGAAGAACGGCTTTACCTTTAAGTTTGAACCAAAAGCTATAGTTTATTGGAGACCCAGAAAAAATATCCAGGCTTTTTTTAAACAATACTATATGTATGCCAAAGGGGATGGGCACGCAAAGTTATGGTTTGCCAGGCATGTGATTAGATATACCGCTTATTTCACCGGCTTGCTTCTAATTTATTTATCTTTTAGCGTTTCCTTTTTGTGGCTGTTACCTTTTTTTGCAGCGCAACTTGGTTACTTTAGCAAGTTTTATTACAGATATATGGGGCATTTTGAACAAGATCCGGAGTATAAAATTGGCGCTGCGTTTCCTTTAATATCCTTTCTTGTTGTAACCGGGGATATTGCCAAAATGGTTGGCTATCCAGTGGGTATTTATGAGCGGGTTACTAAAAAGATTAAATTTGAAGAGTATAGAAAGTAAGTATGGTAGATGTTTCAGTACTGATTTTGAATTATAAGTCTAAGGAGTGGGTTTGGAGGAATCTTACAGCTTTGAAGCAGTCAATTGAATATACTCAAAAGAAGAATGTTACTTTTGAGGTCATAGTTATTGATGGTACTGAGGGCGGTGACGGGACTTGTCCTATGGTATGGGAAAATTTTAAAGAGTTTTCTTGTTTGGACCTTAAGAAGAATTTGGGTTTTCCAAGTGGAAACAACCAAGGCTTAAAAGTGGCAAAAGGTAGGTACATTTTGCTACTTAACCCTGATGCATTAGTTGAGGACAACACACTTGCTCAAATGGTGGAGTTTATGGATTTAAGAACTGATGTAGGTGTTGCTACCTGTAAGCTTGTGCTATTAAAGACGGGGAAAATTGATCCGGCATCCCACAGAGGTGTGCCTACCCCATGGGCTTCCCTTATGTACTATACTAAGCTTGAGGCAATCTTTCCTAGATCCAAGTTGTTTGGAGGGTATCATATGGGTTGGGAGGATTTAGAGAGAGAGCATGAAATTGGTGCGTGCGCAGGGTCATTTATGATGATAAGGAGGCAGGCTTTGGAAGCTATTGGTGGAAAATTTGATGAAGCATATTATATGTATGCAGAGGATATTGATACCTGTTTTAGGATACTTAAAAAAGGCTGGAAGATAATGTATTATCCTTATGTTAAATGTTTTCATTATAAAGGGTCCAATTCTGGTATAAAAAAGGAAACTCAAAAAGAAACTTTGGTGAGTAAAGAGGGTAAGATTAAAGCAATAAATGCCTTTTGGGATGACAATAAGTTGTTTTTTAATAAACATCTTAAGTCCCATCTCCCGCTTTTTGTGACTTATCTTGTGTATATAGGGGTGTATGTTAAGAAATGGATTGCGCTTAAGAGATTGCATGTATAGTTTGGTATAATTTGTCAAAATATGACTTCTGAAATTAGAGTAGCAATTGTGCATGATGATTTGATTCAGTTTGGTGGGGCTGAGAAAGTGTTTATGGCTCTCCTTGATCTTTATCCTTCTGCTTCTGTTTATACCTCCGTGATCTCAACCGAATGGAAAGATATACTCCAGAAGAAAAAGATCAATGTTTCAACTTCCTTTATGCAGAGCCTTATAAATGCGGTTTCCTGGAATAGATTTTATTCAACTTTCTTATTTCATCTGATTGCCTTTGAACGATTTGATTTGTCTTCTTTTGACCTTGTAATTTCTTCCTCCTCAAGATTTGCTCATGGCGTAATCACAAAGCCCGATACCAAACACATTTGCTATATGCATTCTCCTGGGAGAATGTTTTGGGAGCAATCAAAGTATTTTGAGAATGAAAAACTAAGTAAAAATATCTTTGGAAGAATTGTTTATACTTTGGGTTCTTTTCCGTTGTCTTTTATGAGGCTTTGGGATTATGCCGCTTCTCAAAGAGTAGACATGTTTGTATCTAACTCTATAGGTGTGCACAATAAAATTACAAGATTTTATCAGAGAGATTCTTCTGTTATCTATCCTTTTTGTGATGTTTCTTACTTTACAGAGCAAGCTTCTGAGGAAACCGGTTCCAAAGGAGAGTATGGGGAGTTTTATTTGGTGTTATCAAGACTTATTTCTTGGAAGAAAATTGAGATTGCTATTGAGGCGTGTAAGAAAACAAACAACAAACTCATAATAGCGGGTGATGGTCCTGATAGAAAACGCCTTGAAAAGCTAGCTGGGTCAAACTGCACATTTCTGGGTTTTGTGGATGAACCTCAGAAGAAAAAGCTTCTAAGAGATGCTAAAGCTCTTATTCTCACACAGGAAGAGGATTTTGGGCTAACAAGCCTTGAGGCAATGGCTTCAGGAACTCCTGTAATAGCATATGGCTTAGGCGGTGCATTGGAAACGGTTGTACCGGGTAACACAGGTGAGTTTTTTTCTCCTCAGACGAGCGCCGCTTTGGCTTTAATTTTGGAAAAGTTTTCAAGGGATACTTACAAAAGTGAAGTCAGTTTAGCAAGAGCAAAGGAATTTGATAAAACCGTCTTTTTAGGTAAAATGAAGGCCTTGATTGAAAGCTTCTATGTACCCAAAAATTAAACGGCTGATGGATATAGCTATATCTTCAACTGCTCTTTTGCTATTTTTTCCTTTTGCTGCCATTTTGATGCTTATGATTTTTATAGAAGATAAAGCCTCTCCAATATACCGACAACCAAGAGTGGGAAGGCATAGAAAGCTTTTTAGTTTTTATAAATTTAGATCTATGGTGAAAAATGCGGATGAACTTTTATTTTCTAATCCCAGCTTTTTGGAAAGGCTTAGAAGCGGCAATCATAAGATGAAAGATGATCCGAGAATAACAAGAATTGGAAAATTTATAAGAAAATTTAGTATTGATGAGTTTCCTCAGTTTATAAATGTGTTGATGGGAGATATGAGTTTTGTAGGCCCAAGGCCCTTCAGACCTGATGAACTTGAAAAATATGAGAAAAGTGGAAAAGTGTTAAAAGATGCCGTAGACAAGATTTTATCAGTTAAACCGGGAATTACAGGGCTGTGGCAAACCGGAGGCAGGTCTGAACTCTCATTTGATGATAGGATTAATATAGAGCTTAAATATGCCACACATTGCTCTCTTATGTTGGATCTGTATATAATCTTTAAGACGCCGATTGCTGTCTTTCAAGCAAAGGGGGCCTTGTAATTAATCGTTAAGGAAAATGAGTCTATGACAATCTCAAATTTTTGGAAACCGAGTACTAATTTTAAACTTCCTTTTGGTACTGATTTTGAATCCCTTGATCCTAAGAGAAAAAAGCTATTGAAAGTTCTTGGTATAGTGGGAGCTTCGTTTTTTGCGCTTGCTTTGGTTGTTGCGATTCTTCTTTTTGTTTTTGTTATCAAGCCTTCCTTAGCCGTCTTGTCCCAAGTAAATAAGCTTAAGGAAGATCAGATGCTTGTGCAAAAAGCTTTTAAAAACCAGGATATAGATGCTATTAATCTGTCTTTGGAAACTCTTAAAAATGATCTGGAAACCCTAAGAAATGTAAGAGACGCTTCCTTTCCCTGGGCGGCAAAATTTGGACCGTTTGTGAATTATTACACTGATTCAAATCATTTTATTACTGCGGGAACCTTGGCCGTTGATGCACTTAAGGAATTTGTTGTTGTTGCTGAACCCTTTGCTGATGCTGCCGGCTTTAAGAAAAATGATATTGTTATTACTGATAGCAGTGCCCCATCGGGTTTTGCGGAGGCCTTTGCAACTTGGGTAAGAATAATGCCGGAGGTTGCAGGTAATATGGATGGGGTAATTGATAAGTTTGACAAGGTAGGTGATGAACTTTCTCTGGTTGATGCTAGGCGCTATCCGCAGTCTATAAGCGGCTTTCCTGTGAGATCAAACATAGAGGCTGCGCAGCAGTATTTAACACAGGCTTCTGAATATGGCCCAGATATTAAAGCTGCCTTAACTATAATACCTCCTCTCCTTGGGGTGGGTCAGGAAAAGAGGTACGCAATAATAATGCAAAACGATGCAGAGATTAGGCCAACAGGGGGTTTTTGGACCAATTATGCTACATTTAGGATCTTAAACGCAGCTTTAAACTCCGATTTCTCCTCCAAAGACATGTATTCAATGGATGAGATTATTGCAACCACTGATACCATTTACACATCTCCTTTCCCAAAGCCTTTGGCTCCTTATAGAGACTTTCTAAAAGTAGAGCATACTTATGCAAGAGATGCTAACTTTTCTCCTGACTTTGTAACTGCAGTTGATAGCTGGATGTGGTATTACAAGTTTGTTGGAAGAATACAACCTCTTGAGGCAAAGCCAATCAATGGGGTTTTTGCTATTGACACACATGTTATTGAAGAGTTGTTAAGAGTTACAGGTCCTGTTGATGTAAATGGGGTTTCCTACAGTGCCGACAATGTTGTTTTGGAACTTGAGAAAATCGCGAGTCTTGGTTTGAAGGAACAACAGGGTAGAAAGAAGGTTTTGGGAGATTTGATGGAATCCATGCTTATTAACATGTATAGGTCTGAGAGTAATTTGTGGCCAAAGTTTGTGGAAACTGGAATTAGGCTTGCTGTGGAGAAGCACGCTTTTGCCTATGTTTTCCCAACTCAGGATGAGCAGACTGTAAGAGCTCAGGAGCTTCTTGAAAAGTATAATTTTTCAGGTCGTATTCAGGAGACTAAAGGTGAAGATTATTCTTTTGTGGTGAGCACCAATCTTGGAGGGGATAAAACAAATACTTTTGTGACTAAGGAAGTGGAGCACAAGATTTTAGAGGAAAACGGTAAATGGGTTCATGATGTGACAATTGATTACAAATACGGACAGCCAAAACCTGGGTATGAACCTTTAGTCACTGTTTATAGAGACTGGATTAGGGTATATGCGCCTTTAGGAGCAAAGCTCTTGGTTTTAGAGGGAAGCGATGCAAAAACGGAAGCTGATACTGGGGAAGAAAGAGGCAAAGTGTATTTTGCGGGACATTTAACGCTTGCTCCAAACGAGTCAAAAACAATCAGATTTAAATATGAGTTGCCAGATGGTGTTGTAAAAAGTGGTTTGTATTCCGTCTATTTGCAAAAACAGGGTGGGACAAGTGATGACTTGCATAAAGTTACATTTAACGGCAGAACGATGGAGGAAAAACTTGTTACTGATAAGACTCTTACTTTCAGATAATCATTAACATGAGGTCTACCAAAGTTGAGGGCATAATTCTCAAGTACAAAAATTATGATGAGGCATCCAGACTTTTTACGCTTTTCACAAAGGAAAGGGGAAAGATAAAAGCTGTTGCTAAGGGTGTTAGGCGAATAACGTCTAAGCGTTCTGGGTCTTTGGATCTCATGAGTCATGTAAGAGTGTCTTTGGTAGAGACTAGGGGTTTACCCCTTATTACTGAAGTGGCTCTTGTTGATAGTTTTGATGCTCTTAAAGGGAATTTAAAAGATTTTAGCCTATCTTTTTCTGTGCTTGAGATTTTGGATAAGTTTTTTGAGGAAGAGGATCTTAATGAAGAAGCTTTTATGCTTACACTTGGGTTGTTGAGGAGGGCTGGTAGGTTAACGGGTCTTAAAAGGGAACTTTCATTAGCATATTTTCAATTTAAATTGCTTGCGCTTCTTGGGCTTGATCCAATAACAAGCTTTTGTGTTAAGTGTATGAAAGATATTGATGGGCACTCTGAAAAGGTGGTCTTTAACCCCTCAGAGGGCGGTGTGGAGTGTCCTTACTGTTCAGGTGGGGTAAAGGGGCTTAGTCTTTTGAATGGTACGCTTAAACTTATTTCAGCAATCAAGACTACACAGTTTGATAACCTTGCCTTTGCTGTTATTTCTCCCGGAAACGTTTATGAGCTTGAAGAAATGATTAAAGTTCATATTGAAGCCAGTCTTAATGAAAAACTTGTTGCATCAAAAATTCTTGTTGGTTTAAAATGACAAAATAAGGCAGCTGTGAAAAAATCAAAATTTTTACCAGCTCATGCCTCTGAGAAAGACTTGACGCAGCTTTAATCTTTTTCTATAGTTTGGGAGGCTAGCGTTGAAGGGGTTGGCATCCCTGAGCTCCTTAATTTTAATAGAGGTGGTTTGGCGTTTGCCAAACAACAAGGATGGAACCGCGAAGAAACCTTCGTTCCTTGATCTAAGTGATTTTAGGTTAGGGAAGGAAGGTTTATTTTATATGCAAGAAGAGTTAATGAACAAGATTACAAGTCTTTGTAAAAGGCGAGGATTTGTGTATCCGACTTCAGAAATTTATGGGGGGTTTGTAAGTTCTTATGACTACGGGCCGTATGGAGCCAGCCTTCTTAGAAATATCAGAAACCTTTGGTGGCGAGAATTTATTGAAAAACGGGAGGATATGGTGGGGCTTGATTCGCAGATTATTCTCCATCCTAAAACTTGGGAGGCATCCGGACATGTTACTAGTTTCAATGAGCCTTTAGTTGAAGATAAGGTAACCCACAAACGCTACAGGGCTGATCATTTGATTGAAACTTGGCTTAAGGTTAACAAGCCTAATGGCAATTTGGTGTCAGAAGACATGACTTTTGAAGAACTGGCTTCTTTTATCCTTGAGCATAAAGTAAAAAGTCCTGATGGGAATGAGATAACTTCACCAAAAAAATTTAACCAGCTTTTTAAAACGAGTGTAGGAGTGGTTGAGGGAGATAAATCTGAGGTCTATTTAAGGGGGGAGACAGCGCAAGGGATTTTTTCTAATTTTAAAAACATACTTGATTCTACGAGGATGAGACTTCCATTTGGAGTTGGACAGATTGGAAAAAGCTTTAGGAATGAAATTACTACCGGGCAATTTATTTTTAGAACTCTTGAGTTTGAGCAGGCAGAAATTGAATATTTTTTTGATCCTGAAAAGTCTGACTGGCAAAAGTTAATGACCGACTGGAAGGCTGCTATGTATACTTTTGTAACCAAAACTTTGGGTGTTAGAGAAGAAAACCTTAGATGGCGAAGACACACTGATAAAGAGAGAAGTCATTATAGTAAAGATACATATGACCTTGATTACCAGTTTCCTTTTGGGTGGAAGGAATTATGGGGAATTGCGTATCGAACTAATTATGATCTGACACAACATGCTAAATTTTCAGGACAAGACTTAGCTTTTAGAGACCAGGAGTCTGGGAAGGTGTTTGTACCTCATGTTGTTGAACCAGCGGTTGGGCTTAATCGCTTGTTTTTTACGGTTTTAGCGGATGCTTATGTAGAAGAGGAAAGGCGCGTAGTGCTCAAACTAAAGCCTGAACTGGCCCCTTATAAGGTGGCAGTTTTTCCTCTTGTTGCTAATAAAGAGGAGCTGACCCGAAAAGCAAGGTTGGTTTATGACAATTTAAAGATGTCTGTGCCAACTTTATGGGATGCTAGGGGCAATATTGGAAAAAGATATTATGCTCAGGACGAGCTTGGAACCCCTTATTGTGTCACAATTGATTATCAGACTTTGGAGGATGAAACTGTGACTGTGAGAAACAGAGATACAATGGTTCAGGAGAGAGTTAATATGAAAGAAATTCTTAGTAAGATTGGTTTCTGAGCAATTATAAGTGAATGTATATTAGACTGTCAAGATCTTTCATACCAACGCTGGTTGATATGAAAGATCAATAGACTAAGGTGCATCTTCGAAGCTTCCACTATCCTTCAATGCTTCTATCAGAGACTTGATGCTCACTCCGAATAGCCTTAGACCAGGATGTTCGTTTTCTGAGACAAGGATAATTTCAAAGCTTGCAGTTTTTGGCATACCTTGTTTCAGGGCTTTTAAACATGTTCCTTTAGGATTACGCTTAAATAAAAGTTCGACTTCAGGCCGGGTAGGCCAGACTATAACATCTGGGTGATCCTCATCCTCAACCAGTTGGATTGCTTCATACCTATTTTTCACTACTCTTATTGTAAAAAGGGCACCCATGATGCTCCATCCTTTGTTTTGTAGGTTAGGTAAACCCACCTTTCCAGTTTCATACGTTCGGAGGCGGGAGTTCTAAGTTAGATTATTTGCTTTATAACCCTTTATACAGATTAAGTCAATTCAAGACTTCGGGTTCTCTTTGTATTGACAGTATTTCTACATTGGTTTTAAATGGTGATAAATGGTGAATAGGTAACAATTAACGAACATTGAAAAGTTATGATCATTGGAGAATACAAAAGTAAACTTGTAACTGGCAATAGAATAGCGTTTCCTAAAAAATTCAGAGATGAGTTAGGAGGAAAACTTATTGTCACAAGAGGGTATGAGGGGTGTTTGGTGATAGTTGATGAGAAGGGATGGAGCGGTCTAATTACTGATGCTGCCAAAGGTCCCTTTGTTTCTCAGTCTGTTAGAGACACTACCAGATTTTTGCTTGGCGGTGCTTTTGAGGTTGAACTTGATGATCAAGGTAGATTCGTACTGCCTCCGAATTTACGTGATTATTGTGCAATCTCTGAAGAAGCTACGTTTTTAGGACTTGGAAGATGGGTTGAGCTTTGGAGCGCAAATTCCTGGGATGAAAGGAAAAAATACATAGATGATCATAGCAGTGATTTAGGCGAAAAATTGGCCAACCTGAAGATTTAAATGACTATTTATCACCAGTCAATATTAGTGGTGGAGGTAGTTGCACATTTACAAGTGAAGAAGGGTGGAAAGTATATTGATGCCACTCTTGGTGATGGTGGGCATGCCATTGAAATTTTGAAATTGGGAGGAAAAGTTTTATCTATTGATCTTGATCCAGACGCACTTGAAAGAGCAAAACAAAGAATAACTGAGCTTAATTTGGGTAGCTTTTGGCAATCCTTTGAGGGCAATTTCAGAGACATTTTTCAGATTGCCACAAATGCGGGTTTTGGAGAAGTTGAAGGAGTTATTTATGATTTAGGAACCTCTTTACTTGAACTTTCAGACCCAAAGAGGGGTTTTTCATTTTACTCAGGGGAACCCTTAGATATGAGGATGAGTCCTAAACTGGGAGTTACAGCCAAGGATTTAGTTAATGCCCTTCCGGAAAAGAGTCTTGCTAAGCTAATTTTTACATATGGGGAGGACAGATTTGCAAACATAATTGCAAGAGCAGTTGTTAATGCCAGGAAAGAAAAGGATATTGTATCCTGCAAGGAACTTGCTGAATTAATTTATAGCGTTGTTCCAAGAATCAAGGGTGTTTCAATACATCCTGCAACAAAAACTTTTCAAGCGTTAAGAATTGCTGTTAATGATGAGCTTACAAACCTTGAGGTTTCTTTTGGCGGGGCTGAGAAGCTTTTGATACCTGGCGGTAAACTTGTGGTTATTACCTTTCACTCTTTAGAAGATAAAATCGCAAAAAGCTTACAGTCCCGACTAAAAGAAGTAGCAAAAGTACTTCCCTCTGAGGAGGAAATCACAAGAAACCCAAGGTCAAGGAGTGCTAAAGTGAGAATTTTTGAAAAATTATGAAAATTGATCTGCCAAAGTTAATCTTTTTCTTACTTATCTTTACTACTATTGTAACCTTTCTGGGCAGGGTCCATGTTTTGAATGACCTTGCAACAAGAGGTTCTGATATAAAAAGCCTTGACGGCAAAGTTTTTGGTCTTTCTAAAGAGAATGAGGAGCTTAAAGAGCAGATTATGCTTCTTTCATCTCTGAATACCATCAAGGATAAAGCTCTGGCAATGGGTTTGATTGAAGATAACTCCCCAGAATTTTTAACTTCCCCAGTTACAGCTTCTGTACCTTCCGGGTTTTAGGCTATGCTAAAAAAGTTTGAGGTTAGAATTTATTTTGTTGAGGCCTTTCTTGCTTTGGGATTTGTCTTTGTTATCTTAAAACTTTTTTTCATTCAAGTTGTTCAAAATAAAGATTATTTAGCAAAAGCTAAAGATCAGCATTCCAGTGTGCGGGTTTTGCAAGCCAAACGAGGAGAAATACTGTCTTCAGATGGCTTTCCGTTAGCAACAAATAAGATAACTTATCTGTTATTTGCAGAACCTAAAGAAATTGAGGATAAAGAGGCGTATGCTAAGGCACTTGCGCCCATTTTGGTTGATAAGCCGAGTGAAAATGGCCTCAAAGGACTGTTTCCATCTGACGGATCTTCCCTAACTTCAGATAAGCTGGTTGAAACTCTTGTACTAAAAGAGATCACTGAGACTGAAAAAAGAATCATTGAATATCTTTCTATGGATAAAGCGTGGGTGATGATAAAAAAAGGATTATCCAGAGAGGAAAAAAAGAAGGTAGAGGAGTTAAAATTGAAATGGTTAGGTTTTGAGGAAGAGCCTTTAAGGTATTATCCGGAAGGATTCCTTTCCTCCCACATTTTAGGCTATGTTGCGGGGGGCGACGCTTGGGAAAACCAGGGATATTTTGGTTTGGAGGGTTATTTCAATGGGGATTTAAAGGGCAAACCCGGTAAGATTTATGAGGAGTTAGGGGCTACGGGCAATATAATTCTATTAGGCGGTTTTAGAAAGATTCCCTCCCAGGATGGAAGAAGCCTTGTTACAACGGTTAGAAGAGATGTGCAATTTGTGGTTGAGAAGCTTCTGAGGGAGGGTGTGGAAAAGTATAGGGCAGAAAGCGGATCTGTTCTTATAATGAATCCAATTTCTGGAGATGTGATTGCGCTTGCAAATTATCCTACTTTTGATCCTTCAGACATTGCGGATAAGGCTTTGGAGGCTAGTCCTGAGCTTAAAATATTGAAAAGAAATATTGTGATTTCAGATACTTACGAACCCGGTTCGATTATTAAACCTGTGACGGTGGCAGCTGCAATTGATTTAAAACTGGTTGATGAATATACCACTTTCAACGATGATGGTCCAAAGACTTACTCCGGTCACACAATTGATAATTGGAATGGCAAGCATTTGGGGATTCAAAACATCAGAGAATTGTTAGAAAAATCAAATAATATTGGTGCTTCATGGGTGGGAATGAAAGTAGGAGCAAAAGATTTGTATAGATACTTTAGAAAGTTTGGGTTTGGTGAGTATACAGGTATAGCTTTGGAGGGAGAAAATGCAGGAGTTTTAAGAGATTCAAATGAATGGCGGGATATTGATCTTGCAACAGCAGCCTTTGGACAAGGGTTGTCACTGTCTGTGGTCCAGGTAGCCTCAGCTTTTTCTGTTTTTGATAATGGTGGAAGGCTTGTTAAGCCTCGGGTGGTTTCAGCTATACTGGATGGTAAAAGAAGGATTGATGTTCCTGTTGAATATAAAAGGAAGATTATTTCTGAAGAAACGCTTGGAAAAATGAGGAAGTTATTGGTAAATGCGGTGGATGCCGGGGAATCAAGATACTTCAATGTAAAAAATTATACTATTGCAGGGAAAACCGGAACTGCTCAAATCCCAATAGAAGGTAAATATGATCCTAATAAAACAAACGTGACTTTTGTTGGCTTTTTACCAAATGTTGAAAATAGCAAAAAGTTTGTGATGGTTGTTAAGCTTCAAACCCCTACATCAAGTATTTATGCCGCTGAAACGGCTGTTCCTTTATGGATGCAACTTCTGAAAGAATTAGTAAAAATTTATAAGATTCCACCCGACAGATAGGCTTGTATTCACTAATATATATTGGTATAATATATCCATCCAAAACTTTGGAAATAAGAATAAAAAATTGGGTTATTTGGGGGAAAACCTTGCAAAAGATTTTCTAGTGAAGAGAGGTTATAAGATTATGGCTCAAAACAGTCGTTTTGGTAGGAGTTTTGAGATTGATTTGATTGCATCTAAGAAAGGCGTTATTGTTTTTGTTGAGGTTAAAACCAGAAAATCTTTGAGGTACGGTTATCCGGAAGAAGCCATTACTTATAAGAAAAAGAAGAACTTAGTGTTGGCATCCCAAATATATTTGGGTAAGGCAGCTGAGCAAGTTCAAGTCCGAATTGATGTAATAACTATTACCGTTTCTTGCGGGAAAGCTAAACTTAGACATTTTATTGGGGTTTAGCAGAATTAAGCGTGGTGTTTTTATTATCTTTAGATTCAGGTTTTATGAGGCCGAGGCGTTCCTTCAGCTGGTTGTGAATTGGGGAATAGTCGTTGTTTTTGGCAACAAGGACCCAGGCGCCTCCATAGTCAGACATGGGTGGATTATAAAGATAATCCGAATTTACAAAAAAACTCTCAACTGTATAAGTATCTTTTTCAGGGTAATAAGCCCATAATAATTCGCTTTCTTTCAGGGTCAGATTTGTTGACATTCGTTGTGTAATAACCTCATAAAATTTTGTGAGGATGAATGGGTTGAAAACGCTCTTTGGAGTTAGAATAGCGTTTGGCAACGCTTTTAGAATTTTGTGCTGTCTTTGCATTCTTTTAAAGTCGCTCCCTTCTCCGTTGTTGCCATGTCTTGACCTGGAAAGGACAAGCGCGCTTTTTCCGTCTATTGTTTGTATGCCTTTGTCAAAATTTACTGTTATGTAAGTTTTTGTGACATCATTTGGATATGCTGAGTCTGTGAACGCAGTCTCCAAGTCAACTTCAATGCCCCCCAGGGAGTCAATAAGCCATACCAGGTCCTCGAAATCGCACTGAATGTAGGCGTTGGGGCTTATTCCGGTAATACCTAAAAACGCCTTTTGCATGTCTTCCCAACCACCGTTTACAAAAGTGGCATTAATTCTTCCCCCGTTTATCCAAAGGTCCCTTGGTACAGAGGTTAACACAACTTTTTTTTGAGACTGATTAACAGATAGTAGAACCATGATATCTGTTCTAAAGGCAGTTTCTGCTTTATGTCTCCTGTCTATCCCAAGAAGAAGTATGCTAAACATCTTATCCTTTCCTATCTTAAGTGGTATTTGTGGCTCAGGTGATGTGTTTTTGGCCAGGTCTGAACTATCTTTTGGAGATATATCAAGGGGATAGGTAAAAGGGACATTTTTCATTAAAACTGCTAAGTAAATGACAGAGCTTATTAATAGACTAAGAAGGAGTGTAAATCCAAACAAAAAAAGGGGTTTTTTAAACATATCACAGAATTGTAACAGAGGTGGCTAGGTGGTTGAAGTTTTAAGTTTGAGAACCTATTATTCAAACATGCTTAACCCGACCGTTTTCAGAAATTATGATATTAGAGGTATTGTTCCTGATGAGCTCACAGAATTGTCAGCTGAAGAGATAGGTAAAGCTTTTGGAACTTTGGTTCAATCAAAGTATGGAAAGAATATAGTAGTAGGGCATGATAATAGAAAAACTTCTGCGCCACTTAAAGATAAATTTGTATATGGGCTTATGAGTACAGGTTGTAATGTTACAGATATTGGGTTAAGCCTAACTCCAATAATTGAGTTTCTCACATTTGAAAAAGAGTTTGATGCCGGTGTTATTGTTACTGCCAGTCATAATCCAAAACAATTCAACGGGTTCAGGTTTTGCGGAACTAAAGCAGATCCTTTATATGGTAATTCTATACAGGAAATAAAAAGTACTATCGATACACAAAATTATAAAAAATCTATGGGGTCGGTAACTTATGAAGATCTTTCAGAGGTGTATGTAAAATATATGGTTTCCAATTTCCAGTTTAATAAGAGGCACAGAGTTATTGTGGACTGCGGGAATGGAACATCAAGTGTAATTTCAATGAACATTTTTGAGAGACTTAACTTATCTGTTGTAGGAATGTATTGTAATCTGGATGGAGATTATCCTCACGGCACACCTGATCCTGAAAGCAATCTGTTTATGCAGGATTTGGCCAAAGAAGTTTTAAAGCAGGGTAAGGAGATTGGTATTGCCTATGATACTGATGGAGATAGATTTGGACTAGTTGATGAGAAAGGCACAATTTATTCCAATGATAAGATGCTTTTACTGTTTGGAAAATACATGTTAAAGGATAATCCCGGTGCATCTGTGATATACGATGTTAAATGTACAGCTCTGTTGGAAGACAAAATCAAAGAGTTTGGTGGCGTTCCAATAATGATGAGAACCGGACACCCTTATTTTATAGAGCGTATGAAGGGCGGCGCCTTACTTGGCGGAGAGTTTTCCGGCCATATCTACTTTTCTGATAAATATATGGGGTTTGACGATGGCATTTACGCCTCCTTAAGAGTTATTGAAATTTTGGATAAGGAGGATAAAAGCTTATCTGAATTAATGAGTGCTTTTCCTAAAATGTACCACACTGAGGAATTGAAGTATCCATGCAATGATAATGAAAAAGAGGCTTTGATTGAGAAGATTAGGGAGGTTGTAAAATCGAATCTTTCTATAGTTAGGGTGGATGAAACAGATGGGATAAGAGCTTATCTCAATCAAAATACCTGGTTTTTGGTCAGAGCATCCAATACCTCTCCTTATCTTTCCTTGAGATTTGAATCCCAGAGGGAGAAAGACTTAAATGACGCTTTGATTTATATTGAAGGACTTTTGCCTAAGTTTCAAAGACCTTTAGAAATACTATATTCATAGGTATCAATGTGATTGAAATTGTGGGCTAAGAGGCTATAATTCATAGAGTATGAAACCTGCCAATCTATTGTGGTTTAAAGAAATTAGGAAGAAAGATATCCCGACTGCCGGGGGAAAAGGGGCAAATCTTGGAGAAATGTACTCAAACTCAGTTCCGGTGCCTAATGGGTTTGTTATTACCGCACAGGCTTACTTTGATTTTATTGAAGCTACTTCACTGAGAAATAAAATTCTAACAGAGCTTTCGGGGCTTGAAATAAGTAATAGCAAGGCTTTGATAGATGCCTCAGATAAGATAAAAACAGCTATATTAGCAGCGGAAATGCCATCTTCATTAAAAGATGAAATTAAAAACTATTATCATGAGCTTTGTGGAGAGTTTGATAGAGAGGTTGCCGTTAGATCCTCTGCTACAGCTGAAGACTTACCCGATGCCTCTTTTGCAGGGCAGCAAGAGACTTATTTGAATATAATCGGGTATGAAGAGGTAGTTAAGGCAGTTCAAAGGTGTTGGGCCTCCCTTTTTGAGTCGCGAGCAATCTTTTATAGAACGGATAAGGGTTATAACCATATGAAAGTAGGAATTGCGGTCCCTGTGCAATTAATGGTTCAGAGTGAAACATCTGGCATAATGTTTACCGTAAATCCCATAACCAATGACCAGTCAGTTATTTCAATTGAAGCTGCTTTTGGGCTTGGTCAGCCTATTGTTTCAGGAGAGGTTACGCCTGATCAATTTTTGATTAAAAAAGATACTTTTGAAATTATTTCAAGAGAGTTGTCAAAGCAGACTTGGCAAATGACAAAGAGCGGAAACATACCTGTATCTAAAGCATACCAGGAAACCCAAAAGCTTTCCGATACTTTTATTGTTGAGCTTGCTAAGATAGGCAAAAGAATTGAAGAGCATTATGGTTTCCCATGTGACATAGAGTGGGGACTTGAAAAAGGAAAACTATATATTGTTCAGTCTCGCCCTGTAACAACGCTTAAAATGAATACCGATGATACTTCCCTTCAAATTGACGTTATAAATGAAAAATTACTGCTTGAGGGTCTTGGAGCTTCTCCCGGTGTAGCCTCAGGGCCTGTGAGAATAGTTAAAGATCCATCTGAGATAGGAATTGTTAAGAGTGGGGATGTGCTTGTTGCAAAAATGACAAACCCGGATTATGTCCCGGCAATGAGAAAGGCCGTAGCTATAGTAACAGATGAAGGAGGAAGAACTTCACATGCCGCAATTGTGAGTCGTGAGCTTGGAGTTCCCGCTGTGGTTGGGACACAACATGCAACCGTAATGTTAAAAGATAAGGAGGTTGTCACTGTTGATGGGTCTAAGGGAAAGATCTATGAGGGTGATGTTGTTAAAGCTCATAAAGAAGAGGAAGTCAAAATTGATACATCTTCTCTTAAAACTGCTACTAAAATATATGTGAATCTGGCAGAGCCCGATTTTGCCGCCGAAATAGCTAAGCGCAATGTTGATGGGGTGGGTTTGCTTAGGGCGGAGTTTATGATTGCCCAGATTGGGGAGCATCCCAGAAAATTCATCAAAGAAAAAAGACAGAAAGAATTTGTTGATAAGCTTGCCGCCGGTTTACTTGAATTTGCCAAAGCGTTTAACCCCCGTTCAATCATTTATAGGGCTACGGATTTTAGAACAAACGAATACAGAAACCTGAAAGGCGGGGAAGAATTTGAGGGGGAGGAGCCAAATCCAATGCTAGGCTTTAGAGGGGCTTCCAGGTATATTGCCGATCATGAGGTTTTTGATCTGGAGCTTGAAGCTATTAAAATTGTCAGAAATAAAAACGGGTTCAAGAATCTGCATTTGATGATTCCCTTTGTGCGTACTGTTGGGCAGTTAAGAGAAGTTAAAAAGTTTGTTTCTGCAGCCGGTTTGAGACGGGGCGGGACGTTTAAATTTTGGATGATGTGTGAAATTCCCTCAAATGTGATTTTACTTGAGGATTTTATTGCGGAAGGGCTTGATGGCGTATCAATTGGATCGAATGATTTGACTATGTTGATTCTTGGGTGTGATAGAGATAATGAATTGGTGTCAAATGTTTTTTCAGAGCTTGATCCGGCAGTGTTGTGGGCTTTAGAACGCGTGATTACAACTTGTAAGAAAAACAAGGTGACATGCGGAATTTGTGGTCAGGCTCCTTCTGAATATCCGGAACTTGTTGAAAAGCTGGTTGATTGGGGTGTAACTTCAATTTCAGTAAGTCCTGATGTAATTGATAAAACCAGAAAGATTGTGTATGACGCGGAAAAGAAGCTTGTGAATAAGAAGGCTAGGAAGTGACCTGTTGGTTTTGGTCGATCATAACCCATCACAAATAAAACCTTTCCTTAGTAGCTGAAATAGAGGTACTCCCAGTTCAACTTACTTAACAGCGTAAACTTGGCTCAAAGAGGAAACTTATAAAAACATAAAAGCTTTCTTCAAGTCTTGGGAAGGGTATGTTGGAGATCAAACAGTATATGAGGACACAGCCGTTCCGGGCTGTTTAACATTAGATCCGATTAAGGGATAGCTTTTCAATCGAATACTGCCTTCATGATTAAGGTTGACTCCTCTTTGTTGAGTCTCGCTGATAGTCTGTTTAACTCATCAATATCGTTTATCCCAATTCCTAAACCGTTTTCTAATGTGTATAAAGTTATATGCGTAGGTTGAGCTTCAAAGCTCATCTTAAAAGCAGTTCTAAGATAGTCATACAACAGCTCGATGTTGCTAACTTTTACCGCTGCTATTAAAGAACTCCTGTCTTCTCGTTTTGCCATTCTTATTTCGTCTGAAAAGGCAGCAAATTTGATTGGTACCTTTGTAACAAATTTATCAACCTCAGAAAGAATTGTGCTTAGTGCCTGCTCCTTAGTTATTTTTAATTTTTGTGAGAGCAAAGGTATGTACTTTTTGGTAGCAAGTATACTAATATGAAATTCCTTTTTAGCAAAGAAGTTTATATTTTGGATATTTAAGGTAGCAATCGGTGATAATTCTATGGGTAGCATAATATAGCCTTTTGAATAGAATAAATCGCCATTTAGTCGGATTTTTGAGTCTTCCATAAAGTTATTTTAACAGCTGGTGATAGAAATTAGAATTAATTTCAGATTTATTTGATACAATATCCTTACTTACGGTAGGGGTAGTTTGATCAAAATTTCTCCATGTGTGGAGAAGACTTGGGTAAAACCCCAACCCCTACCCCAAGAAGAAATGACAATACAAGAACACCTCGAAGACAGATTAAAAAATACTTCAAAATATACGCCTTCCAATGAGGATAGCAAGATAATTAAGTACGAAGGTATCGAAACCTTTATTTACAGAAAACTTACTTCAACTAAGTTTAGAAAAACATCCGTTGATTCTGATTCCGAAAAAAGAGTTAAGAAGGCAATTCATTTAAATGTTTCAAACAACAGCCCAATTAAACTTACTTATCCTTTTGGTGCTTATAAAATTTGGAGAGTTCCAACCTACCCAAAGGTTGACTGGGCAGAGTTTTTAACAATTTCTTATGTTTGCAGATATGTGGCGCCAATTCTTGCCGCTTACAAACCGGGGGCAGAAATCACCTTTTCTTCTGATGATGTTGTGATAGAACTTATTGATAATTACCCAAGAAAAGATTTAGATGCTTATGTTTCTTCTTTTAGGGAGTTGTTGGCAGCCTTTGGTAACTATTTTCCTGAAAACTTGAAGGTGGAATTGAAACAAGTTGTTCCCGACATTTACTCCTTGAGTGACTATAATAAGGAGTTGAAAGAGTTGTTTTCTATCCTCAAGGCCACAGGTTTGTCAGAAGAAAGGAAAGTAAAATTAAGAAAGGCCTTCGAGTTTAACTTCCAAAGAAAAGGAAAGGATGACCTGACTTCAGATCTGGACTACCAGAAGGCCTTAGACGATTTGATGATCTATAGTGAGGTGTATTTACAGCTGACAAAGAGGCGAGCCTTTGTTCGAGGTGAAGACAAAGTGGTCTTATTTTCTCAGAAAATTCCTAATGCGCTTGATATAGGATCGACAAGTGTGTCTAAAGCTAAGTTTTGGGTGGGCATGGGAGTGTTGGAGCAGGCCGAAGGTAAGTTCTACGATAGAATTATGACTCCAAAGCAGTGGGAGGAGAATAAAACCAAAGTGAAGTGGGTGAATACTAGTCTGATCGCATTACCTAATTTTGAGAAAATCCCTGTTTTTAATGAAAGATTTAATTTCCTGAAGAGTGAATAAAATAGCAGGCTACCGTATCTTAATATGGTCAGAAAACCCTGATGAACTCCAAAAGGAGCTTCAACAGGTGAGTTTATAATCGTTTCCAGGACAGGAAGCTAGCTGCCAAACATTGTTTTTACTTCGCAAAACCTGATCTTTATAGTGAGTACTAAAAAAATAGTTTCAACGTTGGAAGAAGCCATTAAAATATTAAATGAAGTCGTCATTCCCCTCGAGGCTGTAAACATGAAACAAAAGTATGGAATGGGAACACAGCTTTCAAAACTTTTGATTTTCAAAAAGGAAAACCCGATGATGGGAAGAAAAGTAAGACTCATACTTGTAGAAGAGGATTTGGGGTTTTAAAAGTTTACCCTCGCCTGTTCTAGCGGTAAAGGTTGGCGCCTGAAGATGTTTAAACATCAGGCGCTTTTTTGTATTCTCTTGCTTAAAGCTTTGGTCAATTCAAATTATTCTTCCAATTCCGGTATCTCATGGCCTGCTGCGACAAGGACTTCGTACAGTCTTTTTGCAGACTGAGGACCGAATTCTGGCACCATAGCAACCAAGCCTATCCACCCTTTTTCTTTGAGGATGGAGAGTACTTCATCCAAAGTCTTTAAATTACTTAGCATCCACTTGCGAGTTTTACCCGTTAATCTGGCAATCGTGGTGAGCTCATCAAGAGAATTATGGTTAGCTTTCGCTCGTCTTCTGGCCGAGTCTGTGAGCATGTGGTTTCCTTCCTTTCAGTTAGGATTTTAATTACAGTAGTAGCAAAGTTTAGGTATGTCAAATTGACAACTATCGGGTTTTGTCTACGCGAATAGAAGTATCTCTAAGATGTTATCAACTGTGCATTCTCATTTTTGTAAAACCTTGTTGCTCTGGTGCTATTGACGTATTATCTGTCTATTGAGTGAAAGCTTTTAGGCCAGAGCATATTTTTAAATCGCTTTTTTTTATCAGTATGTAGCCTTAGTTCCATAAGAAAAGAAGCAAGTTCCTTTTGCCTGAAAGCTTCGGGGTTATCAGAAAGCATTAAAAATTCGTCAAATGTAACAAGCATAGGTTTTATCTTTTCACCGGATTCGGGGTTGGGTGGTTGTCTTAATATGCAATTTTTTGCTAGATATATGAATATATTGAAAAATACTTTAGGGATAGGTTTAAATGTTTTCCAAAGGGTCCAATCGGCAGATTCATACCCAGTTTCTTCCAGCAGTTCTCTTTTTGCACCATCTAATGGATCTTCATCATCAAGTAATCTACCGCCTGGTAGAGAAATAAATTTACCTGTATTAGGTTGTTCTTGTTCCAATATGAGAATTTTGTTCCCAATTGTTGCCAGAACTTGAGATGTGTCAGGGCGTTTGAGCACTTCAAATATCTCCTTTTTTCCATCATACATTTCCTGTTCCCATTGATATACATTGAAGATTCGGCCTTTAAAGACAAGTTTTGCGTTTGAAGGTAAACCTTTTTCTGTCATTGTTAAGTACATATTAACAAAATAAAATTTTCTTGACATAAAATCTTAATGTTAGGACGAAAGTTTTTATGGTATTGATCGAAATGTTAAGTAGTACCCGAGCGTATGGGTTGCGTTCTATACTTTACTTGAACAATTAAACATCCATTGAACACCAAATTTATCAGTTAAAGATCCAAAGTAATCTCCCCAGAACATTTCCTGAAGTGGCATTTCTATCTTACCTTCTTCCGAAAGCTCTTTGAATAATCTGTCAGTTTCTGCTCTGGTATCCGGCTCAAGATTTATATACACATTATTTCCCGAAATTACTTTAAAGCCCATTGATTCAGGTGCATCTGTTCCCATGAGCACATGACCCCCGAGAATAGGAAGAGCTACATGCATGACCAAATTTTTGTCTTCTTCCTTTATTGGCGGCTGCCCCTTCTGAGGGGGTATATCGGAAAAGTGGTTTATTACTCCAGCAAATTCAGTGCCAAAAACTTTTTTGTAAAACTTAAATGCCTCCTCAGTTTGGTTTTTGAAATTAAGGTAGGTACTTACTTTTGCCATAAAGTAAATATAGCAGAGCTGTCTTAAGTTACAAGCTAAAAGTGCGCAGTGTTCAGGACATACTATACAGTTTATGTATCATCAAGATTAAACAGTTTTTTGAACCTAAATAACAAAGGGTATAAGTTATTCTAAGTTCACGTAACATCCCGTACACTTTGGGTATCCTTTAATCGAGGCAGATTTCCCCTTTCTATAGGAAGTTCTGGTGTCCGCCCTTCGAAGGAGAAGTTGGAATAATCTTTGAATGCTGCCGTCAAATCTTCTGTTTGGTTTGGCATACAGTTGTATTATACTTTATTCCGATGCCAAGGATTTCAAATATTCATGCCCATAAAGTTTTAAATTCCCGTGGTAACTGGACAATCAATACGGAAGTTGAGTTGGAAGACGGAGCTAAAGGGCATGGGGAAATTCCCGAGGGGGCTTCAAAAGGAGGAAGAGAAGCTGTTTCAGTTAACCCGGAGTTGGCAGTTGAGATTATCAACGAGCGGCTTGGGCCTAATTTTTGCGGCGAGGAGGCCGAAAACCAATATAAAATTGACCAGCGTTTAATAGAGATTGATGGAACTCCAGATAAGAGTAAGCTTGGTGAGAACACTCTTTTATCTGTTTCTATTGCGGTTGCCAAGGCTGTGGCGCACTCGCGCAAAATTCAACTTTTTCAGTATTTATCAGAACTTTTTCAAACTAAAGAAATAGGCATTCCAACCCCTATTTTTAATGTGATAAATGGGGGAAAGCATGCGCAAAACGATCTTTCTTTTCAGGAGTTTATGGCTATCCCATCGCGTTTCCTGCCCTATGACAAGGCTTTGGATATGGGGGCCAAAACCTATTTAACGCTTAAAAATCTTCTGGCGGAGGATGGTTTTGATATTGAAGTTGGGGATGAGGGGGGTTTTGCGCCTGAGAATTTGCATACCAGGCAAGCACTGGATTTTATTGTAAAGGCTGCCAAAACTGCTCACTTTAAAGTTGAAGAGGAAATCTTTTTGGGGCTTGATGTAGCTTCGAACTCATTTTTTGAAAAAGGCTCTTATGTGGTGAAGGGTGAAAAGGTTAAATTTGATGCTTTCGCTCTTAAAAAGTTTTATGGTGAGCTTTTGCACGACTACCCTATAATTTACATTGAGGATATGTTTATGGAGGAGGATCTTACTTCCTGGGCCGATTTTTACAAGGGGTATTCGGAGAAGTTGTTGATTGTTGGTGACGATTTAACGGTAACAAATACCAAAAGACTTGAAACTGTTGCTGCTAAAAAGTGTTGTAATGCGGTTATTGTTAAGCCAAATCAGATTGGAACTTTAACCGAAACGTATGAGTTTGTGAAAAAAGCTAAGGATCTTGGAATGTACACAATCGTTTCGCACAGAAGCGGCGAGGCCGTAGTTGATACATTTATAGCCGACTTTGCCGTAGCGGTTAATGCCGATTATCTGAAAGCCGGCGCTCCCGCCCATGAAAGAGTTGCCAAATATAACAAGCTTTTGGAGATTTACGGAGAGTTAAATGGGATTGAAGGCTACTGCAAAATTTAATCTTTTTGTGACCAATTTATTTTGATGTTATTATCCAGTCAAATTCTAAGTCGCTAAGAAAGGAAGAAACAGAAAAATGTGGGATATACCAAGAAACTTTAAAGGGGAGGGAACTGATAATACTGAGCGTTACTTACTATCGCTTGGATTTACTAACATTAGCAATCATCCAAGTGATAGATTTCTCTTAAAGGCTGAGCCTCCTGATGGGTGGAAGAGGGAAAAAGTAGAGGATGGCGAGTGGTTTGTAAGGGATGATAACAGAGAAGTGCGCTTTGTTATGCACATCTGTTCTACCGCTCCCAACCGCGGCTATTGGCTTGAGGAGAAGTGAAAAATTTGGGATAGAGGAAAGGTATTGCCCCTATCCCAACTAATTTTCTTAGAACTTAAAGATAATTCAGCTTGAATTTATTGTAGAATCTAATTGTGGAATTGAAAGAAGAAATTCTTAAAATTGATCCAAATATTCAATTTGCATTAAAAGTTGTTAAGAATGGGGAACTTGTTTGCTATAAGGGAGAGGCCTTTACACTTTTTTACCTTGCAAGTATTTCTAAGCTTTGTTGGGTTATCACAGTTCTTAATCTTTGCAGAGAAAAAAATTTATCAATAACGGAACCTATTGTTTCCTGTTATTTAAACAAAAATCTGTTTGAGGATATTTTTGATTATTGTGCTAAGGGTAAACCTGTAGACAAATTTGTAGAGCGAGATTTTTATTCTAAGCATGCGGTAATTCTGGGAAAGCTTAAAAACATCAGCTTAGAGTCTTTGAAAGCTCTTAAAAAAGCTGTAAAGGAGGAAAATTATCTATATCTTCTGGATCTTGTGGAACTTAGTATTCTAAATGAGGGGAAGGAGGAGCTTAAGGGCTTAATAGCCAAAAAACTTGAGCGTGGAGATAAAACAAATTTTGGTAATTTTAGTATAAAAGAGTTAATTGATGTAACTCTTGGACCTTCAAGCAACCATTCGCTTTTGAATTTAAAGGATTTTTTGAAAGAGTTAGGTTATGAGATTCCAGCTAATGTGGTGCAGAAAAGAATGGAGGAGATTCTAGGTACTTATTTTTCTAATAGTAAGCTTACCATTACAGGCTCAGACAAGGCTTCAAAGTGTGGGTATTGGAACTGCGGGACTTTTGATGAACTTTTTAAACTGTTTTACCTGCTAGCGCATAAAGATAAAAGTTTAGGATTAATGGAGGAAGAGTATAAAGTCGTGATCGACTCCATGAAAGAAGTGGCTGATAGTAATATTGAGCTTAAGCCTTATCTTGTAGAGAAGAACTTTACATTCAGCGATTGCTTTGGAAAATCAGGATATTTTCCTAATATTGATTTGGAAGATTTTAAAAGTGCTTTTGTTAAGCAGAAGAAACTTGGTTTTAAACACCTGATGAGTCTTTGTTGTTTGGAAAATATATTAGTTAATGAAATATCTTTTGATATAGGTTATTTTGTAACTTATTTTCATAATGAGGAGAATTCTGACAATTTACTTAGTGTTAAGAAAGAACTATCTGAGAAATTTAGAGCATTCTCCCTATCGGAGCTTGGCTCCTAACTGGGGTTCTTCTCAATCAAGTTTATGGGTTTAGATTTTGTACGAGGCAAAGTCTTGGGCTAAAGGATTTTCCAGCGCGCACATTTCCTCTATTGTTAAGTTTTCCATAAACCTCCTTAAGGCTCGCATAGAATTTGAATGGCAGGAGAGGACTACATTGATTTTTCTTTCTTTCATAAAAGGCAAAAGCTCTTCTAAAAAGAGTTTAACACGTTCTTCCACCATTTTAAGGCTTTCGCCGTTTTTTGTCGGGAAGTCATAAGCTCGTCTATATTTTTCCTCAATTTTCTGATCTTTTAGGTATAACTCAACCTTGCTTGTGCCTTGAAGCTCTCCATATGAGCGTTCAATTAGCCTGTCATCCAAGAGTACTTTATATGTTAAGTAAGCCTTGACAATCTCTGTTGGTTTTTTTGGATAAGCCGTTGAGATATCCGCCTGGGAAGCCTTACAAAGAGTTAACGTATCAGGTGGGAAGGACCAAGCTGTGTTTTCTGCCAGTACTAGATCTAGTGTTTGTATAGCCCTTTTAAGGGTAGATGAAACTGCAAGGTCAAAATTTTCATACTTTAGTTTATTGGCCAGTATTTTTGCCTGATCCTGCCCAAGTTTTGTAAGATCTGGGTCCCTCCAACCTGAGAAGTAGTACTGTTCATTGTCTTGAGACTGGCCGTGTCTGAAAACATATAGAATGGGGGGCGTTTTGGATGAGGTTTTTGGAAGAGGTTTTATGAAATCTTTTTTTGATATTGCCTCAATAGCCCTTTTAGTAAGTTCTTGATTGTTTACTAAGTCTTGCATAACTAAACGTTATTTTAACATAATAAACAGCTTCAAATTTCTGTGGGTTTAAAATTATTGCCTACTTTTATTAAAAGATTATAAAATGGACGTAATGTCTGTTAATAAACTCATCCCATTTTTTATTTTGCTTATTCTTATTGCAGGTGGGGCTTACTTTTATATTGTAGCCAAATCTCCAAACACACAAGTTAGAAGAGTTGATCTTGATTCTAAATTGAATCTTGAAGTTGATGAGGAAAAAGACCTTAATTTAGTTATTAGTACTGACCAAACATACACTACAGCGTCAAAAAATTTTGATGTTAAAGAGACTTGGGTTGATAATACTCTTAATTTAACTATCCTAGGTTTTAAGGCAAGCTCAATTGGTTTAGATGTGATGACTAGACCAAGTTATAGAATACTTATTCCCAGAGATAAGAAAGAAGTGGAATTAAATATTTTTTATAAGAAGTTGAAAGCAACGTACAAAGTGACAATTTCTGAAACTAAAGTTGTTATTGAACCTTTATGGGAGGCGGATTTTATAAGTCCCAAAAATTTGGTGTATTTAAGATCTCCGGAAGGAGTGGTAAGAATAGCAATGTTTTCAGACAGCAAACTCTATACAAGTAAAGACAGTGAGAACTTGTGGAAGGAACTAAGTCAATATCTTACCTCATATGGATGTAGCCCTTACGCCTTGGACGATAGTGCTTATACCAGCGCCTGGTTTTTTTTAAAAAACCCTGAAATAAAGCATTTTATATGTGCAGAGGACTTTAGGTATTACCCAAACCCTTTTGATGCTTTCTCTAGTAAACATTGTACGGAAAAGGAATCCACATGTCCTGTAATTACAAAGACTTTCTTTTCTGATAAGGTTAAGGAGATAGGTAAATAATAATTAATCTAGCTACTTGTTATACCTTCTTATAATGCCTGTCACAACACCTTCAATCTTAACGTCTTTGGCAAAAATCGGTTGCATATTTGGATTTGCCGGTTGTAGCCTGATTGTATCCTTTTCTTTGTAATACTTTTTAAGTGTTGCAAACTCATTATCTATTAAAGCAACAACAATCTCCCCATTATTTGCCGTGGCTTGTTGAGCTATTACAACATAATCACCGTCTAAAATACCTTCATCTATCATGGAGTCGCCTTTTACCTGCAGTACAAAGCAGCGTTTGACCTTGGAAACAAGGTCTGCGTTGACCATGATGGTTTCTGTGGGATTTTCAATGGCATCAATCGGCCTTCCCGCTGCAATGAAGCCAATAAGAGGGAGCTCGACGCCCTGTAGGGTAGTGGCTATTTTCTGATCCAGTACTTCAATTCCCCTCACAGCACCCTCAAAGCGGTTAATGACGCCTTTTTTGACTAGGGCTTGCAAGTGTTCGTGGACGGTTGCAAGGGAGGATAAGCCCATGGCGTTGGCAATTTCTTGAAGGGTAGGGGAATAGCCGGTTTTCTGGATGTATTGGGAGATATAGTCAAGGATAAGTTTTTGCTTTTTGTATAGTGTTATTGGCATAAGACTACTATACCGAAATAAACCCAAACATGTCAATACTTCTTTGGACTTTTTAGGGTTTTTGTGCTAGCATGCATTGCAATTTCAAGAATAGAAAGGAAAGGGAAAGATGGACGGAGTGAATAAGGCTCTGGAGATCACTGCGCTTTTCAGCGTAGCCATGGGTATCGGGTTGATCCTATACCCATGGGTCACCCAGCCTGGACCAGTTGCGAACCCGGGCGTCACGGCCACATTTGCGGTTGTTGGCATTGCATTCCTCGTAGGAACCCTTCTAATCGGTATTGTAGGGATTCTAAGAGTGGGACTTATCCGTAAATAGCGCCTCACTGGGCTGTTTTGTAGCAAACTCACAACCACCCAAAGACAAGCGGATAAGAGGCACATAACGAGGGGTGTCCTCAATCAGACGGAAGCCTTGAGGAACTCATCGAACAAACCCTTGAAGTTGGTCTCGGGAGTGGGTATTGACACCAAACCGGGGATGGGCGTTTATGCAGAAATGTATGAACGCCCTATTTTATTACTTTACCTACAACAAAAACCACCAATTATAACCTATAGCTTGACTACGCAATCAATAATATGCTAATATCAATCAACTTATGTATAAAAACTGGGATCAACAGAAGAAGACTTTGCTTGATGTGATAGCAAAAGGTGAATGCGCTACTATACAAATTGTTGGCGGAACAAACTATTCCATCTTCTTTAGAAACATGCATTCTGACTTAATCCTTAAAAAAAGTATACTTCCAGTGTTTGTTGATTTGAACCACCTTTCTTATGTAAATTTGAGAAATATTCAAAACCTGGTTATTACAGGTTTTAGAAGGGCCTTAAATGAGAAGAGATACCCTTCTAGAGTAGAGTCAAACATTACCCCTCAATCTGATTTGGCTCATAAAATTGAACAGTATTTAGAGGAGGCTTCATTAAGAAACCTTACGCCTGTAGTATTTATGGAAGATCTAGATGTGATTTTGAGCCTTGGAACTGAAGCTTTTGCGTACTTTGAAAGTCTTAGAAGGCTTTACAAAAAATGCTCATTTTTATATTTGTCAAAAACAAACTTGTCCCATCCGGACAATGTTAAAAAATACAGGTTGGCTCCACACCTTTATGAAAATGTCATTTACATGCCTATAAAAGATGAAAGGTATCTAAAATCATTAGAAAAGGGCACTTCTCCTAAAACCTTCAAAAGAATATATTCTCTTACAGGAGGTATTGATTCTTTTTTTTCAGTAGCTATGGATCTTAAGAACAATCTTGTGCCCAGAGAAAGGAAAAATATTGAAAAACATATTATCAGTAATTGGCACTTAAGAAGTGAAGTTCATAAACTTTGGGACAGCTTAAGTCAAAGTGAGATTAAGGTTTTATGCCATATTGTTTGGGGAGTGAATGAGTTTGAGAAAGAGCTTGAGTATGATTTTAAGCACCTGCTAAATCTTGGAATAGTAGAAAAACATAGAAACGGTTTTAGGATAGTTATTGGTTTGCTTAGGCTGGTTGGAGTTGAAAAAATTAATAAGTATGGTCTTACAGTTGAATTTAATAAAGATAAGTTTTTGGTGAATGGTACCAGCATTTCCTTGAACCTCTCTGATCCTGAGAGAAAGGTGCTAAAGCAATTTGTAACAAACAAGAATAAAATAGTGGCAAGAGGAGATATTGTTAAATCTATAAATAGCAGGGCAAAATCAAAAAACGGAGAGAGTATTGTAGAGCAAACTGTTTCTAGACTTAAAAATAAATTATCCGATGTTTGGATCAATCCTAACAATTTGGTTTCAGTTGAAGGTAGAGGTTTTATTTATAGGGAAGCCTAATAAGTAAACTTTTGACATTGCCCTTGAAATGGCTACAAAGCTTTTAAATGCTCCTTCTATCTTGTCCTTCAGTTCCAAAGCATTAATGTTCAAGAAAAAAACGCTATCAAACTCAAGACCCTTGACTAAGTTTAAGGGTACCACATAAACGCTATCTTTTTTAAAGTTATCAAAGAACTGAGTTATTAACTCATGCTCAAGATTTGGGTTTTTAAGCTTTTTGGTCACAGACTCAGCATCTAAGTCATTTGTCAGTATAATTCCTATTGATTTAAGCTCTTTTGCCCTGATACTTTTGATTTCTTTGGTAATATACTCTAAAGCTTCATTTAAATTTTTGAACTGTTGCTCAGTTGGTATGAGTCCATCTCTTGAAACGGGTTGAGGTAAATTTTGAGTTATCCCAGCTTTGATAAGTTCTTTTTTAGCTCTATCTATTATCTGCCTTGTAGATCTGAAACTGATTTGAAGATTGAAAGTCTTTGTTGAATCTGAAAATATTTCTATAACCTCACTCCAGTCTTTTATAGCTGTTTTTTTTGAAATGGATTGATTTAGATCGCCAAAAAAGTTGAAGCAGTTTTTGGTGGAGAAGGTTTTAACACACATATAGGAAAGAGAGTTAAGATCTTGTGCTTCATCTAAGAGTACCAAATTATAGTCTTCACGATTTGGTAAAAAGCCTAGTTTATAACATACAAGATAAATGGCACTTAGATGATTTTCATCATAAGTATTGGGTTCAAAATTAAAATTTTGTTTCAGGAAGCTTAAATATTTTTCTTCTAGCTTAAAATCCCCTAAAAATGAAATTATGTTTTTTTCAAGGTAACCTAATGTCCTGACTCTTCTTTCAAGGTAGTCGCTTTTGCCCTCATATCTGATTTCTTTTTTTACTTCTCTTAGCTCCTCTTTTACTTCTGTTAAGAGAATTAAAATTTTGTCAAATATTGGTCTTTGGCTAAACCGGTCATAAATTCTAATTATATTTTTAAATTCTAAAGAATCCCTATCTGCCAAAATAGTGATTTCAAAATTGATTTTTGCATCTTGGGATAACTTTAGAATAAACTGTTCCAGGCATTTTAAAAAATAATGAATATCATAAAATATGATATCTTTAGTCAGCTGAGCACTTATTTTTTTTTGCAGTTTTATCTTATTCTGATCAAGAAGTTCTTTCAGATATTCCAACAAACTGGCCTTTTTAATGTTATATATATCAAGTTCAGGTAAGCTTTTTGACAAATAATTAATGAGTACTTTGGATGTTGAGAGGAATAAAGTTTCAGAAGGTAAAATTTTGTCTTTAAAATTATAAAAAATATAAGAAATTCTGTGTATTGCAATAGTTGTTTTTCCGCTGCCGGCTACCCCTTGAACCAAGATATTTTCAAACGGGGAGTGTCTTATAATTTTGTTTTGATCCGACTGAATTGTTTCTATTATGTCCTCAAGCCCACCTCCTTTTTTGGCTTCAAGTTTAGACAGCAGGAATGCGTCCTTGCTAATGTTATCAATTAAGCTGTCATCATAAATGTTAATTATTTTTTGATTTTCTACTTCTATGGTACGCCTAATGTCTAAGTCACAGTTTAAGGTTTCATCTTTATCAAGTGCGTTAAAAGCCGTTCTGTCAAAGCTTACATGCTTTGTTGCAAACGCGAAGTTATAGTAAAGGGAGGCAATTGGGGCTCTCCAATCTGTTATGCCAAGATTCTTTTTGTACCCGGAAAAACCCATTTTTCCTATGTAGTGTGTTTCTGTTGAATTGTCTTTATAAAGGTGTACATCAATTCTTGAAAAGTAAGGGTTATGCAGAATTTTTGTGAGTTTTTCCAGGTATTCTTTTCTTTGCCTGTAGCCTTTTCTCCCCATTGCTTTGATAGCAATGCCCATGGACTCAATAACATCATCTCTTTTTTTTTCTTGTGAGGCTTCTTTTATGTCTTCTTCATACCTTTTGTACAAGTTGGATAGAGCAGTTTCTTCACTTTCAATAAAGCCATTTAGCTCTTGTAACCGCTCTATTAAAGCTTCATTTTCCACTTTGTAAATTTCATCTTTGCTCATAGGTAAATTTTAAGTTTATTTGTTCAAATGACAAGTCTATCTTGATTTGCTGTGTTACAATATGATCGCAGCGTGTACTTATGGGAAAAGGCTCCTCTTTTTTTCTTTTTTATTCCTGGTAAACTTCCAATATGTTTGTGTTATCTTCGGATTTTAAGCCTACGGGAGATCAACCCAAAGCAATTGAGGCTCTAACCAAGTGGTATTTGGAGGGTGTATCAAATTCCGTTCTTCTTGGAACAACCGGATCAGGCAAGACTTTTTCAGTGGCCAATTTGATCCAAAATGTTCAGAAGCCAACGCTTATTATTTCTCACAATAAAACATTGGCGGCGCAGCTTTACCAGGAGTTCAGGGATTTTTTTCCTGACAACGCTGTTGAGTATTTTGTGAGTTATTATGATTATTATCAGCCTGAAAGTTATATTCCACAGACGGATACTTATATTGAGAAAGATGCGGATATTAACGAGGAGATTGATAAGTTAAGACTGTCTGCAACAAATTCTTTAATTACCAGAAAAGATGTAATAGTTGTGTCTTCAGTATCATGTATCTATAACATAGGCTCACCAACTGAGTATTCCAAAGCTATGCTTGAACTTAGAGTGGGTATGAAAATTCGTACAGTAGATATGCAAAAAAGGCTATCTCAGATTTATTATGAAAGGTCAGATTTTGATTTTAAAAGAGGAACATACAGAGTTAGAGGAGAAAATGTTGATGTGTACCCGGCTTATGATGATTTTTGTGTGAGACTTACAGTTCTTGATGATAAGCTTACAGATATTGGCTATTTTGATCCGTTGACAGGAAATGAGATTAGAGTTGTAGACCAACCGTTTGAAAGACAGGGAAGTTCTATGAGGGCTCTAACACAAGATGAAAAAGACTATCTGGTTCATAGATATAGAGATAAAAGTTTTACAATAATATTTCCCGCCAAACACTACATTACTGCTGAGGATAGAAGGGAAGGTGCAATTAAACAAATTGAAGCCGAGTTAGTTGAGAGGCTAAAGGAGTTAAGGTCACAGGAAAGAAATATTGAGGCCTACAGACTAGAACAAAGAACCAATTATGACCTTGAAATGATTAAAGAAATTGGATATTGCAAAGGAATAGAGAATTATTCAATCTATTTTGATGGAAGAGAGCGGGGGAGCACACCTAATACACTCATTGACTTTTTTCCAAAAGACTACCTTTTGATAATTGATGAGTCACATATAACGGTTCCTCAGGTAAGAGGAATGTATAACGGTGACAGATCAAGGAAGGAGACTTTAATTGAACATGGGTTTAGACTGCCTTCAGCGCTTGATAACAGACCACTCAAATTTGATGAGTTCTTGAGAAAAACTAAGCAGGTGGTTTATACCAGTGCTACGCCTTCCGCTTGGGAATTATCTTTATCTGAAGGCCATATTGCACAGCAGTTGATAAGGCCTACAGGGATTATGGATCCCAAAATAACTGTTCTTCCCACAAAAGGGCAGATTGAAGACTTGCTTAAAAGAATTAAGCTACGTGTTTCCCGTAAAGAGCGTACTTTGGTTACAACTTTAACAAAGAGAATGGCTGAAGAATTAGCCTCCTACTTACTTGAAACGGGGTTGAAGGCAACTTACTTACACTCTGATATTGAAACCCTTGAGAGGACGGATATTCTTGATAGCCTAAGAAGAGGAGATTATGACGTGCTAATAGGAATAAATCTTCTAAGGGAGGGATTGGATCTTCCTGAGGTTTCATTGGTTGCCATAATGGATGCGGATAAGGAGGGCTTCCTGCGATCCGATACATCTCTTATACAAACTATGGGAAGAGCAGCTCGTCACATAATGGGAGAGGTAATCATGTATGCAGATAATGTAACGGGAAGTATGCAACGCGCCATTTTTGAGGTTGAAAGGAGAAGAGAAATTCAAGATGCCTATAATCAGGAACATGGTATTGTGCCCTCTGCAATTCATAAACCAATAAGAAAAAGACTTGTAGATATTGTGCTGGAAGAATCTGAAGATTTAGGGAAGAGGAAAATTGAAGAGACAGATTATGCATTCCTATCTCCGAGCGTGTTAAGAAAAGAGATAAAAAGGCTTGAGCTTGAGATGAAATATCAAGCGGACAATTTAAACTTTGAGGATGCTGCAAAACTGAGAGATGAAATTAAAAAAATCAGAAAGTATTTAATTCATTGACCTTGGCCTTTCAAAAAAATATAATCGCATCAAGTTCAATCCAATTATAGAAACTGAAAAGTGATTTTCCTGCCTGCTTTTAAGATATGGTGAGGAGGGTGCTGCCTAAAAACATAAGAGAACAAATATTTAACTCAATTTGGAACCTGCCTGTTTTACTCTCAAACTTTCTAGTTGAGGGGTTGTTTTTTATTCAGGATAAGCTTACTTCCGATTATTATTACATGGCCTCAAATTTTACTAAATACTTGGTTAAGATTAAGTTATACACTTTACACTCTTTTAAGAAGTTTAAAAGTGTGAGTGTGAAAGGTCTCTTAAGAGTTAATCTTTCTCCAAAGCATTTTTTGATTGAATGGGTTAAAAGATATTCAAAAAATATTCTAAAGATAAAAAAAAGGCTGTTGAGCTTTAGGTTCCATCTTAAAAGACTTAATAAAAAAAAGGATAAAAATAAACAAACAAAATATTCTAAAATCAGGAACACTATTAGGAGAAAGAGAGTTCCAAGATGGTTTATATGGTCTATGTTTGGATCTATTACAACAATTATTTTTGTGGTTTTGCCATTAAGCTTATATATTTGGTTTAAAAGCCTTCCTAAGCCTGAATTAATAAATGAGAGTATTACAAAGTGCACTAAGCTTTTAGACAGAAAGGGTAAATTGCTATATGAGATATGCCCTGAAAAAAGAAGTGATCCCATAGAGCTTAGCCTAGTTTCCCCTTTTGCAATTAGTGCAACTATAGCAATAGAAGATGCTGATTTTTACAAACATAACGGCTTTAAACTTTCAAGTATATTAAGAGCTGCTAATGAAACGTTCTTTAAAAAAAACCTTCAGGGGGGATCTACTATAACTCAGCAACTTGTGAAACTTTCTTTACTTTCACCAGAAAGAACATTTTCACGTAAAATTAAGGAGCTAATTTTGGCTATTCTTGTTGAGAAGAAATATTCAAAGGACGAGATATTAAGTCTATACTTAAATAACACCCCATATGGGGGAAATCTGGTGGGGATTGAATCTGCTGCTCAGAAGTTTTTTGGAAAGAAAGCTCTTGATTTAGACTTATCAGAAGCGTCATTACTTGCGGGTTTACCTACAGCTCCCGGTATTTATTCTCCCTTTGTTTCATTAAGTTTGGCAAAAGATAGGCAAAAAATTGTTTTGGACAGAATGCTGACGCTTGGGCTAATTTCACAAAAAGAATTGGAAGATGCTTATTCTAAAGAATTGCAATTTATAGAACAGGGAGATTATATAAGAGCACCGCATTTTGTTGATTTTGTTAGAGGAGAATTAGAAAGAGCATACGGATCAAGATATGTTAACTTTGGCGGGTTAACAGTGATAACCACACTTGATTTAGTTACTCAAGAGAAAGTACAAGAAATTCTTGAAGAAGAGCTTGCAAAAATAGAAAATCTGAGAGTTTCAAATGGGGCTGTGGTTGTGCTGAGTGCAAAAACGGGTGAGATAGTGTCCATGGTTGGATCAAAGGATTATTTTGATATTGAGAATAATGGGGTATTTAATGCATCGATTGCGTATAGACAACCCGGATCATCCATTAAGCCTGTAACATATGCCCTTGCGCTGACAAAAGGCTTTAAAACCACCAGTTTGATTGAGGACTCGCCGCTTTCTATCAAAGATGGTAACTCTTATTACACACCTGTAAATTATGACGGTAGGTTTCATGGAAAAGTGACCCTAAGACAAGCGCTGGCCAATTCATACAATATACCAGCGGTTAAAGTTTTGATGAGTTTAAAGCTTGATGATATGGTGAAACTTGCAAAAAACATGGGACTTCAAACATGGGAAGCTGATGGAAATTATGGTGTTTCCCTGACCCTAGGAGGTAAAGAAACCAGGCTGTTGGATTTAACCAATGCGTACGCCACGTTTGCCAGAAGGGGCCAATACACATCAACAAAAGCTATTTTAAAAGTAACAGATGGTAAAGGCTACACAATATTTGATAGAGATTATCTACCTTTAGATACAAAAAAAGCTTTGTCGGCAGAAGTTTCTTATATTGTTACGGATATTCTTTCAGACAATGGTGCAAGACTTCCGGCGTTTGGAATGAATAATTTTCTGAGTGTACACAATCATAGAATTGCTGTTAAAACAGGAACAACAGATAATAAAAGAGATAACTATACGTTAGGTTATACACCTTCTGTTGCGGTGGGGGTGTGGGTTGGAAATAATGACAATTCTCCTATGAATCAGGCACTTGCTTCCGGCTTAACCGGGGCAGCTCCTATTTGGAATAGGACGATGAGTTTTGTGCTAAATGATAAACAACCGGAAGATTTTGATGTCCCACCCGGTGTTGTTGTTAAAACATACCCGGAGTGCGGTAATATCAGAGAGGTGTTTCTGAAGGGAACTGAGGCAAGAAGTTTAAACTGTTTTAGTGGTGAGGCTAAAAAAGAAGACAAAAATAAGAAAGAAAAGAAGAAGACTTAAGCCTTTGGTTTACCCTTTACATCACCCGAAGAAATACCATATAATGCTCTTTGTTTTATGAGCTACCTAAATAAAATTATAGTAAGAGGAGCCAGGCAGCATAACCTTAAAAACGTTGACCTTGAAATTCCTAAAAATAAAATGGTGATTTTTACAGGAGTTTCAGGTTCAGGTAAGTCCTCCATGGCAATGGATACCATATACGCAGAAGGGCAAAGAAGATATGTGGAGAGTCTATCAGCTTACGCAAGGCAGTTTTTAGGCATAATGGACAAACCGGATGTTGATAGTATTGAAGGCTTAGCACCCGCAATTGCAATTGACCAGAAAACCACTTCTCATAATCCTCGTTCTACAGTTGGTACTATTACGGAAATATATGATTTTTTCAGACTTCTGTTTGCTAGAATTGGGCACCCTCACTGTCCAAATTGTGGAAGAGAAATAAAACAACAGTCTTCATCAGAAATTACACAAAAAATCTTGGAAATGACTCCTTCCAAACGAGATAAAAAAGGTTTGAGAGCTCTTATTCTTGCTCCGCTGGTTAAGGATAGGAAAGGGGAGTATTTAAGCCTTTTTGAAAATTTAAAAAAGCAGGGTTATAGACACGTTAGAATAGACGGGAATATAAAAGTCTTATCAGGTGATTTGGGACTTATCAAGACTAATAAACATACAATAGAACTGGTTATAGATAGAATAGTGTTGACCTCAGAAGTTATTGAAAGAAAAGACTTTTATTCAAGGCTTTTTTCATCAATTGAGGCTGCTCTGAAGTTTGGAAATGGTTATGTTATTGTAGGTTTTGTATATGACAAAAACCTGGAGTTTCCAGAATTTCCCACTGAGTTTGAGGACCACCTGTTTTCTGAGCGATTTTCTTGTCCTAATTGTAATATTTCTCTTCCGGAATTAGAGCCTAGAAGTTTTTCATTTAATTCTCCCCATGGTGCATGCACTTTCTGCGGTGGGCTTGGTACAACTCTTAAGATAGATCCCACGCTCATTATTAATCCTAATCTTTCTGTTTTAGAGGGGGGTGTATTTCCATGGGCAAATATGGTTGAACATAATACTTGGATGTTAAAAATTTTAGAAGCTGTAGCTTTGGAGTTTAAATTTTCACTCAAAGAGCCAATTAAAGACATGTCAGAGAAAAATAAGAAGGTTCTCCTGTATGGGGTAGACGAAAACTTCAGAATAAAAGTTAAGTCTGAAGGAGGGGGTTCTTACAACGCTCGTTTTGAAGGTGTAATTCCAAACTTGGAGAGACGGTACAAGGAAACTAATTCAGAGTATATAAGAGGCGAAGTTGAAAAATATATGTACAAGGAACCTTGCAAAGACTGTCTAGGTGCAAGACTTAAAAAAGAGGCCTTATCAGTGGTAATTGATAACTTCAACATTTTTGATATCTCCTCAAAACCTATAGTAGAAGTATCAAATTGGATAGATGCTATATTTTCAAAAAAGATTATTGGAGAGAGGGAATCAAAAATTGCAACACCCATAATAAAAGAAATAAAAACCAGACTTACTTTTTTACTTGACGTTGGGCTTGATTATTTAAGTTTAAGCAGGGCTTCTGCAACTTTAGCGGGGGGAGAAGCTCAAAGAATAAGGCTTGCTTCTCAAATAGGGTCCGGTTTATCCGGAGTTTTGTATGTGTTAGATGAGCCATCAATTGGTCTACATCAAAGGGATCAAAAAAGGCTTATAAAAACACTTCATCACCTGAGAGATCTTGGAAATACAGTTCTGGTTGTTGAACATGATATGGAAACAATGCTTGAGTCTGATTATATTGTTGATTTTGGTCCTGGTGCCGGGGAACATGGTGGGGAAGTAGTTGCTATTGGCACACCTGAAGAACTTAGAAACAATGCCAAGTCTCTGACAGGACTTTACTTAAGCGGAAAGCGCAAAGTTGGAGATGAGAAGCTTTTACTTAAAAGTGATTTAAGACTTAAGTTTTCAGATTCTTTGGTAAAAACAGGGAAAGAAATTCAAATTAGTGGTGCAAATGGGCATAATCTTAAAAATATCACTGTAACTTTTCCTCTGGGAAAGTTTATTTGTGTTACAGGGGTTTCAGGAAGCGGTAAATCCACGCTTGTAAATGAAACTTTATACAGAGCCTTAAGACAGGAATTTGGGTTAAAAAATGAAGAAAAGGCTAAGGAATATAAAAGTTTAATAGGCGCTTCACAAATTGACAATGTAATTGCGATTGACCAGTCTCCAATAGGAAGAACACCAAAGTCCAATCCAGCAACTTATACAAAAACTTTTGATTTCATCAGAGATCTTTTTTCTCAAACTAATGAAGCCAAGCTCAGAGGGTATGAACCCGGAAGGTTTAGTTTTAATGTAAAAGGGGGAAGGTGTGAAGCCTGCAGAGGTGAAGGTCAAATTAAGATAGAGATGCAGTTTATGCCGGATGTTTATATTAACTGTGAGGTGTGTGGGGGAAGAAGATATAACAGGGAGGCTCTTGAGATATATTATAAAGCTAAGAATATAAGCGATGTTTTGGATATGACAGTGGAGGAATCGTTAGAATTTTTTTCTAACATCCCACAGATAAGAAATAAACTTGAAACTTTATATGATGTAGGGCTTTCATACCTTAAGCTTGGGCAACCAGCTCCCACTCTTTCAGGAGGAGAAGCTCAAAGGGTAAAGCTTGCAACTGAGCTTTCCAAACGGTCAACAGGAAACACTTTTTATATTCTTGATGAGCCCACAACGGGACTTCATTTTCATGATTTAGAACGACTTATTGCAATACTTAAAAGACTTGTTGCTAAAGGTAATACCGTTCTAGTTATAGAACATAATATAGATGTGATTAGAAATGCCGATTATATAATAGATCTGGGACCTGAAGGGGGAGATAAAGGCGGGGAGCTTATTTTTTGTGGTGATATAAACGAACTACTAAAAAATAAAAAATCACACACGGCAAAAGTGCTAAAAGAAGAACTACAAAGGACCCAATAAGGGAAAAACTCTCTATAAGCATGTTAGCTTTGTTTGGTAAAGTTAATTGCCTACTCACTCCCTCAAAATCTTTGTAGTTTAAGTCATAAGGTGTTTTAAGCGTTACATTAGCTTTTGCTAAAGGGGGCAGAATCTTTTTTTCCTCTCCCACTTCAAATAAGGTGTAATTTCCCACATTTTGAATTTTAAAGTTTCTTGATTTATTGAGTATTTTGACTAAGTTTAAAGTTAAGCTATTAAATCCAGAAACTTGATAACTATATTTGTCAGTCACAGTTGAGTCCTGCGCAAAGGAAATGTCTATTTGGGGTTTGTTTGTATTGCCGGTTTTATAAGAGCCTGCGGGTTGAGGGTACTCAGAAGATAGGCCCTTAATAACAAAAGTAAAATGATTGTTATCGAGTTTTGAAAAGTAATCAAGCTGTGAAGTAGAGCCCCAGGTGGGATCAACTTCCACCCATCCAAAATTTGGATCGTAGAACTGGGCCCACGAATGAAGAATGTCACCATCCTTTAGGTTGACTGACAAAGGATTCAGGTTATTCCTGGAATATGCATACCCGTTTATTTCCCTGGCCGGAATACCCATGGCTCTTGAGATTGAAATGAACAGGTCTACATATTCCATGCAGATTGCATCTTTTGGATTTTTCAGAGCTTGCAGTGAGCCAAGTCTTTCAACTGTCTTATTCTCCTCTTTCTCGCTTTTATAGCTGAGAGTGGAAACAACATACTGATAGACCTTCTGGGCATTTTGTGCAACGTTTATGTTCTTGTCATACAAATCTTTAGAAATCTTTTTAACCTCCTCCGAGTCCTTATCCCAATACCTTTGAGCATTTGTGTAATCCTTTATTAAGCTTTTTGGTATATCTGCCATGTTTCCTCCATCAGAAACCGCGATGTTTTTATTGTAGATTTTAACGCTTCCTATTAAGTTGATATCCATAGTTTCATTGGGGAGGAGTTTATAAGAGGCCAAATAGTTTCCATCATTATCTACTCTTATATTTACAGGTTTAGGAGTCAAATCTATGTAAGAGATGACCTGTTTTCCCTTTATGTCCGGAGGCAGAGCAATTTCTTTGCTTGTTGAGGAAATAGTTTTATTTTCAAGTTTGAAACTAATTTTGTAGTTGAGTTTTTGATATTTACCAAAAGACGCACTTATTGAGGATTTTGATGTTTCCTCAGTGCTAAAAATGTAGTAGGTAAAGTTTTTATCCGTATTGAGACTGTATTTATCAGGAATAACAAAGGAAGGCTCTCCCAAAGTTTTAGGTACTTTGAGTATTATTTGATAGCTTTCAACGTTTTCATTAAAAGATACCTTGGGTATAAACAGCTCCGTAATATTGCCTATTTTTTCAGCTACGTCATTAGTTTTGTATTTTAGTTTCCACTTTATTTCAGAGCCTTCACCTATAATTTTGTCATTGAAATGGACCTTGATGTTGGTTTTGTCATCTTTTGATTCAACATCTTTCTCCATAATACCTTTTGAGTCTGAGGCTTCTATGTCATAAGGCTTCATGTTAAAAATTGAAATATTGTATTCAGATGCAAAAATCTTTTGGGTTAAATTTTTAATTGTTGTTTCTTGAGTTACCTGCGTTTCTCCTTTTTCCAAAACCTCATAAGTTATTTTATAATAAGTAGTAAAATCAGCAGCAGTGACATGTGGCTGAAAATAAAGAAAGATTATCAGAGTAATTAAGAAACTTAGTTTATTTTTCATACTGAGCGTTTAAGCTTTTACTAATGATACAATAGCTTTTGTGGTAACAGCAACCTTAAAACAAAAAATTTCTAATCTACCAAAAACACCAGGTGTATATATTTATTATGATTATACAGGGAATATTATATACGTTGGTAAAGCAAAAAGTCTTAAAGATAGGGTAAGCTCATATTTTGTATCAGAGATTAGGCAAGGGGCTAAAACTGTTGAGCTTGTAAAAAAAATAACTGACCTCTCCTTTATTGAGGTTCAAAGCGAACTAGAAGCTCTTATTCTTGAGTCAAACTTAATAAAAAAATACAGACCTAAGTTTAACATTAATTTAAAAGATGATAAATCCTATAGGTATATTTTTATTAAAGATGAAAAAATTGATGGGGAGATTTTACCTGTAGTGGGGATTGGGAGAGAAAATATTAAAGTCCTGCATGGAAAGTATGATGTGTATGGACCCTATCCGCAAGGCAGAGTTGTTACTGACGTGGTGCGCTCTCTAAGAAAAATCATACCCTTCAGAGATTGTTCATTGGGAAAATATAAAAGATACCAAAGACTTGAAGCCCCGTGCTTGTATGGGCACCTTAAGCTGTGTTCAGCCCCTTGTGTAAATTTGATTACCAAAGAAAAGTACAGAAAAAGCATTTCCTATCTTAGAAAATTTTTAAGAGGTGGGTCTTCTACTCTCATTCAAAGCTTAAAAAAAAGCATGATTAAAGCTTCAGCCAAGGGAAAATATGAGGAGGCTCTTTATTTTAGAGATATTTTAAGAAAATATGAGTATGTAAGACAAAGAGTCTTTCTTCCGGAAAGTTACCTTGAAAACCCTAATCTTTCTGAAGATTTAAGAGAGGAAGCTTTGAGGGGGCTTGTTAGAATTATTCCCTCTCTCACTCAAAAACCAAGAAGGATTGAGTGTTATGACATTTCAAACATTTCAGGTACGATGGCAACCGCCTCTATGACTGTTGCCATCAATGGAAGACCCGTCAAGGAAAACTACAGAAGATTTAAAATAAAATCAAAAGCTACTCCTGATGATTTTGAAATGTTAAGAGAAGTAATGGCCAGGCGCTTAGATAGAACTGACTGGGAGAAAGCTGATTTAGTGGTTATAGATGGGGGAAAAGGACAGGTATCAGCTGTGCTTAAGGTAATGGAAGTTAAAAATGTTTCCGTCCCTGTAATAGGCTTAGCTAAAAGATTTGAGACAATTGTTTTCAAGGATGCAGGAAAATTTTATGAAGTTAATCTTGCATCCCGCAGTGAGGCTTTGAAGCTTTTACAGGTTTTAAGAGATGAAGCTCACAGGTTTGCCAAGAAATATCATCACCTACTACAGCTTAAAAATTTAGATTTGCCAAAATGATAGTATACTTATTCTGATGAAGGTTTTTTTGAGAAATATCCTTTTTAGTTACATAGTATTGGTCTTCTTGGAAATTCATTTTACGGGTATAGAAATAACCTTTGATATTCAGAAAACGCTTTTATTAATGGCTCTTGGGTTAGGAATTATAAATAGTTTTGCAAAAGCTCTTATTAAACTTGTGTCTCTTCCTTCGAGTGGGATCTTTTACTTGGTACTTAATTTTTTTGTTAATTTGGTGGCGTTTTTTATGTTAGATAAAATCCTGGTTTCCTTTAGTATATTGGATTCCAATATAACAGGTTTGAAACTTTTAGAGCTTATGATAAATTACTTCAACGTATCTGTGTTTTGGAGCTATGTGATAGTATCAGGGGTGTTTAGTTTGAGCCTTTTCTTCCTGAACTTTTTATGTACTAGCGGGAAAAAGAAATGAATTTAACTTTAATTTTAATGCTTAGTCAAATAGTTTTAAGCCTGGTAATTATTGTCCTAGTTTTGTTTCAGTCTAAAGGAAAAGGGCTCTCACCGGCAATTTCAGGTGTTGGAATGTATAGAACTAAAAGAGGTTTAGAAAAGCTAATTTTTATATTAACTATAGTCTTTTCAGTGGCTTTAGTGATTAATTCGATAGCTTTTTTTGTTTTAAAATGATATGAAAGCAGAAATAGAAGGTGGTGAGCCCTTAATTGGAAGAGTTAGAGTATCCGGATCAAAGAATTCAGCTCTCAAGCTTATTGCTGGAGCTTTGTTTTCTAATGAGGATGTTGTATTAGAAAATGTGCCAAGGGTAAGCTCTATACTGTCAGATCTTGAGGTTCTTAAATCCTTAGGTGTGTCTTTTTCCTGGGAGGCCTTGGGTAAGCTTAAGATCAATGCAAAAGACCTAAATCTTTCTGAGATACCTTTGGAGAGCAATTCCAGATACAGAACTTTGGCTCTTTTAACAGGTCCTCTACTGTACAGATTTGGAAGGGCCAGAATACCAAAACCTAGAAGCGAGCTGTTTTTAACCTCTCCCATAAACAGGTGGCTTGAGACTTGGGATAGCTTGGGCTTTTCTATTTTAGAAAGCACTAACTTTTATGACATAGAATCAAAGAGGTCTCAAAGTTCAGAGATCAATTTTAAACTCAATACAGTGATGGGAACTGAAAATGCCATTCTTTCATCAGTTTTTATACCCGGTACCACAACCATAAATAATGCCGCAGCTGAGCCGGAAGTTGATGACCTGGTAGCTTTTCTGAATGCTTTGGGAGGTAATGTTAAAAGAGTTGAAGAGAGAAAAATAATTATCAACGGGATGGCCACTTTTGAGGGGACTAAGTATACGGTTATGCCTGACAGAAGCGAGGTGGTTGCTTTATCTATAGCGGCACTCCTAACAAATGGGGATTTAGAGATACAAGGTTCTACCTCATCAGATTTGTTACCGTTTGTTAGAAAACTTGAAGCTGTCAAAGCAAATTTTGAGTTTAAGGGGGATGTCTTAAGAATCTGGAAACATAAAAATGATGTTTTAGAGGCTGTTACAGTGGAAACGTCCCCATTTCCCGGTTTTACTACCGACTGGCAACCGCTGATGACAGTTCTTTTGACTCAGGCTAAAGGTACAAGTTTTATACATGAAACCATTTATACTGACAGACTTTTATACACTAAGGACTTGAATAGAATGGGAGCCAAGATAACACTTCTTAAGCCTTCCGAGGTTGGATTACAGCCAGTAATAAGTGAGGATTCTTACGATTTTGAGAAACTTGGTGAGCCCTTTACTGTAGCAAAAATTGAAGGGTCAACGCCTCTTAGAAGAGAGAGAATAAACGTTTCTGATCCCAGATTTTCAATAGCTTTGATACTTGCCTCCCTTTGTGCAAATGGGGTTAGTGAAGTTCATAGTTTTGAGGCGGTTAATGACTTATTTGAAAACTTTTCAGAAAAGCTAAAGGCTCTTGGAGCAAAAATTAAAATAATTAGTTAAATTTTGCCCTTCAACTTTTGCATCACTTATTATGTCCGGCTTGTATCTATTTTTATAGCTTTTTTAGGAAATTCTTATGTGACAAGTACTAAATATAGCGTTATGCTGAATGTATGTTTGTGGAACTTAAGTTTTTATTGATTCTGTTATTTTCGTTTGTGATTACATTTGGATTATCACCTTTGCTGATAACCCTTTTGTTCAAATTTAATATAAGACGCACAAATAAGGTAGATTTGGAAGCTTTTCTTCCTGATAGGTCTGTCAAGTTTGGAAAGCCAATAATGGGAGGTATAGTAATAATTATTTGTTTGGTGCTAGTACTTTTTCTGTTTTTAAGCAAGTCGAATTTCTTTTTTCCTTTTCTGCTAATACTTATTTTAGGGGCTTTTTTTGGTGCTGTGGATGAGTTTATAAATACAATTGGGAGAAAAGGAGTTTCATTTGCTATAAGGGAAACAGTTGACTCTTTTGTGTCAAAAAACTTGCTATTTTGGAAGATTTATAAAACGCTTCTTATTCCATGGGACTTATTTAAAGAAATGATGCGTGTTATGGGGAGTACGCAAAGAGGTCTGAAGACCCATGACAAGTTTATGATGCAAACAGTTGTAGCTTTGATTGGCTGTTTTTGGGTCTATTTTATCCTTGGTAGACAAGCTTTTTGGTTCCCTTTTTTGGGAGATGTAAATGGTGGGGTTTTGTATTTTGTACTTCTTTTGTTCCTGGCCTTAGTTTTTGCCAACGCTTTTGGCGTTACAGATGGAATGGATGGGTTATCAGCGGGCTTGCACAGTATTTCCTTTTTGGCTTATGGGTGTTTGGCACTTCTTACCGGAAATTATGACTTGGCTTATTTTTGTGCGGCAATAGTGGGTAGTGAACTTGCATTTTTGTATTTTAATATACACCCCGCAAGATTTGAAATGTCAGATGTTGGAACTCTTCCGCTTGGGATGCTTTTTGTATTTATTGCCGCTGCATTACAGAAAGAGCTGTCTATGTTTTTTATTGGAGGCATTTTTTTGATTGAAATTCTATCCAGTTTCATTCAACAATGGTCCGCAAAATTAAGACATGGAAAAAGAGTATTTTTGCTTGCCCCTATCCATCACCATTTTGAAAAGAAAGGCTGGCCAGAGACTAAAGTTACTATGAGATTTTGGCTTTTTTCAAGTATTTTTGCCGTTATTGGGCTTGTAATTTCCCTTATTAACTGAGTGTTATTCTATGAAGAAAAAAAAACTACAAAACTTTGATTCTCTCTTATTATACTCTGTTCTTGCACTTTTAATTTTTGGAGTGCTTGTGATTTATGATGTGTCTGTAGTATTAGCCCATGATGTGTTTGGAGGCAAATATTATTTTCTGTTTTTACAAATTGCATGGGTAGCGTTTGGTTTGTTGGGATTGTCTTTAGGCTACAGGACTAGTTTTACCGTTATTAAAAAGCTGTCCTTACCTCTTTTTATAGGCTCTCTTATTTCCTTAATTTTTGTACTTTTACCAAGCCCCTTTTCTCCTTTAATTTATGGGGCCAGAAGGTGGGTTTATTTGAATCCCGACCCATTCCCGCTTATACCTTTTATTGGTAGACTAGGTTTTCAACCATCTGAATTTGTTAAGCTTGCCTTTATTTTGTATTTTTCAATGTTTTTAGTAAAAAAAAAGGAGGTTAGTCCGGCTCAGTTTGTTTTGCTGGTGGGGTTAATTGTGGGTTTTGTTATGCTTCAACCAGACCTTGGTACGGCTCTTCTTATCTCCGGCACGGCTATGATTATGTATTTTTTATCTGGAGCAAAGCTTTCCTATTTCATGTTAGGCATTCCTTTGGGTGCTTTGCTTGTGTTTCTACTGATCTTTTCCTCCGCTTACAGAAGAGAAAGATTAATAACTTATTTAGGTTTAAAAAAATCAGATCCTCAGGGATCTTCCTACCACATAAATCAGATAATGATTGCACTTGGGTCTGGGGGGGTTTTTGGCTTAGGTTTTGGCGAATCTAGGCAGAAATACCAGTATATCCCTGAAGTAGCAACAGATTCCATTTTTGCAATAATTGGGGAAGAGCTTGGATTTTTTGGAGTTCTAGTTTTAATTTCCTCCTTTGCATTTATTATTTATAGGGGTTTTAGAATAGCTCTGTTGTCTGATGATGCGTACCAAAGGTTATTGGGGAGTGGTATTACCAGTGCTTTTGCTATTCAATGTTTTGTTAATTTGGCGGCCATGGTCCATTTGATACCTCTTACTGGCGTTCCTCTTCCGCTTATATCTTATGGCGGATCCTCAATGGTTTTTGGGCTGAGCGGTATTGGTATTTTATTAAATATTAGTCGTAACAATAAGCGTTTATGATGCTAGTAATAACAGGTGGTCATCATACTTGTGCCTTTGCGGTGATTGAGGAACTCAAAAAAATAGATAAAGAGTTAATAATCTATTGGATAGGGCATAAGTACTCAATGAAAGGTGATCTTAATGAAAGTGCAGAATATAGGGAAGTCATAGCTAAGGGTTATGAGTTTTTTGATATAAAAGCGGGGAAATTTTATGGCAATTATTCCATAGAAGCTTTTATTAGGATTTTTCTTGGGTTTGTTAGAGCTTTTTTTTTGTTGAAGAAACTTAAACCCCATGGGATTATTGCTTTTGGAGGTTATATAACACCGCCCGTAGTATGGGCTTCCTTCCTTCTTGGGATTCCGTCCGTTACACATGAACAAACAACTGTTGCCGGTTTTGCAAACAGGGCAGTTTGGCCTTTTGTTAAAAAAATCTTTTTGACGTGGCCTGCATCTGATAGTTATTTTCCTAAAAATAAGTGTGTAGTTTCAGGCCTGCCAATAAGGAAAGCTATATTTGATTCTCAAGGTACTACCACACTCTTTGAGAATAATTTACCTCTTGTGTATATTACAGGAGGAAAGCAAGGTTCTCATATACTAAATGCTAATGTTGAGCCCATTTTGGTAAACCTGCTCAAAAACTTTAATGTTGTACACCAGTGTGGGATTTCTTCTTTATATAATGATTTTGAGAATCTTAAAAAAGTTAAGGAAACTCTCCCCGATGATATTAGAAGCAGATATTTGGTTTTTGATTACATTGATGAAAAGCAGATGGGGGAGTTTTTAAAAAAAGCTGAATTAGTGGTTTCCAGATCAGGGGCAAATATTATCTATGAGATGCTGCTTTTTAAGAAGAAAGCTGTATTAGTTCCTCTTCCCGGTAGATCTCATAATGAACAGGAAGAAAATGCCAGGTTTTTTTGTGATTATTCAACCTGTAGAATAATTCTTCAGAAAGAATTGACGCCACAATTATTGGAAGCTTCAATATGGGAGGTGTTTTCTTCAGTGCCTCTTGGTGTAAATGGGCAGATTGAGCTTAGAAGGGATGCTGCATATGTCATTGCAAAGGAAGCGATTAAAATCTTTAAGAAGTTCACTAGTTAAAAGAAAATTGATTAAGGTCAAACTTATTCTTTTTTTGATATTTCTAATCTTAATTTGTTATTTTTTTTATCTGTTTTTAATTAGGGGTTTTATAAATGAGTTTTTTTCAATTAAGGGGGTTGAGCTTATTGGAGAGGTGACTTTTGTTTCAAAGGTGGATCTTGAGGCTGTAGCAAAGGAGCATCTACTTACTAAGAATATACTAACCTTAGATACCCGAAATTTTATTAGTGCCTTTAAGAACAACTTTTTAGTGCTAAGTTCTGTTTCAGTTAAAAAGAGCTTTCCTAACAAGATTTTAGTAAACTTGATTGAGAGGAGGCCTATAGCATTAATTAAGATTGGAACTTCTGAGGCTTTATATGTAGTGGATGGGGAGGGTTTTGTGTTAGGAATAGTTGAAAATGAAGTTGATAACCTTCCAGTACTTTTCCTTCAGGATGTAAAGCAAATAGCTGTAGGAGACTTTGTTGGAGATGATCTGATGCTTTATTTTTCTACTATGTTTTCCAAACTGGGAGAGTTTGGGCAGCGAGTAAGTTCAGTCACTGTGTATGAAGCCTCTTTGAGTATGATTCTATCAAATCAAACCTTGATTGTTTTTCCAAGGGATAAGAAAGCTTTATCTAAGGTTTATGTATTAAAGGAAGTTATAAAAAAATACCAACTGTTAAACATTTATTTAAAGAAAGTTGATTTAAGATATGATAATGTAGTAGTAGAATATTAATTGCTTTATGGCTAAAGAAAAAATAGTTACTGGAATAGACGCCGGCTCTTCAAAAGTTAGTACAATAGTTGCAAATGTTAATGACGGCAGAATATCTGTAATTGGCGTTTCTCAGGTTGCCTCTACAGGCATTAAAAAAGGAGTTGTTGTTGACATTGATGAAGCTGTTGAAGCGATTGATCAGAGCCTTGAGAAGGCACAGAGGATGGCTGGTGTTTCCATTCATTCTGCTTTTGTCTCTGTGAGCGGAAGCCATATTGAGTCTTTAAATTCACACGGCGTTGTTGCAGTGTCACACCAGGGAACTGAGATTGGGTCTGATGATATAGCACGTGTTACCGAAGCCGCCCAGGCTATTTCTCTCCCTTCTTCCAAAGAAATAATTCATGTGCTCCCAAGAGATTTTATAGTTGACGGTCAAAATGGTATTAAAGATCCCACTGGTATGAGTGGGATCAGGCTTGAAGTAGAAACCAACGTTATAACAGGTCTTGCCACAAGTATCAGAAATTTAGTTAAGTGTGTTTCACAAGTTGGTGTTGAGGTGGAGGATCTAGTTTATACGGGTATAGCTTCAAGCGAGTCGGTGCTGACGGACACAGAAAAAGAATTGGGTGCAGTATTAATAGATATTGGCGGTGGTACAACTTCAATAGTTATATTTTATGAAGGAAGTCCTATGTATTCGGCTGTGCTACCGATTGGTGGTCAACATATTACAAGTGACCTTGCCATAGGATTAAGAGGTCCAATGGAAGCCTCAGAAAAAATTAAATTAAGACTGTCCTTGGAGAGGGAAAAAAAGATTGTTAATGATGAAGAAAAGAAACTGGAGGATCTTAATGTGAGCGAATTTAATTTGGAAAGTGATGTTATTCCTAAAAAGCTATTGTATGAAATTATGGATGCCAGGCTTACTGAAATATTTACTCTGGTTGCTTTAGAGATTAAAAAGGCTAATCTTTCAGGAAAACTCCCCGCCGGTGCTATTGTTACGGGAGGATCTGCTGTAACTGCAGGTATTGAGAGGACAGCAAAAAATGTTTTGAAAGTGCCGGTTAGAATTGGTTATCCCAAAGGGGTTACAGGCTTGATAGATGAAATTGAAGGCCCGGCATTTTCATGTAATGTTGGTTTGGTTCTTTATGGAAGCAGGTTGGCAAAAGAAAAAACTTCTACCTTGTCATTTGGAAAACAAGGCGGTAAGATGTCAAATATAATCTCTAAGGTTATTAATTTTTCGAAATCTTTTCTGCCCTAAGATTTCCTTTCTAAAATATGTTAATTAAGCCCGATATAGAACGGTTTGCTAAAATTCGTGTTGTGGGTGTTGGCGGATGCGGGTGCAACGCATTAAATACCATGATCACAACTCAAAATATAACAGGAGTTGAGTTTATTGCTATTAACACTGACGCACAGGCATTATCTGTTAACCAAGCCCCAATTAAAATACCCATAGGTCAAGAAATAACAAAAGGTTTGGGTGCAGGAGCTAACCCTGAAATAGGTGAAAGAGCTGCAAATGAATCTATTGAAATAATCAAGAGTCACCTGGAGGGGTCTGATATGGTTTTTGTTACCGCCGGGATGGGTGGGGGTACAGGAACCGGTGCAGCACCAATTGTAGCTGATATAGCTAAAGCAGTAGGTGCTCTTACAGTTGGTGTAGTTACAAAACCTTTTCATTTTGAAGGGGCGAAGAGAATGCAGAATGCAGAAAGAGGAGTTTCTAATCTTAAGGATAAAGTGGATGCTTTAATATCTATTCCAAATCAGAAGTTGTTAGAGGTTGTTGAAAAAAAGATGTCTATTCTTGATGCATTCAAGGTTTCTGATAGTGTTTTGGGCCAGGGAGTTCAGGGAATTTCAGATTTAATAGTAATGCCGGGACTTATTAATGTTGATTTTGCAGATGTCAGAACTATTATGACTGAGGCCGGTTCTGCACTAATGGGTATTGGAAGAGGTACGGGTGAAAACAGAGCTGCAACAGCTGCTAGAGCTGCCGTATCCTCCCCGCTATTGGAAGTTTCAATTGAAGGTGCTACCGGAATTTTGTTCAACGTAATTGGAGGCAGCGACTTATCTTTGTATGAAGTTGATGAGGCTGCAAGGATTATTAGTGAAGCTGCAAGTCCTGAAGCTAATATAATTTTTGGTGCTACTTTTGATGAATCTTTGACTGACCAAATTAAGATAACCGTAATTGCAACAGGGTTTGATAGTGAAATCAAGAAACAGCTTGGGAGGCTTGAAAAAAAGGAATTTGAAAAAAGAGAAGAAGTACAACCAAAGCCGGAAACAAAAAATGACAACCTTTTTGGCGATGAAAGGTTTGATATTCCCACCTTTTTAAGAAATAGATAGCAGACATTTTGTATTGTTTGCCAGGTGGTTTTTATGATTCAATTACTATTGCCAGGTAGTTTATTAGGTTTCTTTTTTAACATAAAGGCATCTTCATAAACTCTTAACATGCTAAGAGGTAGTGTCTGCTCTTTATTTATGTATGCAATGGCTTGAATCTAGTTCTGTAAGTAAGAGTTTAAGTTCTAGCGATAATGTAAATGGGTTTGTAAAAAAGCCCGATGGGAAACCCCAAAAGAACTTGCGTATTTCTCTGGACGAAAATTCTAGAACTGTGCTTGAAAAAAGGTATTTAAGAAGAGGGGAGGATGGAAAACCTGCTGAAACTGTTGAGGCTATGTTTGATCGGATAGCAAGTTGCGTTGCTGAACCTGATGCGCCCTATAGAGACGTTAAACTTACTGAACTAGAATTTTATAATTTATTATCAACAAAAAGATTCTTTCCGAATTCCCCTACCTTTACAGGTGCCGGTACTCCTCTTGGTCAGCTGGCGGCTTGTTTTGTGCTTCCTATAGAAGATGATCTTGGTAAAGTGGATGAGGGGATATTTTCTACACTCAGAGTAGCGGCTTTGATTCAGCAGGTGGGTGGTGGAAACGGGTTTTCCTTTTCAAGACTTAGACAGGCAGGAGCTTTAGTAGGTTCCAGTAATGGAAAGGCAACAGGTCCTGTAGGCTTTTTGAAGGTGTATGACGCCGCTTTTGGAGAAATAGCTCAAGGGGGGGCAAGGAGAGGTGCTAACATGGCTGTTTTGAGTGTTGAGCACCCTGATATCAGGGATTTTATCAAATGTAAATCCGAAGAGGGGAAAGTTGCAAATTTTAATATTTCCGTAGGTATTACTGATGAGTTTATGACTGCGGTTGAAACAGACTCCATGTTTAATTTGAGAGATCCCAGAGATGGATCTGTGAAGGAAGTAGTTAGAGCAAGAGAGATTTTTGATTTGATAGTACATCATGCGTATAAAAACGGTGAGCCAGGGGTTTTGTTTTTGGACGCTGCCAACAGGTCAAATCCTGTTCCAAATTTGTATAAGCTTGAGGCCACAAATCCCTGTGGGGAACAATGGCTTGGGCCTTATGAGAATTGTTGTTTGGGTTCAATAAATTTAGCAGAACACCTCTCTGAGGATGGAAAGTTTGATTGGGGAAAATTTAGGGAATCAATTGAGCTTTCTACCAGGTTTTTGGACAATGTTGTAACTGCAAATAAATATGTTCCCGTTGTACCTGAACTTAGAAAAGCCGCCGAAACAGTAAGAAGAATAGGACTTGGTTTTATGGGTTTGGCCGATGTTATGTATGAGCTTGGTATAAGATACGGAAGCCAAGCAGGGTGTGAGTTTGCAGCCCAAATAGCTGAATTCATGAGATATCATTCAATGTTAGCCTCGATTGAGTTGGCAAAAGAAAGAGGTACTTTTCTTGGAATAAAAGGAAGTATTTATGATCCACAGGATTTGAAATGGACTCCTCCAACTCCACTTTTTCCTTTTGAACATGACTGGGGGAGATCAAAGATAGACTGGAACAGGGTAATAGAGGGAATTAAGAAATACGGGATCAGAAATGGGGCTCAAACAACAGTTGCTCCTACAGGTACCATATCAACCGTTGCTGGCTGTGAGGGTTATGGTTGTGAACCCGCATTTGCCCTTTCATATTTGAGGAATGTGTATCAAGCGGCCGGAAACGAAAATAAGATGACTTTGACGTATACAAGCCCTCTTTTTGATAAAGCTCTTAAAACCTTGGGGTTTAGTGGAGATAAATACAGCTCTATTATTGAGGAGGTAGTAAAAACAGGAAGTTGTCAAACTGTTAAAGACCTTCCGCAAAAGATTAAGAATGTTTTTGTTGTTTCATCCGATATTACTCCGGATGAGCACGTTTTGACTCAGGCCTCTATACAAGCCTTTATAGACAATTCGCTTTCCAAAACCTGCAATTTTGCTGAAGGGGCTTTAGAATCAGATGTTGCCAAAGTTTATTTAAAGGCGTGGAATCTTGGGTGCAAGGGAATAACTGTGTATGTGACAGGTTCAAGGGAAGAAGTGGTTTTAGAAACGCATGATGTTAAAAACAGGAAACAGCCTGCTGCTTCAGACTCAAAAAATCAAGTAAATGTTGTAGATGTTACTGAGGCTAGGTTCAGACCGGAAAGGCTTGCAGGAGTCACTTATAAAATCAAAACTCCCCAGGGTACGGCCTATATAAATGTTACCAAAGACAAAGACAATAATCCTTTTGAGGTTTTCTTAACTGTGGGAAAAGCCGGAAGTGATGTGTCTGGGCTTTCTGAGGCTTTGGGGAGGCTCATATCCGGTTGGTTAAGATCTTCAAGAAACTCGTCAGAAACAATAAAGGAAATAATTTCTCAACTGGTTGGTATTGGTGGTTCCAGTTCTGTAGGTTTTGGCGTAAATAGAGTATCATCTGTTCCCGATGCTGCAGCCAAGATATTTGCCAAGGAGTTTGATATTACCATCAAGCAGAATGGTTCTAATGTTATTGAACCCATGAAAAAAGAAATTTCTGTGTTTTCACATGCGGATATGTGTCCTGATTGTGGTAACTCCACACTTGTTCTTGAAGAAGGTTGTGCTAAATGCTACACGTGTGGTTTTAGTAAGTGCTAGCTTGCTATGTTTATCTATACAAGAACAGGTGATGATGGTACTACAGCTGTAATAGGGGGGAGGAGACTTGGCAAAAACACTTTCTTAATACAAATAATAGGGGAGATTGATGAATTAAATTCTTATCTTGGTTTATGTCAAAGTTTCAGTCAGGATAGGAAAAGCAACAGTATATTAAATAGGGTTCAGGGTGATTTATTTGAAATTGGGGCCTTGGTGGCTTCAAGTGGAAAGTTAGATAAGTTGAATCCCGTTTTTTCCTTTAAAGAAGAGGTGTTCGTTTTAGAAAAGTTTATAGATTACTACTCAAAAAAACTGCTAAAGTTATCTAGGTTTATTTTACCCGGAGGTAGTAAAGAAGCTGCACTTTTACACTGCGCTCGTTCGGTTTGCAGAAGAGTTGAAAGGGGTTTGGTTGAATTTGATTGTCAGAATCCATCTGTGTTAGATTCATCAGTTCTCCCTTTTGTGAACAGGCTTTCTGATCTTTTGTTTGTGCTTGCAAGATATCAAAACAAGTTGCAAAATGTTGCAGATGTCAAATGGCTCTCAAATACTCCCAAGGATAGAATTTAAAGTATTGGTACCTCTTTTTTTCCTAATTATAATTGCTGTGATAGTTTTTCTTACCATTACAATGCGTGCTCTTGAGGCTGATAAGTTTGTAAAATTATCCAAAGATAGCAAGTTGAAATAAATTAGAAATGCATTATGATAGTGAATACATGTATAAGCTACAAAGTATAATTATAATTAGTTAGAGAAAGCAAAAGGCGCTTGTGTGCCTGGTGCTTTCTTTTTAGCTCTCTTAAAGAGGGCTTTTTTTATGAGTTTTAATGAACTGGAAACTTTACCTAATCTTCCAAAGCAGGAAAAAGAAATTTTGGCCTTTTGGAAGGATGAGAAAATAATGGAGAGGCTTAAACTGATGAGAAGCCAATCGGATGAAAAAGTTTATTATGATGGACCAATTACAGCCAATGGTATTCCTCATTATGGGCATGCAATAACGTGGACATTAAAGGATATAATACCCAGATTTTGGAGTATGAAGGACAATCTGGTGCTTAGAAATATGGGGTGGGATTGTCAAGGGATCCCGGTTGAGTATGAGGTTGAAAAGGAGTTGAAACTTGAGAGAAAAGAAGACATTGAGAAGATGGGAGTAGATAAGTTTAATGATCTTTGCAGAAAGTCAGTGCTTAAATATAGAGAAGTAACTTTTGATTATGAGGAAAAACTAGGAAGATGGTTTGATCCTGCCGTAATCTACTCGACCATGGAACCAAAATATATTGAGAGTATATGGTGGTCCCTAAAAGAGCTGTATAAAAAAGGACTTTTGTATGAGGATTACAAAGTTGTGGCCTACTCCACGCGGGCAGGTACTTCTCTATCAACTCATGAGGTGAGTGAAGGAGGTTATAAGGAAGTTGAAGATCCTTTTGTAACGGTAAAATTTAAACTGCTAAACGAACAGAATACATTTATCCTTGCTTGGACCACTACTCCGTGGACCATTCCAGGAAATTTAATGCTTGCAGTAAATGAGGTTCTTGAATATGTAAAAGTTAGCTTTGAAGACGCCTTTTATATTGTTGCCAAAGATAGAGTGGAGAATGTTTTTAAAGATAAAAGCCATACTGTATTAGGAACCGTCCCTTCCAAAGAACTTATTGGCAAGTCTTACCAGCCGCCTTTTAACTATTTTGAAGCAAAAAGGACTGAGGGCTGCTTTAAAGTGGTTGCCTCTTCTCATGCTAATGTTGATGAGGGGACGGGTATAGTTCACTTGGCCCCTTATGGAGCAGAGGACTTTGAGATTTTTAGGGGTCTTGGTATAAAACTTTTTGATTATTTGAATGATACAGCTTGTTTTACAGACTTAATTCCTGAGTATTTGGGATTATTCTATAAAAAAGCCAACCCTTTAATTATAAAGAATTTGGGGTTACTTAACTTACTTTTTGATAGCGGAAATATTCTGCATAGAATGCCAATGTGTTGGAGAACGGGCACACCGCTTATTTATAAACCTATTAAAAGTTGGTATGTAGCTGTTACTAAAATCAAAAGTAGACTGGTTGAAGAAAATCAAAAAACTAATTGGTTTCCTGAGCATTTAAAGGAAGGAAATTCCGGAATCTGGCTTGCGAATGCAAGGGATTGGGCTCTTTCCAGAAACAGGTATTGGGGTACACCGCTTCCTGTATGGGTAAATGACAAAACGGGTGAGAAAGTATTTGTGGGTTCTTTTGAAGAGCTAAGGAAGTTTTCAGGGGTCAAACTTAAAGATCCTCATAAACCTTTTGTAGACGAAGTAACTTGGAATGATAGCACCGGTGGAACTTTCAGGAGGGTAAAAGATGTAATTGATGTTTGGTATGACTCGGCATCCATGCCTTTTGCAAGGCATCACTACCCTTTTGAAAATAAAGAAGTTTTTGAAAAATCTTTTCCTGCAGAGTATATAGCGGAAGGTCCGGATCAGGTAAGACTTTGGTTTTATGTAATGCATGTATTGGGAGTCGCATTATTTAACCAAATACCTTACAGAAATGTTGTTACTATAGGAACAATGCTTGACGAATCAGGCAAGAAAATGAGTAAAAGCAAGAGAAATTACAAACCAATGGATGAGGTTTTAGAAACTTACGGTGGTGATGTGCTAAGGTATTTTATTTTAACCTCTCCTATTGTTTCAGGGCAGGATACCATATTTACTGTTTCCTTATTGGATAATTCAAGAAGAGATTTTTTTATTCCTTTATGGAATTGCCTTAAATATTTTGTAACTTATGCTAACCTATATAAGTTTGAACCGCAGTTTGTCAGCCCAGACTCAGCTAATATATTAGATCAGTGGATACTCTCAGAATTTAAAGTCGTGGTTAAGGAGGTATCAATCTTAATGTATACTTACAAAATCTTAGAGGCCTCAAAGCTTTTGGCAGGTTTTGTTTCAGACTTATCTACCTGGTATATAAGAAGGTCAAGAGACAGAATCAAAGAAGGGGATCTTAATGCACTTTCAACCCTCTATTTTGTGCTATCAGGGGTGGCTTCTATGGTTGCCCCATTTACACCGTTTTTTGCAGAGACCCTATTCAAACTTCTAAAGCTTGATAAGTTGTCCGGACTAAAATCTGTTCATCATACATTTTTCCCAAGCTTTGACAGCTTGACAAAGAATGAGGAGGATTTGCTTTTGGATATGACAGCAGTGAGGCAGATATGTGAAAGAGGACATTCACAAAGGAAGGAACAGGCAATCAAAGTAAGACAGCCGCTTAATAAACTTACTATCCATTCAAATAGAAAGCTTGGTACAGACCTTTTGGAGCTAGTTGGAGAAGAGCTTAATGTGAAAAGTGTTGAACTTATTGAACAGGAAGACTTAGATATAAAGCTAGACTTTGATACTGATATTTCAGAAGAGCTTAAACTTGAGGGTTTGGCAAGAGATTTAGTGAGACAGTTGCAAGAAATGAGAAAGGAGCGAAGGTTTAAAGTAGATGACTTTGTGTCTATTGAGTTGGAGGATTCTGTGACCAATCGTGCCCTTCTAGGGGTCTTTGAGAAGTATGTTAAGGAAAAGGCTAAGGTTAAAGAACTTAAATTAGGACCTATCACAAAAATTGTATAGTATATAATCTTTGATTGATGCGTCTTTTTGAAAAATATAATTTTAGTTTACTTATCAGTTCCGTTCTTATTTGTTGTATAAGCTTACTTGTGCTTTATTCATTTAATGTTAATTTAGTAAAGCAACAGCTTGTGTTTTTTTTCCTGGGGATAATACTCTTTTTTCTTGTGGGCGCAGTAGACTTTACTGTACTCCTCATCTTTTCCAGACAGCTTTTTATAACAATTGTGTGTTTATTGTTACTCACTTTTTTTGTGGGTAAAGAGATCAGAGGTTCAGTTAGGTGGATAAGTTTCTCGTTTGTTAACTTTCAACCTTCGGAGTTTTCAAAAATAATTTTGATACTTGTTTTATCTGCTTTTTTTGGTTACAAAGTAAAATCTTCCATCGGCCTCAAAACTTTTAGTCAGAGTTTATTGCTACTATTGCCTATATTGATACTTGTTTTTATTCAGCCGGATCTGGGAACTTTTTTAATTCTGCTTTTGGTTTATATTAGTATGTTTTTATATCTAAAACCGAGTGTTTATTATTTTCTCTTTGCTTTTATATCCGGTGGAATACTTTCTAATCCTATTTGGTTTTTATTGAAAGATTATCAAAGAGTTAGAATAGAAACCTTTTTAAACCCGTCTTTGGATCCCCAGGGTTCTGGCTATAATGTTTTACAATCAACTATAGCCGTAGGTTCAGGTATGCTTTTTGGAAAGGGCTTTGGTTTTGGAACTCAGTCAAGGCTTAGATTTTTACCCGAGTATCATACAGATTTTATTTTTGCATCTTTTGCTGAGGAATGGGGTTTTGTTGGGGTAACTGTCTTGTTATTGTTATTTCTTATTCTTTTAAATTCATTAGTAAGTTCCTTTAAGGAGGGGCAAACTCTTGAGGGTAGATTAGTTGGTATAGGTGTGTTTTCTTTTGTGCTGTTTCATGTGCTTATTAATATAGGTATGAATCTTGGAATAATGCCTGTTACCGGCATTCCCCTTCCTTTAATGTCCTACGGCGGGAGTTCCCTCATTTCCACCTTTATTGCACTGGGTCTGTCAAATTCGGTTTGGTATAGTTCAAAAAGAACCCGGTTGGGTTAACTTTTAAGTAGAAGATCAATTAATTTGGCTTCCTTGGATGAAACAAGTACAGTTATTTCTTCTTTTAACTGTTCAACGTAGCTTGGTATTTTGGAGTGTGTTGTTAATTGCTCAATAAACTCAATTTTAGCCGAGTCTTCAAGTGTATTTAATATAAAGGTCATTAGTTCATGGTGAGTATCAGATCTGGCTACATCCATAAGGTAGGCAGTCTGCGTTTTGTTTAATTCTAAGGAGTTAATAAGTTGTTCAAGCTTATCAAGTTTTTTGTAAAGTTCAAAAAAATACATACGCTTATTTTGCAGCTAGTCTGCTGTTTTGACCAATAGGGCCAAGAGTAATTTTCTCATGACCCTGCTCGTTTAAAAAAAGAACTACTACTTTTCCTTTTCTTGTCCCGTCAACTCTTTCAAGATGCTTCATTATTTCCGGGCTTCCACCAAAAGTTTTTCCGGTGAAAGCTGCAGGACCTGAATCGCCTATTACGGAAATTACGGCTTTGCCATTGTCCGGATTGAATACAAGTACTTTTCTAAATCTGTACCAAGGTTTTAAGGTGGGCCACTCTCTGTTCCAATTTGAAATCATATGCAGCTGCGCAGCAATATAGTATTGTTCCTGTTCATTGGTGTCAAAATAACCAAAGGCTCCCCTTTGAGGAGCTATTCCTGACTGAATTAGAGTGTGCTGCATTAGGGTATCCCCCGGCCATCTATAGAGGTGTTGTTCAGCCCCTATGAAACCGTATATTTGGTTTAGTCGATTGTTTTCAAGTTTTACTTTTAAGTCTAAATTGAAATAGGATGATAACAAATGTTCAATCTCAGACTCATCTTTTTCAGTTAGGCTTTGTTTGTTTTTGGTTATCTGAGCAATTTTAAATAAGAGCTCCTCTTTAGATAATTTGTGGTTTTTGGCCGTTATTTGGGTTTTGAGTAATTTATTTTCTGATGGGGCTGAGGCTGCAAAGGAAGTGGCTATAATGGCGGCCGCAGATAAGGTGAAGCCTTTATTTTTAGCTTTCTCCAAAAGGCTTTTGTGAGTCTTATTAAAAAGCAAAACAGTATTTTTATGACTTTCATCAAAGACATATTTAAGTCTGTGATATTTGTTATCTTTGTGCTCACTCATTTGTTATCATTTCTACATGAACAAAGGCTTTGTTTCAAGGGCCGGGGAAAAACTTGAGTTTGCTCTCAACAGCTTTAATGTGGACCTCACAGAGAAAGTGGCAGCTGACTTTGGTTGTTCCACCGGGGGGTTTGTTGACGTGCTTCTCAGAAGGGGGGCAAAAAAAGTATATGCTGTTGATGTAGCGTATGGAGAGCTAAATTACACTTTAAGAATGGATGGCAGAGTTGTGGTATTGGAGAGAACAAATGCCATGTATGTTGACCTGCCTGAATTAATGGATTTTATCAGCATAGATGTGGGCTGGACAAAACAAGAAAAGATAGTACCTAATGCCCTTAAGAATATGAAAGAGCGTGGCAGTCTAATCTCTCTTATTAAGCCTTTTTATGAGCTTGGCAGGAGCGGTAAACTTTTAACAGAAGAGGAAACAAAAGAGCTTATAGTAAAACTAATTGCTTATTATAAAAGCCTTGACGGAGTATCATATGAAGGGCTTATTGATTCTCCTATTAAGGGTGAAAGAGGGAAAAACAAGGAGTTTTTGGTATTCCTTAAAAAGGGCTGATTTGATATGATTCATTCACTATGCTTCCTTTGAAAGATTTTGTTTTTGTAGAGTTGAATAGAGGTAAACTTAGGTTACTTACCTCGGATCTTAAATTAAGTGTCTCAGATGTTGAGGCCCAGGTTTTAAATGATTCGAGCATCTCCTTAGTGGAGGGTCTTGCCTCAAGTTTGAAATATGCTCTGAAAAATACAAATATAAAGGCCTCTAAAGCCGTATTTCTCCTGGAGGAAAAAGATATTTATGATCGGTTCTTTGTAGTTAGAAATGACTCTGAGGATCCTTTGGAGAATTTGAAGGCACAAGCTTGTGAGTTTGTGGGTTCTTCCTTGGATAGCTTGTACCACGTTTTTCAAAAAGTAAGTCCCTTTGTATACCAGTTTATAGGAGTTCCCAAAGAGAAAATAGACACTATTGAGGCAACATGCAATAAAATTTCTCTTAATCTTGTTGCCATACTTCCTGTTTCATTTGTTTTTGCTAAGTATATAGGAAAGTATGATCCTTTTTTCTTTGTTTATAAGGGTGAGGAAGAATCAACTCTGGTTGCATCAGAGTATGGAGGAGTTTATTTTTCAGGTACTTATTCAATTGCGGCAGATGTCAACAGAAAAATCACCTCGCTTTTGACCGAGCTATCCACCTTCAATAGACAAAAACCAATCACCGAACTTTTGTACATGGGGGATGATGTCACCGTAGCGGAGTCCTTTGTTACAAAAAGAATACAATTGCCGTTTAATGTGGAACTTAAAGACTACAGGGGATTTGAAAAACTAATGACAACCCTTGCGCTTGTGAAAGAGCATGAGGATGTGATTACGTCTTATTATAATCTTAAGAATGTACTACTCCTGTCTCTTGGTAAGCCCCAAAAGATGTCAATTGTAAAATATAGCGTGCCTGCACTAGTGACGGTCTCAGTTTTAGTGTTGGCTTTAATCTTTAAGTTTTCAAATTGGAAGTTTTGGAACTTGGGGAATCAGTCAACAGGTCCTGAAGTCAACGGTGTTTCTGAAAGTTCCTCCTCAGCCGAGTCCGTTTCAGAAAAGCCAAAAGAGACTTCTCCCTCAGCACTTCCAAAAACCTTAGATAAAGCCCTCGTTACTATGAGAGTTGAGAACGGGGTGGGAATAGCAGGAACGGCGGGTAAAGCAAAAACCGCAATTGAGGCTTATGGCTATAAAGTTGTGGAGATTGGCAACGCTTCAGCTTTTGATTTTGCAAACACTCAGGTAAAAATCAAAAAGTCTAAAGCTGACTATATAGAACTTCTAAAAAAAGACTTATCAGTGTTGTATGAGGTGACAGTTTCTGATTGGCTGGAAGAAGGTAAAAGCTATGATGTTCTCATTATTGTTGGGAAAAAATGATGAGGATAGCTGTTGATGCTAGATTTTACAATGAAGCTGGCCCCGGGAGATATGTTAAAAATATCATAGGAGAGTTAGAGAAGCTTGATTCAAAGAATAGCTATTTTATTTTACTTAGGAAAGATGCTTACACTTCCTACTTTCCCAAAGCTTTCAATTTCACAAAAATACTAGCCGATTATCCCTGGTATTCATTTAGCGAACAGATACTTTTTTTGTTCACTGTAATTTTTCTTAAAACGGACATATTCTATGTTCCGCACTTTAATGTGCCTGTTTTTTACCCCGGGAAGCTTGTTACAGCTATTCCGGATCTTATAATGCATGATTATTCCACTGAAGAGGGTACAACTCTTCCAAGGAAGTATTACAAATTTAAAAAACTGCTTTATTTTTTTGTGGTTTTTATGGCTGTTTTAAAATCAAAAAAGATAATTGTTCCTTCAATGGCTACTCTTTCTGATATGAAGCAGCACTATAAATTTGTGACAGACTCTAAACTTGTTTTGGCTTATGAAGGGATAGACAAAAAAATTGTTGAAAGTTCAAAGGAGACTGCTAAAGTCTCAGACACACTTTTATTGGAAGATTTGGAAATTAGGAAGCCTTATTTGCTCTATGTTGGCAGTATGTACCTTCATAAAAATGTAGACAGGTTATTGCAAGCGTTCAGAATACTAAAGGATGAAAAGCGTTTTGAAGGGTGTCTTGTAATAATAGGAAAAAAGGACCAGTTTTCAGCTAAAATAAAGGAGCTTGCTCAGAAGCTTTTTGGAGACAATTCAGTTTTATTACCCGGTGAGAGCCAGTATATAGATGATGATAAGCTCTCGATCATAAGAAGAAATGCCCTGTGTTATGTATTTCCTTCATTGAAGGAGGGTTTTAGTTTAACACCGCTTGAGGCTATGGTTTTTAATGTCCCATGTGTTATTTCTGATATTGCCTGTCATAAGGAAATTTATGGGAAAGCGTGTTTATATTTTAATCCTTTGGATCCTAAGGATATGGCTGAGAAGATAGATCTTATGATAACAGATGAGCAAGTGAGAGAAAGGCTTAGGGATGAGGTGTCTACGCTTTTGGCAAAGTATGACTGGGCCAATACAGCAGCAGATACTTTAAAGGTTTTTGAAGGAGTTTTCAAAGACGGCTAAGGTTTTTTTTGCAGTATTTGCAAAAGTTAACTCTTTTGTTTTTTCATAGGCCTGTTCAATATGGCTGTCCGGTGGGTTTGTTAGAGTGTGTTTAATCAGCAGAGCAGTTAACTGTTTTGTATCTGTTGGATCAAAAAAATCGGCCGAGTCTTCAAGCAACTCTTGGTAAGTTTCAATATTTGAGAGTATTAGTGGGCATCTGAACTGAGAGGCTTCTATAGCAGGTAAGCCAAATCCTTCATCAAAAGAAGCGCTTATAAAAGCTTTGGCATTTTTGTAAAGTTCAGCTAATTCATAATCTTGAACTCTTCCGGCTAATACTATACTTTTACCGGCTGTACTTTGCCTGATAGTTTTAAGTAGCTTCCCATATCCCCAGCCGTTTTTCCCAACCAATACCAGTTTGAAGTCTTGTATTCCAGTTTGTATCAGAAAATTCTCAAAGGCTGCCAAAATAGTTTGGATGTTTTTTCTTGGTTGAATAGTGGATACGCATAAAAAGTACCATTTAGCGGCAAGTTTGAGCTTGTGCAGTGTGTTTAGTGAGTTAGTGTTAGGCAGAGTTTTTTCTTCATCTAAGCCTTCATGGATTACTTCAATTTTCCCCTCCAATATGTGAGAAAAGGTGAGTATTTGTTTTTTTGAGTGACTTGACGGTGCAATTACTTTGTTGGCACATCTAATACTCATTTTAAGTAGCAGACTGATAATTAGTCTTTTAGGGATGTTTGAGTAATATGGAGCATATCTGTTGTCAATGCCGTGTACCATAAGAATGATTTTTGTTTTTCTTCTTAGTAAAGTAATTAGAGGTAGTGTGTGTACTGAAGAGAAGAAAACATCAACAGGGTTTTTAATTAAGCTAAAGCCCAGAGCCAATTGGGTATTAAGTGGAAAGTTTCCCACAAAAATCAGCTTAAAGTTACTGTTGTTGTTAAGTAAGGCCTTAACAAAAGCCCCATCCGCTTTTTCACTTACATACAAAAAATACTTGTTGCGGTGATCAACTTTTGAAAGATTTCTTATTAAGTTTGTAAGGTATTTTTCAGGTCCTGCCGGGTAGGGAGCTGTGATAGAACGGGCATCTATACCTATAGTAATAAAGTCAGTGTCCATAATAGGCTTTGTTGCTAAAGTCTCATTAATATAGTATATTTTTGCAGGTTTTGGAAATATTATGAAGTACGCAGTTTTAAGTATCTCAGGAAGACAAGTAAAAGTTGCTGAAGGTGATGTTTTTAAGGTTAATAAAGCAAATGATCTTACACCAAAAGTACTGTTTTATTCAGATGGAAAAATCCAGGAAGTTGGTAACCCTTATCTTTCTGATATAAGAGTTGAGCTTGAAGTATTAAAGGCTTATAAAGGTGACAAAATTACTATTAGAAGGTTCAAGGCAAAATCAAGATACCATAAAATCAGAGGTTTTAGACCGTTGGTGTCTGATTTAAAGGTTATTTCTATTGTCAAAGCAGGAGAAAAACCAGCCGGAGCTGAGTTGGCAGTTACTAAAGAGACACCATCCAAAGTGAAAAAGGTTAGAAAAGTTAAGAAAGTTTAAGTAATAATAAGCTATGGCGCATAAAAAAGCAGGAGGTTCAAAAGCAAAGCAGGGTGGGAATGTAGCAGGAAAAAGGTTAGGAATCAAGGTTTTTGGCGGAGAGGTAATAAAAGCGGGACAAATAATTGTCAAGCAGCGGGGAAGAACTTATGTGCCCGGGACAAATGTTGGGATGGGCAGAGACTTCACCCTTTTTGCAAAGAAAGAAGGAAACGTTACTTTTTCACATTTATCTAAAGCCAAAAAGAAAATCGATATTTTTTGACCCGCTAGTGCGGTTTAGCCAATTTCTTAGGTGGCCAGAGTACCACCAGGACTTTTCCCAGTATTTGATTTTTGGTGATTGAACCAAAATGTCTACTGTCCAAACTTTCTACGCTGTTATCCCCCTCAACATAAATGTTGGCATTATTTAAAGTAACCACTCTTTTTATGAAATAGTTGTTTGTATAAGCCTCTCTAAAAACAACAATATCCCCCTGATTAATAGTTGTTATGTGTTTTAACAGAAGTATTTTATAGCCGTTTTTTAGAGTAGGTGCCATTGAATTTCCTCTGATGTTTTGAATCTCAAATAAATTGCTCATCAGAATTAAGATAAGCAGTGTGAAAAAGACAGATGCTGCTAAATCCCTTGTTAGTTTTTTTGCTGACTTAATCACTTTTTAAATGGTACAATGGGTTTTGGTTTGGGTCCATAGCTCAGCTGGTTAGAGCGCTTCGTTCACATCGAAGAGGTCATAGGTTCGAGTCCTATTGGACCCACCATATTTAACTTGCAAAAAATTTGTTAAAATTACTGTATGCTTTATAACGAGGTCCTAATTAAATCCCAGGCAAGAGGAGGCTGTGAACTTGCCGGTACGCTTGACATTGTTAATAATTCCAGAATATCAGCCCTTTTCTCGCACAACTCTTCAGGTAATAAAGATGATTTTATAAATACTGAGCTTTCAAAGTATCTTCTTGCAAATAACATATCTACCATGAGGTACAATTTTCATTACGTGGACAGATTTCCGGTTCAGGAAGCTCAATTTGATGATGTAATGATGGATGTTGACGCATCCTATACAATGCTTGTTAATAGGGCAGTTGTACCCAATGTATACTTGCTTGGAAAATCGTTGGGTGGGGCTGTATCCCTTGAATTTTCAATAAGAAATCAGCTTAAAAATCCAATAATAATACTAGGATTTTATGAGCCACTAGTTACCAAATATATTACTGAAGCAAGGCTAAAATCATTAAGATCCAAAGTTTTGGTATTGCAGGGGGAAAAAGATCAGTATTCCAACCCGGCGGCAATTAGAGCTTATTTTGGAAGAAACTCGTTAAGTTTTTTGATGTATGAGATAAAAAATGCCCAACACTCCCTTGAGTCTTTTGATGAAAGCGTTAGGACTACTGCGGACATTCTTCAGGAACTTAAAAACAAAATCTCCGAGTTTATAAAAAGCACAACATTTTAGTTGCCAAACTGTTCTTTTATCAGATTCCAATAATCCTTATATTCCCCGTCATAACCCAGAGCCCAGATACCTATGCCGGCTAAGTTTTCATTTATAACCAACTTGTACTTTTCCCTCAGAGACTCCTGGTTCTCATAATGCAGAACCCTTGTCATGCCTGTGTCTGCGCTTTTGTATATTACATAAGGTGTTTTTGAACTTTCATCCCAGACCGATTGGCTTAGTGGGATTTTGGGGTTATCTTTAATTAGTGAATATACTTGGGAAACACTGTAGCCTAAAACATCATTTCCGGGGAGCCTTTTTGAGTTTGGATCAGGGCCTTCTACAAGAAAATTATAGCCATAGTAAGGTACACCAAGAATGAGTTTGTTAGAAGAAGTGTTCTTTTTGAAATCGGTAAGGGCTTTTTTAACGTCATACGCTTTATTATCTATGTTATATATGGGAGCCACAGGACCTGCATTATCAGAAGTAGTTTGATGAAAATCATAAGCCATAATAAAAATGCCATCCGATACCCTGGCAAGTTCAGTAGGTTTAGTAATTCTGTTTCTAATGAAGGAGTCGGCAAAAGCTGCTACAACAACTTTTGAGTCCCCAAATTTGGCATCCAAGCCGGTGTTTAAAAAGTCAACAAAGTCAGTGTAATGTTGTGAAATAATGTCATTTGTCTGCTCTACGTGCTCAAAATCTATACTAATATCAGTGATGCCTTTGAATAATAGTTCCTGTGAAATGTTTGCTAATGCGTTATCCCAGCAAGCTCTGCAAGTTAAAAAAGTGTCTATGTCAGTATCATTTTGAGAAATTACAGTTAGGGCTACCCGTACATTGTGTACTTTGGCAAGTCTGATAACCTTGTCCAGAGTATTGTTGCTTTTCCACTTTGCAAAGCCCGGTTCTCCTTCTGCTCCAATGTACTGCTTGAAATTACCTTTGCCATCCAATATTAGTCCAAAATAGGCAATATCAGTCAGCTTAGCATAGTCTATATAGTCTGCGTTTTGAAGCATCCAATAAGGCAGGTACCCATAAACTGTTTTAATAGGTTTTGTTGTTGACAGGAGATTAAATACTTGAATGGTTCTATCAATTGGGGTTAAAAAGGAGGTGTTGCCTTTTGCGTTTGCAAAACCAATAGTTAGGATTAGAAGAACATTAGCAGTTATAATGCTAAGTATAATAAAAGGCTTGGAGAGGTTGTTTCTCATCAAGTCATTCTACCAAAAGATATGAGACTGAAAATAGCATTTCTTTTACTTATAGTAATTGCTGCCTTTTTACTTTTTGGCTATTACAGAAGGTTAAGGGTGATAGACGAATCTTTGGACTCAAGCTTGTTTCTAAAACCTGTAGCCAATAAAAGTAACCCTCCCGCTTTGAATGGGTTTTATTATGAGGAATGCATGTATTCGGACAGCTTATCATATGTGAAGTATGAGGAGAACCCAACCTCTTCTCTTATCCAGGAGAATATAGGTTATGTAAATAATAAGTTTGGGTTGTATGTATATTCAGAGAGTACCTTTATTAAACTGGCAGAGGAGCTTGTTAACTCAAATGGGGGAGACTGGGGCTACGTTTTGATTCCTTATAATGTCAGAGATTTTGATGAATCAAAATGGGGATATGTTTTTGAACTATTATCAAAGAAGCATCTTATACCCATTCTTCAGTTGTGGGACATAACACCTGAAAAGTATGAAGAAGAAACTAAAAATGCCGCCAAGTTTTTAAATAAGTTTGCCTGGCCAATCAAAAATAAATATATTAGTGCTTATAATGAAATGAATGACTCAAGATTTTGGAAAGGGAGGCTTGATCCTGAAGGTTATTCCAAAGTGTTGGATTTAACTATTAGGGAATTTAAGCTCCGAGATCCTAATTTTTTTATTATGAATGGGGCTTTCAATGCTACGGCGCCCACGATTGACGGATATATGGATCAAATTTCCTATATGGATAGAATGAATAAGGAACAGCCGGGAATTTTTGAAAGGTTGGACGGGTGGGCAAGCCACCCTTATCCACAACCAGGTTTTAGAGGTTCTCCATATGATAACGGACGTTCAAGTATTAGAGCTTATGAGTGGGAGCTTGGGGTTTTGAAAGATAGATATGGTGTTGAAGTTAATAAACTTCCAGTATTTATAACTGAGACAGGGTGGCCCCATGCAGAAGGGGTTGTGTATAATCCAGTTTTTCATGATGCGCAAAAAGTAGCAGAATACACTAGAATTGCCTTTGAAGAAGTATGGCTCAAGGATAGTAGAGTGGTGGCTATAACACCCTTTACGGTGTTTTATGAAACACCTTTTGATCACTTTTCCTGGGTTAAAAAGGATGGTTACAGGTATCCTCAGTTTGAAACTCTTAGAAAGCTTCAAAAGGTAGCCGGCAGACCGCCTGTGCTTAAGATTGTTGATAAAGAGATACTTAAATGTAACTAGAAACTATGTTTACACTAAAAAACATCACCACAAACACTTTTTATCAGATGCTTGGAAAACTTGTAACTATGAGTATTACTTTGCTTGCCACTTATGTAATAACTCGTAACTATGGGATCTTAGGGTATGGAGAGTTTAACCTAATGCTTTCATACCCTGCTTTGTTTTTTATAATTGCCGATTTTGGGTTAAATGCCATAGGTGCAAGAGAGATTATGGCTGATGAAAAGAACAAAGCTTCCATACTTGGTAATATTCTATATTTGAGGCTTATTATAGCCGGTTTGCTATTTGGCCTAGGTGTCTTTTCATTAATATTTATGCCTTACTCAAGTTTTCTTAAAGTTGGTATAGTGCTTGGACTGTTAACAATTATTACTAAAGCTATATTTGCAACTTTAAATATAATATTTCAGGTAAAACTCAGATATGATTTAGCAAACGGTGCGTTTATTTTGGGGTATGTTGTTTTTTTGATAGTTATCCTGGTGTCCTTCTTTTACCCCATATCTTTACTCTTTTTTGTTTTATGTTATATGGTTGGAGATCTGGTGGCAATTTCCCTTGGATTTCATTTTATTAAGCGGTTAGGAGTAGTTTTTGACTTTAAGTTTAACAAAAGGCTTGTAAGATCTTTTATGTTAACTTCACTTCCTTTAGGACTTATGTTTGTATTCAGCCAGATTAATTTTAAGGCGGATTCAATTCTGCTTTCAGTCTTAAGACTACCGTCTTTTAGTTCCTATTCAAATATTGAAGCGGTGGGAATATATGGGCTTTCTTATAAAGTGTTTGAGGTGGCGTTAGTTGTGCCTACTTTTATCATGAATTCTATGTATCCAATAATGCTTAAAAATTATAACTATGGAATTAGTCGCTTGATGGGTGTTTTTAAAAAGACTTTTTTAACGCTTTTTGTAATGGGAGTGGTAATTGGGGGTTTTGGGATTGCCTTTTCAGATTTGATAATTTTAATCCTTGGTGGCTCCAAATTTACCGATTCCTCCAACGTATTAAAAATACTGCTTGGAAGTATTGTAGTTTTTTACTTAACTCAGCCTCTGGCTTGGCTTATAGTTACTCTGAAGGGGGAGAGATACCTCCCTTATATTTATCTTTTGGCAGCTTTGTTTAATGTGACTTTAAATCTGATTTTTATACCTAAATACTCCTTTTTGGCATCCAGTAATATCACATGGCTGAGCGAAGTACTTATTTTAATTCTTCTTAGCTTTACTGCCCGTAAGCTTGTGTTAAAGCAAAGATGATTTTCTCAGTAATTATTCCAACATACAACAGAAAAAAAGAAATTAAAGAATGCCTGCAATCTTTATATGATCAGGATTTTCCAAGAAAAGACTATGAAATAATAGTTGTTGATGATGGTTCTTTGGATGGGAGTTACAAAGAGCTTTTGCATCAAAATATCTGCCTTTTAAGACTTAAAAAAAACGAAGGGCCTTCCAAGGCAAGAAACTTTGGAGCCTTAAGAGCAAGTGGGAAATACTTAGCTTTTACTGATTCTGATTGCGTCCTTCCCAGAGATTGGCTCAAACTTATGTATGAGGCATTTAACAAATATAAGGATCTTTCATGTGTGGGAGGAAACATTATTAATATTGATAACTCAATCTTTGGTAACTATGAAACTTATCTGTATAAGTCGTACATTAAAAAAAATGCCTCCTATATATCAAAAGAAAGGGATGAAGCTCCGTTTGCCTTGGGAAACATTTGTTATTTGAAGAAAGATTTTGTTGACGTTGGTGGGTTTTTGGATAGGTATCCGGCCCATTGTTCTGGAGAAGACTCTTATCTTAAAGAAAAATTCTTGAAAAGACAGAAAAAAGTGCTCTATATTCCAGTAGATGTTTTGCATAATCATAAGTACTCTTTAAGCGGTTTTACTAACCAGAGTTTGGAAAGGGGAGGGGGTATGCTTTTGGATTCTAAAAGAAAAGGAAAGTTTCAAAGAAAGTCCCTAATAGTTTTGAGATTAATTTTAACTCCTTTATACATTTGTTATTCTTTGGTGAAATTTAACAGGAATTTGTACTTGGTTTTTTGCGACTCTATGTTCTATTTTTTTAGAAATATTGGAAAACTTAAATATTATAATTTAGTAAAGGAGTTTAAGTTTTGAAAAAAACCATTTTGTTTTTGGATCATAGCGAGATATTGGGAGGTTCCCAGCTTGTGCTAATAAATTATCTAAAGTATTTATCAAGGAAGGATTTTAACTTAGTCGTTGCCTGTTCAGGTAAAAACAGTTTTTTGCTAAAGGAATATGAACGCTTTGCAAAAGTATATATCATTTGCTTTTCAAGGCTGAAGAGGTTTTCATTAGGGGTGATCACAGATTTTTTTAAGGGAGTAATTGATGTTGTGATACTTTTGTATAGGGAGCAGATAGATATTGTGGCAGTAAATACTGAGCGCGCTTTTTACCTGGGAGTTGTTGCGTGTTTTTTTAAAAAAGGAAAGCTTGTGCTGTTTATACGAGATTATTGTTATAACAAGCTTCTTCTGAAGTCTTTACTACCAAGAGTTTCTAAAGTCTTTTGTGTTTCTGAAAGTATTAAGAACTTTTATGAGTTGAAGGCTGCTAAGGTGATTTATGTTTCCTCCGATATGAGTGAGAGGATATCAAATGTCAGTCAACATGAGATTTTAAAATTTAAGCAAAAATATGGACTGGAAAATAAATTTGTAGTGGGTTATGCGGGAAGGCTTGTTGAGTGGAAAGGGATTAGATGGTTACTAAAAGCGGTTGAGAAGCTTGGGGCTGTAGATGCCGTATGTGTAATTGCAGGAAATATTTCCGATCTACCAAAGGATTTAGCCAAATACACAAACCTCACGGCATTTAAATTTATAGGTTTTAAGGATAAGGTAGAGGTGTTTTATAGAGCTATTGATGTGTTTGTTCACCCTGCCATAGAAAAGGAACCGTTTGCCACAACTTTAGTAGAGGCACAGATGGCAAAAGTTCCAGTTATTGCAACAAACCTGGGAGGTAACGTTGAGATAATTACAAATACGCAGACCGGTCTGTTAATTGAACCAAGATCAGAAGAGCAAATTGTTTCTGCTCTGCTAAGGTTGCATTCTGACAACTTGCTAAGAGAAAGAATAATAGCCAAAGCGTTTAGTGAAGTGATGAAAAAGCACTTTATAACAGGCGAAATTGCTTTTTTGCAAGATGTTTTTAAAACTTTATGAAATTTAAGTTGAGAATGGTATTGGTTTGCACACTTTGGATATTGTTTATTGTAGCTTCATTAGGGCAGTTTGCAACATTTTTGGTTGGTTCTTATAAATTTTATGTTTTGGATTTTCTTTTGGGACTTTATATTTTATTTGGGATGATAGGCATTTTTATTACAAAAGAAAAGAGTGTCAAAATTCCCAGTTTTTATATCTTCTTTCTACTGTTTTTGTGCATTGCTCTGGTAAGTTTAATTTTTTCTTTAAACAGATTTAGTTTGGTACAAGGGCTTGTTGGGTTTTTTTATTATCTGAGAGTTCTTATGAGTTTTTTGGTCTCCATTGTGACTTTTATAGTTATTTCAGGGGATAAAAGTTTTGGAAAAGCTATTATAAGGATGTTGTTGATTTCCTCTTTGATATTGGGTTTATTTGGAGTGCTTCAGTTAGCTTGGTTCCCAAATCTTTCTGCTCTTCCTGCTGAGCTTGGTTGGGACCCTCATGAGAGAAGGCTAGTTTCAACTTTTTTTGATCCTAATTTCACTGGTGCCTACCTTATGTTGGGATTTATTTTATCTATGAGTCTTGCTCTGTATACTAAAAAGCCCATAAAGTACTTGTGCATTTGCGGTTTTTTGTTTGTTTGTCTGTTTTTAACATTTTCCAGAAGCTCATGGCTTTTTGCATCAGTTGCAGTATGTGTGTTTGGTATTGTGAGATCCAGAAAACTACTGATTGTGACTGTGCTGATTGCATTTCTTGCATATTATGCTGTACCCAGAGTTCAAACTAGAATTATGGGTATTACGGATCCTTCAGATTCGGCAAGCTTGAGGTTTGTCTCTTGGAGTAGGGCATGGGAAATTTCAAGAGATAATCTACTCTTAGGAGTTGGTTACAACAACTTTAGATATGCTCAGGAAGACTATGGGTTTTTTAATTACAAGGATGAAACTTTTGGGGGTCATGCAGGAGCTGGAAGCGATTCCAGTTTACTGCTAGTACTTGCTACCACAGGGCTTCCCGGACTGATATTGTTTCTAATTGCATTTGTTTACCTGGTGATTTTTAATATCATTGAGCTTTTAAAAAAACAAAGTTTGATAAAACTAACCTTAATAACTTCAATTTTGGGGCTTTTATTACATAGTATGTTTGTAAATTCTTTATTTTATCCGCAGATTTTGTTGTGGATGGCTGTTTTAACAGGATTATCTTTTTTTGAATTTGATTTTGACTGAGGCGGAGGCTTCATTACCGGCTTCATCAACTGCTAGTACGAAGATTTTGTTTTCTCCTTCTTTAACGCTTACTAAAGTCTGAAAGCTGCCTTCGGAATCGACAACCGTAATATGCTCATTTACTGAGACTGAGGCTTTTTCATTCACTTTGCCTTTAACCGGAACTCTTGAGTCAACACTTTCAAATTCTTCATCATTTTTTGGTTTTTCAATACTAATCTCCGGTTTTTTGTTGTCAAAATAAAAATAATAAGTTTGCGATTTTTCACTGTCCGTTTTATTTGGTGCTTGAGCTTTGACAAAAACAATGTTTTGACCTTCAGAGAGTGGGGTGTTAGAAAATGCAAATTTTCCTTCAGAGTCAGAATTAGTTGATGCAACCTCAGGACCATTTAGAAACAACTTAACAATGCTATCAGGCTCCGAAAAGCCGTTTATTGTAATAGTTTTTTCTTTGAGTGCTTTAGGTATATCAACAACCAGGGGTGTCTGTGTTTGAAATTTCACCTCCTCTTTTTTTTTGAACCTATCTAGTGACAAAAGTCCAAAAGCTGAGAAGATCTTTGGACCATAAAGTTCAAGTGTGCCAAGAGTTAAGACCAAAACTATAACAATTGCAAAAAGGCTTTTTAAAAGCTTCTTAACCAGCTCAATTTCTTCATCTGTGTGAGACATTGAAGTTCTGTATTTTTTCATTAGTTCATTTTACCTTATTTTAGTCTTTTGGAGCCAGAGGCGGGAATCGAACCCACGACCCATGCTTTACGAAAGCATTGCTCTACCAACTGAGCTACTCTGGCTTAGTATGTCAACGCCTGCAAATTATAACAAAAAACCTGTCCGCTAAGGCTTGTGAAACTTACGGAAACTGGGAGATTATGGGAACAGTTGTAAGCGAAGTGCTGGTGGGTGTGGTAGGTGAGATAAAAATGAATAGGGCAGAGATTTAGAACAATAGTTTATAAATACCAAATGCAAGGTGGCTGGGAAGGTCCTATGCGTGATCTTAAATGCCCCGCAAGGTAATGGTGCTCGGATCATATGGAACTTCAAATATGTGGTCGGGCGACGGGTCTATCGGAACTTTAGACTTCTGGAGCGGGAGACGCCTTTTATTTGGAACCCTTGATGGCTGCTTGGGACTGGGTAGATAAACTTTATTATTCTTATCAAAAACTTTCCGAAAGTAAAGATAGTGACTTGGTATAATGCACACATGGGCAGTTTAAAATATGAAGCTAAAAGAAAAAACCGTGGCAGAGATCAGATTTTAATGAAAGATCTCAAAATATTATGGAGTAAGGCTGGAGGCAGGTGTTCAGTATGTAAGGCAGAATTAGTTCACGAAAAAACAGAGAAAGAACAAGAAGTCGTAGTGGGAGTAAACGCACACATTGTTGCCGATAGCACCAATGGTCCTCGAGGTAGTCCTTCTTTGCCTACTGAGCAAAGACGCCTTTATGACAACTTAATATTGCTTTGTATGAAGCATAACAAGGTTATAGACACTCAACTGGATACTTATACGGTGGAAAAGTTGAGACAAATTAAAAAAGATCATGAAGTTTGGGTCTCTGAAAAATTAGTCCCTACAGAAAAGTTCTCAGGAAAACAAGGAACGCCTATTAAGCAAAATGATATTCCGATTTTGGACCTTGAGAATGTAGGAGGTAGTGGGGGTCCAAACGGGCATTTCCTACTTTTCAAAATTACAAATAATAGCCAAACTCAAAAAGCAATTGATTGTATCTGGGAGGTTAGAGGGCTTGGCTACTCTTTTCGGGATCAAGAATCAAATCGTTTCAATCTGCAACCCAACTTTTCTAAAGAAGTAACCTATCGTTTCGATACCGAGAAACTTTATCAAGAAGATGTTCCTGAATTAAGCTTGGTAATGGAATTTAAGGATATTTACGGTAATGCCTACTTCACTAGACGAGAACTCCTACAAGTCAGAGTTCGTTCTGGAGCTTTTTACACTCTCGAGCGGGGTATCACCTTTTATCCAGCTGAACAAATTGTAGATATAGGGATTAAAAGTATTTCTGAACCATATTTTGCGGGAGATAATGAGAAATGTCACATTGAAATAAGTTTAAATGAAAAGCCACAAATTGTGACAATTGGAGTTAGCCGTACATTTTTAACTACTTGGGGTGTAATAAATGATACTGGTAAGGTGAGAGCCATTCTTACAGAACTAGGAGACCGTGTGGTACGAAAGATGATTTTGAAAGGAGTTGTTGAGGATTACATGTTTATAACAAGTAACTTCCCAAGTGAATACCAATCTGGCTTTGAGGGTTATAAAAAACTGAGAGACTCACTTTAGTTAGATAAATTATGGAATATAGATTGCTTGCCAACGAGGAATATGACACTTATGCCCCAGAACTAAAAGGATCATCTAGAGTTGTTACTGACGGAGAAAAGTATTGGTATTTTAAAAGTGCTATAAATACTCCAGATGAGTTCAGTAGAGACATGTTGGGGTATATTCTCGGCTCAAAAGTTGCAAATATAGCAGAGGTTAAAAAAATAACCTTAGATGAATTTACTGTATTAAAATCAATAGTAGGACTTTCAGAAGAATTTAATCCCCAGAGACATTATCTTGTTAGAGTAGCAGGTAGTTACAAATTGGAAGAACTTAAATGGCAAATACCTGAGCAAGCAGTAGCTTCCGAAATTGTTTTTTCAGTATGGATTCGCAGGAGAGATACTCATGTCGATAATAGAATTTACATTAATGGTATACCCGTCTTTTTTGACAGCGGGATAGCTTTTTTACCGCCGCATGAGCAACACATGGGACATATTGCTGTTTTTTCTAGGAGAAATTTCGATCATGGTCAGCCCAATAGATGGAGAATAAAAGTGAAGTCAGAAAAGATGACCACCCAAGAGGCTAGAGCATTACACAGATCTACGCAAGGCGCGCATCATTTTGTAAGCGATCTGGAACAGTTTAAAAGTGAACTAAATCATATGACAAGACTTTTTCAAACAACATTTAGTTACGACTTAACTAAAGAGATTAATAACGCTGATTTTGATGAAAATCAAATCGTATTTTTAAACGAATTTTTATCAATTAACCTTCATTGTTTGCCTAAAGACTTAGAAGTAATGTCGAGAATTATCTTTAGAGACTAATTATAGGTTATTGACAGAGGTTCTACATGGAACCAACTGAAGCCAAATCGGACTTAAAAGTTCGACACAAATATCTAAAAGTATAAATGTTGATTTACCAACATTGTTTTAATTTACAGGTGACCAAATTTGAACGTTAGCAATTTGGAGCGGGAGACGGGACTCGAACCCGCGACATCTTCCTTGGGAAGGAAGCGCTCTACCACTGAACTACTCCCGCATTTTATGCTTGGAGTATATCATATAGTTATACCTGTTTTTACCTTAAAACTCCCCTTTATTTAGGGTAGTACCAGTATCTGTCCAATTTCTATCAAAGCCTGAGACCCGTTTGGCAAAAAACCAATTGAGCCTTTGTTAGCATCTCTGATTTTTACCCACTGACCTCCATCTCCGTACTTGGCTTCTGCAAGTTCCCAAAGAGTATCGCCGCTTCTGACTTTGTAACTTGCTTCCTTAACATCCCCTTGTTTGTAGTCATTAGCTAGCCAGGTGTTTGAGCCTTGTTGTGTTGAAGCTGAGAGGACCCCACCGTTCACTTTTTTATCAGTATTAGTAGGTTTTGTTTCCGTTGGAGCTTCTTTTTTTACGTCAGTTGTTGACTCAGAGGTTGATCCTCCCGTGATTTCAGGTTGTTCGGGCTGGTTGAAGTACCTGTACGTTAAGAAAGTTAAAGTAATTACTACAATACCTCCAAGTATTGCTGCTACGGCATTCCGCGTAGGTTGGACTGATACACCGCTTTGATTTTCAGGCATAATAATACCCTTTCACTAGAATTTGTTAAACATATATTTTAAACAGTTGGTCATTTTGGTTTGATTCTGGGGCTGTGAAGGGAGTAAAAACCCTTTTGGCGGTCCCGACCGGATTCGAACCGGCGATCTTTTCCGTGACAGGGAAACGTGTTAGGCCTCTACACTACGGGACCAGGCAATAAACTAATAGCAGATGGATTTTGTTAAGTCAATGATGGTAGTATTTTCCTGTGATACCAGACAAATATACAAACTCTTCAGTTTCACGACTTTTAAAGGAGGTTGCAGCGGCTTATGAAGTACTTGAAGAGGATAAGTTTAGGATTAGAGCTTATCAAAATGCATCAACTTCAATAGAACATGCTACCTCAGAGGTTTACGATTTGTGGGAACAGGGGAGACTTAGAGAGATTTCAGGAATAGGAGCTTCTCTGGCAGCTCATTTAGATGAATTTTTTAAAACGGGTAAAGCCAAACATTTTGAAGAAACGTTTGCAAAACTGCCGGATGGAATGTTTGGAGTTTTTGGGCTTCAGGGCATTGGAGCCAAAACGGCTTTCAAGCTTGCTGTTGCCCTTAAGATCAAAAACAGGGATACTGCCGAGGAAAAGGTGAAAAAAGCTGCTCTGGAGGGTAAAATAAGGGTTTTAGATGGCTTTGGTGAGAAGAAAGAGGCTGAAATACTTGAAGTTATTGAAAAGCTTAAGCCCGGAAAAGAAAAAAGAGGAAGAATGCTTCTGCCTGTTGCAGAGGAGATAGCTAATAGATATTTACACTTTTTGCAAGACTCTAAGCTAATAGAGCAAATTGAACCCCTCGGGTCAATTAGAAGAAGGGTTGCAACTGTGGGGGATTTGGATTTTGCTGTAGCTACAACAAATCCAAAAGCAGTTTTAGAAAAATTTGTAACCTTTGCTGAGATAGCCGAGGTACTAAATATTGGGGAAGTTAAAGCCAGCGTACTTTTGAAAAATGGAGTTAGGGTTGATTTGATGGCCATAGAGCCGGATTCTTTTGGATCAATGCTTCAGCATTTTACAGGTTCAAAACTTCATAATGTTGCCTTGAGGACTTATGCGCTTGAAAAAGGGTTGTCCTTATCTGAACACGGGATAAAAAAGGAAGGAAAATTAAAAAAGTTTGCTGATGAAAAGAGTTTTTATGAGTATATTGGGCTGCCATTAATCCCCCCCGAGCTTAGGGAGGACAGAGGAGAGCTTCAGGCAGCTGAAAAGAAGTTGTTGCCTGATATGATTACCCTGGAAGATATAAAGGGGGATATTCATACCCACACAGATTTTTCTGACGGGTCAAATACTTTAGAAGAGATGGTTGATGGAGCATTGAAACTTGGATACGAATACTTTGGTGTGTCAGATCATGCGCCTAGCGTCATCAATAGAGGAGAAACGAGTGTTATGAGTATAATTACCTCTACAAGAAATAATATTGAACAAATCAATAGTTCGAATACCAACTTAAGATTGCTGTTTGGTTATGAAGTAAACATCTTGTCAAATGCTGAAATATCACTACCTGATAAGTTTCTTAAACTACTTGATTATGCTATAGGATCAATTCATACCAGTTTTGATCAACCAAAAGATAAAATAACTAAAAGACTAATAAGTGCTATAAAAAACCCTTATATCACCTTTATTGCCCACCCAACCGGTAGACTTATAAATGAAAGAGATTCTTATGAATGTGACTGGGAATTACTTTTCAAAGAGGCTTTAGAATATGGCAAATTCATAGAGATAAATGCTCATCCGGAAAGACTAGATCTGCCTGATTTGTTGGTAAGGGAAGCTCTTGAAAAGGGGGTTAAGCTTATTATCAACACAGATGCACATCATATTGATCATTTAAAACTAATGAGGTATGGTATAGATGTTGCCAGGCGAGGTTGGGCTACTAAGAAAGATGTAATTAATACCTTGCCCAGAGATAAGTTTTTAAAAACCTTTCTGAAAAGATAAGTAGTTTTGTCTTTCAGAGAAGTAGAAAGGATTAAATGTCATTACCGTTAATTATTATTGGACTTCTTGTCTTATTTGTTGTTTATTTGATTTCTTTATATAACTCGCTTGTTGCTCTTAGAAATAGAGTGGGTGAGGCATGGAGTGGGATAGATGTTCAACTTAAAAGAAGGGCAAGCTTGATACCAAATCTAATGGAGACAGTCAAAGGTTATGCAACTCATGAAAAGGAGGTATTTGAAAAAGTTACACAAGCAAGAGCGGGGTTGATGGGCGCTTCAAATCCTAGGGAAGCCGCGGAAGCAAACAACATGCTTGTTGGAGCCTTAAAAAGCTTATTTGCAGTTGCTGAGGCATACCCTGAACTTAAAGCATCTGAGAATTTTAAAGCCTTTCAGAATGACCTTAATGACACAGAAGATAAAATTGCTTATTCAAGGCAGTTTTACAACGCCAATGTGTTGGAGCTGAACACTAAAGTTGAGGTTTTTCCAAATAGTCTAATTGCAAACACTTTTGGTTTTAAGAAGGCAGAATTTTTTAAAGCATCAGAAGAAGAAAAACAGGATGTGAAAGTGTCTTTTTAGAAAATAGTAATTCAGAAAAACTTAAAATTTATGTTTTCTAATGAAGATACAGAGAAAATTGCCAAACTTGTAAAGTTTAAACTTACCGCTTCAGAAATAGAGAAACTTACGCCATTACTTGGTGTCGCTCTTGAGTATGTTGAGATTTTAAAAACACTGGATACTTCTTCAACTGAGGGTACCTATGAAATCACAGGATTAAAAAATGTATTTTCTGAGGATGTATGTAGCAAATCGCTGTCACAAGACGCAGCCACAGCAAACGCAAAGCTTATACGGAGTGGTTATATAGTTACTTCAGCAGTTATAGAGAAATAATATGAAAAAGTTGAATGAACTTAATTTGCAGGAGGCAATGGACGGTTTGAGAAAAGGAGCATTTACCTCTATTGAGCTTACAGAAGCTTGTCTTTCACAAATTGATGCTAGGGATGATAAAATTAAGGCCTTTATTACGGTTACTAGAAATAGGGCTTTGGAAGATGCTACCGAGTGTGATCAAATTATTAAAAGTGAAGGGGAGAAAGCATTTGGTACCTATTCGCTTTTAGGTGTTCCGTATTCACTTAAGGACAATTTTTGTACAGAAGGGGTAAAGACGACTGCAGCCTCAAACATACTTAAAGATTTTATACCTCCTTATGAGTCAACTGTGTCCAAAAAATTGAAAGCTGCTAAGGCTGTACTTATTGGTAAAACAAATATGGATTCTTTTGCACATGGCTCCTCAACAGAGTCATCCGATTTTTTTACAACTCATAATCCATACAATCTTGAGAAATTACCAGGCGGGTCTTCAGGCGGTTCCGCGGCAAGCATAGCTTCTAATATGTGTATTTTTTCAATTGGCTCTGAAACAGCTGGGTCTATAAGACATCCTGCGAGTTGGTGTGGTGTTGTTGGTTTAAAACCAACATACGGTAGGGTCAGTAGGTATGGTGTTATAGCCATGGCTTCTTCAACCGATTCGCCGGGACCAATCACAAAAACCGTTGAGGATGCAGCTTTTGTACTTGAGGTTATTGCAGGAAAAGATGAGATGGATGCGACCAGTTCATCAAAAGAAATTTCAGACTATCAGAAGGTTTTAGATCTTGGGGTTAGGGGTTTGAAAGTGGGTGTACCAACCTCTTACTTAGATTCCGGATTGGAGGTTGATGTTAAAGAAAGAGTTTTAAAGACCATTGAACTTATGAAGGAGGCAGGTGCGAGTGTTTATGAAATTGATCTTTTGAATCCTAAATACGCTATTGCGGTCTATACAATTTTACAAAGATCTGAGGTGTCTTCTAACCTTTCAAGGTTTGACGGAATTAGGTTTGGAGATAATAGAGAGAGTTTTAATTTTGAAAATAAAAAGAGAATCATGATGGGTGCTTATACTTTGTCAGAGGGTTATTATGAAGCTTATTATGCAAAGGCTCAAAAAATCAGAACTATGATTGTAAAAGATTTTGACAAGGCGTTTGAGAAGGTAGATGTTATTGTAGGCCCTGTTACCCCATGCAAAGCTTTAAAAATTGGTGCTTCAAGAGATAATGCAATGTTTGGAGAACTCCAAGATGTTTTGGTTGAACCTTCGTCCCTTGCCGGTCTTCCCGGTATTTCAGTGCCCTGCGGATTCTCTGATGGTCTTCCGATTGGGTTTGGTATTGTTGCTAACAGGTTTGAGGAGTCTAAAATGCTTCAGGTGGCAAGTTTTGTGGAGATGGCAACATTATGAGTTTATTAGCTAATTTATTTGGCTTTGGTGCCTCTTTATATAAAAGGACAAGTGTAAGCGGTGAATCGGAGGCGTCAATTAAAACTGATTGGGAAAAGATTAATGGTTTACTCAAGGCCAAAGGCCCCAGCAATTTCAGGCAGGCCTTAATTACCGCTGATAGGAGTTTTGATACTGCCCTGAAGGATGTTAGTAACGGTGAGACAATGGGTGAAAGGCTAAAAAATGTAAAGGAAAAGTTTGATAGATATACCTATAACGATATTTGGGAAGCGCATAAACTTAGAAACTCCTTAGTTCATGAAGCGGGTTTTGAACCCCCTTATTTTGTTGTAGAAAAAGCTATTGGGGATCTTAAAAAAGCGTTGGAAGTGTTGGGAGTAACTGTATGAATTATGAACTTATTCTTGGGTTGGAAGTTCATATACAGCCAAAGCTAAATTCTAAAATGTTTTGTAGATGCTCCGCTGAGGCTTTTGGAAAAGAGCCGAACACGTTAACCTGTCCTGTTTGTTTAGGATTGCCTGGTGCTCTGCCGGTTCCTAATAAAAAAGCTATAGAAAAGACACAACTTCTGGGATTGGCGCTTAACTGCAAGTTAAACAAGTATTCAAAATTTGACAGGAAAAACTATTTTTATCCCGATTTACCAAAAGGATATCAAATAAGCCAGTACGATTTACCGTTGTGCGAAAATGGGTTTTTGATGATAAAGGAGAAAAAAATAAGAATTAGGCGGGTTCATTTGGAGGAGGATACCGGAAAGTCTATTCATGAGCCTGGGAGAACATTGCTTGACTTTAATAAGTCCGGAGTGGCTTTGATTGAGGTTGTTACAGAGCCGGATTTTAGAAGTGCCGAGGAAGCAACTCTCTTTTCTAAAGAGATACAAAGAATAGTCAGATACATGAATATATCTGATGCCGATATGGAAAAAGGTCAACTAAGACTTGAGGCAAATATTTCTGTTAGGAATGAAGGGGATAAGAATTATCCACCCTACAGAGTAGAAGTTAAAAACATCAATTCTTTTAGATTTTTTGAGAAAGCTGTTAATTATGAGCTTAACAGGCAGGTTGAAATATTGAAGTCAGGTCTTATGCCTATGCAGGAGAATAGAGGGTGGGATGATATAAGGGGCGTTACCAGACCCCAAAGGGAAAAGGAAGAAGCTCATGATTACAGATACTTTCCGGAACCCGATATTCCGCCCATGGACTTTGATGAAGCTTACATATACGCTCTAAAGGCTAAACTTATAGAGTTACCTTACCAAAAGGTTTTGCGTTTTATTGAGAAGTACGCCATCTCTGCGGAGTATGCATATATTCTGACTGAATCGCTTCAAACTGCTGAGCTTTTTGAGCAGATGTGTAAAAACCATAATCCACAACTTGTAGCCAACACCTTGATAAACAAACCTTCTACCAGAAAGCTTTCTTTTAGAGAGTTTAATGCTTTGCTTTTAGAAAATACTGTGGAGAAATTGACAGAGGATGAAACTAAAAAACTTGTAAAAGAAGTCATTTTAACAAGCGCTAAAGCAGTTGAGGATTATAAAACCGGAAAGGAAGAGTCCCTAATGTTCCTGGTTGGAAGTGTCATGAAGAAATCATTAGGGAAAGCTGATCCAAATGTTACAAAGAGGCTTTTGGAAAGTTTGTTATGAGTCTAAACTTTGATCCTGATAAGCCTAATTACTCTTTTGTGACAACGGACAAAGATTATAAAGAAGCTTTAGAAGACTTGGAGAAAAGAAAAGTTTTAGCCGTGGATACAGAATGTACTAGTCTTGATCCATTTGAGTCCAAAATACTCCTCATTCAAATTGCAACACCTGAAAAGTCTTACGTTTTAGACGCAAGAAAACTTGATATGAAGCTATTAAAAGGTTTGTTAGAGGATTCAACAAAACTTAAACTGCTTCAAAACTCAAAATTTGATTATTCGCAACTCAAAGCACATTACGATATTTCTATGACCAATATTTTTGACACAATGCTTGCAGAAAGACTCCTGACGTGTGGTTTGGAGAGAAGAAATTCGCTTGGTGCAATTGTAGAAAAGTATTTGAATATAAAACTTAAGAAAGAAGTTAGAAAATCTTTTGAAGGTTTGATGAGTCAGGTGACTGAAGAGCAGATAAGATATGCTGCCATGGATGTTTTGGTTCTTTTTCCTGTATTTGAAAAGCAATGGGAACTACTTCAAAAAGAGGATTTGGTAAAGGTGGCCCGGCTTGAATTTTCAACCGTAAGAGTTGTTGCAGAAATGGAACTTAGGGGCCTTGCTATTGATGCTATAAAGTGGAAGTCCGTAATAGTTGGCCTGCAAAAAAAAAGAGATGAGCTTGCTGCAAAGATTCAAGAAACAATTAGACCTCTATACAAAATTCAGCAAATGGATCTTTTTGGCGGGGCCGCTGATGTAATAAATCTAAACAGTCAGCAACAGCTTCTTGAGCTTTTTAATGATAAATTAGGACTTGCAGTTGCTTCTACAGGTGATAGCGTTTTGGAGTTTGTAAATCATCCTGTTGCGGCTTTGATGAGAGAATACAGAGCTCATGAGAAGCTGATTTCTGCTTTTGGAGAAAGTATTCTTGAGAAAATTAACAAAAGAACGGGTAGAATTCATCCGGATTTTCAGCAAATTGGGGCTGATACTGGCAGATTTTCTTGCAATAACCCTAATCTGCAACAGATTCCAAGAGAGTCAAAGGAAGCGCCTTTCAGGTCCTGTTTTGTTCCAACTACAGGTTATAAATATGTTGTTGCTGACTATTCGAGTATGGAAATGAGAATTGTTGCAGATTTTACCGGAGATGAAAACTTAATTAAAGCTTTTGAAGAGGGTTGGGATGTGCATTCAGCTACTGCGGCTTTAATGTTTAACAAAGAATACACGCCGGATTTTAAAAAGAAATTTCCAGACTTAAGGCAGGCTGCTAAGACTATTAATTTTGGACTTGTTTATGGAATGGGGCCGGGAAGATTGGCGGTTCAAATTGGTGTTGATACGGATACAGCAAAAGGGTATATGACCAAATACTTTGAAACTTTTAAGCAAGTTAAAGCCTGGTTAGACAGTGCCGCAAGATTTGCAGTTAAAAATGGGTATAGCATGACTCCTATTGGCAGAAAGCGCTGGTACCAGATGCCAGATAAAAGCGATCCAAATTATGACAGGCTAATAGGAGGCATTGAAAGGCAAGGGAAAAACCATCCAATCCAAGGAGCAAATGCAGACGCTACCAAATACGCTTTAGTTTTTTTGTTGGAGAAATTTAAAGAACTTAAAGTTGACGGCGGGATTATTCTTACAGTGCATGATGAAATAGTATGCGAAATCAGGGAAGATCAGGCAGAAGATTGGGCTAAAGTGCAGCAAGAGCAAATGGAAAAAGCTGCTGGACTTTTTATGAAGAAATGCAAGCCCAAAGCGGAGGCTATTGTAAGTTCTAACTGGGAACATTAATTTGGGTTTTATTTGGTTTTTCCCTCTTCAAAATTAAAGTACTTTGTTGTAAAATGCACTCATGGTTATATGTCATAGATGTGGTCAAAGACCTGCTGTTATTCAGACAACAAGAAATATTGATGGAAGGCAAGTTTATGTGTCTTTGTGTGAAATTTGTTTTCAAGAAATTCAAAAGGAGGCCTCTGCAACCTCCAATTTAGATAAGTTTGGTAGGGATTTGACCCAGCTTGCAAGAGAGGCAAAGTTGGATCCTGTAATTGGCAGAAAAAAAGAGATTGAACGAGTTATTCATATCCTTTCAAGAAGAACAAAAAACAACCCTGTGTTGATTGGAGAGCCGGGAGTTGGCAAAACTGCAATAGTTGAGGGTTTGGCCCAGAGAATAGTTGATGGGCAAGTGCCTGAAACTTTAAGAGGCAAAAGAGTAGTGTCTTTGGATATTGCTTCAGTGTTGGCTGGTACTTCACATAGAGGACAATTTGAGGAAAGATTAAAAAAGATTATTGAAGAGGTTGTGAAGGCGCAAGGCCACATAATTTTATTTGTTGATGAGCTGCATACAGTAGTTGGAGCTGGAGCTGCAGAAGGTGCTATAGACGCTGCAAACATGTTGAAGCCAGCATTGGCAAGAGGAGAACTTCAAATGGTTGGGGCAACAACCCTTGATGAATACAGGAAGCATATTGAGAAGGACGGTGCTTTGGAAAGAAGATTTCAGCCAATAGTAGTTTCACAACCTACAGTTTTGGAAACCGTAGAAATTTTAAAAGGTATTAGACCTCAATATGAAAAGCACCATCAAGTTACCATATCTGATGAGGCTATTTCTTCTGCAGCCTCTTTATCTAACAGATACATTAATGACAGGTTTTTACCTGATAAAGCAGTTGATCTTGTTGACGAGGCTTCTGCTCAAGTAAGGTTGGCTGCGGTTAAAGAGCCTCAAAATTTGAAACAGGTTGAAGAAGAAATAGCAAAGCTTAAAGAAGATAGAACAAAAGAAAAGAGTTCTCAGGAAAAAGCCAGGATTGATGAAAAGCTTGAAGAATTGGATAAAGTCAAGGCTGACCTCACTGAAATTTGGATGAAGACAAAGCTGGAAGAGATTCCCATTGTTACAAAAGAGGATATTGTAAAAGTTATTTCCAGAATGACGGGAATTCCCTTGGAAGAATTGAGCGTAGAGGAGAAACAAAGACTTTTACATCTTGAGGAAAAACTGCATCTTAGAATAGTGGGGCAGGAGGAAGCTGTGCAAGTTGTTGCAGCCGCCATAAGAAGAGCAAGAAGCGGGCTTAAAGATCCCAAGAGACCTATTGCTTCCTTCTTGTTTTTGGGGCCAACCGGAACTGGGAAAACGGAACTTTCAAAGGCATTGGCTGAAGTTATGTATGGGAGTGATGATTTATTGGTTAGATTGGATATGAGTGAATACATGGAGAAACACACTGTCAGCAAAATGATAGGCTCGCCTCCCGGATATGTGGGTTTTGAGGAAGGCGGACAGCTTACAGAAATAGTTAGAAGAAAACCTTTTTCCATCATACTTTTAGATGAGATTGAAAAGGCTCATCCTGAGGTATTTAACTCGCTTCTTCAGGTAATGGAGGATGGAAGGCTTACAGACAGTCATGGAAGGACCGTAGATTTTAAAAATACAATCATAATAATGACCTCAAATATTGGTTCGGACACAATTTATCAGTCCAGCATTGGATTTGGTGAGAAAAGTGCCGTAGAAAGGGATTCATCAGTGACAGATAAAAATCTTAAAGACAGGCTCTCAGATATATTAAAACAAAACTTCAGACCCGAATTTTTAAATAGAATTGATGAAATTGTAGTGTTTCATGCGTTAAATAAAGAGCAAATAAAACAAATAGCAACTTTACAACTTGCTAAAACTGAACAACTACTGCTTAATATGGGTATAAAAATGGAGGTTTCAGATAAAGCTACTATGTATATTGCAGAAAACGGCTATGACACTAATTTTGGAGCCAGGCCTTTAAGAAGGTTTATACAAAGGGAAATTGAAAATCTGGTGTCTAACAAAATTATTTCCGGAGAAATTACAGAGGGCGATACCATAAGCATAGATGCTTCCAAGTCCGCTATTAGTATTACGGTTAAGGCCAGAATTTCAGTATCTTAGTGGCTGTTGCCAATTTTAGTGTTTTTTGATAGCCTTTGAGGGCTTGCGTTTAGGATAACTTATGACTGAAGCTTTAAAAGAAAAATTGAAAACTTTGGATTTTAATGTTGGAGACACTATTAAAATTCACTATAAAATTGTTGAGGGGGATAAAACAAGAATTCAGCCGTATCATGGTATTGTAATTTCAAAAAAAGGGGAAGGCGTATCAAAGACGTTTACTGTTAGGCATATTGGAGCCCAGAATGTAGGGGTGGAAAGAATTTTTCCTTTGCTCTCTCCAAATATTGAAAAAGTGGAAGTGCTCAAAAGAGGTTTAGTGAAAAAGGCCAAACTTTACTATTTAAGAAGTAGAATTGGGAAGGAAGCCACTAAAGTCAAATTAGCCAAGTAATTGTTGCATATAAAAATTTCTGCTTGTTATACTTACTGATAATGAAAAAAATCCTAGTTGCGCTTATGCTCCCTATTATAGGATATCTAGCATATTATGGATATACAGCTTATGTTTCTTTCAAAGATTCCGATTATGAAGCCCAGGGTTTTTTAGTGTGTAATGAGGGTAATACAAGGTGTGAGAATTCCCAGCATATCCATGCAAATATAGAGGTTGTGGAGTGCGGAAAACAGATTTATTTTGAGAAAGAGAAGGGGAGTACCAACTTTCAACATACTCATAAAGAACAAAATAGAATTCACTGGCATGCAAGGGAGCTTGTTGATCCTATAACCAGAGAGCCTTTGGACAAAACCCCAAGACAACTTAAGTCATTTTTTGAACAGGTTGATTATAAAGGGTCCGATTCATGTTGGGATACGGACGCAAAAGTCACTTTATTTATTAATGGGGCTGAGAAAGCATCAGATACTGCTGCTCTTGAATACATTTGGGGAGATGAAGAAAATCTTAAACTTGTAATTGAATAAATTTACTTCTATATTTGTGTTATGGATCAAAACGCC
>ERZ1292633.95-Hain-H41-02um-R1-95-length-121682-cov-9_pt2 | contig 116852 bp, 105 predicted proteins | sample MGYA00564406_ERZ1292633 | MGnify/ENA primary metagenome ERZ1292633 (study PRJEB36523, sample SAMEA6512639) | groundwater metagenome | collected 2019-01-08 | study: AquaDiva: Metagenomics assemblies of 32 groundwater samples
ACACAATGACGTCATCACCGTCACCTGCAACCACACTGTCCACACCTGCACCGCCATCGAGCAAGTCGTTTCCACTGCCGCCATCCAACGTGTCATCACCGACACCGCCGATCAATGTGTCATTGTCAGATCCGCCATCCAGCATGTCTGCGCCATCACCGCCAGACAAACTGTCATCCCCTTGCTCCCCGCGTAATGTGTCTGATCCAGTGCCTCCGGTCATGGTGTTCGGTGCTTCGTCCCCGATCATGGCCGCCACATCGATGATGTTCACCGTTTGTGTCGTCGGAGAACCCAGTACACCACCCACGGTTGACTGCAAAGTCAACGAGAAAGAACCCGCTGTTTGACGCTCAAAATCAGGATGAATGGCGACCTCGATCTCTTTGCTGGTCTCGCCAGGACTGAATTGAAGTTGACCTGTGCCAGAAGGGACGCGCAACACAGAAGCCGCGCCCACAGAACCGGTGCCATCGACCGCCCAATTGACAGTCACAGGTTGCGTCGTCGCCTCAGAGAGCTTGACCGTCACACGCACCAGACCAATTCTTTCGTCGACGGCTGCGGTCAACGGCAGAACCGAAACGATAGGCACCACAGGCATCACGATCACAGCCTGTTGAAGTGGGCGAACAGGTTCAACCAAAGGGTTGACTGCAATCGTTTGAATTGGAATATCAAGCGGTCGCGATTTTTGATCCAGAGTCGAACCGCTCGAAGAAATAGGCGCAGCGAGGTTGGCGCCCGAAAACGGAGCCGAACCTTTTGTCAAATCAGACCCGGTGTTGAGGTTGGATGAAATTTGATTGACGAAATTCAATGCGGGTGCTGGATTAGCCAATGGCGTCCCGAGCCCGCTTGCAGCACCTTGGCCACCCGCATCCGTGGAACTTGGCGCACTGATCAACTTGGCAATGGGGGCCATCTGGCTGCTGCCCATCGTCGAACCCGTGGACGTTGTACTCGCAGCGCCCGCGCCAGATGTCGCCCCCGAAGAAGGATTGAACACCATGCCCTGCGAAGGCACCGTGATGCCAGCATTTCCCGCGCCAGGTGTCATGAACTGAACAGATGAGGCATTGCCCGAAGCAGCGGCACCAGCACCAGGCAAACCGATCACCGTGGTTTCGCCTGTTTGGCCATTCACATTGATGCCAATGCCCTGACCACCGGTCTGGACTGCGCCGGCGGGGGTCACGACTTGCAAGCGAACGCCACTGTCCACCAATCGATCAAACACCAAAGCGCCTGCATCGACTTTGTAAACAGCCGCTGCGCCAGCGGCTGCCGACTGCGTGCTCAAAGTGACTTTCGAGCTCTCACCCACGACACCGGTACCGGTCACGGTATTTTGCTGAGAGAGCAACTCGATCCGCAGCTGCGCACCTGCCGCGGTCAGCACGGTATCGCCGGCCAATAAGCCATCGCCGGGTTTGAGAACAAGTTCCAGACCTGCCCGTTGCACCTTGACTTCTCCGGAAGCCTCTGCAACCCGGGCAATGATTTCCGTGTTGGCATCAACCGGCGCTGCGGGTACTGCAGGCACCCCACCCAGTTGGGCTGTTTTCACCGTGGCCCCTTGCATCAAGGCCAGCACTTGCGCGGCCAGACTGGGTGGCAATTGAGCCAGCAAATCGCCCATGTTTTCAGCATCGACAGGCAAGGACAAAGCCAAACCACGCCCATCTTCCAATCGCACAATCCATTCGTTGCCATGCAACTCGACAGACAACACATCACTCGCAGAGGATTGCTCAAGCGCCTCAATTTGATGCTTGATCACGGCAAGCTCTTGGTCATTGAAACGGGTCGTGGTACGGGACAGATTAGCCATGCTTGTATCTCGAAAAGTGAGTCGCCAAATTTCAAAATTGCCATTCGCAATTTCGTCATATTTTTGAAGACTTTACTGAATTTGACAGCTAATAACCTACAAAAACCTACAAATCTAAAATGAAGTTTTTGTATTTTTAATAATTATTTTTTATGCAACTTAAATTCTTAGGTTGCACCTTGAAACAGCAGCCCACAGGGTGCAAGCAGCACCCCAATGGTTATTCAATGACTGGTTTTGCGCCGATCATTTTTGATCCTCGATTGCATCGCTTTGCCCTCCAACCGCCGCTGCACCGAGCCATACGTGGGCTTGGTGGCCTTGCGGGGTTTCGGGGGCTTGGCGTAGCGCTCCAGGGTTTCATACAGGCGCGCCATCGCGTCTGCGCGGTTGGCCTCCTGGGTGCGGTGGCGCTGGGCTTTGAGGATGAACACGCCCTCTTGCGTGAGACGGCTGTCGCCCGATTGCAGCCAGCGCTGTTTGACATCGTCAGGCAATGACGCATGGGCCACGTCAAATCGCAGCTGGATGGCGCTGGAGACCTTGTTGACGTTTTGCCCGCCCGGGCCTTGCGCCCGGATGGCCGTCAACTCGACCTCGGTATCGTCAATGTGCAGGGCGTTTTTCATGTGCAAACTGTTCTCTGTGGGAGGTCGCCCCTGTGGCCGAATAGGCGCCGTGGCAAGGCCGTTATTCGCGAACTGGGGCTCGCTCCCACCGGGACTCAGGGCCAGGATAGGCCAAGAGCAGGTGTTGGGCGATTATTGCAACGGACCTTTGAGGTTTTCGGGCACGTGCATGGACATGATCTCAATGCCCTCGTCAAGCAAGGCTTCGGTTTCTTCACGGGTGGCCTGGCCGCGGATGTTGCGCTCTTCGGATTCGCCGTAGTGCATCTTGCGGGCCTCTTCGGCAAACTGGGGACCCACGTCTTCGGTGTTCGCCATCACCTGGCGCACCAAGTGCAGCATGGCCACTTGCATCTGTTGCAAGGTGCTGCTGCCTGCAGACGCAGCCAGAGCGTGAGGGCCTGCCACGGCCGTTTCGACGTCCTGGGGGGCCGCCTTCGCCAGGCCGGTGCCTGCCGGTGCGGTCGAGGCCTGTGTCGGGCTGCGAGGTGTCTCGGGGGCCAGGCCATGGCCCAGGTTCAAGCGCGGCGCCGACAGCATTTTGACGATCTCGCTGTCGTTGCACACCGGGCACGTGACCAGCCCCCGCCTGCGTTGTGCGTCGTAGTCGTCTTGCGAGCCAAACCAGCCTTCAAAGCTGTGGCCCTGCGAACATTGAAGATCCAGGACTTTCATGGACTGTGTGGGTCAGCGTGCGGTTTGCCAGGTCACCGGCCAATGGCCTGCCAGCATATTTTGCAACCAAAGCAGCCCGGTGAGGGTTTTGGCATCGGTCACTTGCCCGTCCTGGCACCAGGCCATCAATTGCGCGGGCGTGGCGGTGAACACGTCCAAAAACTCTCCCGCGTCCAGTTGGCGCTCACCCAAGCTCAGGTCTTTGGCAAACCAGATCTCGATCACTTCGGTCGAGTACGCGATCACCGGGTGCAAAACGCCGGCACGCGCCCACTGGCGGGCGGTGTAGCCGGTTTCTTCCTTCAATTCACGCTGGGCGCACAACCAGGGGTCTTCGCCCGGATCCAGCTTGCCCGCTGGAAACTCGGTCATCACCTGTCCCACGGGGTAGCGGTATTGGCGCTCCATCACCAGGCGCAAGCCCTCGGGCGTGTCCAGCAAGGGAATGACCATGACCGCACCGGGGTGCACCACATACTCACGGGTGGCCAGACTTTGATTGGGCAAGCGCACCGTGTCACGAAAGGCGTGCAGAAAATGGCCGCGCAGCAGTTCTTCCTGGCTGACCCGGTGCTCGATCAGGTGATCGTCAGACATGCGCAACCGTGTGTCTTCGCAAAAACAATCAATGCTTGCGGTGCATCAGGTAGCGGACCACAAAACCAGGGAACGCCAGCGTCACAAACATGGTGCCTGTGATGGCATAAAACTCCCAGCCTTGGGGCGCGATCTGCCCGCCGTGGTTTTCCAACGCCAGGCCCACCGCACCCACCACAAAATACAGCCCCACCAATTCGGCCAGTCGCCACCCCAGAGACTTGCTGGGGCGCTGGGGGCCAACCATCAAAATGCGCTGGTTGGCAAACGGCAAATTGGCCGCCAGCAGGGCCAGCACGATCAACAAACCAATTTGCACGGTGCTGCTCATGCGCTGCGCGACCCCGCTCAGACGGTCAGCATGCGGGCGATGGCATCTGCGCACAGGGCCATCAAGGCGCCCGGCACGACGCCCAGCACCAACACCAACAAGCCGTTGATGGACAGGACCACACGCACGTCGGTGGTGGCCGACACGGTGGTGGCCGTGACAGGTTCGTCAAAGTACATGACCTTGACCACACGCAGGTAATAAAACGCGCCGATCAGGGACATAAGCACGGCGAAGATGGCCAGGCCAATGTAGAAACCCTGACCCGAGACGATCAAGGACTGCAGCACCGACAGCTTGGCATAAAAACCCACCATGGGCGGGATACCCGCCATGGAGAACAGGCAGATCGCCATCACGCCGGCGTACAGCGGGCTGCGTTGGTTCAAGCCCGCCAGATCGGTGATTTCTTCGCTCTCAAAGCCTTGGCGGGCCAGCAGCATGATCACGCCGAAGCTGGCCAGAGTCGTGAGCACATACGAGACCATGTAGAACATGGCCGAGCTGTAGGCGTTGGCGGCCAGGGTGGTTTGGCCATTGATGACACCGGCCACAAAACCCAGCAAGACAAAACCCATTTGCGCGATGGTCGAATAGGCCAGCATGCGTTTGAGGTTGGTTTGTGCAATCGCCGCCAAGTTACCGACAACCAAGGAGCCGATGGCCAGCAAGGACAACATTTGCTGCCAGTCAAAGGCCAGGGGCAACAAGCCTTCCACCAGCAAACGCACCATGATCGCGAACGCCGCCAGCTTGGGTGCACCACCGATCATGAGGGTGGCCGCGGTCGGCGCCCCCTGGTAAACGTCAGGAATCCACATGTGGAAAGGCACGGCACCGATCTTGAAGGCCAGACCGGCCACAATGAAGACCAGACCAAACACCAACACTTGGTGGTTCACCTGACCCGAGGCGATGGCCTTGAAAACGGCCGACAATTCCAGGCTGCCTGTGGCGCCATACATCATGGACATGCCGTACAGCAAGAAGCCCGAAGCCATGGCCCCCAGCACAAAGTACTTCATGGCCGCTTCGGTGGCTTGCGTGTGATCGCGGCGCAGGGCGACCAAGGCATAGCTTGACAAGGTCAACAGCTCCAGGCCCAGGTAGATCACGATGAAGTTCTGACCCGAGATCATGAAACTCATGCCCAGCAAGGCAAACATGCTCAGGCTGAACAGCTCACCGCCGCGCAACATGTCGCGGTCAGCGGCGTAGGGGCGCGAATACACCAGGGTGACCATGACGGCGATGGTGGCGAAGCACTTGAGCCAATGGCCCATTGGGTCGCTGACCACCAGACGGCCAAAGCCGTACAGCGTTTGGCCGGCATCGGCGTACATGGCGTGCGACCAGGCCACCAGGCCCAATGACAGCAAGGTCAAGGCATAGGTGGCGGTGCGCTTGGGGCTTTTCACGAAGAGGTCGACCAGCGCGATCACGCAGGCCATGACCAACAACACGATCTCCGGATAAATCGTCATCCAGTTGGAGGTGTCCATCATGTGTGTTCTCTCAATTCTTCTAATCAGGCGAAATGTTCAATGCCCGTGGCTCAAGGCAACTTGGACAAGGCAACGTGCTTGAGCAAGTCGGCCACCGAGGTGTCCATCACGTCGGTGAAGGGTTTGGGGTACACGCCCATGTACAACACTGCCGCTGCCAGCAGGGCCATCACCAGGAATTCGCGGCCATTGATGTCGGTCAAGGCCTTGACGTCATCGTTGGCCACAGGACCCAGGTACACGCGCTTGAACATCCACAAGGTGTAGGCAGCGCCGAAAATCAACGCCGATGCGGCCAGCAAGCCGATCCAGAAGTTGAACTTCACGGCACCCAGAATGACCATCCACTCGCCCACAAAGCCGGCTGTGCCTGGCAAACCGCAGTTGGCCATGGCAAAGAACAAGGCGAAGGCGGCAAACTTGGGCATGGTGTTGACCACGCCGCCGTAACTGGCGATTTCACGCGAATGCACGCGGTCGTACAGCACACCAATGGACAAGAACATGGCCGCCGACACAAAGCCGTGCGCGATCATCTGCACAATACCGCCCGACACGCCAAGCGGGTTGAAGATGAAGAAGCCCAGGGTCACAAAACCCATGTGCGCCACCGACGAATAGGCCACCAGCTTTTTCATGTCTTGCTGAACCATGGCCACCAGGCCCACATAGACCACGGCCACCAAGGACAGCACGATGATGAACATGCCCCACTCGCGCGCAGCATCGGGGGCAATCGGCATCGAAAAACGCAGGAAGCCATAAGCACCGAGCTTGAGCATGATGGCGGCCAGCACCGCAGAGCCACCGGTCGGCGCTTCCACGTGCACGTCGGGCAACCAGGTGTGGACAGGCCACATCGGCACCTTCACGGCAAAAGCCGCAAAGAACGCAAAGAACAACAGGGTCTGCACCGTGCCCGACAAAGGCAGTTTGTGCCAGGTCATGATGTCAAAGCTGCCGTTCGATGCGGTGTACAAATAAATCAGGGCGATCAGCGTCAGCAGCGAACCCATCAGGGTGTACAGGAAGAACTTGAACGCGGCGTAGATCTTGTTTGGCCCACCCCAGATGCCAATGATCAGGTACATCGGAATCAGGGTCGCTTCGAAGAAGACGTAAAACAAAATGCCGTCCAGTGCACTGAACACGCCAATCATCAGACCCGACAGGATCAGGAAGGCGGCCATGTACTGGTTTACTTTGCGGGTGATGACTTCCCAACCTGCAATCACCACGATCACGTTGATGAACGCGGTCAACAGCACCAGCCACAGGGAGATACCGTCCACACCCAGGTGGTAATGCACATTGAAGCGCTCGATCCACGACGCTTTCTCGACAAATTGCATGGCCGAGGTGCCGAGCTGAAAGCCCGAGTACAAAGGCAGCGTGACGAGGAAACTGACAACAGAGCCGATGAGCGCCAGCCAGCGCACGGCGCGGGCTTGGCTGTCACGACCGAAGGCCAGCAAGATGACGCCGAAAGCAATCGGCATCCAGATGGCAAGGCTTAACAATCCCATTTTTATATCGTCCTCAAAATCGTTAAGCGAGCCAGACGAAATACGTCATCAGCACAAACACACCCAGGATCATGACCAGGGCATAGTGGTACAGGAAGCCCGACTGGAACCAGCGCACCACGCCAGACACCAGGCCCACAACTTTCCATGAACCGTTGACGAAGAAGCCATCGATGATGGCGCGGTCGCCCACCTTCCAGAGGCCCGTGCCCAAACCGCGCGCGCCTTTGGCCAGGATGTTTTCATTGATCCAGTCCATGAAGTACTTGTTCTCCATGAGCACAATCAAAGGACGCAAGGCGCGGGCAAAGAAGGCCGGCACTTTCGGGTTGATCAGGTACATGTACCAAGCGGTCACGACACCCGCCAAAGCCAGCCAGAACGGTGCGGTGCTCAAGCCATGCAAGGCCATGGCCACAGGTCCGTGGAAGGATTCAGCCAGCTCTTTCATGGCGGGGTGCTTGACCGCGTCAATGAAAATCACGTCCTTGAAGAACTCGCCATACAGCATGGGCTGGATGGTCATGAAGCCAATCACCACCGAAGGGATCGCCAGCAAGACCAGCGGCACCGTCACCACCCAAGGCGACTCGTGCGGCTTGTCGTGGCCATGGTCATCGTGGTGATCGTCGTGGCTGTGGTGGTCATCGTGGTGCGCATCGGGATTCTGGTCGTAACGCTCTTTGCCGTGGAACACCAGGAAATACATGCGGAACGAATAGAAGGCGGTGACAAACACACCGGCCAGCACAGCGAAGTTGGCAAAGCCAGCCGCAGGCAAGTGGCTCAGGTGCACCGCTTCGATGATGCTGTCCTTGGAGTAAAAACCCGAGAAGAACGGTGTGCCGATCAAGGCCAGCGAACCCAGCAAGGAGGTGATCCAGGTGATGGGCATGTACTTGCGCACGCCACCCATCCAGCGGATGTCTTGGTTGTGGTGCATGCCCATGATGACCGAGCCGGCCCCCAGGAACAGCAAGGCTTTGAAGAACGCGTGCGTCATCAGGTGAAACACCGCCACCGAGTAAGCCGAGGCACCCAAAGCAACGGTCATGTAGCCGAGTTGCGACAAAGTGGAATACGCCACCACACGTTTGATGTCGTTCTGGATGATGCCCAGGAAGCCCATGAACAGCGCCGTGATCGAACCAATCACCATGATGAAGTTCAGTGCCGCATCCGACAACTCGAACAGCGGTGACATCCGGGCGACCATGAAAATACCAGCCGTCACCATGGTGGCCGCGTGGATCAGTGCCGAAATCGGGGTCGGGCCTTCCATCGAGTCAGGCAGCCACACATGCAGCGGAAACTGGGCCGACTTGCCCATGGCGCCAATGAAGAGGCAAATGCAGATCACGGTGATCAGCATGCCGTCCAAACCAAAGACGTACCAGGGGAAATTGATGGCTGCCAGTTCACCCGCTTTGGCAAACAGTTCGGTGTAGTTGAGTGTGCCTGTGTAAGCCACGATCAGACCGATGCCCAGAATGAAGCCGAAGTCGCCCACACGGTTGACCAAAAAGGCCTTCATGTTGGCAAAAATGGCGGTGGGCTTGTTGTACCAAAAGCCGATCAGCAGGTAAGACACCAGGCCCACGGCTTCCCAGCCGAAGAACAACTGCAGCAAGTTGTTGCTCATGACAAGCATCAACATGGAGAAGGTGAACAAGGAGATGTAGGCGAAGAAGCGGTTGTAGCCTTCGTCTTCTTCCATGTAGCCGATCGTGTAGATGTGCACCATCAGCGACACGAAGGTCACCACGCACATCATCATGGCCGTGATGCCATCGATCAAAAAGCCGACTTCCATCTTCAGGCCACCCACCACCATCCAGGTGTAGAGGGTCTCGTTGAAATGGGCACCGTCGATGACGCTCTTGAGCGTCATGGCCGACAGAATGAACGCCACCAAGACACCCAGAATGGTCAGGGTGTGTGACAGGCGACGGCCAATCCAGTTGCCACCAAATTGGGTGCCCAGGACACCGGCCAGCACCGAGCCCACCAGGGGCGCCAGGGGCACAGCCAGCAGCGTGCTTGCGTTGAGGGTTTGACTCATATTCTTGTTAACCCTTGAGCGAATTGAGTTCGTCCACGTTGATGCTGTTCTTGTTACGGAACAACAGCACCAGGATGGCCAGGCCAATGGCCGATTCGGCCGCAGCCACTGTCAAGATGAAGAACACGAACACTTGGCCGTGCATGTCACCCAAATAGTGAGAGAAAGCCACAAAGTTCATGTTCACGGCCAGCAACATCAGTTCGATGGCCATGAGCAAAACGATCAGGTTCTTGCGGTTCAAGAAGATGCCGATCACGGCCAATGCGAACAGCATCGCGCCGAGCGACAGGAAGTGTCCCAGGGTCAGTGTCATCATTTGCTTTCCTCCGCAGGTGCCACAGCAGGCGCAGCTCGCGTGACGTCCATCTTGACCAATTGCATGCGGTCTGCTGCACGTACCCGGACCTGGATGGACGGATCGATCGCCTTGCTGTCCTTGCGTGCACGCAAAGTCAGGGCAATCGCCGCGATCATGGCCACCAGCAAAATGGCGGCGGCAATCTGGATCGGCATCAGGTATTCGGTGTACAGCAAGATGCCCAAGGCTTTCCCGTTGTCAACCGGCAAGGCGCCTGGCAGCATGGCGGGTGCCTCGGACAGGCGGAAGCCCGACAACAGCACAGCGGCCATTTCAAGGGCAACGATGGTGCCCAACGTCGCCGCCAGCGGGAAGTTTTTCCAGAAGCCCTTGCGCATGGTGTCGATGTTGATGTCCAGCATCATCACCACGAACAGGAACAGCACCATCACCGCGCCCAAGTACACCAACACCAGCACGATGGCCAGAAATTCGGCATTGAGCAGCAACCACACGGCCGAGGCCTGCGAGAAAGTCAGCATGAGGTAGAGCACTGCATGCACAGGGTTGCGCGCAGTCACGACCCGGAAGGCTGCAAACATCAGCACCACCGAGAAAAGGTAGAAGAAACCGGTCTTGACGTCCATAGGTCTGTCTTTTTAAATGTTCAGGACTTGGCTGCGTTCAACGGTAAGGAGCGTCGGCGGCCTTGGCGGCTGCGATCTCTTTTTCGTAACGGTCGCCCACGGCCAGCAACATGTCCTTGGTGAAGTACAGGTCACCGCGTTTTTCACCGTGGTATTCGAAGATTTGCGTCTCGACGATCGAATCCACAGGGCAGCTTTCTTCGCAGAAGCCACAGAAGATGCACTTGGTCAGGTCGATATCGTAGCGGGTGGTACGGCGTGAACCATCTTCGCGCTGACCGGCCTCGATGGTGATGGCCAGCGCGGGGCAGACCGCTTCGCAGAGTTTGCAGGCGATGCAACGCTCTTCTCCGTTGTCATAACGGCGCAGGGCATGCAGGCCACGGAAACGGGGCGACAGCGGTGTTTTTTCTTCCGGAAACTGCACAGTCACCTTGCGGGCGAAAGCGTAGCGACCAGTCAGGGCCATGCCCTTGAGCAACTCCACGAGCATGAAGCTCTTGAGGAAGTCCTTGATGGAAAAGGAGGAAGCAGTCATTGTTGTCATGATCTTGAACCGCTCATTTCCAAATGTTCAACGGCGAGTGCAACCATGCACCGACGATCAACAGCCACACCAAGGTGACGGGAATGAAAATCTTCCAACCCAGACGCATGATCTGGTCATAACGGAAGCGCGGGAAGGTGGCACGGATCCAGATGAACATGGACACGACCAGGAAAGTTTTCAGGCCCAGCCAGATCCAGCCCGGCACCATGTTGAACAAGGCACTGTCGATGGGCGACAACCACCCGCCCAGGAACATGATCACGGCCAGGATGGACACGAGCCACATGCTGGCGTATTCGGCCAGGAAGAAGATCGCAAAGCCCATGCCCGAATACTCGACCATGTGGCCCGCCACAATTTCGGCTTCGCCTTCGACCACGTCAAACGGGTGACGGTTGGTTTCGGCCACGCCAGAGATCAAATAGACCAGGAAGATCGGCAGCAGTGGCAGCCAGTTCCAGGACAGGAAACCCAGACCCATGTGGGCCATTTGGCCTTTGCCTTGTGTCAACACAATCTCGGTCAGGTTCATGCTGCCCGAGACCATCAAGACCACCAAGAAGCAAAAGCCCATGGCGATTTCATAGCTCACCATCTGGGCCGATGCACGCAGAGCACCCAAGAAAGCGTATTTGGAGTTGGAGGCCCAGCCTGCAATGATCACGCCATAGACCTCGATCGAGGTGATGGCCATCACCAACATCAAACCGGCATTGATGTTGGTCAGCGCTACTTCAGGACCAAACGGAATCGCCACCCAGGCGGCCAAGGCAGGCATGATGGCCATGATAGGACCCAAACGGAACAAGCCCATGCTGGCGGCCGTTGGGTTGATCAATTCCTTGGTCAGCAGCTTGAGCGCATCGGCGATCGGTTGCAGCAAACCCATGGGGCCCACACGGTTGGGGCCGTGACGCACTTGCATGAAACCCAGCAGCTTGCGCTCCCACAGCGTCAGGTAAGCCACAGCACCCATCAGCGGTGCCAAAACGGCCACGATCTTGAGGAGAATCCACAACACGGGCCAGACCATCGTGGCCCACCATGTGGCGGCAACCAAGTTCAGGCCACCGTTGTACAGAGCGTCAATCATGCTGCCACCTCCTGGCGTGCGTCTGCAGTCAATTGCAAGGACGGTGCGCGGCGCACGATGCCGTCAAGCTGGTAAATCGACGCCACGCAGGGCGCATTCACATCGCCCGAGAGACGAATTTCTGCGCGTGTGGCGTTGGATGCCGCCAGCGGTTGAGCGGTGGCACGGGCCAGCACATCCTGCGATGTTTCAAATGCCACGCCGGGGATGTCCAGCAAATTGGCCAGCACGCGCAGCACTTTCCAGGCAGGTCGTGTTTCAGCCAAGGGCTTGACCACCGCATGGAAGCTTTGCAGACGCCCTTCAGCGTTGACAAAAGAACCCGATGTTTCGGTGAATGGGGCAATGGGCAGCAACACATCGCTGAAAGCCATGTTGGCCTTGAACGGGCTGAGTGTGACAACCATTTCCGCCTGACCCAAAGCCTGCGCTGCGGCAGCACCGGCTGCGCTGTCGAATTCGGGTTCGTTGTTCAGCAAGATGGCGGCTTTCAAGCCCCCTGCCAGCATCTGGCCTGCGTTCTTACCGCCGGTTTGCGGCTGTGCGCCCACCCACTGCGCACCCACGGTGTTGGCCGACTCGGTCAGGTAACCCACCATCGCGCCGGTTTGTTCGCCGATCCAGTTGGCCAAGGCCAACAGGCTCGATGCGTTGGCATGGTGTGCCGCCGCATTGCCCAGCAACACAGCCTTGCGTTCACCGCCCAACAACGACTTGGCCATGGCCTGCGCTTGGGCCGTGGCCTGGCCAGCAGCAGGTGCTGCAACGCCCTTCTCCGCGGCGATGGCCGCCGCCACATCGGCCAGCGCTTGCGCCCAACCGGATGCATCGCTCACCACCGCTTGCGCCACGGGCATGGCCCAGGCATCGGCGTGGCTGAAAGCGGCTGATGAAGTGATCACATTCAGCTGAGCGCCGTGGCGCACTGCGTGACGCACACGCAGAGCAAACAGCGGATGGTCCTTGCGCAGATTGGAGCCCACGACCAGCACACGCTGCAATGTGGACAGCGATGCGATGGATGTGCCCAAAGTGCGCACGCCTTCGGCAGCGCCGAACTCGGCATGGCGCAGACGGTGGTCGATGTTGTCCGAACCCAGGCCACGCATCAGGGCGCCCGCCAGGTACAACTCTTCCACGGTGCTCTGAGGGCTGACCAAAGCGCCCATGCTGTTGGCACCGTGGTCACGCTGGATGTTTTTCAGGCCATTGGCCACGTATTCCAGGGCCGTTTGCCAGTCGACCGTTTTCCATTCGCCGCCCTGCTTGAGCATGGGCTGGGTCAGGCGCTCAGCGCTGTTGAGGGCTTCGTAAGAGAAACGCTCGCGGTCGGCAATCCAGCACTCGTTGATGTCTTCGTTTTCCAGAGGCACAACGCGCATGACCTGGTTGTTCTTGACCTGCACGATCAAGTTGGCACCCGACGAATCGTGTGCCGCCACCGACTTGCGACGCGACAACTCCCAAGTGCGGGCGCTGTAACGGAACGGTTTGCTGGTCAACGCGCCCACCGGGCAGATGTCGATCATGTTGCCCGAGAGTTCGGAGTCGATGGTCTTGCCCAGGAAGGTCTCGATCTCGGCGTGTTCGCCGCGATGGGACATGCCCAATTCCATCTGACCGGCCACTTCCTGACCAAAGCGCACGCAACGGGTGCAGTGGATGCAGCGGCTCATCTCCTCCATGGAGATCAACGGACCGACTTCCTTGTGAAAGACCACACGCTTTTCTTCTTCGTAGCGCGATTGTGTGCCGCCATAACCCACGGCCAGATCTTGCAACTGGCACTCACCGCCCTGATCGCAAATCGGGCAATCAAGCGGGTGGTTGATCAGCAAAAACTCCATGACCGACTTCTGGGCGGTCACGGCTTTTTCGTTGCGGGTGCGCACGATCATGCCTTGCGTCACGGGTGTGGCGCAGGCGGGCATCGGCTTGGGGGCCTTTTCCACATCGACCAGGCACATGCGGCAGCTGGCCGCAATGGAGAGTTTCTTGTGGTAGCAGAAATGAGGGATGTAGGTGCCGGCTTTTTCAGCGGCATGCATCACCATGCTGCCTTCGACAACTTCCACTTTCTGACCGTCGAGTTCTATTTCAACCATGGGTCTTCACCGTTGACACATCGGCACCGACCATGCAGGTCTTGTTTTCGATGTGGTGTACAAATTCGTGACGGAAATGCTTGAGCATGCCGCGCACCGGCATGGCCGCTGCATCGCCCAAAGCGCAAATCGTGCGGCCCATGATGTTGCCGGCCACACTGTCGAGCATGTCGATGTCGCTGGCACGGCCCTGGCCGTTTTCAATGCGGTCCACCATGCGCCACAGCCAGCCCGTGCCTTCACGGCAAGGCGTGCACTGACCGCAGGATTCATGCGAATAGAAGTAAGACAGTCGGGCCAGCGCCTTGACCATGCAACGCGTCTCATCCATCACGATCACAGCGCCCGAACCCAGCATCGAGCCGCCTTCTTTGGCGATGCTGTCGTAGTCCATGGTGAGCTGCATCATCAAGTCACCGGGGATGACCGGTGAAGACGATCCGCCAGGGATCACGGCCTTGAGTTGGCGGCCACCGCGCACGCCGCCGGCCAGCTCGAGCAGCTTGGCAAACGGTGTGCCCATCGGGATTTCGTAGTTGCCAGGGCGCTCCACGTCGCCACTGATCGAGAAAATCTTGGTGCCGCCGTTGTTGGGCTTGCCGCATTCCAGATACGCCTGGCCACCGTTGCGAATGATCCAGGGGACCGCCGCAAATGTTTCGGTGTTGTTAATGGTGGTGGGTTTGCCGTACAGACCAAAGCTGGCGGGAAACGGTGGCTTGAAGCGGGGCTGGCCTTTTTTGCCTTCCAGCGATTCGAGCAAAGCGGTTTCTTCGCCGCAGATGTAAGCGCCAAAACCGTGCGAAGCGTGTAACTGGAAGCTGAAGCTGCTGCCCAGGATGTTGTTGCCCAAATAGCCTGCTGCACGGGCTTCTTCCAGAGCCGCTTCAAAGCGCTCGTAGGTGTGGAAGATTTCGCCGTGGATGTAGTTGTAACCCACGCTGATGCCCATGGCATAGGCGGCGATGATCATGCCCTCGATCACCGTGTGCGGGTTGTACTCCATGATGTCGCGGTCTTTGCATGTGCCCGGCTCGCCTTCGTCCGAGTTGCACACCAAATATTTTTGCCCGGGGAACTGGCGGGGCATGAAGCTCCACTTCAGACCCGTGGGAAAGCCTGCACCGCCACGACCCCGCAGGCCGGATTCCTTGACAGTGGCAATGACCTGGTCTTGCGTCATCCCGGCGATGCCGGTTTCGGGGTTGGGCGCACTGCCATCTTTGCCCAAAATCTTGCGCAGCGCTGCATAACCGCCACGCGCTTCGTAGTCTTGGATGCCCCAATTCCGGCCATTCAGACCCGCATAAATTTGCGGGTTGATATGGCGGTCATGGAAGCAGGTTTCCACGCCCGTGGCCTGGAATTGGCTCAGAATTTGTTCAACTTTCATCAGGCGGCCTCGGCTTTCTTCAGGCTGTCGACAAGTTGGTCGAGCTTTTCGTGGCTCATGAAGCTGCACATGTGGCGGTCGTTGACCAACAGCACAGGCGCATCGGCACAAGCGCCCTGGCACTCGCTGGGCTGCAAGGTGAACAGCCCATCGGCCGTGGTTTCACCGGCGTGCACGCCGAGTTTGTGCTCCAGATGTGCCAACGCCTGGGCACCACCGCGCAATTGGCAAGGCAGGTTGGTGCAAACGTTCAGCTTGAACTTGCCCACCGGCTTCTGGTTGTACATGTTGTAGAAGGTGGTGACTTCATGCACCGCCATCACGGGCATGCCCAACACCTCGGCCACGACCTGCTCGCTGTCGGGGCTGACCCAGCCAAGTTCTTGCTGCACGATCGACAGGCAAGCCATGACGGCCGACTGCTTTTGATCCGCAGGGAACTTGGCAACTTCACGCGCAAAGCGTGCTTTGGTTGACTCAGAGATCATCGGTCAATCTCTCCAAAAACAATGTCCATGGTCCCGATGATCGCGACCGCATCGGCCAGCATGTGGCCACGGGCCATTTCATCGAGGGTGGCCAAATGGGCAAAGCCCGGGGCACGAATTTTCAGACGGTAAGGCTTGTTGGCCCCATCGCTGACCATGTAAATGCCGAACTCGCCCTTGGGGTGTTCGACCGCGGCATAAGCCTCGCCTTCCGGCACACGGAAGCCTTCAGTGAAGAGCTTGAAATGGTGAATCAAGTCTTCCATGTTGGACTTCATGCCTTCGCGCGCAGGCGGCGCCACCTTGTGGTTGTCGGTGATGACCGGCCCGGGGTTGGCTCGCAACCAGGTGACGCACTGCTGGATGATGCGGTTGGATTCACGCATTTCCTGGACTCGCACCAGGTAACGGTCGTAGCTGTCGCCCGTCTTGCCCACAGGCACGTCGAAATCGATCTGGTCGTACGCATCGTAAGGCTGCTTCTTGCGCAGGTCCCAGGCAAACCCCGAGCCACGCAACATGGGGCCGGTCATGCCCAGATTCAGGGCTCGCTCAGGCGGCACCACACCGATGCCCACCGTGCGCTGCTTCCAGATGCGGTTGTCGGTCAGCAGGGTTTCATACTCGTCCACGCACTTGGGGAAACGCTGCGTGAAGTCGTCAATGAAGTCCAGCAAGGAACCCTGACGGTTCTTGTTCAGCTGCTCAATCGCCTTGGCGTTCTTGACCTTGCTGACCTTGTACTGCGGCATGCTGTCGGGCAGATCGCGGTACACGCCGCCAGGACGAAAATACGCGGCATGCATGCGGGCGCCCGAGACCGCCTCGTACATGTCAAACAGGTCTTCGCGTTCACGGAAGGTGTAGATCAGGATGGTCGAGCTGCCGCAATCATTGCCATGCGAGCCAAGCCACATGAGGTGGTTCAGGATGCGGGTGATCTCGGAGAACATCACGCGGATGTACTGAGCGCGCATGGGCACGTCCAGGCCCAGCATCTTCTCGATGGCCAAACAGTAAGCGTGCTCGTTGCACATCATGGACACGTAATCCAGTCGGTCCATGTAAGGCAGCGACTGGATATAGGTCTTGTGCTCGGCCAGCTTTTCCGTCGCGCGGTGCAGCAAACCAATGTGCGGGTCGGCACGCTGCACGACTTCGCCGTCCAACTCCAGCACCAGACGCAACACGCCGTGCGCAGCCGGGTGCTGAGGGCCAAAGTTCAGGGTGTAATTTTTGATTTCGGCCATATCAGTTCAGGCCTCCGTAGTTCTCTTCACGGATGATGCGCGGCGTGACTTCACGCGGCTCGATGCTCACCGGTTCATACACCACACGGCGACGCTCCACGTCGTAACGCATTTCGACATGACCCGACAGCGGGAAATCCTTGCGGAAGGGGTGACCGATGAATCCGTAGTCGGTCAGAATGCGGCGCAGGTCGTTGTGGCCTTCGAACACGATGCCGTACAGATCAAAGGCTTCGCGCTCGTACCAGTTGGCCGAGTTCCACAGGTCATTGACCGAATCGACCCGGGGCAAGTCATCCTCAGGGCACAGCACCTTGACGCGCACGCGCTGGTTCAGGCTCACCGACAGCAAGTGCACGGTCACGCCAAAACGCGGACCGTCGGTCCCCACTTCGCGGTAAGTGGAGTAGTCCACGCCCGCCAGATCGATCAGTTGTTCAAATTTGCATCCCTTGGCATCGCGCAGGATTTGCATGACACCCAGGTATTGGGCTGCACTGACGTGCAGCGTCACCTCGCCCAAGGCGATGGTGATGCGGCTCACACGGTCACCCAGGGCCGCAGCCAGGGTGTCTTGCAGGTCTTCGGGACGAATGGCGAAATCGGTCATCGGCTTCTTTCCCTCAAGCACGCGCAATGGTTTGCGTGCGGCGGATCTTTTGCTGCAACTGGATGATGCCGTAGATCAAGGCTTCAGCTGTCGGCGGGCAACCTGGCACGTACACATCCACTGGCACGATGCGATCGCAGCCACGCACCACCGAATAGCTGTAGTGGTAGTAACCACCGCCGTTGGCGCAAGAACCCATGGAAATCACCCAGCGCGGCTCGGACATCTGGTCGTAAACCTTGCGCAAGGCAGGCGCCATCTTGTTGCACAAGGTGCCCGCCACGATCATCAGATCGGCCTGACGGGGACTGGCACGGAACACCTCGGCCCCAAAGCGGGCCAAGTCATAACGTGCGGTTGCCGAGTGCATCATTTCGACCGCGCAGCAAGCCAGACCAAAGGTCATGGGCCAGAGCGAGCCGGTTTTGGCCCAATTCACCACCGAGTCGTAACTCGTGGTGATGAAGCCTTCTTTCATCACGCCTTCAATCATTTTTAGTCCTCAAGCAGGCTGAATGCTGTTGTCAGTGCGAACGATCATTCCCAGTCCAGGGCACCTTTTTTCCACTCGTAGACAAAGCCCACGACCAGAATGGCCAAGAAAATCACCACGGCCACAAAGCCCGCCAGACCCACCTCCTTGAGCGCCACGGCCCAAGGAAACAGGAAGGCGATTTCCAGATCGAACAAGATGAACAAGATGGCCACCAGGTAGTAGCGCACATCGAACTTCATGCGAGCGTCTTCGAAGGCTTCGAAGCCGCATTCATAAGGGGAATTTTTTTCCGCGTCAGGTCGGTTGGGGCCAAGAATGTAGCCTAAAACCTGGGGAATGATGCCGACAGCAATGCCGACCAAAATGAACAAAAGGACGGGGAGGTATTGTTCGAGGTTCATCTTGAAACTGACGGTATCACCGAATGAATAGCCCAGGCTTTGCAACCTGGGCTTTTCTGTTTGTCTGGTGCCGTCGGCGAGACTCGAACTCGCACAGCTTTCGCCACTACCCCCTCAAGATAGCGTGTCTACCAATTTCACCACGACGGCAGGATACTTTTGCCCAGGTTGCATGAGGCACATCAGACGATGCATTTAGCTCTCCGGACAATCCCGTAGTTTACTCCGAAAAACCTGCCATTTCCTTTCTAAAACCCGGAAATTTGTGCAGAGCAGCAAAGCTGAATGGCAGCTTACTTGGCGGGCGCAGGCGGCACACTGTTGTCGGTTTTTGCCGCAGGTGTGTTGCCGGGAATTTGAGCAGCCGTGCTGCTGTCCACAGGGGTGGTTGGCACAGCGGGAGCGGTCACAGCAGCGCCTTCCAGCACGCTGCCCGAGGGAGCGGCTGGACGGGCATTGCTGAAATAAGCCAACAACAAAGTGCACACAAAAAACACCGCCGCCAAAACGGCTGTGGTGCGCGACAGAAAATTGGCCCCACCAGTTGCGCCAAACAAGCTGCCCGAACCGCCGCTGCCAAAAGCCGCACCCATGTCCGCACCCTTGCCGTGCTGAATCAGAATCAAACCAATCATGGCCAGCGCCGACAGCATCTGCACCACCAAAATCAACGTCAACACCATGCTCATCTGTATCTCCCAAAAACAATAAAAATTGGCCGAAGACTCAGCGCGAAGCCGTCTTCAACATAGACAAAAAGTCGGGCGCTTTGAGCGCTGCACCACCGATCAGACCGCCATCGACATCGGGCTGGGCCAGCAATTGCGCAGCATTGCCAGCGTTCATGCTGCCGCCATACAAAATGGACACCCGATCCGCATGCGACGATGCCGCTTGCAACTGCGCCCGCAACACGGCATGCACTTGTTGTGCTTGCTCGGGCGTTGCCGTCAATCCGGTGCCAACAGCCCAGACAGGTTCATAGGCCACCACGATTTCACTGATGCAATGGCCATTGGCATGGATGACTGCCGCCAACTGGCGCTTGACCACCGCCTCGGTTTGACCCGCTTCACGCTCTGCCTGGGTTTCACCCACACACACGATGGGGGTGATGCCCGCCGCCAGTGCGCGCTGCGCTTTGACGGCCACCAGCACATCCGATTCCGCATGGTACAGACGGCGCTCCGAGTGACCCACGATGCAGTAACGCACCGCAAAATCCTGCAGCATGCTGGCAGACACCTCGCCGGTATAGGCCCCCGACGCATGGTCAGACACATCTTGCGCGCCATACCCAATGGGCGACCCACTCAGCAAGACTTGCATCTGCGCCAGATAGGCCGAAGGAACACACACGGCTACACGGCAAGTGATTGCCGACATGCCAGACAAAAGCTCCGCCACCAAAGACGCATTGGCAGCCAGGCTGCCATTCATCTTCCAGTTGCCGACCATCAACTTGCTGCGCATCGTCATCTCCAGGTCACCACCAACTTGCCCACATGCTGACCCGACTCCATCAGGGCGTGGGCTTGCGCCGCCCCCGATGGCCAAGTGCCAGCCGCTTCCATCGCGCCAAACACGCTGTGGATGACCGGCTTGATGCGGCCCGATTCGATCCAAGGCCACACGGTCTCGCGCAAAGACTTGGCAATGGCGGCCTTGAACGCCACCGGACGGGGACGCAAGGTCGAGCCGGTGATGGTCAAACGGCGACGCAGCACCAATCCGGCATTGAACTCGCTTTTTACGCCACCTTGCACCGCAATGATGACCAGGCGGCCATCCTCGGCCAAGGCCTCAACTTCACGCGCCACATAGTCACCAGCGACCATGTCCAACACCACGTTCACGCCCACACCGCCGGTCAAGCGTTTGACCTCGGCCACGAAATCGGTGGTTTTGTAGTTGATGGCGTGGTCGGCCCCCAAAGCCAGGCAAGCCTGACATTTGTCATCCGACCCCGCCGTCGCGATCACCGTCGCACCGGCCGCCTTGGCCATCTGAATGGCCGTGACGCCAATGCCACTGGTGCCACCTTGAACCAGCAAAGTTTCGCCCGCCTGCAAACGCCCGCGGTCAAACACATTGCTCCACACGGTGAAAAACGTCTCGGGCAACGCGGCCGCCTCGATGTCGCTCAGGCCCTGGGGCACCGGCAAACACTGGGCCGCAGGGGCCACGCACAACTGCGCATAGCCACCACCAGCGACCAAAGCACACACACGGTCACCCACAGCCAACCCGGCTTCGGCCATGGCGGCCACATCACCCGACACCACCACGCCAGCCACCTCCAGGCCCGGAATGTCCGAGGCACCTGGCGGCACAGGGTAATGGCCGGTGCGTTGCAGCACATCGGGGCGGTTCACACCGCTGGCCGACACGCGAATGAGCAACTCCCCTGCCCCAGCCACCGGATCGGGGCGGGTTGCGGGCACCAGCACCTCGGGGGCACCGTAGCTTTGGATTTCAATGACGTTCATGACGCAAGGCGATTGGTATCTCGGGCTCGGATGGTCACCGACCACCCGAAGCACCCATCACGCTTATTGAGCGCCTTGTGCAGGACGGTCCAACAAAGCCTTCATCGACAGCTTGATGCGGCCTTTTTCGTCGGTTTCCATGACCTTGACCTTGACGATCTGGCCTTCGCTCAGGTAGTCGGTGACTTTCTCAACGCGCTCGTGGGCGATCTGGCTGATGTGCAACAGACCGTCTTTGCCTGGCAACAAGTTGATCAAAGCGCCGAAGTCCAGGATCTTGGTGACCGGGCCTTCATAGACCTTGCCGATTTCAACTTCGGCAGTGATCTGCTCGATGCGCTTCTTGGCGATTTCTGCCTTGTCGCCGTCAGTCGCAGCGATGGTGATCGTGCCGTCTTCAGAGATGTTGATCTGGCAACCGGTTTCTTCGGTCAAGGCGCGGATGGTGGCGCCGCCCTTGCCAATCACGTCACGGATTTTCTCGGGATTGATCTTCATGGTGAAGAGCTTGGGGGCGAAGTCGGACACCTCGGTGTTGGCTTCGCTCATCGCCTCTTGCATCTTGCCCAGAATGTGCATGCGGGCTTCTTTGGCTTGGGCCAAAGCGACTTGCATGATCTCTTTGGTGATGCCCTGGATTTTGATGTCCATCTGCAAAGCCGTGATGCCGTTGGTGGTACCGGCCACTTTGAAGTCCATGTCGCCCAGGTGGTCTTCGTCACCCAGGATGTCGGTCAACACCGCAAAGCGGTTGTCTTCCTTGATCAGACCCATGGCGATACCGGCCACGTGCGCTTTCATCGGCACGCCGGCGTCCATCATCGACAGGCAGCCGCCACAGACCGAAGCCATGGACGAAGAACCGTTCGACTCGGTGATTTCGGACACCACACGCAGGGTGTATGGGAATTCTTCTTTGCTTGGCAACACGGCTGCCAAAGCACGCTTGGCCAGACGGCCGTGACCGATTTCGCGGCGCTTGGTGCTGCCCATGCGACCCACTTCACCAGTGGCAAAGGGAGGCATGTTGTAGTGGAACATGAAGCGGTCTTCAAACTCGCCTGCCAAAGCGTCGATGCGCTGTGCATCGCGCTCGGTGCCCAATGTGGTGATCACCAAAGCCTGGGTCTCGCCACGTGTGAACAAGGCCGAGCCGTGCGTGCGGGGCAGCACGCTGTTGCGGATTTCGATGGGACGCACTGTGCGTGTGTCACGGCCATCGATGCGGGGCTCACCCGACAGAATTTGGCTGCGCACGATGCGGGCTTCGATTTCAAACATCAGGCTATCCAGCTTGACGCTGTCAAAGGCCACACCCTCTTCGGCCAAAGCGACTTTGACCGAAGCATAGGCTTCGCGGCAAGCGTGGGTACGGGCTTGCTTGTTGCGGATCTGGTAGGCCGCACGCAGCTTTTCTTCGGCGAGTGTGGCCAGCTTGGCTTCAAAAGCCAGATCGCGGGCAGGCGCTTGCCAATCCCACACCGGCTTGCCGGCTTCGCGCACCAGTTCGTGGATGGCGTTGATGGCAATCGCCGACTGCGCATGGCCATACACCACACCACCCAACATGATTTCTTCGGACAGTTGCTGGGCTTCGGATTCCACCATCAGCACGGCGGCTTCAGTGCCCGCCACCACCAGGTCCATCAGGCTGTCTTTGCGCTGAGTCTGGCCGGGGTTGAGCACATATTCGCCATTGATGTAACCCACGCGGGCTGCACCAATCGGGCCGTTGAACGGAATGCCCGAGATGGACAAAGCAGCAGACACAGCGATCATCGCGGCGATGTCGGCATCGACTTCAGGGTTCAAAGACACGGTGTGGATGACCACGTGCACGTCGTTGTAGAAACCTTCGGGGAACAGGGGGCGGATCGGGCGGTCGATCAGACGGCTGGTCAGGGTTTCATGTTCGCTGGGCTTGGCTTCACGCTTGAAGAAGCTGCCGGGGATCTTGCCTGCGGCGTAGGTTTTCTCGATGTAATCCACGGTCAGCGGGAAAAAGTCCTGACCGGCTTTGGCGATCTTGGAACCCACGACGGTGGCCAAAACCACGGTGCCTTCCATGTCGAGCAGCACAGCGCCGCCGGCTTGGCGAGCGACTTCGCCAGTTTCCATCTTGACCGTGTGCTGGCCCCACTGGAAGGTTTTGGTAACTTTATTGAAAATAGACATGTTCAGAACTCCTGAAAACAAAAGTGCATGAGGCTGCACCGTAGGCCCGGAAGTTGACGCTCTGAACTCGATGCCATTCCACAAAACCTTGGGTTGAAAGTCTTGTGGAATGACACAGCGCGAGATCGCCCTGACAAATTCCGACTGAAAAAAAGAATAAAGCGCCTGAGCTAGTGAACTAACTCAGGCGCTTTTCATCTGGAAAGACGATTATTTACGCAGGCCAAGCTTGGCGATCAGCGCAACATAACGGTCAGCATCACGGGACTTGAGGTAGTCCAACAGCTTGCGGCGACGGCTCACCATGCGCAGCAGACCGCGGCGACCGTGATGGTCTTTGGCGTGTGTTTTGAAGTGAGGTGTCAGCTCGTTGATACGGGCTGTGAGCAAAGCCACTTGGACTTCGGGGGACCCGGTGTCGTTGGCAGCACGTGCGTTGGCCTTGACGACCTCGGCCTTGATTGAAGATGCAATCATGGTATTTCCTTGTTTTTCGCTGGATTCTTGAGGAATTTCAGCGGGTTAATGACTTGCGCCACCGGCCGGAAAAGCCCATGGCGTGCGCTTTGCAAATCGCAAAACAGGCGGATTATAGCCCGAAACCGCGCCCCCAAGCACCTCACTTAAGACCTGACAAGGATGCATTTGGAGGTCGGCGGCTCAAGCCCCGACATCAAGCCTGAGCACAACCTGCAACGTCGGACCTGAAGGCCCCGTCCTACATCAATTGGGGTCAGATCCCCATTAATTCTTGGCCAGCCAGCCCTTGAGCCGTTCCACACCCTGCGTGAGTCTGGACAGGTCCTTGGACGCAAAGCACCAACGCAGCCAACCTGCCGCTTCAGGCGCAAAGGCTTCGCCCGGGGCCAGGCCCAGACCGGCTTCGGCCACCAGGCGTTTGGCGGTGGCCACCGAATCGGGGTGGCCTTCGAGTTTGAAAAACGCATACATGCCGCCTTTGGCCGGAGCCACCTGCACACCAGGTACCGCCTGCAACAGCGGCACGAGGGTGTCGCGACAGGCTTTCAGGTGTGCCACCACACGCGGCGTGATGTCGGCGGTGTTGCGCAGCGCCACCACCCCGGCCCGCTGGGTGAAGACCGAAGCGCACGAGGTGTTGAACTCGATCAGCTTGCCCATGTGGGGCGTCATGGCGGAGGGCATCACCAGCCAGCCCAGACGCCAGCCGGTCATCAGAAAGCTCTTGGAAAAACTGTGCACCACCAGCAGGCGGTCATCGGGCTCGGCCACATCCAAAAACGACGGAGCGCAACCATTGGCCGTGTCGTCTTCGTAATACAGGCGTTCATAGACTTCGTCGGCCAGCACCCAGGAGCCGGTCTGGCGGCAATGCGCCAGAATTTCAGCCTGCTCTGCGCGGTTGAGCGTCCAGCCCGTCGGGTTGTTGGGCGAATTGACGATCAGCATGCGCGTGGCCGGCGTGATGGCCGCCTTGAGCGCCGCCATGTCGAGCTGCCACTGACCCTGGACCGGGTGCAGCGGCACACATGTCAGACGCGCCCCCATGACCAGCGTTTGCGCCGTCAGGTTGGGCCAGACCGGCGTGACCGCCACCACTTCATCGCCGGCATCGATCAGCGCCTGTGCGGCCAGCATCAGCGCATTCACACCGCCCGAAGTGATGGCCAGCCGGTCCACCCCGACCGGGCCATGCAAGGCCGACATGTACTCGGACACGGCTTGGCGCAACTCGGGCAGGCCCAGGTTGTGGGCGTAAAAAGTCTCGCCGTATTGCATCGACTCAATGGCCGCCTGGCGCACGATGTCGGGGGTCACCTCGTCGGACTCGCCAAACCAGAAAGCCAACACGTCAGGACGGCCCATGCCCGCATTGGCCACTTCACGGATGCGGGACTCTTCCAGGTCTACGACAGCCTGGCGCATGAAAAAAGCGGTGTTTGTGCTCATGACCTCATCGTAACGTCTCCGTCGCACATCACTGGCGTACATCACCGGCGCACTTTGCAGGCGCACGGCGCCTGCCTATGATGCACAGCACAAGCATCAACAGGGAGCCCCGCATGAACACACGGTATCTGACAGCGCTCGCCCACATGGGCTTGGGTCTGTGCCTGATGGGCGCAGTGCCAGCCACCTGGGGAGCCGACAGCTTCACTGCCACCACCGGCGCTGAAAAAACCACCCAGACGCAGAAACCCAAAAAAGCCAAAACCCCCAAGCCGCCCGTCGCACCCGGCATGGGCGAAAGCAAGGCCGAACGCGACAAACGCCTTTTGCGCGAATGCCGGGGCAAAACCAACGCAGGAGCATGCGAAGGTTATGCCAGCTAGCGCCCACGCCGATTGCCGCTTTTTTAGGCACACACCGCCAGCCCAGCAGGCATGCGCCTTGGCAAGCTTGTGCATGGACTTATCCACAGCTTTGGGCACGGGGTTTGGGGATACACCGCACCCCCGGCTTGCCCACCGCGAACGAGACCATCATTGCGCCATCTGACCACCATGCACTTCTACGAACCCCACCTGGGCCATGGCCTGAAACACGACCCGTTCAACGCAATCGTCGGTCCTCGGCCCATTGGCTGGGTGTCCAGTCGCAGCGCCAACGGGGTGTTGAATCTGGCGCCTTACAGTTTTTTCAGTGCCTTCAACTATGTGCCGCCGGTCATTGGCTTTTCCAGCATCGGGCGCAAGGATTCGCTGAACAACATCGAGGCCACGGGTGAGTTTGTCTGGAACCTGGTCACGCGCGAACTGGCCGAGCAGATGAACCAGACTTGCGCGGCGGTGCCGCCGGACGTGAGTGAATTTGATCTGGCCGGTTTGACGCCCGAGCCCTCGCGCATCGTGGATGTGCCGCGTGTGGCCCAAAGCCCCGTCAGCTTTGAGTGCCGTTGCACCCAGATTCTGCAACTGCAAGACCTGCAGGGACAACAGATCGACACCTGGATGGTGTTTGGCCAAGTGGTGGGATCCACATTGACCCGCGCTTGCTACCCGGCGAGGTCTATGACACGGCCCGAGCGGGGCACATTTTGCGCGGCGGTGGGGCCGGCGATTACTTCACCATCGGGCCGGAGCAGCTGTTCAAGATGTTCCGCCCAGAAAGTGGCGCACGCGATTTGCCCAAATGAGGCACCGGGGTCTTTACCCGTGGTGCGCTTGGGCCCCATCGTGCATGAGTTGCGCGATGTTGGCCGGTCCCAGCAACTGAATGGGGCTTTGCTGCGCCAGATCGATCGCCGCCTGGCTGAAGGTACCCAGGCTCATGCAGGTGCATGAGAAGGCTTGCTGGCTTTCACGGGCGGCCAGCAGCTCACGCAAATGCTCTGCGCCCACGGCAGCGGCTTTCCAGCGTTTGGCGCTGACCAGGGTGATGCGGCCATCTTTCTCAATCTCGAAGTCGGCGGGACCGCTGCCGAGGCGACGCACCGCAAAGCCTTGTTGGCGCAAAGCGTCTTCGACCAGAATGGAAAAGTCGCGCCAGCCCATGCTGCGGGCCTGGACCGTCAGCGCATCGATGCGATCAGCAGAGATCGCGTTTCTTTGCCGCCATGCGGCCATGACACCGATCACCAGAAACGGGAATGCGCCCAGCATGCCCGCTGTTTTGTAGGCATCGGGCAGCAAGGCGCCCGCCACCAGGGCCACCGCCAACATCACCAAAAAGCTCACCCACCAGGGGGAACGCAACAAAGCCGCAAACAGCGACTTCTCGGACATTTTGAATTTCATGCGCAATCAAAAAAATGAAGTGTGCCCGGCCCATTCGGGACCCGTCAGCAGGCTGCCGGGGCAGTGGGCTGCCAGTGTATCTTGGCTAGCGCAGCCCGCATGTGCCCACACCCCACAAAGCGTCGATCAGCCCGGACGCACCATCTTGCAGGTGCTGGGCAAGCGGGCCTGGTCGGCCTTGATCTGGCGCACCACCTTGAAGCCGTAGCCAGAGCCTTCTACATCAAAAGGCACACCGGGTGCGCCTTGGCGTTGCATCATGCCCACCACCAGCGGTTGCTGAAACTGGTGGTCTTCGGCACGCATGGTGCCGGTTTGCCCGGCCATGCTGACCTGGGCTTTTTCAAGCGCCAGTGCCACGGCGACCGGGTCGCTGCTGCCCGCCTTTTCCACGGCCTGGGAGAGTGCCTCGACCATGAGCTGCATGCGCACATGCACGTAATCTTCCGACGGTTTGGCAAAGCGCTGACGGAACGACTGGTAAAACGCCTCGCTGGCCTTGCCCGGCACGTTGGGCAGCCAGTCGGCCACGGCGATCACGCGGTCCACCCCCGCATCGCCCAAAGCGGCAGGCGCACCCAGTGCATTGCCATAAAAAGTGTAGAACTTGCCTTCGTATCCGGCTTCACGGGCCGCTTTGACCAGCAAGGTCAGGTCATTGCCCCAGTTGCCGGTGATGACCGCTTGCGCACCGCTGGCCTTGATCTTGGCCGCGTAGGGCAAAAAGTCTTTCACCCGGCCCATGGGATGCAGCTCCTCGCCGACGATCTTCACATCGGGGCGCTTTTCGGTCAGCTGGCGTTTGGCCTCACGCAGCACGGCCTGGCCAAAACTGTAGTCTTGTCCAATCAGGTAAGCCGACTGGACTTGCTTGTCTTCGCGCAAGACCTGCATCAAGGCGGTCATGCGCATGTCGGCATGGGCGTCAAAACGGAAGTGCCAGAAGCTGCATTTCTCGTTCGTCAACGCCGGGTCCACCGCCGAGTAGTTCAAAAACAGCACGCGCTTGGCAGGCTCGCGTTCGTTGTGCTTGTTGATGGCATCGATCAAGGCGGCCGCATTGGCCGAAGAATTGCCTTGCAGCACGACTTGCACGCCATCGTCGATGGCCGACTTGAGGGCCGACAAGGCTTCTTCACTTTGGCCTTTGCTGTCGTAACGCTCCAAAACCATGGGCCGCATGCCCTGTGCGGTTTTGACGCCGCCCCGCGCATTGACACGTTCCACCGCCCAGGCGATGTTGCGCACCACCGCCTCCCCCGTGTTGCCAAAGGGTCCGCTCAGGCCCTCGATCAAGGCCAGTTTGATGGGGGCAGGCGATTGGGCCCACACGGGTGTCAGCACCAATGCAGCGGTCAATGACACCAGCGCACGACGGGAAATGGAAGATAAACGCATATGAAAAATAGAACCCGTGCAAAGACGGTAAGTACTTGAAAGGCGCGCAGTGTAACGGGTCAGGCCAAGCGCATCGGAGTCGCCCTGCCTCAGCCAAGGATTTGGCTGTTGGCCACCCCCGCTCAAACCAGTTCGTGCAGCGGCCAGCGCGGTTTCACATCAAAGCTGTAACGCGCCTCGGCCCGCTGCGCCCCCGCTTGCAGCCGCATGGCCGCGGCCATGGCGATCATGGCGCCGTTGTCGGTGCACAGGTGCAATTCGGGATAGTGCACGCGCACCCGGGCTTGGGCACAGCTGGCATTGAGTTGGGCGCGCAATGCGCGGTTGGCCCCCACGCCGCCGGCCACCACCAGTCGCTTGAGACCACTGGCTTTCAAGGCGTTCATCGATTTTTTGACCAGCACCTCCACAATGGCCGCCTGGGTCGATGCGGCCAGATCGGCGCGTTCGGGTGCGCCTTCGGTGTGGGCGGCGGGGCCGATTTTCTGGCTCTGCGTCAACACCGCTGTCTTCAGGCCTGCAAACGAAAAATCAAAGTCACCGCTGTGCAGCAAAGGCCGGGGCAGCTTGTAGGCCGCAGGATTGCCCTGCTCGGCCAAGCGCGACAAGCCCGGGCCACCCGGATAAGGCAGACCCATGAGCTTGGCCGACTTGTCAAAGGCCTCGCCCGCCGCGTCGTCGATCGTCTCGCCCAGCAGTTCGTAACGGCCCACACCGTCCACCCGCATGAGCTGGGTGTGACCGCCCGACACCAGCAAGGCGATGAACGGAAATTCGGGTGGGTCGGCACTCAAAAATGGCGACAGCAAATGCCCTTCGAGGTGGTGCACGCCCAGCACCGGCTTGCCCAAAGCGGCGGCCAGCGCACAAGCCACGCCCGAGCCCACCAACAGCGCCCCGGCCAGACCCGGGCCACGCGTGTAGGCCACCACATCGACGTCGGCCAACACAGCACCCGCCTCAGCCATGACCTGGCGCGTGAGCGGCAACACACGGCGGATGTGGTCGCGGCTGGCCAGCTCGGGCACCACGCCACCATAGGCCTGGTGCATCTCGATCTGACTGAACAAAGCATGGGACAACAGGCGCGGCAAAGCCTCACCGGTGGCGTCCACCAGGGCCACACCGGTTTCGTCGCAAGAAGATTCGATACCCAAAATTCGCATAACAGGTAGTTTAAGCGGCGCACCGTCGCTGGCCCGGCCCTTGGCCATAATCCCCTCAGGCGTGACGCCCCCAACAGCCCCATTTCAAAGCCTACCCATGACCACACTGCGACTGATTTCCTCCATGGCCACCAAACCCCTGCTGGCCGACCTGGTGGCGCTTTACAAAGCGCAAGCCCCCGACGTTCAGGTTCTGGTGGAATCGGTGGGCGGCGTCGATGCCGCCAAACGGGTGCAAGCCAATGAGTTCTTTGACGGCGTGGTGCTGGCCAGCAACGCCATCGACACGCTGATGGTCGACGGCAAAGTGCTGGCGGGCAGCCGGGTGGATTTGGTGCACTCGGGCGTGGCGGTGGCGGTGCCTGCCGGGGCCGAACAACCCGACATCTCGACCGAAGCAGCGCTCAAAGCGGCCATCGTGTCTGCCCGCACGCTGGGTTACTCCACCGGCCCCAGTGGCGTGCAACTGGCCAAACAGTTCGACCGCTGGGGCATCACCGCGCAAATCAAAGACCGCATCGTGCAGGCCAAACCGGGCGTGCCGGTGGGGGCCTTGATTGCCCAGGGCGAAGTGGCACTGGGCTTTCAGCAGCTGAGCGAGATGATGGGCGTGCCAGGCATCACCGTGCTGGGCCCCTTGCCCGACGCGGTGCAGATCACCACCACCTTTTCAGGCAGCGTGGCCGTCACCAGCAGCCAGGCAGATGCTGTGCGCGCCCTGCTGGCGTTCTGGGCATCGGCCGCTTGTGACGACACCAAAGTGCGTCACGGCATGCAGGCGGCTTGAAACGTCACACTTGCTGCAAAAAAACAGCCTTCGGCCGCAGGGGCGGCCTCCCACAAAAACCAGGAACCTTTGTGGGAACGCGCCCCCCGCGCGCGAATGAGCCTTCCATCATCCGGGGCGTCGCTCAAACTGCATGACAGTTCGCGCAGCGGCGCGCTTCTTGCATGGCCACAGCCATGTCCGAAGCCCTGAGAATCGTCGTCATCATCTCCGACCCCGCCCTGGTGGCCGAAGGGGATGAACAAGCCCAAGCCATTGAAGAGCGCTCGCGCCTGTTGCGCATTGGCCTGCTCGAAGCGGGCTACAACCTGGTGGCCACCCTGCCCGCCGATGTGTTTTTGACCGAACGCCTGGCCCAGCTGCAGGCCGACATGGTGATCGTGGACGCCGAGAGCGATGCCCGCGATGCGCTGGAGCATGTGGTCATGGCCACGCGCGACGCGCGCAGGCCCATCGTGATGTTCACCAACGACAGCGACACGCGCCCCATGAACGAGGCCGTGGCCGCTGGCGTCACAGCCTACATCGTGGCCGGGCTGGCGCCCGAGCGCATCCACCCGATCCTGACAGTGGCCATGGCCCGCTTCAAGCACGAGCAGGCTTTGCTGACCGCGCTGGACAACGCCCGTGGTGAATTGCAAGACCGCAAACTGATCGACCGCGCCAAGGGCCTGTTGATGCAGCGCCAAGGCCTGAGCGAGCCAGAGGCCTACGGCAAGTTGCGCAAAGCGGCCATGAACAAGGGCGTGAAGCTTTCCGACATGGCGCAGCAAATGATCGACATGGCCCAGTTGCTGGGCTGAGTACGCACCGCGCAAGCGCACCAGGGCAGTGCACCCGCACCCGACAGGTGCAAGAAAAACCAGAACCCCCCAGACAAACCCTGGCACGCGGCTTGCAATGCCATTCACAAGACCAACGAAGGTCAAACGTGACCCCACCCAAAGGCGGGTGAAGTCACACCGGACAAAGGCGTCCCCATGCGTTCGCGCCCTGCACAGCAGGCGCGAATGGCATGAGGACGCCTTTTTTTGTTTTTCAAAACCGCACCAGGAGTTTCGCCATGACCGACATTTTGAAAACCAGCTTCAACCGCCGCACCGTATTGCAGGCCGCTGCCGTGGGCGCAGCCGGCGTGTCGCCCGCCCTGCGCTCCATGGTGTATGCGGCAGGCTCGGACGCCCCCGAGAAAAAGGAAGTCAAGATCGGCTTCATCCCGCTGACCGATTGCGCCAGCATCGTGATGGCTTCGGTGCTGGGGCTGGACGTCAAGCACGGCGTGAAGTTCGTGCTCAGCAAGGAAGCCAGCTGGGCCGGTGTGCGCGACAAACTGGTCAACGGCGAGTTGGACTTTGCCCATGTGCTGTACGGCCTGGTCTACGGTGTGCATCTGGGTTTGTCAGGCCCCAAAAAAGACATGGCCGTTCTGATGACGCTCAACCACAACGGCCAGGCCATCACGCTGTCGAAAAAACTGGCCGACAAAGGCGCGGTCGATGGCGCAGGGCTGGCCAAGTTGATGCAAAGCGACAAACGCGAATACACATTTGCGCAGACCTTCCCCACGGGCACCCACGCCATGTGGCTGTACTACTGGCTGGCGTCGTATGGCATCAACCCGATGAAAGACGCCAAAGTCATCACCGTGCCGCCGCCACAAATGGTGGCCAACATGCGCGTGGGCAACATGGACGGCTTTTGTGTGGGCGAACCATGGAACCACCGCGCCATCATGGACGGCATCGGGGTGACCGCGGCCACCACGCAGGACATCTGGAAAGACCACCCTGAAAAAGTGCTGGGCACCACGGCCGAATTCACCAAGAAATACCCCCACACCGCGCGCGCCGTGACGGCCGCCATCATCGAAGCGGGCCAGTGGATTGACGCCAGCTTGCAAAACAAACTCAAGATGGCCGAGACCGTGGCCGACAAATCGTATGTAAACACCGGTGTGGATGCGATCAACCAGCGCATTCTGGGCCGCTACCAAAACGGCATGGGAAAAACCTGGGACGACCCCAACCACATGAAGTTCTTTGGCGATGGCGCGGTGAACTTCCCCTACCTGTCGGACGGCATGTGGTTCCTCACGCAGCACAAGCGCTGGGGCTTGCTGAAAAACCACCCCGACTACCTGGGTGTGGCCAAACAAATCAACCAGATCGCGCTCTACAAAGACGCCGCCACCGCCGCCAAGGCCCCTGTGCCCAAGAGCGATATGCGCAGCCACAAAGGCATCGATGGCGTGGTCTGGGATGGCAAAGATCCCCAGAAGTACGCCGACGGCTTCAAAGTCAAAGCGTGAAGGAGAGCACCATGGTCAGCGCCGTTTTCCATTCACCTGCCGGGGCCCAAACCGTCCCGGTGTCAGCACCCGCCAAGGCCACCCCACCCGCCTCGAGCAAAGCCGCCATCAGCGCCGCTGAACACCAGCGTGCCCGCCAGTGGCACGCCTTCTGGATGGCGGTCTTGCCACCGCTCATGGGTCTGGGCCTCTTGATCGGCTTGTGGGCGCTGGTGTCCATCACCACCAAGGGCAGCATCCCCAGCCCCTATGAAACGGGCGTGCAAGCCATCGAGATTTTCAGCGACCCGTTTTACCGCAAAGGCCCCAACGACCAAGGCGTGGGCTGGAACGTGTTGATGTCGCTGGAACGCGTGGCGGTGGGCTTTGGCCTGGCGGCACTGGTGGGCATTCCGGCCGGTTTTGTCATCGGCCGCTTCACCTTCCTCTCGCGCATGTGCAACCCGCTCATCAGCCTGCTGCGCCCGGTGTCGCCCCTGGCCTGGTTGCCCATCGGTTTGCTGGTCTTCAAAGGGGCCAACCCCGCCGCCATCTGGACGATCTTCATCTGCTCCATCTGGCCCATGGTCATCAACACCGCCGTGGGTGTGCAACGCGTGCCGCAGGACTACCTGAACGTGGTCCGCGTGCTCAACCTGTCCGAGTGGAAGATCGCCACCACCATCTTGTTTCCGGCGGTGCTGCCCTACATGCTGACGGGTGTGCGCCTGGCTGTGGGCACGGCCTGGCTGGTGATCGTGGCCGCCGAGATGCTCACGGGCGGTGTAGGCATCGGCTTTTGGGTCTGGGACGAGTGGAACAACCTGAACGTGAAGAACATCATCATCGCGATCTTCGTGATTGGTTTGGTCGGCTTGATTCTGGAATACGCCCTGATTCGCATCGCCACCGCCTTCACCTTTGAGGAGGTCAAATCATGAACCACGACAGCAAATACATCCAGCTGCAGAACGTCGAGCAAACCTTCAAAACAACCAAAGGCTTGTTCCCCGCGCTGCGCGACATCCACCTGAACATGGCCAAGGGTGAATTCGTGGCTCTGATCGGCCACTCGGGCTGTGGCAAGTCCACCTTGCTCAACCTGATTGCCGGACTGACCTTGCCCACCGCGGGCGTGCTGTTGTGCGCCAACCGTGAAATTGCCGGCCCCGGACCCGAGCGTGCCGTGGTGTTCCAGAACCATTCGCTGCTGCCCTGGCTGACCTGTTTTGACAACGTGCACCTGGGCATCGAGCGTGTCTTTGGCAAAACCGAAACCAAGGCCCAGCTCAAGGCCCGCACCGACGCCGCATTGGCCATGGTGGGTTTGAGCCATGCGGCGCAAAAGCGCCCCGGCGAAATCTCGGGCGGCATGAAACAGCGCGTGGGCATTGCCCGCGCCCTGGCCATGGAGCCCAAGGTCTTGCTGATGGACGAGCCCTTTGGCGCACTGGACGCGCTGACCCGCGCCAAGCTGCAAGACGAATTGCTCGACATCGTGGCCCGCACCCACAGCACCGTGGTCATGGTCACGCACGACGTGGACGAAGCCGTGCTGCTGTCCGACAAGATCGTGATGATGACCAACGGCCCCGCCGCCACGATCGGCGAGGTGCTGAGCGTGGACCTGCCCCGCCCCCGCCAGCGGGTGGAACTGGCCGAAAGCGCCGACTACCAGCGGTACCGCAAAGCGGTGATCGACTTCCTCTACACGCGCCAGGCGCATGTGGAAAAGACTGCCTGAAAGAACACCATGGACATGCGCACCACCCCCCGTCAAAAAATGAAACTGGTCATGGTCGGCAACGGCATGGCCGGCGTGCGGGCCATCGAAGAGCTGCTCAAGCTCGCGCCCGACCTGTACGACATCACCGTGTTCGGTGCCGAGCCGCACCCCAACTACAACCGCATCCTGCTGTCGCCCGTGCTGGCGGGTGAACAGACGCTCGATGAGATCGTGCTCAACGACTGGGCTTGGTACACGGACCACGGCATCACGCTGCATGCGGGTTGGAAAGTCACGGCCGTGGACCGTGTCAAGCGCTGGGTCACCGCGCAAAATTCGGCCGGCGAAACCCTGCAAACCCCGTATGACCGCCTGGTGATCGCCACCGGCTCCAACCCTTTCATCTTGCCGCTGCCGGGCAACGACCTGCAAGGCGTGCTGGCCTACCGCGACATCGCCGACACCCAGGCCATGATCGATGCGGCCGCGCAATACCCACATGCCGTCGTCATCGGAGGCGGCCTGCTGGGTCTGGAAGCAGCCAACGGCCTGATGAAGCGCGGCATGCAAGTCACCGTGGTGCATGTGGGCGATTGGCTGATGGAGCGCCAGCTCGACAAGGTGGCCGCGCAGATGCTGCAAGCCTCGCTGGAATCACGCGGCATGCAGTTCCGCATGAAGGCACAGACCGCCGCGCTGGTGGGCGGCGACAGCGGACGGGTGACGCAGGTCGGGTTCAAGGACGGCACGCAGGTGCCCGCCGATCTGGTGGTCATGGCCGTGGGCATCCGCCCCAACACCGCCCTGGCCGAAAGCATGGGCCTGCATGTAAACCGTGGCATCGTGGTGAGCGACACCCTGCAAACCGTGACCGACCCGCGCATCTGGGCGGTGGGCGAATGCGCGGCGCACCGGGGCATGGCCTATGGTCTGGTGGCCCCGCTGTTTGAACAAGGCAAAGTGCTGGCCAACCACCTGGCCGAGTTCGGCATTGGCCGCTACCTGGGCTCGCAAACATCGACCAAGCTCAAGGTCACGGGCATCGATTTGTTCAGTGCAGGCGATTTCATGGGCAAGGCATCGGGGCGCCCGGAGGACGCGGACTGTGAAGAGATCGTGATGAGCGACCCCGCAGGCGGCATCTACAAAAAGCTGGTGCTCAAGGGCGACCAACTGGTCGGGGCCTGCTTGTATGGCGATACGGTAGACGGCAGCTGGTACTTCAAACTGTTGCGCGACGGCCGCAGCGTGGCCGACATCCGCGACAAGCTGATGTTTGGCGAATCGAATATCGGCGACGTGGGCCACCAGGGCCAAAGCAAAGCCGCCGCCATGGCCGACACCGATGAGGTCTGCGGTTGCAACGGCGTGACCAAGGGGGCGATCTGCAAAGCCATCAAGGACAAAGGCCTGTTCACACTGGACGAAGTGCGCAAGCAGACCAAGGCCAGCGCCAGCTGCGGCTCGTGCACCGGCCTGGTGGAACAGATTTTGATGTTCACCGCAGGGGGTGACTACTCGGCCACGCCCAAGCTCAAGCCCATGTGCGGCTGCACCGAGCATGGCCACCAGGCGGTGCGCGACACCATCCGTGCGCAAAAACTGCTGACCGTGGGTGGCGTCTTCAAGTTCATGGACTGGCACACGCCCAACGGCTGCGCCAGCTGCCGCCCAGCAGTGAACTATTACCTGATCAGCACCTGGCCCAAAGAGGCGCAAGACGACCCGCAAAGCCGCTTCATCAACGAGCGCAGCCACGCCAACATCCAAAAAGACGGCACCTACAGCGTGATCCCGCGCATGTGGGCGGGCGAGACCACCGCCGTCGAACTGCGCCGCATCGCCGACGTGGTGGACAAGTACAACATCCCCACCGTCAAGGTCACGGGCGGCCAGCGCATCGACTTGCTGGGCGTGAAAAAGGAAGATCTGGTGGATGTCTGGAAAGACATCGGCATGCCCTGCGGCCACGCCTACGCCAAAGCCCTGCGCACGGTCAAAACCTGCGTGGGCAGCGAGTGGTGCCGCATGGGCACGCAAGACAGCACGCAAATGGGCAAGGACCTCGAAAAAGCCATGTGGCGCATGTACGCGCCGCACAAGGTCAAGTTTGCGGTGAGCGGTTGCCCGCGCAACTGCGCCGAAGCCGGCATCAAGGACGTGGGCATCATCGGCGTCGACAGCGGTTGGGAAATGTACGTGGGTGGCAACGGCGGCATCAAGACCGAAGTGGCGCACTTTTTCACCAAGCTCAAAACCGCCGAAGAAGTGCTGGAGTACACCGGCGCCTTCATGCAGCTGTACCGCGAAGAAGGCTGGTACCTGGAGCGCACGGTGCACTACATCCACCGCGTGGGCCTGGACCATGTGAAAAAGAAAATCTTGCACGACGCCCCTTTGCGCCAGGCCCTGTGGGCCAAGTTGCAAGCCGCGCTGGACGGCGAGCCCGATCCCTGGTTCGACTTGCAGCAAGCCCAGGTGGACACGCGCCAGTTCGAGCCCCTCAGCACCACCTGATCTTTGTAGGAGGTCGCCCCTGCGGCCAAATCTGCTTGCGGGCATCGACCGCAGGAGCAGCCTCCTACAAAACCCTGAATTCAAGGATTAAAAATGACCGCATGGAAAGAAATTTGCCGGGTGGAAGACATTCCGGTGCTGGGCTCGCGCCGCGTGGCGCGTGACCACGGCCTGGATGTGGCCGTGTTCCGCAACGGTGCCGACGAGGTGTTCGCCCTGCTCGACCGCTGCCCACACAAAGGTGGCCCGCTGTCGCAAGGCATCGTGTTTGGCACCAGCGTGGCTTGCCCGCTGCACAACTGGACGATCGGTCTGTGCAACGGCCAGGCGCAAGCGCCCGACGAGGGCTGCACACCGCGCTTTGAAGTCAAGGTCGTGGCTGGCGTGGTGTTCTTGAACGCCGACGAACTGCTGGGCCACGCGACAGACCTGACGAGACCCATGGCGGGCCCCGTTTCACGCAAGACCACAGCCATGGATTAGGTCTGTTGCTGTTGGACGGCGGCTGTAGGTCGGCGGCTTTAGCCCCGACATGGGCCCGCAAAAACCACAGCGCCGCAGCAAAACCTGCAACGTCGGAGCTGAAGCTCCGACCTACAAAAATCGACCGCCAAATATCGCCCCCAAAAAAATCAACGCCCATGACGCCCATTGCCCAAGAAACAAAATCCACCTGCCCCTACTGCGGTGTGGGCTGTGGCGTGGTCATTGAATCGCGTGGCACGCAAATCACCGGCGTGCACGGTGACCCGGAGCATCCGGCCAACTTGGGCAGGTTGTGCACCAAGGGCCAGTCGCTGCACCTGACCGCCGCGCCGCAGGTCACCGCGCAAACCCGCTTGCTCACACCCCAGTGGCGGCCAGAGCGCGGCCTGACGCCGCAAGCGCTCGACTGGGACCGTGCCATGCACCTCGCCAGTGGACGACTGGCCGCCATCGTGCGTGACCACGGTGCCGATGCTTTGGGCTTTTACATTTCGGGTCAACTGCTGACGGAAGACTATTACGTCTTCAACAAGCTGGCCAAGGGCTTGCTGGGCACCAACAACATCGACAGCAACTCGCGCTTGTGCATGAGCAGCGCGGTGGCGGGCTACAAGATGACACTGGGGGCCGATGCCCCGCCCGCTTGCTACGACGACATCGTGCACGCGCACTGCATTTTCATCGCAGGCAGCAACACGGCTTTTGCACACCCGATTTTGTTTCGCCGCATCGAGGACGCGCGTCGCGCCAACAAAAACCTCAAAATCATCGTGGTCGATCCACGCCGCACCGACACCGCCGAGATGGCGGATCTGCACCTGGCCATCCAGCCCGGCACCGACGTGGTGCTGTTCCATGGCCTGCTGCACATCATGCTGGCCCGGGGCTGGACACAGGCCGACTACATCGCGCAACACACCTCGGGCTTTGAAGCCCTGCAAGCGCTGGTGGCCGACCACACGCCCGCGCAGGTCGCGCAGATTTGCGGTGTCCCCGAGGGTGACCTGGTCACCGCTGCGCGCTGGTTTGCGGGGGTGCCCGATGGCGCAACAGAAGACCAGTCACGCCCTCTCGCAGACCGCCGCGCCACGCTCAGCCTGTATTGCCAGGGCCTGAACCAGTCGCGCAACGGCACCGCCAAAAACGCCGCACTCATCAACCTGCACCTGGCCACACAACAAATCGGCCGACCCGGCGCAGGCCCACTCTCATTGACCGGACAGCCCAACGCCATGGGCGGACGCGAAGTCGGTGGCATGGCCAACCTGCTGTCGGCCCACCGCGACCTGGCCAACCCGCAGCACCGTGCCGAAGTGGCCCAACTGTGGGGCGTGCCCGATGTCCCCGCCAAGCCGGGCCTGACGGCCGTCGAGATGTTCCAAGCCGCTGCCGACGGCCAAGTCAAAGCGCTGTGGATCGCCTGCACCAACCCGGCGCAGTCCATGCCCGACCAGAAAACCGTGCGCCGCGCCTTGCAACGCGCCGAGTTCGTGGTGGTGCAAGAAGCCTTTGCCACCGCCGCCACCTGCGCCTACGCCGACTTGCTCTTGCCGGCCACCACCTGGGGCGAAAAAGAAGGCACGGTGACCAACAGCGAGCGCCGCATCAGCTGGGTGCGCGCCGCCGTGCCAGCACCGGGCCAGGCGCGCGCCGACTGGGCGATCGCCGCCGATCTGGGGCGCCGCCTGGCCGTGGCGCTGGACCGGCCACAAGACGCCCGCTTGCTCAACTTCCCCACGCCCGAATCGGTCTGGAACGAACACCGCGAAAGCACCCGAGGCCGGGATCTGGACATCACGGGTCTGAGCTACCACCGGCTGGAGACCGCAGGCCCGGCCCAATGGCCCCTGCCCGAAGGGGCCAGCGCCGGGCAAGCGCGCCTGTATGCCGACGGCCAGTTCCCCACCCCCGATGGCCGCGCCCGCTTTGCCGCCGTGGCCTGGCAGCCGGTGGCCGAAGAACGCGTGTCGCAATTTCCGTTTTCACTCACCACCGGCCGCTTGCGCGACCAGTGGCACGGCATGACCCGCACCGGCACCGCTGGCCGCTTGTGGGCCCACAGCCCCGAGCCCTGCGTGCAGGTCAACCCCCAAGACGCCCAGCGTCTGGGCTGGCCAGACGGTGCACTGGTCCAGGTGCGCAGCAAGCGCGGCGCGCTGGTGCTGCCTGTGCAGGCCAGCGCGCAGCTTGCGCCCATGCAGGCCTTCATCGCCATGCACTGGGGTCCTGAAGTGCTCAGTGGACGAGATGCGCAGGACCCGCACAGCGAGGCGGGTTTGGGCGTGAACGTGCTGACCACCTCCAGCTACTGCCCCACGTCCAAACAGCCCGAACTCAAACATGCGGCGGTGCAAATCACGCGTGCAGATTTGTCACGTGACACGGCCTGGCAGGTCTGCGCCATGGCCTGGCTGCCCAGCGAAACGGTCTGGATGGTGCACCAGCAACTGCAAAAGCTGCTGGCACCATTTGACTTTGCGCACCTGGTGCCTTTTACCGACCCGTCGGCCGCGCTGGCCGATCAGGCCCCACGCACCGGTTTGCTGCTGCGTGCTGCCTGCCACGCACCGGCCGACGCCCAATGGCTGCAAGCCGTGGCCCATGCCCTGGGCCTGAACCAGGCGGACACCCTGCACTACCAGGATGCGGTGCGCATGCAACACCGCTCGGTGCGCCTGAGTGCCCCGGATGCCAAAGGCTTGCGCCGCCTGGAAGGTTTTTTGACCGCCGGGGACAGCCGCTCGGCCCGCTGGCTCAAAACCTTGTTGCAAGAGGCCTCGCCGCTGAACTGGTCGGCCCGCCAGTGGCTGATGGCCTGCGACGCGCCACCCGAAGGGGCTGCCCCCGCCAGCCGCCAGGTGTGCAGTTGCCTGAACGTGCGCGAAGACGCCATCACCGCCTGCCTGCCAACCCAGAGCGGCGACGAGGACCAGCGCCTGGCCGGACTGCAAAGCCAGCTGCGCTGCGGCACCCAATGCGGCTCTTGCGTGCCCGAATTGCGCCAGATCATCCGGCGCATGGCACTGCCGGTCTGAACCCGGGCCGCGCATACCCATATAACGAACAGTTATCTGAATTCCTTCACAATCATTCCCATGAGCATCGGCCACTACATCAAGGACATCGGGCGCGGCAAAGACGGCGCGCGGGCGCTTGGCCGTGCGCAAGCCACGGACCTGATGGGCCAGATCCTGGACCAGGAAGTCAGCGACCTCGAGTTGGGCGCGTTTTGCATTGCCATGCGCATCAAAGGCGAAACCGCCGAAGAGATGGCCGGTTTTCTGGACGCCACCCACGCGCGGCTGAACCCCGTGCGGCTGAACGGCGCACCCGCTGTCGTGCTGCCCAGCTACAACGGTGCCCGCAAACTGCCTGTACTCACACCGCTGCTGGCCCTGTTGCTGGCCAGAGAAGGGGTGGCCGTGGTCTTGCACGGCACGGCCACCGAAGACAAACGCGTGAGCAGCCAGGCGGTGTTGGCCGTTTTAGGCATCACCGCATCCAGCTTGTCACCGTCCGTGCGCGCTGGCGACGTGGTGTTTGTGCCCACCGGCGTGCTGAACACCGGGCTGGAACGCCTGTTGGCTGTGCGCCGCGTGGTCGGTCTGCGCAACCCGGGCCACAGCCTGGTCAAGCTGATGAACCCTTGCGATGGCCCCGCCCTGGTGGTCAGCAGTTACACCCACCCCGAATACCTGCAGTCGATGTCCGCCACCTTGGCCCTGACGGGCCAGCACGCCCTGCTGCTGCGCGGCACCGAGGGCGAGTGCGTGGCCGATGCACGGCGCACACCGGCGATGGACGTTTTCAAAAACGGGCAGACGCTGCGCGTGCAGCCCCCCCAGGAAGGGTCGCTGGCCAAAATGCCCGAGTTGCCCGGCACCGACGCCAGCGCCACGGCGGCTTATATCCAGCAAGTGCTGCAGGGCACATTGCCCGTGCCCGCGCCCATTGCACTGCAAGTGCAACACATCCTTCACGAGGTGACCCCATGAATGACGCCCAGACACCTCTTGACCGTACTCTTGGCCGCTGCACCCTGGTGGGTGCAGGCCCGGGCGACCCGGATTTGCTGACCCTGAAAGCCGTGAAAGCGATTGCCAACGCCACCGTGCTGCTGGTCGATGACCTGGTCAACGATGCGGTGCTGGCCCACGCCTCGCCCACCGCCCGCATCGTGCATGTGGGCAAGCGTGGCGGCTGCAAGAGCACGCCGCAGGCCTTCATTGACAAGCTCATGATCACCGCCGTGCAAGAAGGCGAACAAGTGGTGCGCCTCAAAGGCGGCGACCCGTTCATCTTTGGCAGGGGCGGAGAAGAAGTCGAGCACCTGCGCGCAGCGGGTATCGATGTGGAGGTGGTCAACGGCATCACCTCGGGCCTGGCCGCGCTGAGCAGCCTGGGCGCACCGCTGACCCACCGCGAACACGCCCACGGCGTGGTGTTTGTCACCGGGCACGCCAAACCCGGCGACACCGGCATCGACTGGGCCCAACTGGCCGCCACGGCACACCAGGCCAAACTGACGCTGGTGATCTACATGGGCGTGAGCAGCCTGGAGCGCATCAGACAGGGCCTGTTGCAAGGCCTGCCCGCCCACACACCCGTGGCCATCGTGCAACGCGCCAGCCTGCCCACCCAACGCGAGGCCCTGACCACGTTGAGTGAATTGGTCAGCACCGTGCAGCGCGAACACCTGCAAAGCCCCAGCATCATCGTGGTGGGTGATGTGGTGCAAGGCGTGCGCGCCTGGGTGTCCAGGCCCACCACCACCATCGACCGTGCTGATGCGGGCCAGCGCTGCGCGTGAAAGAACAGCCTTCGGCCACAGGGGCGGCCTCCCACAAAAACAAGTTGGCAAGAACCAGAACCTTGCAAGAACCAAAGTCTTGTGGGAGCGCGCCCCTGCGCGCGAATGCCTACTGACTTTCATCAGCCGGGGCTTCGCCCAGCTGAATGAGTTAGCGGCTGAATGCTTTGCGCCAGGCGGTCTTGAGGTTGCTGAGTTTTTCAGCCGATGCCTGGTCCTGACTGGCACTGCGCAAGGCTTGACGGATGAACACAAACAACAGCAAGACAAAACCCGCAGCGAGGGTGGCCAGCATGGCGATGAGTGCTTTTTTCGGTTTGGCTTTGCGCTCAGGCGCTTGCGCCGCGTCGAGCACCTGGATCACGGCCCCTTCCCGTGACTCATCCACCTTGGCCAATTCGAACTGTTTTGCAAACAGCTCAAACAGGGTTTCGTGGTATTTGAATTCGCGGTATTTGGCCACGTAGTCGCTTTGCCCGGTGCCCGTGGGCTCGTCTTCTTCTTGCTTGCTCAGTTGGCGACGCAGGCTGCCGAGCTCATTCATGGCCAACTTGAAGTCGGGAGCGGTTTCAGCCAGGTAACCACGCATCGCACCCAACTTGACTTCCTGCGCCGTGACTTGCGCTTTGAGTGCCGCCACAGCGGCCACAGCCGATGCCGGATTGGACTTGAGCACATTGCCGCTGATGCCGGTCGCACGCAGTGCCAGTTCGGCGGCGATCATTTTGTCTTTGACCTGCGTGAGTTGCTTTTCAAAAAATGCTCGGCGTTGCTGTGCCTCGGTCACCGCCAGACGGGCCAGCAGTTTTTGCAGCTCATCCACATGGGCGTTGGCCAAGTCGGCCGCAAACTGGGGGTCTTTGTCGTCGATGTCAATGGTGATCAGACCGTCTTTGCCAGCCGCGGCTCGGGTGCTGCCGCTCAGCATCAGCCGGGTATCGATTTTTAATTTTGTTTCATAGCGGTCTTGCAATTTGAAACGTTCGATCAACGCATCCTGCACGTTGTTGCTTTTCAGGAAGGCAATGTACTGGTCAGCAGGGTTTTTGAGGCCTGCGGCGGCACCGGCCAAGCCCCCCAACCCGCCCAAACTGGCGAGCATGCTGGCAGCCGCACTTTGCTGTTGCTGCGGAGGCAGGAATTTGACCGTCGCCGTATAAGTGGGAGGGATGGCAAAACTGATCCCCAAAGCCACCAGGCCTACAAGCAACGACCCCAAGACGAGCAAGCGCAGGTTGTCGGCGATGGTTTGCAACAAGTCGAGCAAGCTGATCTCGTCTTCTGTTTCTGCGGCGATGTTAGGGTGATCGGTCACGGTGCTGGGTTCTTTTTTCGCCTGCAGGGCAGGCATTGACAGGGTCGTTTGGCCTTTACCGTGGCATGCGCTGGCTGGCGCCAGCGCGTACCACGTCGGGTTGGTGCCGCGTTAATTTCTCAATGTTTTGATGGCCGCCGCACCAATGCCCAGGTTGCTGAAAATCTGAGTCCAATCACGCAAGGCACGCACGAGGAAGTTGTAACCGCTTTCGCGGTCCACCTTGGCGGGCACGATGACGGTGTCGCCAGGCATGACTTGGGTGCTTTCAAAACTGCTGAAGAACCCTGCCGCGCGGCGGCTCAAAACCGAACCATCTGCGCGCAACACAAAAGTTTCACTGGCATCGGCATCTTCGGTCAGACCGGCGACCTTGATGATGTCACCCACGGTGCGTCCCGATTTGTAGATCATGACGTTTTCATTGTGGACGCTGCCAGCGGCAGAGACAAACGCGGGCAGCGCGGGCACCAGAACGGCATCGCCATCTTCCAGGGGAAGGCTGGGCAAAACACGCTGCAGATTGTGCAAGGGCTGGACCGCCACCGTTGCAACGGGGTCCAACTCCAAGGAAACGCGACCCTGGCTGCGCATGGCTTTGAGTTTGTCGATCTGGCTGCGCAGCTGGGCCTGCTGTTGCTGTTGCAGGGTGGCTGCTTGGGCCGCCCGGTCACCTGTGAGGTTCGCGGCCAGGGCGCCGCCTGCGTTCTGGGCTTGTGCCTCCAACCGGCGAATGACCAGGTCGAGGTTTTTCTGCTGTTGTTTGCGCACCGATTCACGGGTGAATTCGACCCCAAACAGATAGGCCTGGGGGGTGATCCCCCCAATGCGATCCATCAATTGGGGCAAAGTTTCACCGGGCAGCGACTGGTAAATACCGGGGGCAGCCACTTCGCCCTCGACACGCACCAGCCGCGTCTGCCGCTCGGTGGGCAAGCGCAGGTCGTTGCTGCCCATGATGGTGATGACGTCACCCGGTTGCAACAGCAGGTTGTGCTGGGGGTCTTTCTGCAGCACGGCTTTGCCCAGGTTGAATGGAATCAGATCGGTGCGCAGATCGGTTTTGTTCAGTCGCTCAATAACGGCATAGTCCCAGTTGATTTGATCCACCATGCTGCGCACGCGGTCAGTCACCTCAGCACCGGCCTCTTTGGTGTTGTTGGTGGTTTGAACCAGCTGATTTTTGCGTTTGTAGTAGTCGGGCGAGAGCAAAGCGTCTTTTTCAGGAATGAGGTCCAGAATGCGCATGCCACTTTGCCATTGGTAACGCAAAGGCCCGGCCACATGGCCTTGCAGTGTGACGGCATTGGCGAACGCCGGGCTGATACCCAGCAAGGTCACGATATCGCCATCCCGCAGTGACAAGGCCTGGCCCTGGGCGTTGAGTGTCAGGTCTTGCACTTGGCGCGGCGGGGTTTGAGTGGCATCGATGCGCTCGAGCAGGGCTTTTTGAGCCGTGACCAAGGCCGGCACGCCGCCCCCCAAAGCCAGAATGTCTTGCAAGGTGGTGCCAGGCTTGAGTTCATAAATGGCCGCCAGATCCGTCGCACCGGTCAACGCCACACGCGGTCCGGCGGGTGGAATCATGATGACGTCACCCGGTTGCAATGCCGCGTCTTTGGATTTATCGCCACGCCCAATGAAGTCGTACAGATCCAAAGTGGTGACGGTTTTGCCTGCGCGCTTGAGTTGGATGCCGCGCATGCTGCCCGTCGCGCTGGGTCCGCCGCTGGCAAAAATGGCGTTGACCAAGGTCGACAGGCTGTTGAGGTTGTAGGTGCCCGGTTGCTGGGCCTGACCCACGACATACACGGTGATGCCACGCAGCTTGCCCAAATTGGCGCTGACCGTGACGTTGTTGAACACCGTGGCCACGTGTTTACGCAAAGTGGCTTCCAGGTCTTTGACCTGAACACCACTCAATTGGACCGGGCCAATTTTGGGCACACTGATTTGCCCATTGCGGTCGATCGTCTGACTGCCTGCATAGTCCACAGCGCCCCAAATCTGGATACGGACTTCGTCCCCTTGACCCAGCACGTATTCAGAAGGCGCAGGCACAGCCGCATCCACCGCATAGGCTTGGGGATTCTCAAACAGGTCCATCCCAAAATGCATCAGCAAGCGGCCCGTGCTTTCTTGCACAAAGCGCTGAAATTGGCTCGGCGTTTGGGGCTTGCGTGCCCGTTGCGGGGACGCTTCTGGACGAACCGCATCTGCGGCGCCCAGATCGGTGCGTACTGGCAAGCTGAGCTGGGCCGGCGGTTTGCCCCCCAAGTCAGGCGATGCGCCCAAAGCCGCATCGCGGGTGGCGCCTGTAGCCCCTGGCAAGCCCCCGCCATCTTGCACTGAGGGCAAAACCTGCAGTGGCACCTGGGCTGTGGCAGGAAGCGTGCAACTCGCCCAAGCGACGAAGACCAATGGGGCCCAAAAGGGGAATGCACAACGGAAATGTTTCAAAAGATCTGTCACCATCAAAGAGCCGGGTATTTCAAAAAAATAGTTTTTATCGAAAATGGAATCCGCCAAATTTTAGTTCATCCATTAAATTGAAACGATTATTTCAAGCGAAGAAACGCCCACTGGCAATTTAGGCATCACACAGCTTGGCAAGCTTTTGAAAAGCAGCGCCGTTTTTTGCCGGTCCCAGCCCTACACTTCCAGGCATGAAGACATGGGATGTGGTGATCGTGGGTGCCGGGGCTGCCGGTTTGTTTTGTGCCAGCGTGGCAGGCCAGCGCGGGCTGAAGGTGCTGGTCATCGACCGCAGCGACAAGGTCGCCGAAAAAATCCGCATCTCGGGGGGCGGGCGCTGCAACTTCACCAACCGTTTGCTGGACGCATCGGCCCCGCAAAAGCACTTCATCAGCCAAAACCCGCACTTTTGCCGTTCGGCCCTGTCGCGCTACACCCCGCAAGACTTCATCGATCTGGTGCAAAAACACGGCATCGCCTTCCACGAAAAGCACAAAGGCCAGCTGTTTTGCGACCATTCGGCCGAAGACATCATCCGCATGTTGCTGGCCGAATGCACCGCTGGGGATGTCACGCTGTGGCCCGGTTGCGGCGTGCAGTCTGTGCGACACCACACACAGCCCCCGGAATCTGCACACTACCTGCTGGAAACCGACCAAGGCCCGGTACAAACCGCCGCGCTGGTAGTGGCCACAGGCGGTTTGTCGATTCCCAAAATTGGCGCCAGTGATTGGGGCTACCGCATCGCCAGCCAATTTGAGCTGCGCCTGGTGGAGCGTCGCCCCGGCCTGGTGCCCCTGACTTTTGACGGCGATGCCTGGGCGCCTTATGCCCAACTGGCGGGCCTGGCTTTGCCGGTGGGCATCGCGACGGGCGAGAAAAAAGCCCGCATGCACTTTGACGAAGACCTGCTGTTCACGCACCGGGGTTTGTCAGGCCCCGGCGTGTTGCAAATTTCCAGTTACTGGCAAGACGGCACGCCCATCTGCCTGAACCTGGCACCCGACGTCAACCTGAAAGAACGCCTGCAAGAGGCCAAGATGCGCTCCAAAAAACTGCTCGGCAATGAATTGGCCACCTTGGTGCCCAGCCGCCTGGCCGAAGCCTGGGTCAGCCAGGATCCAGCCTTGCAGCGCACCGCCTCCGACGTGCCCGACAAAGCCCTGAACAAACTGGCCGAAGCCTTGTCCAACTGGTGCCTCACGCCAACGGGCAGCGAGGGCTACAAAAAAGCCGAAGTCACGCTGGGCGGCGTGGACACGCGCGACCTGTCTTCACAGACCATGGAGTCCAAGCAGCCGGGCTTGTATTTCATTGGCGAAGTGGTCGATGTGACCGGCTGGCTGGGGGGCTACAACTTCCAGTGGGCCTGGGCCAGTGCCCACGCCTGTGCGCAGGCGCTGGCGGCCCGGCCCCACTGAGCCCAGCGGCAGGCCCCATGTCTCCACAGCTGGGTCAGCGGTCGCCCCCCGGTTTTTAAAAGTTGAAGCGCCGACCCAACTGCATGAACACGTTGTTCGCACCCTCCGAACCTCGAGCCGCCCCCAGATAGATGTCGCCGATCTTGCTGTCCACCGCCCAAAAAACACTCAGGCTGCGCTTGGCTTGGCTGTTGTCTCCCGCACGCCAGGCCCGCCCGATTTCGGCCACCGTCCCCAGATAAGATTTCTGCTGCAACAAACCGCCGTCTGACAACCGGTACATGTAGGTGCCATAAGCGTGTGCCAGCCGCTCGCCCGCCAGTTGTCCCATTCGGTAAGCCCCCATGAACTGAAAGCCGCCCATGTACAAGTTGCCGGGGCTCTCACATTGGCTGCAGTTTTTCGGCACGTCTTCGCGCCCCAGGTTCACGCCAAAGTTGAAAACATGCGGCGCGAAGGCCTTGGCCCAACGGGCACTCAACCTCGCACTGCGGTAATCCGCGCCCGTAAAACCTTGCTCCAGCGACGTCATGAACGAATAACCCTTCGAAGGGAAACTCACCGAATCGAGTTGATCCACTTCGAACTGCAACCGTGCTGCGGAATAGCGCACACGGGAATCCTCCAGCTGAACCAGACGCCCTTGCTCTGGCAGAAAAATGCTCCGCGTGACATCCACCGTGTCAGCGAGAATGGCATGGGCCAGCCCCAGCTTGAGGACCGATTTGCGGTCAAATTCATGGTTCAAGCTCACGGCCAACTCTGAGCGCCCCTCGTTCAAGTAGCCAAATTTCTGATTCGCCTGCTGAGCGCCCAAAATTTCGGGCGTGTACACCGGGATGGTGTTTCTGCGGTAACCCAGGCTGGTTTCTATGCCCCAGTGGGCTGACAACGGCTGAAACAAGCGCCCGGTCAACTCCGATTGCGTGCCAAATCGCGCATCGATCAACAGCTCCAACCCCTCCTCCGTGAGCCAGGGCCGCCTGTACCCAACGCCAAAAGAAAACTGGTGCACCCCGCCCTGCTCTGTTGAAAAACCCAGACTGGACTTGATGAAATGCGGGCCATAAGGCTTTTCCCGCACATGCACGTTCAACACATACTGGTCACCGTGCATTTGCGCCAAGCTGTAACTGACCTGCTCAAAATACCCACTGGTGTAGAGCTTGTCGATCAAATCGGCCACTTCCTTCGGCTGAAATGGCTTGCCCAGCAACGCTGACATCTCACGCTGAACATGGCTGGCAGGCACCTCCTTGTTGCCGCTGACCTGAATCTCATGCACATGGATTTCCCGCTGGTCAAACGCCAAACGGTTGCGCCCGGAATCGCTGCTGGGCACAACCGACTGGAGCATGCGTGTCCAATGCCCCTGCACCTTGTCGAGCGCCAATTCCCCCTTGGCCACGATGTGTGCCGCCTGGTTGAAGTCTGCGAACCGGACGCCCTGCAAATCCGGCTGCACCAGAATGTCTTGCGGCCTCAACAGCGCCAGGTTGCGTTTTTCGTTTTGGCGAATCAGGATCTCCAGCATCTGATTGGCCACGGTCAGGGCATTGCCGGCAACCGGCACGGCTTGTGACGACTGGTCTTGCCCCAAATAAGACGCCACCACCGTATCGGCCCCTTCTCGCAAGGCCACTTCCACCGGCAAATTGGCCACCAGCCCCCCATCGACATACGTCTCGCCGTCCAGATCGACAGGCGCAAACACGCCGGGTGCGGCCATGCTGGCCCGAATCGCCGTGATCAAAGACCCTTTGTCAAACACCTGCAACTCGCCGTCACGGTAACGCGTGGCCACGGCGCGAAAGGGAATCCTCAACTGGTCGAAATCGACCTGTGCCGGGACATGTGCCAACAATTGCTGCAACAAGGCCATGAAACGCTGACCATCGCTGGCCCCACGCGCAAAACTCAAGCCGCCATCTTGCTGAATGCCGAACTCCAGGTTGATCGGGTATTGCAACTGGTAGGCACGGGTACGGGTGGGCAAATCCAGCCGATCGATCTGATCCAACGCGACTTTGGCAGGATCCAGATTGCCGATCACCTGCTCGATGGCCTCCGTGCTCATGCCGCTGGCATACAAACCGCCGATGACCGCGCCCATGCTGGTGCCGACAATGCGCGCAATGGGAACACGGTCTTTTTCCAGCCGCCGCAAAACGGCCAGATGCGCAAATCCCTTGGCCCCCCCACCGGCCAGCACCACCACCACACCGGGCGACACTTTGGCTTCTTGCGCATGGACCGAAGCCATGCCCAGCGACAGGCTCGCGACCAGGAAAACCCAAAAACCTTTTTTGATACCGACCCACTGCATGACCGTCTCCACACCCCACCCAAAGAAGAATTTTTGCATTTTTACGTCCGGGGGATTCAAAAGTGAAGTGCAACCAACAGGTCCGTGCCCTTGGGCAGGTGCGGGTGTCCGCTGTCAGGCCGCACACATTTTCGCTGCGTGAAGTCACCCCAGCATGACCAAGATCAAAATGCAAATACTAGTTTTGAGTAACATCTGACGATTCTGGAGCGTGTAGGTCGACCATCGAGGTCGTCGATCACGAAGGTTTGTTGGTTTGGGTTCAAAAGCGAAGGGCAGAGTTCAACTCATGATGAAGGCATCGATTTCCATGGATTCGCTGGCGTTGCAGGATGTGACCCACCAGTTGGTGCAGCATTTCATCGCTGAGTTACAAGACATGCTGGATGATTTGGGTGCTGGCACCTTGAGCCCGCAGCAAAGCAATGTGCTGGACAAAATTGTGGTGTTCTTTGACCAGGAAATGAAAGACCACCACCGCGAGGAAGAAGGACATGTCTTTCCCTTGTTGCTGTCGCAGGGCGACCCGGCACTGAGCGAAAAGGTGCGTGTGCTTCAGGCCGATCACGACGAATTGCGCATTGGCTGGCGCAAGCTCAAGTCCTGCATCCAGCAGGCGCAGACAGCCTCTCCGGTAGACGCACAAGCCTTGCACACCAGTTTCGATCAATACAGCACCTGCTTTGCCAGGCATCTGGCGTTGGAAGAATCCATCCAGTTTTCTCCCGAAACCCAGCTCTTGTTCAAACGCTGGGACACTTGAGCGCAGGCCAGGGCGACCCGCGCCTGCGATACCCAACAAATACGACCGTATCACGGCGAACACTTCCCACCAACGCCTGTTCAAGACCCCCGCCAAACGGGCTATAATCGCCGTCTTTGCTGGCAAACCCCCGTCTGCCAAATACTAGTTCGTGACGGGGAACCGCCGAAACTGGGTTTCAAGGGCCCGATCTCCCTCGTGACTGCAGCCGGCACATTTTTGGAAAATTGATTCAATGACCACCATCCGCGTGAAAGAAAACGAACCGTTTGACGTTGCACTGCGTCGCTTCAAGCGCACCATCGAAAAACTGGGCCTGCTGACCGACCTGCGTGCCCGCGAGTTCTACGAAAAGCCCACAACCGAGCGCAAGCGCAAAAAATCGGCTGCCGTCAAGCGTCACTACAAACGCGTTCGCAGCATGCAATTGCCCAAGAAGATGTATTGATCTTCTCATTTGTATGACCCGCTAGGGTCTGCAAACAAGCCCGCTGGAGGACGCTCAGGCGGGCTTTGTCATTTATACCGCCCCATTTCCACCACGCCAGGAACCTCTCATGAGCCTGAAAGAACAGATCACCGAAGACATGAAGACCGCCATGCGGGCCAAAGACGCCGAGCGTCTGGGCACTATCCGCTTGCTGCTGTCGGCCATGAAGCAAAAAGAAGTCGATGAGCGCATCGAACTCGACGATGTGGCCGTGGTGGCCATTGTGGACAAACTCATCAAGCAGCGCAAAGACTCGATCGCCGCTTTTGAACAGGCCGCCCGCCAGGATCTGGCCGACAAGGAAAAGGCCGAAATGGCGGTGTTGCAAGCCTACTTGCCCGAGCGCATGTCGGCCGAAGAAGTCACGGCAGCCGTTCAGGCCATCGTGGCCGAACTCGGTGCCAAAGGCCCCGGCGACATGGGCAAAGTGATGGGCGCGGTGAAGGCTAAACTGGCGGGGAAAGCCGACATGGGCCAAGTGTCTGCCGCGGTCAAAGCCGCTTTGGCAGGCTGACAGCCTAGTGCCTGATCCAGCGATCAGGCAGCCAGGATCATGGCGGAGCCCAGCACCGCCATGACCGCACCGCCCCAAGCCCCCCAAGCGGGGCTGCGGCGGTAAACCACCCACAGCAGCGGCAGCAGCAAGATGGGGGTGAGTGACGAAAAAATCCCCACCAGATTGGCCTGCCCGGTTTTCAGCGCCTGCAAGATCAAGGTCATGCCCAAGGCCATCGCCACAGCGGCACTGGCCCAGGTGTTCAACAGGGTTTTGACAGCCAGCGGGTTTTGCACCCGCGCTACCTGCGCACCCGCCCAAAGCAACGCCAGATGCGCCAGAAAGCTGGCCGATGTGCGCACTGCAGACGCCGCCACCGCATCCACCCCTGAAGTCATCAAGGGCTTGATCATCAAGGTCGCGACCGATTGACACAGTGCGGCCAAGAGGCCCAGCAACACCCCCACCAGCAAAGTGCCTTGGGTTTTTTCCCACGCGTGGGTTTCGCTCTCGCGGCGGCCCCAGACGATGGCCACCATCACACCCGAGACCAGCAAACCGCCCCCCAGCAAGGTCCAACCCCACAGGGTTTCGCCCAAAAACAGCCAGGCCAAAAAGGTGGAAAAAATGGCATGCGTGGCAAACAGCACACCGCTGCGGCGCGGCCCCAACCTGTTCATGCAGGCAAACAGCGCGGTGTCACCAATGAAAATGCCGATGAACCCCGACAAGGCCAACAACGCGACGTAGGCAGCATTCAGGCTGCGCCATTGCCCGGTGAACAGCGCCAGCGTCCACAGCAGGGTCAGCGCAAAGAACAAACGCCAGCGTGTGAAGGCAAAGGCGCCCATCTGGCTGGATGCGGCTGCAGAAAACAAACTGCCCACCGCCCAAGACAAGGCGGCCAGCGCCGCCAGGAGTTCAGCCTGCACAGCGCTGCAGGCCTCAGCTGCCTGCCAGCTTCATGCGGTTAACCAGGATGGAGCCGGTGGTTTTGGCGCCCATGTTGTAGGTGTCTGCGCCCACAGCCTCGATGCCCATCAGCATGTCCTTGAGGTTGCCCGCGATGGTGATCTCATGGACAGGGTAGGCAATCTGGCCATTCTCGACCCAAAAACCGCTGGCGCCGCGTGAATAGTCGCCTGTGACGTAGTTCACGCCCTGCCCCATCAGCTCGATCACAAACAAGCCCGTGCCCAATTTTTTGAGCATCTCGTCCAGGTTGTCGCCAGCTTGCGTCAGGCGCGACGTCAAGCTCAGGTTGTGCGATCCACCGGCGTTGCCCGTGGTCTTCATGCCCAGCTTGCGGGCTGAATAGCTTGACAGGAAATAGCCCTCCACCCGACCGCCCTTGACCACCTTGCGGCGGACCGAGCGCACGCCTTCGTCGTCAAAAGGCGAGCTGCCTTTGCCGCGCAACAGAAAGGGGTCTTCATCAATATCAATGTGCTTGGGGAACACTTTTTTGCCCAGCGAATCCAGCAAAAAGCTGCTCTTGCGGTACAGCGCACCACCACTCACGGCCTGCACAAAGCCCCCCAACAAGCCAGCGGCCACGGGCGACTCGAACAACACCGGGCACTCAGTGGTGGCGATTTTGCGCGCACCCAGCCGAGACAAGGCGCGCTCTGCGGCGTAACGACCGACCGCCTCGGGCGAGGCCATGTCGTCGGCGCAACGCATCGAGGTGTACCAGGCGTCGCGTTGCATCTCGGCGTTGCGACCAGGCAACTTGGCGATCGGCGCCACCGACACGCTGTGACGCGAACTGGCATAGCCGCCCCGAAAGCCATGGGTATGGGCGCTGAAAAAGTGGCTCTGCTGGGCCGACACGGCCGCGCCGTCGCTGTTGGTGATGCGGCGGCTGGTTTTCAGCGCCGCCGCTTCGCACTGCAAGGCCAGCTGGGCCGCTTCTGCGCTGTTGATCGACCAGGGGTGGAACAAGTCCAGATCGCGGTGGTTCGTCTCGATGTCGGCTTCGTCCGGCAAACCGGCGGTGGGGTCTTCGGCGGTGAAGCGGGCAATGTCGTACGCGGCCTGCACCGTGCGCTCAATCGCCGCCTTTGAAAAATCGGAGGTGCTGGCGTTGCCCCGGCGGTGGTCGACATAGACCGTCACGCCCAGGGATTTGTCGCGGTTGCGCTCCACATTCTCCAGTTCGCCCTTGCGCACACTGACCGACAAGCCACAGCCTTCGGAGGCTTCGGCACCCGCGTTGGTGGCCCCCAGTTTTTTGGCATGCCGGAGGGCGATGTCCACCAACTCTTCAAAATGGTCGCGCGAGTAGCTGAAGCCGTCATGCGCTTGTGACGCAGAAGCTGTTGAGGCGGAGGCTGTTTTGGCGTTGGGTGTTTTCACGGAAGGGGTCTCAAAGCAAATGGCGAACGCGCAGCGCGCAGTGGCCGCTATGATACTTGCCACCCAGCCTGCGCGCTGCCTCAGAGAACGAGTTCCCCCAGTCATGTCCCGTAAACCCAAAAAAGGCTATTTCGTCCGTGGTCAATTTGTTGCCGAAGGCAGCGAACTCGACCTGGAGTACAAGCGCGAACTCAAAGGCGGCCTCGATGGCCCCAGCCGCACCGAACTCAAGCGCGAAAGCACCGAACTGCAAGAACTCGGCACCGCCTTGCTGAGCCTGCGCAAAGACCTGATGGAAGGGCTGAGCCTGCCAGACAAACTGGTCGATGGTCTGGCCGAAGCCAAGCGCATCACCAACTTTGAAGGCAAGCGCCGCCAGATGCAGTTCATTGGCAAGCAAATGCGTTTGCTCAGCCCCGAAACCCTGCAGGCCGTGCGCGAGGCGCTGGACATCCAGCGCCTGGGCAGCGCCAAAGACACGCAGGCCCTGCACCTGGCCGAAGCCTGGCGTGACCGCCTGATTGCGGACGATGCCGCCGTGGGCGAATGGATTGCGCATTACCCACAAACCGACATCCAGCAACTGCGTGCCCTGGTGCGCCAGGCCCGCAAGGACGCGGTCCCCGTGACCAACGCCGCCGTGTCGCAAGGTTTGGCGCCACGCCAAAGCCGGGCCTACCGCGAGATGTTCAAACTGGTGCGCAGCGTGTTGACCGGCGGAGAAAGCGACGCCGACAACGAGGAGGATGCCGATGACTGAACCCCGCCATGACCCGGTCAAGATCGGCATCGTGTCCATCAGCGACCGTGCCAGCACCGGCGTTTACGAAGACAAGGGCCTGCCCGCTTTGCAAGCGTGGCTGACCCAAGCACTGCGCAACCCCATTGCTTTTGAGCCGCGCCTGATTCCCGACGAAAAAGACCGCATCAGCGCCACGCTGATCGAACTGGTCGATGCCGGTTGCAGTCTGGTGCTGACCACCGGCGGCACAGGCCCTGCCCTGCGCGATGTGACGCCCGAGGCGACGCTTGCCGTGGCCGACAAGGAAATGCCCGGGTTTGGCGAGCAAATGCGCCAGATCAGCCTGAAATTTGTACCCACCGCGATCCTGTCGCGCCAGGTCGCGGTGATCCGGGGCCACAGCCTGATCATCAACTTGCCCGGCCAGCCCAAATCAATTGCCGAAACACTGGAAGGCCTGAAAGACGCCGACGGCCAATCCGTGGTGCATGGCATCTTTGCCGCCGTGCCTTATTGCGTTGATTTGATTGGCGGCCCCTACCTGGAAACGCACGACGAAATCTGCAAAGCCTTCCGTCCCAAAACCGCGATCCGTCCGGCACGCTGAAGGTTCGGTATAATCCCTGTTTTTCGGCAAGAGCGACAGCAGCACCTCCGGCTAGACCACCGCCATCAGCGCGACGCCCCCATGCGGGCCGGTCACCGTTCCGCAAGGACTGCATACCAAATGTTCGCCCACCATCTTGCCATTGCCGATCCAACGCCCATATAGGGTATTGATCTGTGTCCTACAAGCCCGCGCCGGGATGTATTTGGCGCTGACTGTGTCCGTTTCCTTGTCTGTTTTGATGTTCCGAGGTGTTCATGCCTACTCAAAAGCCGAAGAAGCCTGCCCAGGCCCCTGCCCAATCCAAAACCGTTGCCAAAACCGCCATTGCCGCCAAAGCCCCCGCGCCCGTCGCCAAGGCCAAAGCAGCAAGCCCGGTGACTGCCCAAGCACCCGCCAAAAAGCCCGCCCCCGTGGCGAGCAAGGCCAAGGCCGCGCCACCAGCCGCCCAAGCAGTCACCCGTGCGGTCAAGACAACGGCAACCCCAGCGACTCCTGCCAAGTCTGTGAAGAAAGCCGCCTCCGTGCCCGCCAAGAAATCTGAAGTGATCGAGAAAAAATCCACCGCCAAAGCCAAAGAGGCCGTTGCCGAAGTGGCCGTGAAGAAACCCGCCAAAGCAGCCAAAGCCGAAGACAAAAAGCCCGCAGCCAAAAAAGCCGTGACCGGTGCCAAGCGCGGCCCCAAGAAAAAAGGCAGCATCGCCGAGCCGAGCCTGGACGATGACCTGGACATCGAAGCCGACCTCGAAGGCGAGCCGGTCGTCGAAGCGGGCTCCGAGACCGCCGAAAAGGTCAAGCCTCTGCGCATGAAGATCAGCAAGGCCAAGGAACGCGCCTTGATGAAGGAATTTGGTCTGGACGAAACCGTTCTAACCGAAGCCGAGATGAAGCAGCGCCGTGACCGCCTGAAAGCGCTGATCAAGCTGGGCAAGACCCGCGGCTACCTGACCAACGGCGAAATCAGCGACCACTTGCCCGACAAACTGGTCGATGCCGAAACCCTGGAAGTGGTGATCGCCACCCTGAACGACCTGGGTGTGGCGGTGTACGAGCAAACGCCCGACGCCGAGAGCCTGATCATCACGGACAACGCGCCCACGGGCTCGACCGAAGAAGAAGCCGAAGAAGCCGCCGAAGCCGCCTTGTCCACCGTGGACAGCGAGTTCGGCCGCACCACCGACCCGGTGCGCATGTACATGCGTGAAATGGGCACAGTGGAACTGCTGACCCGTGAAGGTGAAATCGAGATCGCCAAGCGCATCGAAGGCGGCTTGATGGACATGATGGCCGCGATCAGCGCATCACCCGCCACCATCGCCGAAATCCTGCGCATGGCCAGCGAGATCCGTGAAGGCAAAGTTGTCATTTCCACCGTGGTGGACGGTTTTGCCAACCTGAACGAAGCCGATGACTACGTGGCCGAAGAAGACTTCGACGAATTCGACGAAGCCGACGACGACGACGGCAAAGGTGGCTCCAAGGCCCTGACCAAGAAGCTCGAGGAGCTGAAAAACCAGGCCCTGGAACGCTTTGACCGCATCACCGAATACTTCGAAAAAGTGCACAAGGTGTACGACAAGGAAGGCTGGGGCACACCGGCTTACGTCAAGGTTCAAACCGCCTTGTCCGAAGAGCTGATGACCATCCGCTTCACCGCCAAAACCATCGAAAAACTCTGCGACATGGTGCGCGGTCAGGTCGACGATGTGCGCAAGAAAGAGCGTGAACTGCGCCGCATCATTGTGGACAAATGCGGCTACCCGCAAGAACAGTTCATTGCAGACTTCAGTGGCCGTGACAAAGCCGGCAAGCGCGTGGAGTCGCAACTGCTCAACCTCAAGTGGATTGAAAAACAAGCTGCGTCAGGCAAGAGCTGGAGCGCCGTCATGGGCCGCAACATCCCGCCCGTGCAAGACCTGCAGCAAAAACTGATGGACCTGCAATCGCAAGTGGTGGTGCCGCTCGATGAGCTGAAAGACATCAACAAGCGCATGAACGCTGGCGAGCGCGCCAGCCGTGACGCCAAGAAAGAGATGATCGAGGCCAACTTGCGCCTGGTGATCTCGATCGCCAAGAAGTACACCAACCGCGGCCTGCAGTTCCTCGACTTGATCCAGGAAGGCAACATCGGCTTGATGAAGGCCGTGGACAAGTTCGAATACCGCCGCGGCTACAAGTTCTCGACCTACGCCACTTGGTGGATCCGTCAGGCCATCACCCGCTCCATTGCGGACCAGGCCCGCACGATCCGCATCCCGGTGCACATGATCGAGACCATCAACAAGATGAACCGCATCTCGCGTCAGCACTTGCAGGAATTTGGCTTCGAGCCCGATGCCTCCATCCTGGCCGAGAAGATGGAGATCCCGGAAGACAAGATCCGCAAGATCATGAAGATCGCCAAAGAGCCGATCTCGATGGAAACGCCGATCGGTGACGACGACGACAGCCACTTGGGCGACTTCATCGAAGACAGCACGCACACCGCGCCCATCGACGCGGCCCTGCAAGCCGGTCTGCGCGACGTGGTCAAGGACATCCTGGACAGCCTGACGCCACGCGAAGCCAAAGTGCTGCGCATGCGTTTCGGCATCGAGATGTCGACCGACCACACCTTGGAAGAAGTGGGCAAGCAGTTCGACGTCACGCGTGAACGCATCCGCCAGATCGAAGCCAAGGCGCTGCGCAAACTCAAGCACCCCAGCCGCAGCGACAAACTGCGCAGCTTCATCGATACGATGTAAGCCTGTTCAGCATCCCCAAGCAAAAGCCTCCCTGCTGCAAAGCGGGGAGGCTTTTTTACGGGTGCACAACTCACAACATCTGAGCCCATCGATCATTCGGCCGCAGGGGCGGCCTCCCACAAAACCCCAGCCCCTTCAAAGTACCCGAACATTGTGGGAGCGCGCCCCTGCGCGCGAATGCCAGTAGGCCACACCGGGCTTTTGCGCCCGGGGCGATCAGCGCGACTGGGCCTTGTTGCCGTAAGGGCAGTGGTTGGGGCGTGGCCCGACCTGCGGGTGCAGGCGGCAGGTGTTTGGGCGCTGCGCATAGACCGTGCAGCGGCGGGTCTTGGCGTCCAGCAAATGGCAGTCGCCGCTGGCGCGGCGGGCCAGGCTGAAGATGCTGTTCTTGAAGTTGAAATGGTCGATCAAACCGGCCTTGGACAAGCGCTTGGCGATGTGCTTGGGGTCTTCGTGCTCGGCCTCAAAAGAATCCACCATGCCCAGCCGCACCAGATCGGCCATCTTGACCTCGACGGGCATGGTGCAGCAATTGGCCGCACAGGTGTCGCACAAGCCGTTTTTGTAACGGGTCCAGGTTTCGCAACGGTCAACATCAACAACGGCAATGGGGGATCTCATGGGGTGATCAGACCACAGAAAACTGCAAAGGCACCACGCGGTTCATGTCCACGTTTTGGCGAGCGATCCAAAGATCATGGGCGTCTTGCAAGCTCAACCAGCTTTCGGGTGTGCGGCCCAAAGCCTTGGACAAACGCAACGCCATCTCGGGCGTTACCCGGCTGCTGCCCTTGAGGATGCGGCTCAAGGTGGACGGTGCCACATCGAGTTTTTCAGCCAATTCCCGACCGGATATGCCGTGCGGGTCGAGGTAAATTTCCTGAATGAATTCACCAGGATGAGGGGGGTTGTGCATGGCCATCAGTGATAGTCCTCGTAATCCAATATGTAGGCGTTGCCGTCTTCAAACTCAAAGGTCAAGCGCCAATTGCCGTTCACGGTGATTGACCAGCGCCCCCGCATTTCGCCTTTGAGCGAATGCAGCCGAAAGCCCGGAATATCCATGTCATCAATGACTTGCGCAGTGTCCAAAGCCGCCAACTGCATGCGCAAACGCTTGGCATGGCTCGCCTGAACGCCCGCCGCCTTGCCTGACTCAAACAGACTGCGCAAGCCTTTGTGGCGAAACGACTTGATCATGCGTGAACTTTATCATGTTGCGCACCACGCAACAAAACAACGCCAACGAAACCCTATTTCAAGCCGCTTGTGCTTCGCCCCAATAGTGAAAGCTCATCGGACGCGGGCCTGACAAATAGGCGGATTTCTTGGTGGCCGCAAACCCGGCAGCATCCAGCAAACCGGGAATGTCGCTCCCCAGATGACAGCCCCCAGCCAGTGGCCCCCACAACGGTTGCAGACGGTCTTGCCAGCGGCGCACGCTTTCATCGGGCGCACGGCCATGCTCGCAAAACAGCAGCTTGCCGCCCGGCACCAGCACCCGGCGCATCTCGCGCAGGGCCTGCACCGCATCGGGAATGCTGCACAGGGTGTAGGTGCAGACCACGGTGTCAAAGCTGGCATCGGCCGTGGGCAACTGCTCGGCCGACAGGCCCATCAACTCCACCGCGAGTCCCGCCTCGCGGCTGCGTTTTTGCGCCAAGCGGTGCATTTGCAAAGCCGGGTCTACACCGACCAGGCGGGTGATGCGGCTGCGGTCGTAAAAGGGCAGATTCCGCCCTGTTCCCATGCCGACTTCCAACACCCGGCCCTGGGCCTGAGGCACCAGCTGACGGCGCTGGCGCTGCACCATGGGCAGGCCGCAGGCGATGTCGATCAGGTAGGGCAACACATGCCGGTCATAGAAGTTCATATTGGGCCTGCTCTGTGCTGACACCATGGACTGACGCTTTGTGCGAAAGGCACTCTCAGCCCTTCTTGGCCACCAAGGTCAGGATATCGTAGCTGGCCACCACCTCGCCCAGCTGGTTGGTCACTTCCACATCCCACGCGACCACGCCCTGGCCCACGCCGTTGGCATCTTTTTTGTTGCGGTCAATCTTGCGCTTGGCCGTCAGGCGCGCCTGGATGGTGTCGCCAATGCCCACCGGCTTGACGAAGCGCAGCGTGTCCAGTCCGTAGTTGGCCAGCACCGGGCCGGGCGCTGGCGAGACAAACAAACCGGCCGCTGCCGACAGCACAAAGTAGCCGTGCGCTATGCGTTTGCCAAAGGGCGAATCCTTGGCCGCGATCTCGTCGAAGTGCATGTAGAAATAGTCGCCCGACAGGCCGCCAAAGGCCACGATGTCGGCCTCGCCCACGGTGCGGCGGTGGGTGAGCAAACTCTCGCCAATCTGCAACTCTTCAAAGTAACGGCGGAAGGGGTGGACTTCGGTCTCGATCAGTTTGGCACCGCGCATGTATTCGCCGGTGACGGCGGCGATCATGCTGGGTGAGCCTTGCAGCGCGGTGCGCTGCATCAGGTGCTTGACGGCGCGCATGCCGCCCAACTCTTCACCCCCACCCGCACGGCCCGGGCCGCCGTGCTTGAGCGGCGGCAGTGGCGAGCCGTGGCCGGTGGATTCCACCGCCGCTTCGCGCTCCAGGATATGCAGGCGGCCGTGCAGCGCAGCGGCCACCGGGATCACGCGGGCCGCCACTTGCGGGTCGCGGGTGACCAGGGTGCCCACCAGGCTGCCCTGGCCGCGCGCGGCCAGTTGCAGGGCTTCGTCAATGCCGTCATACGGCATGAGGGTGCTGACCGGGCCAAAGGCCTCCACGTCGTGCACGCTGTCGGTCTGCAAAGGCTTTTGGCACAGCAGCAACGTGGGCTGGAAGAAGGCGCCTTGCGCCACACCCTCGCCCACGGGTGCGAAATCCTGGCCACCGCCAAACACCAGTTCGGCGCTTTGGCGCAGCAGGGCCACGCGCTCGGCCACGTCGACCTGTTGCGCGTGCGAGGCCAGTGCGCCCATCTTCACGCCTTCGACCGATGGGTCACCCACCACCACCTTGGCCAGGCGGGCTTTGAGTTTTTCAGCCACGGCGTCCAGATGCTGGCGCGGCACGATGGCGCGGCGGATCGCGGTGCACTTTTGACCGGCCTTGACGGTCATCTCGCGCGCGACTTCTTTCACAAACAGGTCGAACTCTTCGTCATCGGGCGTGACATCGGGCGCGAGGATGGCGCAGTTGAGCGAGTCGGCTTCGGCGTTGAAGGGGATGCTGTGCTTGACCACATTGGGGTGCACACGCAGCATGGCGGCGGTGTCGGCCGAACCGGTGAAAGTCACCACGTCCTGGCCGTTCAATCGGTCCAGCAGATCACCAGTCGAGCCAATCACCAGCTGCAAAGCGCCTGCCGGCAAGATGCCTGACGCCTCGACCAGACGCACCATGGCTTCGGTCAGATAGCTGGTGGACGATGCGGGTTTGCCAATGCAGGGCATGCTGGCCAGAAAGCTGGGTGCGAACTTTTCCAACAGACCCCAGATGGGGAAGTTGAAGGCGTTGATGTGCACCGCGATGCCGCCACGCGGCACCAGGATGTGCGTGCCCGCAAAGCCGCCCTTCTTGCCCAGCGAAAAAGCCGGGCCTTCGTGGATCAGGTTGCCGCTGGGCAGCTCGTTGCTGCCCATGCCCGCATACGCGAACAAGGTGCCTGCACCGCCTTCGATGTCGACCCAGCTGTCGGCACGCGTGGCACCGGTGTGGGCCGAGATGGCGTAAAGCTGCTCTTTGTGCTCGCCCAGGTACTTGGCCAGGGCCTTGAGGCGCTGCGCACGCTCCTGGAAGTCGAGCTTGAGCAAATTGGGCAGGCCCACGTGACGGGCGTAATGCACCGCATCGCCAAAGTCGATGGCCTCGGCGTGGGTCTGAAAGACCGTCTGACCGTTGACGGCGCTGCGCAGGGCTTGCGCACCTTGCTGGCCAATCCATTGGCCACCGATGAAACTTTGCAGGACTTGGGACATGAGCTGGCGCTTTCTGAAAAAAACAAAGCTCGGTCCATCAGCATTAACCAACCGAGCGGTCGGTTAATTTTAGTCGCTTTGCCTGTGCCTCCAAAGCCCAACGGGACAAGGGTTTCCCCTTGTCCCGTTGATCTGGTTCAGCAGGTCGGAACCTTCAGGTCCGACATTCGCGGGCGTTGGCGCAACCCCAATAACTCAAGCCACCTCGAACGCCATCAGGCCCGTGGCTGTGTTGGAGATCGGAATATGGTAATTGCGGTGCACTTCTTTGATGCGCGGGCCCGCAGCGGACAAAGCCGCGCGCATGGCCAGCCACATCAGAAGTTCGACGCCTTGGGTGCCGGTTTTTTCCACCAACTCCAGGGTGCTGAACTGCGTTGCCCATTCGGGGTTGCTGACCAGGCTGTCCATGAACTGCAGGTCAAACGCTTTGTTGATGAAGCCCGCGCGCTCGCCGTCCAGCTGGTGGCTCAAACCGCCTGATGCGCACACCACCACCTTCTTGCTGCTGTCCCAGGCCGCAATCGCCTCGCCAACCGCCTTGCCCAAGGCGTACACGCGCTTGGCCGAAGGCAACGGAAACTGCACGGTGTTGATGTTGATGGGCACGATGGTCACGGGCGTTTCGCCTTCGGGCCAAAACAGCTTGAGCGGCAAAGTGCAAGCATGGTCCACCAGCATCTCCTGGCAGGTCACGATGTCAAAGTCCTTGCCAATCAGCGTGTTGATGATCTGCCACGACAGGTCCACCTCGCCCTGGAACGGTGGCAAGGTGGGGATGCCCCAGCCTTCGTCGGCGTTGTTGTATTGGGCTGCTGCACCCACGGCAAAAGTGGGCATCTTGTCCAGAAAAAAGTTCAGGCCATGGTCGTTGTAAAACATGACGATGACATCGGGCTTTTGTTCGCCCAGCCACTTTTGCACCGGCGGGTAACCGGCAAAGAACGGGGCCCAATACGGGTCGCTCTGAATGCCTTTGTGGATGGCGCCGCCAATGGCGGGAATGTGGGATGTGGCGAGTCCGCCGATGAGTTGGGCCATGATTTTGTCCTGTGATGTTGTCTTGTAGGTCGGAGCTTCAGCTCCGACAACTGGTGGTTTTGGGCGGCAAGTCGGGGCTGAAGCCGCCGACCTACAAATCCCATCAAACTCAGGCGTAAGCGCGCAGCTTGGCCTTGAATTCTTCTTTGGTCACGCCGGTCTGCTGGGCACCGATGTCCTGCATGTCCAGGCCAAAAATACCGGCGAACTTGGCCAGGTAATAGGCATTACCGCCCGCGGCAATCAGCGCCAGCACCTGGCGCGAACGGATGGCCGCTTTTTGCGGCTCGGTCAAGTGGTACTTGGCCATGTAGGCCTCTTCGTCTGCCTTGAATTCGGCGCGGTTATCGGCCGTGTTGAACGAGAAACACATTTTGTTGAGCGCATAGCCTTTGCGGGCCATGTCGCCGTCAAACGGCGTGGTGCCTTCGATCTGGCGGGTGGGCTGGGTCATCTGAATTTCTCCGAAAGAGGGGTGAATGGCAGGAGTATCGGGATACCATGCACACAAATAAACAGATGAATACTCATAAAACACATGAATGATTTCAATTGGTTGGATCTGGACGCCAAACTGCTGCGGCTGCTGGTGACGGTGGTGGACACCGGCTCGATCACCGCGGCGGCGCAACGCCTGGGCGTGACGCAATCGGCGGTGAGCCACTTGCTGGACAAGTTGCGCAGCATCACCAGCGATGTGCTGTTTGCCAAATCGGGCCGGGGCATCGTAGCCACCGCCCGTGCCGAGGCGCTGGCCGCACGGGCCCGCACCCTGCTGGAAGAGCTGGAGCGCTTTGCCCATTCAGAACACTTCGACCCCGGCCAATGGCGCACCACCATCACCATCGCCGCCAACGATTTCCAGCGCGATGCCCTGCTGCCCGAACTCATCCAACGCCTGCGCCTGGCCGCACCCGGGCTGCGCCTGCGGGTCATCCCATCGGATGTGCCCACGCCCGAAATGCTGCGCCAGCAGCAATGCCAACTCATCATCAGTCCGCGCCCGCCAGCGGGGGCTGACATTGTGCAAAAACGCCTGTTCACCGACCACTACCGCGTGTTTTACGACCCAGCGGTGCGCCCTGCGCCGGCCACGGCCGAGGACTATCTGGCGGCCGAACACGTCACCGTGGTGTATGCCCCCAACCGCCCGCTGGATCTGGACGCCACCCTGCTGCGGCAAGGCATTGAGCGGCGTTTTGCGGTGCAGGTGCCTGGGTTTTCCGGGCTGCCCCCGTTCATTGCGGGCACCGCCTGGCTGGCCACCGTGCCCGGGCTGCTGGCGCGCCACCTGATGCGCGATCTGGCCAGCGCCCCGGTACCCGTGCCCTGCCCCGAGATGCCGATGTACCTGATCTGGCACCAGCGCCACCAGCACGACCCGGCGCACCAATGGCTGCGCCAACAACTCGAAGCGGTGGCCCGGCCTTTGGCCGCTTGAGACCCAGGGTTTTCACTGAGGCCATGCCCCCTTGAACAGGGTTTCGCGAAATTAATAAGCATGCATATAATCTCGCCACTTTCTTCCTGTTCACCTGTAGGAGATCCCATGCGCACTGCGTCTTCTCAACTCCCCGTCATCGTGGCCGGGGGGGGCATCGGCGGCCTGGCGGCCGCACTCGCCCTGGTTCGCCAGGGCTTTCAGGTCACCGTGCTGGAACAATCGCCCGAGATTGGCGAGATCGGTGCTGGCATCCAGCTCGGCCCCAACGCCTTCCACGCCTTTGACGCTTTGGGCATTGGCGACAAAGCCCGTGGCCGCGCGGTTTACACCGACTACATGGTCATGCACGACGCCATCGACGCGACGCTGGTGGGCAAGATCCCGACCGATGAAAAATTCCGCCAGCGTTTTGGCAACCCCTACGCGGTGATCCACCGGGTCGATGTGCATTTGTCCTTGCTCGAAGGCGCACAAGAGACGGGCCAGGTCGCGTTCCACACCAACACCCGCGTGGTGCGCATCGAACAAGACGACAGCAGCGTCACCGTGTGGGACCAACATGGCAACACCTTCAAAGGCATCGCGCTGATTGGTGCCGACGGCGTGAAGTCGGTGGTGCGCGAACAATTTGTGGGCGACCCGGCCCGCGTCACGGGCCATGTGGTGTACCGCGCCGTGGTCGACAAAAAAGACTTCCCGCAAGACCTTCAATGGAACGCCGCGGCCATCTGGGTGGGGCCCAACTGCCACCTCGTGCATTACCCCCTGCGCGGTGGCGAGCAATACAACGTGGTGGTCACCTTCCACAGCCGCCAGCAAGAAGAATGGGGCGTCACCGACGGCAGCAAGGAAGAAGTGCAAAGCTATTTCCAGGGCATCTGCCCGCAAGCGCGCCAACTGATCGATCTGCCCAAAACCTGGAAGCGCTGGGCCACGGCCGACCGCGAGCCCATTGGCCAGTGGACCTATGGCCGCGTCACGCTGCTGGGCGATGCAGCCCACCCCACCACGCAATACATGGCCCAGGGCGCCTGCATGGCCATGGAAGACGCGGTGACGCTGGGCGAAGCCCTGCGTGTGACCCACAACGACTGGCCCCAGGCACTGGACATGTACCAGCGCGCCCGCGTGGCCCGCACCGCCCGCATCGTGCTGTCCAGCCGCGAGATGGGGCGCATCTACCACGCCAAAGGCGTCGAGCGGCTGGTGCGCAACGACCTGTGGCGTGGGCGCAGCGCCGAGCGCTTTTATGATGCGATGGAATGGCTGTATGGATGGAACGTGGACAACTGTCTGCAAGCCGCCCAACACCATTGATCTGCCTGGAGACCCCCATGAACGAACTCGGAAAACTCGAAGACCTGCCCCAAGACTATGTGCAGGACTTGCGCAACTTGAACCTGGTGCCCTTGTGGCCCAGCCTGCGCGGTGTGCTGCCGCCCAAAGTGCCCACCCGCCAGACCCAGCCGACTTGCTGGGCCTACAAAGACATCAAGCCACTGTTGCTCAAAGCAGGTGAGCTGACCCCGATTGAAAAAGCCGAGCGCCGCGTGCTGGTGCTGGCCAACCCCGGCCACGGCCTGGAAAAAATGCAGGCCAGCGCCGCCATGTACCTGGGCATGCAATTGCTCATGCCCGGCGAATGGGCCCCCAGCCACCGCCACACCCCCAACGCGGTGCGCATGATCGTCGAAGGTGAAGGCGCCTACACCACCGTGGATGGCGAAAAATGCCCGATGCAACGGGGCGACCTGATCCTCACGCCCACCGGCCTGTGGCACGAACACGGCCACGACGGCACCGAGCCGGTGATCTGGCTCGATGTGCTGGACCTGCCCTTGGTCTATTACATGGAAGCGAGCTACCACATCAATGGCGAGCGCCAGACCGTGCGGCCCGGCCAAGGTGACCAGCAATACACCCGTGGTGGCGTGGTGCCCTCGCATGTGTTCGAGCGCAGCAAGAAGGCCTACCCCATGCTGCGCTACGCCTGGAAGGACGCCAAGGCGGCACTCGAAGCCCTGGCCTCGGACGACGCGGGTCTGGAGCAGGTGCAAGTCACTTACACCAACCCCGAAACCGGTGGCGATGCAGAAAACATTCTGGGCTTTTACGCCCTGATGCTGCGCCCCGGCCAGACGCTGCGCCTGCCGGCCCGATCGCCCGCACAGGTGTTCCACGTCATCGAAGGCGCAGTGCAAGCCCAGATCGTGGCCAGCACCTTCACCCTGGCCGAAGCCGACACCTGCTGCGCACCCGGCTACGAAGCCGTGACGCTGACCAATTTGAACGCCACCCAAGCGGCCTTCCTCTTCATGGCCGACGAATCGCCCCTGCACCGCAAACTGGGTGTGTACGAAAACCGTGGCTGAAAAACTCGGTTGATTTTTGGCATTTTCTTTTTCTGGCACACCCGCCTTTACGCGCCCCCGATGACCACCTACCTCTTCCAGCCCCCCGCCACTGCGTCCTTGCCGATCCGTGGCAAAAACGAACGCTTCCCCATCAACCGCCTGTTCTTCGTGGGCCGCAACTACCATGCGCACGCGGTCGAGATGGGCAAACCGGTCGACAAATCGGTGGAACGCCCCTTCTACTTCACCAAGTCCCCACAGACCCTGGTGGACAGCGGCGCCACCGTGGCTTATCCGCCAGAAACGACCAACTACCACTTCGAGATGGAATTGGTGATGGCCATCGGCCAGGCCGGTTTCCGCGTCAGCGCCGAACAGGCCCATGAATTGGTCTACGGCTACGCCGCTGGCCTGGACATGACCCGCCGCGACCTGCAACTGGTGGCACGCGACAAGGGCCGCCCCTGGGACCTGGGCAAAGACGTCGAGCAATCGTCCGTGTGCACCGAGATCGTGCCCATGCAAGGTGTCATCATCGAGCAGGGCGCCATTGCGCTGGAAGTCAACGGCGAAACCAAGCAAGCGTCCAACGTGGACAAGCTGATCTGGAACGTGCGCGAAATCATCGCCGACCTGTCTTTGTTCTACCATCTGCAACCGGGCGACCTGATCTACACCGGCACCCCCGAAGGCGTGAACGCCGTGCGGCCCGGCGACCAGATCACCGGTCGGGTGGAAGGTGTGGCCGAAGTGGCCCTGACCGTCGGCGCTGCCGAGTAAATCACGCACCACCACCCCACCGACCACTGCAACCAGGACCACCCCATGAAGCTCTACAACTTTTTCCGAAGCGGCACCTCGCACCGTCTGCGCATTGCGCTGCACCTCAAGGGCATCGCCACCGACTACGTGGCGGTGGACCTGCGGGTGGAAGAACACCTGAAAGACGCTTTCAAATCGGTCAACCCACAGCAGCTGGTGCCCGCACTCGACACCGGCGAGCAGGTGCTGATCCAGTCGCCCGCCATCATCGAATGGCTGGAAGAAACCCACCCCACGCCCGCCCTGCTGCCGCAAGGCGCTGCCGAGCGCGCCCACGTGCGCGCACTGGCCGCCATCGTGGGCTGCGACATCCACCCGCTCAACAACCGCCGCATTCTGGAAACCCTGCGCAAGCAGTTTGGTGCCAACGAAGACGCCATCAACGCCTGGTGCGGCACCTGGATCGGTGCTGGTTTTGACGCCTACGAAGCGCTGATCGCAGCGGACACCCAGCGCGGCGCCTTCAGCTTTGGCGATACACCCACCATCGCCGATGTCTACCTGATCCCGCAAATCGAAAGTTCACGCCGCTTCAAGGTGGACCTGTCACGCTGGCCTTTGATCAGCGCCATCGAAAAAGCCTGCAACGCGCTGGAGGCGTTCCAAAAAGCAGCGCCCATGGCCCAGCCGGACGCGTAGATCTTTTTGAAAATCAACGGGCATTCGCGCGCAGGGGCGCGCTCCCACAAGGTTCAAGGGGATTGCAGGGTTCACAAATTTTTGTGGGAGGCCGCCCCTGCGGCCGAAGGATGTTCTTTCACGTCAAACGCCATCGCACGCGGCCCACCTCAGGCAAACACCTCGGTATCGACCTCGCTGTTGGCCTGCGCGTTGTAACGGTCACCCGACACGGTGTTCTGGTTGATCAGCGCCTCCAGGCGCGTCATCAAGCCGGCATCCAGCTTCACGTCCACCGCCGCCAGATCGTCCAGCAGGTGCTCAACCGAGGTGGTGCCCGGGATCGGGAGAATGTCTTCGCCTTGGTGCAGCAGCCAGGCCAATGCCAGCTGCGAGGGGCTGCAACCGGCCTCTTGCGCCAGCGCGTGGTAGGCCGGCAAGAGCTTCAGGTTGGCGGCGTAATGGTCGGGCGCAAAACGCGGCATGCTGCGGCGGATGTCTTTGGCATCGAAGTTGGCCACGTCCAGCGGCGCACCGCACAGGAAACCCCGCGCCACCGGACTGAAGGCCACAAAGGCCGTGCCCAGCTCGCGGCAAGCTTGCAAGACCGCGATCTCGGGGTTGCGCGTCCACAGCGAATACTCGGTTTGCACGGCGGCAACGGGGTGCACGGTATGGGCCTTGCGCAAGGTGGTGGCCGACACTTCGGACAAACCAATGGTCTGGATCTTGCCCTGGCGCACCAGGTCGCTCAAGGCCCCCACGCTGTCTTCGATGGGCACCTTTTTATCCCATCGGTGCAGGTAATACAGGTCAATCACATCGGTCTGCAAGCGACGCAATGCGTCTTCGCAGGTTTGGCGGATCGTCTCGGGGCGGCCATCGATCACGCGCACCAGCTTGCCGTCGCCCGGGTCCACGCCCTGCATGCCGCATTTGCTGGCCAGCGTGAATTTCTGGCGGTGCGGTTTCATGACCTTGGCCAGCAGGGTTTCGTTGGCGCCAAAACCATACAGGGCCGCCGTATCAAACAAAGTCACCCCCTGATCGAGGGCAGTGAGCAGCACACGCTCGGCTTGCTTGGCCGACACGGGCGCGCCATAAGCATGGCTGAGGTTCATGCAACCCAAGCCGATGGCACTGACGGAGAAAGAGGCGATTTGGCGGTTTTTCATGGGGGCCTATCTTAGACACCCGGCACGGGTGACGGTCCGCCATGACCCCACCGTGCCGCTTCAGCCGGCGCCAAGCCTCCCCTGCACGGCACGCCCCTGGACATGGAAAGGCTGGCTCGGAAGGTCAATTTTTTCGAGCGCGGCATCCGCTGCCAAATGGCGCCAATCCTGCACCAGATTGGCGTTGGCAGAAATCAGGCGGCCGTCCTGGTCCTTGAACCACAACATGAACGGTTGCTTGGCCAGCAACTCCTGCTGCTGGCGCTCGCGCTCCAGTGCCTGGGCGGCCAACTTTTTCTCTTGCGTCACATCGATCAACACCAAGCGGCACTCCTCGCCCATTTCATCCAGCGTGGCATCGATGCGCACCACCATTTCCGCGCGGTGGTCGGTGGCGCAAAGCGTCACCTCACAGTGGCGGCGGCACTTGCCGCTCAACACTTCCTGGTGAAAGTCCAGAAAATGGCGCTGATCCGATGGCGCCATGAATTCCACCAAGGGGCTGGCACTGCGCCGGGAACGCTGGATGTCCAACAAGATGGCGCCCGCCAAATTGGTTTGCAGCACCCGCCCCTGTGCGTCCACGCTGACAAAGCCCACGGGCGCAAAATCATAGGCATCCTGGTATTTGTGCAACAGCGCACGGTCCCCTTCATCCGCCCACCCGTGGTGGTTCTCCGATGCCGCCAGACCGTCTGACCCGTTGTCAAACAAGGCATACAGGCGTTGGGTCTCGCAGGACACCAACGGAAAACACTCGCACACAGAATCGGTCAAGCCCTCACGGTCCAGGATGGTGATTTTTCCGCGTCCACTGGTCACCAGCCCTGCCGATTGCAATTTGCCCAAGGCCTGGGTGATCGACTCCCGGCGCACACCCAGCATGTTGGCAATCGTTTCGTGGGTGACCTGCAATTGGTCGCTGAGCAAAATATCGCGGTTGAACAACAGCCAATAACAAAGACGTTCACTGACCGAATGGTGCCCAACGCACACAATGCTTTGCGACATTTGCGTCATCAAGACCTGGACATAACCGAGCGCTAATTGCTGCAATTCACGGCACTGTGTCAGTTCATGCTGAAACACATCGGCGGGCATTCTGAAAGCCTGGCCCGCACACTGAACCACCACGCGGTGGTTCATCGCGCCACTGCCCAAAACCAGGCCCACCCCCACCATGCCGTCGCGACCGGTCATGGCCAGCTCCGAACTGCCACCATCGGCCGTGTGTGAAACCAGCGAAGTGGTGCAGGTGGTTGGAAAATAAACAAACTCCATAGTTTCTCCCGCCTCGCCAATCACCTGGCCCGCGGTCAGCTCAACCGGTTTCAAATGTTCGGCCATGCGGGTGTAATGGCTCAAGGGGAGCGCCGCCAAAATCCTGTTTTGACGGGCGCCTTCAACGATGGGGTAACACATGGCAATCCTTTCTTGCGCGGCTGCGCTGCAAACGGGTAAATCGGCATCAGGAAGACCCGCAGAAACTGGACAGTCCCCATGCACCAAGGCCGCCATTTCCTGCGGGGTCAACAGTGGCGTCAACAACGCTTCAGACCCCTGGGTTGTTTTTGAATACATGCTTGATCCATTCATTAACTTGGTGCAATAAGGCACTGAACCATTCAGCGGCCAAACACTGAACTTCATGTTGTTCGAATTGAATCAAGATAACCACTGATCAAATGATTGAATTGCCTATACATGCCGGTATATAACCATCGATCACAGGCTTTTTAATACCGCAATCAATCCAAAAAGATAATCAAAAAAAGGTAATGAGCAAAAATTCAGAGTATTCAATATTCATCGAATTTGGCGATTTACAAACCCCCTATCCCTGTGTTTCTGATCACATCCATCACCGTTTGATGCTGTTTATCTCCAACGGTATCTGTCCATGGACATGTCCAATTACCACGGCAGGTGCATAACCAGAGAACTACAACCGGCACAGACAAAAACATACCCAATGCTGGATGGTCGGCGGCCGCTCGAATGAAGACCATCTTGGCACTGCCCGTCAGAAGCGGGCAGTTCCCTGGTCGGGAAACAGATCCATATGGGTCGGTCTGAAAAGACGCGACAAAGCAAGGAGTTCATGATGGCCAAGCCAACCACATTTGGGAAAAAACCCTTTTCGCTGCACCCAGAACGTGACGATGCAGACACCCTCGAAGCACCACTTTACGGGCACGTGACGGCGTTGAATGCACTGGAAACAGCCGCCACTCACACCACGAAAGCGACCGCCAGCCTCCCGCTTGCTGAAATCTCCAGCGTGGAATCGTCCACCTCACTGACACTGGCATCGGTCGAAGTTTCTGCCTTTGCAGCAGCGGCCCCGAACGCCCTCACCTACCCCAGCACCAGCATCAGCAAGGTGTACCAACACTGGGCCGACGGCGATGCGGCCCACGGTACCGCAGCCGAGTGGAACAACAACATCCTGTCCGATGGCAAATCGGATTACTTTGAAGGCGAAGTGGTTCCCCACGTCTATTTCTACAAGGCCAGCAACAACACCCCTTTGGTGAATGGCCAGACCTATTCCTTCAACGTCACCTACAACCACTACCAGGCCAACACCAATGCCGGTGGCTTTGTTTACATGACCTCGCCCAATGCAGACCGCGAACCCAGCTCATTTGCAGGCGGCGATGCCCAAGCCGACGGCGACTTTGTCAATGGGGGCGGCATGCAAGGATCTTTCTACACGGTGAATGCCGACATCTCAGCGGTCAGTGACGTCACCTACACCGGCACGCCAGGCAGCAGCAGTGACGGCATCGTGACCGTCACCTTCGTCTACACCGGCCCCACCACCACCTCAGGCGGTGCCGAGATCCAGTACGGCCTGATGATTGCCGCGCCTGGCGATGTCATCGACCAAGGCAACGGACCGACCGATGGTGCCAACGCCTGGACAGGGGGCTCGCTGCAAACCACGGTCGACATCAACGGCAGCGGGGCCACCTCCATTCAGCTGGCCCCCTCGGCCATCATCGTGGGCGAGATCAGCGGCATGAAGTTCAGCGACATGGACGGCAACGGCACACGCGATGCAGACGGCGTGGACAACCAACTCGGCACGACAGACGATGAAGTCGGTCTGGCCAACTGGAAAATTTTCCTGGACCAGGACGGCGATGGTGTGTGGGACGAAGGCGAAGACTTCGCCCTGACCGATGCCAACGGCCAGTACGTCCTGTCCGTGGTGCCCGACGCCGACCACCTGGACCCGGACAACGACCCCTACCTCGTTCGCGAAGTCCAGCAAGCAGGCTGGGTGCAAACCACCGCCAACCCTGCGCCCATCCTGATCACCGCGCTCGACCCCCAAGAGATCAACGTGGATTTTGGCAATATGCCCCTGTTGCCGGGTCTGAACATTGTGAAAGACGCCAGCATCGAAGGCGGCTTGGCCGATGCAGCGGGTGATGTCATCAGCTACAGCATTTCGGTACAGAACACGGGCAACCAAACGTTGACCGGCATCACCGTGACCGACCCCTTCATCAGCGACCTGACCCGCGTAGAAGACGCCGCCACCGCAGACAACGAACTGGATGTTGGCGAGACCTGGACCTACACCGCCAGCCACGTCGTCACACAAAGTGAAATCGATGCCGGTAGCGACATCGTCAACATCTCGACTGCCGACTCCGACCAGACCGGCGAGGACACTGACGATGCCGCCATTGGCGTCGATCAAAACCCCGGACTGAACATCGTCAAAGACGCATCTGTCGCGGGTGGCACGGCCAACGTCGCTGGTGAAATCATCGACTACACCATCGCCGTGAGCAACACTGGAAACCAGACTTTGACAGACGTCAGCGTGACCGACCCCTTCATCAGCAACCTCGTGCTGGTGGCCGATGCTGCATCGGCCGATGGGGAATTGGATGTGGGCGAGACCTGGAGCTACACCGCCAGCCACACCGTCACGCAAGCCGAGATCGACGCTGGCACGGCCATCGTCAATACAGCCACCGCCGACTCCACGCAGACTGGCCCCGATACCGACGATGCTTCGGTGACAGTGGAACAATCCCCAGCTCTGAACATCGTCAAGGAGGCCTCCGTTCCCGGGGACACGGCCAGTGTCGCAGGTGAAGTCATCAGCTACACCATCACCGTGGAAAACCTGGGCAACCAGACGCTGACCCACGTCACCGTGACCGACCCCTTCATCAGCGACCTCGATCTGATCTCTGATGCCGCATCGGCCGACGCTGAGCTGGATGTGGGCGAGACCTGGCACTACACCGCCAGCCACATCGTCACGCAAGCCGAGATCGATGCTGGCACAGCCATCGTCAACACCGCCACCGCCGACTCCGATCAAACCGGCCCCGACACCGACGATGCTTCGGTGGCGGTGGAGCAATCCCCTGGCCTGAACATCGTCAAGGAGGCAGCAGTCGCCGGTGGCACCGCCAACGCCGCAGGTGAAGTCATCAACTACACCATCGCTGTGAGCAACACCGGCAACCAGACACTGACGGGTGTCAGCGTGACAGACCCCTTCATCAGCGACCTGACCCGCGTGGAAGACGCCGCCACGACCGACAACGAACTGGATGTGGGCGAAACCTGGTTCTACACCGCCAGCCACGTTGTCACGCAAGCCGAGATCAACGCCGGCGGCTACATCGTCAACATAGCGAGTGCCGATTCAGACCAGACAGGTCAGGACACCGACGATGCTTCGGTGACTGTTGAGCAATCCCCGGACCTTGCGTTGGACAAAGCCATTGACATCATCACCGTCGGCAACGGCAACACATCGGCCGATGCGGCAGGCGATGTGCTCAACTACTCCGTCACCGTGTTCAACCGAGGCAATGTGACCTTGACCGACGTGACCATCACCGACGTGCTGACAGGCTTGCATATCGAAGGCGTGACACTGGAACCCGGCGAAAGTCAAACCTTCCTCACCAGCTACACCCTGACACAACAGGACCTGGACACCAATGGTGGCGGTGATGGCAACATCGAAAACACCGCCACCGCCGACAGCGCACAAACCGACGCCGTCAGCGACGAAGAAATCATCCATGTGCGGCCACGTGCATCACTGGCCTTGAACAAGGTGTTTGTGGGTGTCACCGACGGCAATGGAAATACCATGGTGGATGCCGCGGGGGATGTACTGCATTACACCGCCACGGTCATCAACGAAGGCAACGTCACGCTCACAGGCGTGTCGGTGATGGACCCCACCACCGGACTGAATGAGACCGGCCTGACGCTGGCACCCGGCGAGAGCGCTGTGTTCGACTCCATCTACACCCTGACCCAAATCGATGTGGACAGCAATGGCGATGGCGACGGTTACCACGACAACGTGGCGATGGCGGACTCTGATCAGACGGGACTGCTGTCCGACGCAGAATCCACACCGTTGCTGCGCACCATCGGGCTGGGGGTTGAAAAAAATGTCGCGGGTATCAGCGGCGGGAACAACAATGGCTTTGCCGACCAGGCGGGCGAGTTGATCAACTACGAGATCAACGTTTACAACGCCGGCACCGTCACCTTGACGAATATCACCGTGGTGGATGCACTGACGGGTCTGAACCAAACCATTGCCCTGCTGGCACCCGGTGACAGCCAGTCGTACCTGACCAGTTACACACTGACCCAGGCCGATCTGGACAGCAACGGTGGTGGCGACGGTTACATCGAAAACGACACCATTGTGGATTCCGACCAAACCGAACCCGGTTTCGATAACGAGACGGTGCAACTGATCAGAACCTCGGTACTTTACTTCGACAAAGCCTTCATTGATGTCTCAGGCGGGAACGGCAACAACCTGATCGATGCTGTGGGCGATGTGCTGAACTACCGGATCGTGGTGGCCAACGCCAGCAACGTGACACTGACCGATGTATCCATTGACGAACCACTGACCGGTCTGACCGTCGATAGCCTGACTTTGGCCCCAGGCCAACTCCAGACCTACCTGACCAGCTACACATTGACACAAGCAGACATCGACAACAACGGCGGTGGCGATGGCTACATCGACAACACCGCTGTGGCGGACTCGGCCGAAACAATGGCCGTCAGCGACATCGAATCAGTGCCGCTGTTGCGCAGCATCGGCATGAATTTCAACAAAGGCATCGTCAACATCGATGGGGGTAACGGCAACACCCTGGCCGATGCAGAAGGTGACATGTTGAACTATGTCTTTACCGTGAACAATCCGGGCAGCGTGACTTTGACCAACCTGACGGTGGTGGACGACCTCACCGGCATGAGTGAGTTCCTGGCATCGCTGGCCCCCGGTGCCACAGTCACCTACTACTCCAGCTACATGCTGACACAGGCCGACCTGGACAGCAACGCCGGAGGCGATGGGGTGCTTACCAACACCGCTACAGCAGACACCAACGAAACCCCTGTGTTCACGGACGCCGAAGGGGTCACGGTGGTTTACCAGCCCGACATTGATCTAACGAAGTACGTTTCAGTGGACAACGGCACCACCTGGATTGACGCGAACAGCCCCACAGGCCCGTTGCTGTCGTCTGGCTCCGGCATCAACCCGCAATTCAAGTACACGGTGACCAACAGCGGCAACATCACGCTGGCAGACGTCACACTGACCGATGCTGTGTATGACCTGAACGGTGCAGAGGCAGGCACGGCCTACAGCGTTGGCAACCTGGCTGCGGGTGCCTCCATGTCGTTCATCTTCACGGATGCCACATGGGCAGAGGGCCAGCAGTCGGGCAATGCTGCGGTGTCGGTGGCTGGGATGCCTTCGGTGCTGGACATTGACAACGCCTACTACCTGGGCGTTTGAAGCGCCTTCATGTGAAAGAACAGCCTTCGGCCGCAGGGGCGGCCTCCCACAAAAACCGGAACCCTTGTGGGAGCGCGCCCCTGCGCGCGAATGCCCGTTTTTCTGGGGCTACCGCTTTGTCGGTACCGCCCCTATCGGTTTCCAAGGATGCCCAGCCACACAACCGCTGCCTATGCTGGTTGAGCCCGCTTGCAGCGGCTTTGTGCCCTGTCTGCGCGACATTTTTTTTCAAAAAAATCCCAACAGCCCATGCCCTTTTCTACAACCCGCACCTGGTGCCTCGCTGCGGCCCTGCTGCCCATTGGGTGCAGTGCCCAAAGTCTGCCAGAGGCGGTCTGGATGGCGCTGGCCCAATACCCCAGCATCGCTTCGGCCAAGCACAAAACCGAAGCCGCCCGATCGGACATCACGCGGGCCAAGGGCGCGCATTGGCCCCAACTGTCCTGGACCGGCACCCACAGTGATTTCCGCCACGATGGCCTGCCCAACCGCTGGGTGCAAACGCCGGTGCTGAGCCTGAACCTGTGGTCTGGCGGACGCATCCAGTCCGACGTCGAACGCGCCGAGGCTTTGGCCAAAGCCAGCCAGCAACAAGAAGGCATCACACGCGACGGTGTGGCACTGCTCAGCACCGAGGCCTACCTGCAATGGGCACACCACACACACATGGTGGCCTTGGCGCAGGACAATTTGCAGACCCACCACAAAATCCTGCGCGATTTTCAAACCATCACCCAGGTGGACCCCGGTCGGCGCATCGACTTGAACCAGGCCCAGGTGCGTTACGACAACGCGCAACTGGTGTTGCTCAAAAATGAAACCGAGCTGGGTCTGGCCGCAGAGCGTTTGGCACGCATGCTGATGGCCCCTGCACCGTCCGAGCCCAGTGGCCTGGAGTTGTCGCCGCCTGTGCCCTACACCACGCTGGCCCAAGCCCAGGCCGAACTGGGAGACCAGCACCCGGTCATTGCCCGACTGCTGGCACAACGCGAAGCCGCGCTGGCCAGCGTGCGCTATGCCCAAGCCCAACATGCCCCCACGCTCAACCTGAGCCACGCCAAATCGACGACCCCGGGTTTGGCGGAGGGCCATTTCGTCACGCAACTGCAACTGAACTGGCCACTGGTCGATGGCGGCACCACGCGGGGTGCGGTGGGTGTGGCATCGGCCAACTTGCAGGCGCTGGAAGCCGATCTGCAAGAAACCCGGCTGATCCTGAACGAAGAACTTGCCACCGCCTGGGCCAGTTGGCTGTCGGCGGCCAGCCGCGCCGTCATGGGCGAACAACAAACCCAGACGGCGCAAGACCTGGCCCAGGGGTATGGCCTGCAGTTTCGGGTGGGGCGACGCTCTCTGCTCGATTTGCTGAACATCCAAAGCGACCTTTACACCTACCAAAGCAACGCGGCCACCGCCTTGCTCGAGGCGCGCCTGTCGCAGGCCCGAATTCTGGCCAGCCTGGGTCAGCTGGCCAACGGCTACGCGCTGATCACTGCGGCACGGGTGTTCCCCGCCACCCAGCTCCGTGCCGCCCTCAGCCCAAGCCTCCCCGCCCAAACCACCCCAACTCAAGAGTGACCCCATGGACCCCCTTGCCGCTCCAAACTCTGACGCCCACCACACCTCCAGCCAGCCAGCCATGGACCCGAAAGCCGCCAGCCCGCAAGAGCGCGACCCCTTGCTGGTCTGTCTGGCGCTGACGGCCAAGCGGATCGACCGGGAGGTTCATTTATCGGCCCTGCGCACCGGTTTTGCGCTGGATGCGCAAGGTCGCATTCCGCACAGCGCCTACCCCGACCTGGCGCAACTGCACGGCATGCTGGCCGTCTGGTCACACACCGCGCTCGGACAACTGCCCCACTATGTGCTGCCCGTCATCGTGCCCCTGGTCGATGGCCGGGCCGCCGTGCTGGTGGCGGTCAACGGGCAAACCGCCCACGTGCTGATGGCCGAAACAGGCATGACCGAGATCCGCATGCCCATGGATGCGCTGGAGCGGCTGGCCCAGGGCGACATCCTGGTGGTCAAGCCCGCCAGCCAAAAGTCGACCCAGCAACTGGTGCCCTTCCAGGGCGAAGCCCTGGCCTGGTTCTGGAACACCGTGTGGCGCTACAAGGGGTTTTACATCGAGTCCATGGGGGCCGCCGTGGTGGCCAATGTGCTGACGCTGGCGGCCGTTTTCTTTGCCATGAATGTGTACGACCGCGTGGTGCCTACCCAGGCCTATACCTCGCTGTGGACCCTGGCCCTGGGCACCACGGCGGCGATTTTGCTGGAGTTCGGCACACGCTGGCTCAAGGCACGCCTGGTCGATCTGGCCGGACGCAAAGCCGACCTGAGCCTGAACGCCACGCTGCTGCGCGAGATCATGGCCATTCGACTGGAGCACCGCCCCCAATCGATCGGCATCTTTGCCAGCTCGATGCGGGACTTTGAATCGCTGCGCGACTTCATGTCCTCGGCCTCCATGGTGATGGTGGTGGACATGCCTTTCATCTTGCTGTTCCTGATCCTGATCGGCATCATCGGCGGCCCCATTGCCTGGATTCCGGCGGCTGCCGTGCCGCTGTTGGTGGTGGTGGGCTTGTGGGCGCAAAAGCCCCTCATGCGGGCCATGCGCGAAAACATGAAAGAAAGCGGCGACAAGCAAAGCGTGCTGGTCGAGTCGCTGCTCAACCTGGAAATGCTCAAGGCCCACAACGCCGAAAGTTATTTGCAACGGCGCTGGGAAAACGCCAACCTGGCCACCACCGATTCGTATAAAAAAATCCGCGCCCTCTCCAACCTGATGCTGGGCCTGACCGCCACCTTGCAGCAACTGGTCACCGTGGGCATGGTGGTGTATGGCGTGTACCTGATCGGCGACAACAGCCTCACCCTGGGGGGCCTGATCGCCTCGGTCATCCTGGCCGGACGCGCCATCTCACCGCTGGGCAGCGTGATGGCGCTGGCCACGCGTTACCAGCAAGCGCGCAGTTCACTGGACACCCTGGACGCTCTGATGAAGCGCCCACGCGACCGCGACGGCACACGCCGCTACGTGGTGCCCGAAAAAATCGCAGGCCGCCTGCGCGCCGAGGAACTGGCGTTTTCTTATCCGGGCGAACACCCCATCCCGGTGATTCGCCAACTGTCCCTGCAACTGGGCGCGGGGGAGCATTTGGCCTTGCTGGGCCGCATCGGCAGCGGCAAAAGCACCTTGCTGCGTCTGCTGGCGGGTTTGTACACGCCGCAAGGCGGCAGAGTCTCGATCGACGAAGTGGACCTGCAACAAATCGAGCCCGCCGAACTGCGCAGCCGCCTGGGCTATGTGGGACAAGAGGCGCAGCTCTTTCTGGGCACCTTGCGCGACAACCTGGTGTTGTCAGACAGCTGGATCAGCGATGCACGGGTCATCGACGTGTTGCAAAAACTGGACCTCTACACCATGGTGGCCAACCATCCACGTGGCCTGGACATGCCCCTGACCGAAGCCGGCGGCGGCTTGTCGGGCGGCCAGCGCCAAGGGCTGGCGATCGCCCGCATGATGCTGCGCGAGCCGGCGCTGGTGTTTCTGGACGAGCCGACATCGATGATGGACCAGGCCACCGAAGCCAAAGTCATCGACGTCTTGGGGCAATGGCTCCAAGGCCGCACCCTGGTGCTGTCCACACACCGACTGCAATTGCTGGCATGGGTGGAGCGCATTGCCCTGATGGAGAGCGGCCACGTTGTGCTCGAAGGCCCGCGTGACGAGGTGCTCAAGAAGCTCTCCGCTGGGGTGGCCAAAAAACCCACATCAGCCAGGGCTTCACGAGCCCCGGCCAGCCCACCCGCACAGGCCGGCCACGCGGCCCCCCATCCCCCATTGGCCACGGCCGCGGCCACCGTGTGACGACTTCAGGAACCAAGATGTCCCCCTTTCGCTCCCTCTTCCACAAAAACCCCCAACCAGCGGCCCTGCCCGCAGGATCGAGCATCGAAGACGATGAACGCCGCACCAGCCGGAACCTGATACGGGTCATGGGCCTCGCTTTGCTGACCGCGTTGCTGTGGGCCGCCACGTTTGACCTGGACGAAATCACCCGGGGAACAGGCAAAGTCATTCCGTCCAGTCGCGAACAGGTGATCCAAAGTCTGGACTCGGGGGTGCTGGCCGAGTTGTTGGTCCACGAAGGCGACAGCGTGGTCAAAGACCAGGTGTTGCTGCGCATCGACGACGCACGCTCAGGCCCTGTATTCCGCGAGGCGCGTGAAAAATGGATCGCCTTGTCGGCCCAGGCCGCACGCCTGCAAGCCGAGACCGATGGCACGGCACTGCAGTTTCCCGCGCATGTGAAAAATGAACCCGCCGTCGTGCAGCGCGAAACCCGTGCCTACCATGCCCGCAAACAAGCCTTGGACGAGCAGATGGCCGCGATGCACCAATCGCTGGAGCAGCTGTCCCAAGAGCTGAGCCTGACCGCCCCGCTGGTGGCGCATGGCGTCATGTCCGAAGTCGAGTTGCTGCGCCTCAAGCGCCAATACGCCGACATGCAATCGCACATGGCCGAGCGGCGCAACCGTTACCTGACCGATGCCAGCAACGAATGGGTGCGTGTGGCGTCCGAGCTGGCACAAACCCGCGAAAACACCCTGGCCCGGGAAGATGCGTTCAAGAAAACCGTGATCCGGGCACCGATGGACGGCATCGTGAAAAATGTGCAACAAACCACCCTGGGCTCGGTGATCCAGAGCGGCCAAACCATTCTGGAAATCGTGCCCGTGCAGGACGACATGCTGGTCGAAGCCTATGTCAAACCGTCCGAAGTGGCTTTTCTCAAAGTGCACCAAGCCGCCGTGGTGAAACTGACCGCCTACGACTTCAACCAATATGGGGGGCTGGAGGCGGTGCTCGAGCACATCAGCCCGGACACCCTGCGCGATGAAAACAAACCACGCAAACCCGGCAGTGCCCCCGTCGATCTGGAGGAAGGCTATTACCGCATCCTGGTGCGCATCATTGACCAACGGCTGGACCGCCACGGCATGCGCATGACCGCCACACCCGGCATGACGGCCACCGTCGAGATCAAGACCGGCCAGAAAACCGTGTTGGCCTATCTGCTGCGTCCAGTCCAGGCCCTCACACAGGCCCTGCGCGAACGTTGAACACACCGCAGGAGAACCCCCATGAGCGGCATCATCGGCATCGCATCCACCCACAACACCGTGACCGACTTGCTGCACAGTCTGCAACGCATGGAGCAAGCCAGCCACAACAGCTGCGGCCTGGTGGTGCATGGCCGCCAAGGCCCCACAACCAGCCCACCGCGCCTGCACCGGCACCGCCGGGCGCAGCGCCCATCGGTCTGGATCGAGCAGCTGGCAGAATCAGGCCAGCCGGTTCTGAACGGACTGCAAGGCCAAATCGGCATGGGCTACACCGGCCACGCATGTGCTAGCGGGGCCACCGGGCCGAAAACCTTGCAACACACCCTGCAAAACATATGGCCCCACATGAGCCATGGCCCCCATGCCGGACTGAACAGCCCCGCACGGGTCGCCGTGGTGGTGCACGGGCAAGTCCACGCCAGCGCGGCGCTGCGCGACGCCTTGCACGAGCGGGGCTACCGTTTCACCGGCCAGAGTGATGCTGAACTGTTGGCACACCTGATGGACGCCACTTACCAAAATGACCCGGTACAGGCCGTGCAACGGGCCCTGGCGCTGCTCACGGGGGCTGTGTCGGTGGGCGTGCTGTTCCATGACCAGCCCCAGCGCCTCATTGCGGCGCAATCGGGCATCCCGCTGTGGCTGGCAAGCGATGGGCAGACCACCTGCGTGACCAGCGACCTGAGCTGCCTGCCTGCGCAGGCCAGACACATCACCGCGCTCAGCGATGGCGATGTGCTGGACCTGCACCACGACCCCATCGCCAGCGCGGCGCCTTCACTTGAACAGACTGGGGGGTGACGCCACGCCGTAGTTGGGGCCCACGCCCCCCGCCAATGGCGATTGGCATTGGGTGCTCATTTCGACCAAGATGTATTTGTCATTGCCGCCCACGGCATCCAGCACATGCAGACAGGCAAATCCCACAATCGAGGCCGTCGTGCCCGAGACCACCTGGTTCAAAACGGGCACCACCACATATTCACAGCCCTTGGAGCCCGCTGCGCTGCATTGCTTGACATCGGCGTACAGGCTGTTCTTGACACCCGACTGCATCCAGGCCTCATCGCCCACCGACATGGCGATCGGGTTGCCTGTCTGGATCATGGTTTCCACCGTGTCGGCGCCCGGCGCCCGAATGTTCAGCGACGACCATTGGCCCGAATCGCAATGGTCATACTTGTAGAGCGAGCCGATTTTGAATACATAGGCCAGGCCCGTGTTCGCATCGATGCGTGGCCCGGCGGGCTGCGTGTTCCAGAACTTTTGGTACATGCACTGTGAGATGGCCAACGGAAACAAGCCCCCCGGGTTGACATTGCCAGGACTGGTCACCCCCGCCACCGCCGTGACCCGAACGGGCACCGACAGGATGCCCCAGATGCGCGCCAAAAATGTGCGCGCAGGCCCCTGGTTCTGGCCATCGCTTTTGCCCAAACTGACCTGCACAGCCGGGGCATCGTTGGCCGTGGGGGTCAAAGGCAAGGCCTGCAAGCCTGTCGTGGTCTGCGCGGTATCCCAATAGCCGGTTTGCACATCGCCATCGGCCAGAGCGTGGCCTGCCGCACGGTTCAGGGCGATGGCGCTCTGGGCCGTGTCGGCTGCGGCCGTCCAGTTCAGGCTGGCGAGGCTGTTTTTATACAGCACACCTGCACCGGCCAGCGCGGCGGCGTCGGCATCGTTTTGCAATTCATTGCGCACCACGTGCAAATAGGCCAGGTCCACCGCCAGCGCAGCGACCCCCACCAACACCGGCAGCGCCAAGGCCACCAGCACCGTGACCGACCCCTTTTGTGCGGCCATACGCGGTGAAAGAGTGGAAGATCTGGAAGCGATTGGGATGTTTTTTTTCATATCCAGTTCCTTCATTCGTAAACCATCACGGTGCTCGACTGCAGCACCCAGGGCTGGCCCAGGCTGCTGAACAAATCGCCCAGGCCAATGCCTTGAAAGGTGGTGCTGACCGAGACTTTCAGCGTGAGGTCTGCGCCCAGGCTGCCTTGTTCAATGCTCACGGTGGGCGGGGTCTGGCCCGGCCCCAGGTTGATCAAGGCACTTTGGGTATAGGCCTGCACCACCTGGCGGATCTCGGCTTCGCTGATGGGGGGATTGCGTGCCACGATGCCGGCTCGGGCGCCTTCGCGGCTGGCGTTGGTGATGACCGCCTTGTCATACAGAGCCAGGCTCATGTCGATGCCGCCGATCAGCAACAGCAAGAGCAAGGGCAACACCAAGGCGAACTCGACCACCGCAGCGCCTTGTTGTGTCTGCCCGTTGTTCTGGCCACGGCGCGTGTGATGCGCCCCACACACCGCGTGGCTTGGGCTTGAAAACCATTCCATGGACATGCTCCTCAGGTGGGCCTGGCAAGGCCTGTTGCAAAGCCTTGACCATAAAGAGCGGCGCATTTTGTTTCGGTGCGATGCAACACAACAAGCGGCCTGTGTGGGCAGATCGGATGCACTTTGTGCTGCAGCTCACTGTCCAGCACGGCAACTTTTTTTAAAGTCGAATTTCGGTTTTGAAAATTCAAAGCCGCTGCAAAGCCGAAGGAGGACTGCACGGGCACACCCGTTGTGCTCATGCGGTGCTCTGGTGGGCTTGAAGTCAACTTCTATTTTTCAACTCAGGAGTTTCCAACATGAAAAACTTTTCCAATTTCTTCCAGGCATTTTGGGCCGACGAGCATGGCGCCACCGCCATCGAATACGGTCTGCTGGCCTCGCTGATCGCTGTGGCGATCATCATTCCCGTGACGGCGGTAGGCGAACAGCTGGATGCTGTTTTCCAAGCCGTCAGCGATGCCTTGCCCGCTGTGCCTTGATCCACTGAAATGTCGAAGCACACCATGCCCCTCAGCCTTTTCAACTGGACGCATCTCGCCGCATTGGCCGCCATGTTGTTGGTCGCCATTTGGCAAGACGCTTCGATGCGCCGGATCCCCAACGCACTGGTGTTGTGGGGCAGCCTGACCGCCCTGGGGCTGTCGGTATCGCCCCACGGCATCGGCCTGGGCTCGGCCATCGCGGGGGGCATGGTGGGCTTCCTCGGTTTTCTGGTCTTGTACCTGCTGCGCGTCGTGGGGGCAGGTGACGTGAAACTGGTCGGCGCGACGGGCCTGTTTGTGGGCCACCCCGAGATGCTGTGGGTGAACCTGCTGATCTTGCTGGCGGGCGGTGTCCTGGCCATCGTCTGGGCGCTGCTGAAAGGCCAACTGGGCACGGTTTTGCAGAACCTGAAAACCGGTTTGACCCAAATCTGGCTGAACCGACAGCACGGTCATCTGACCCTCCCCATCGCCTTCCCGGTGGGCCGTGCCCGCATGCCGTATGCGGTGGCCATCGGTGCGGGTACCGCCACCCATGTGCTGAACAGCTGGCCGACGCTCTGAGATTTGATGATCTTGCAAGGAATACATTCATGAAAAATATCCGTCCCCTGGGTGTCCTGCTGATCGCCCTGATGTTGGGTCTGACGGCTGCCGTCTATGCCGCCAGCTGGCTCAAACAGCAAGGCGCCGCAGCCACCTTGCAAGTGGTCGTGGCCAAGCGCGATTTGCAAATGGGCACACGGCTGTTGCCCGAGATGCTGGAAACCATTCAATGGCCCAAAGCGGCGGCGATCAAAGACCCGCTGACCACGCTGGACGAGGCGCTGGACCGGGTCATTCACATGCCCGTGTTGCGCGGCGAACCCTTGCTGCGCAGCAAGCTCGCCCCGGCCGGTGAAAAAGGCGGCCTGTCCGCGGTGCTCGGCGAAGGGCAACGCGCCGTGACCGTCAAGGTCAATGAAATTGTGGGGGTGGCCGGTTTTGCCTTGCCCGGCAATTTCGTGGATGTGATGGTCAACACCCTCGACAGCCAGAACCAGCCCGTGTCCAAAATCGTGCTCGAACGCATCCAGGTGCTGGCCGTGGCGCAAGACGCCTCGAACAGCGAAAACAAACCCCGTGTCGCCAATGCCGTGACCTTGCAGGTCACGCCCCAGCAGGCCGAGCAGCTTGACCTGGCCCGCAGCGTGGGCAGCTTGTCGCTGGTGCTGCGCAGCCAAAGCGACAACACCCCGGTGTTGACGGTTGGCGCGCGCAAGCTGGACTTGCTGCAAATGGGCACCAGCATCCCGCTGCCACGCCCTGCGGCACGGCCGGTGCAGGCCAAGCCCGTGGCACTCAAGCTGACCCCCGAGCCTTCCCGACTGGAAGTCATCCGGGGCATGTCCGTGTCCCAGGAATAAAGCGGCGCTGGACTGCAGCCTTCTTGCACCTGTTTATGTATTTGCCCCAGCGCTTGCCATTGCTGCTCCGTTCGCGCTTGCGCTTGTCCCTTCGTCACCACAAAGAGAGCCTCATGCCATCCACACCTGCCACTCTATGCACCCCCTTGCTCACACGCTCTGTCCCACCCAACCGACTTCGCCCCCCACTGGATTCAGTTTCAGTTTCATCCCCCGCCTTGCTGACCGCCTGGCCCACCCCTGGCTGGCGCGCACGCATGCTCGCCTGGAGCACTTGGCTGTCGCTCATGGGGTGGATGCCTTCCATGGCCACAGCGGCCGAACCCGGCGCTGCCCCACCGGCCAGCAAAGCGCCCGCACGCAGCGCCGCCAAGGCGTCCAGCAAGCCCGAGGTGATGACACAAGGGCCCGTCAAAATGGAAGCCCCTTTGCGCCTGACGGCGGGCAAATCGATGCTGCTGCAGCTGCCCGAAAACGCCGCACGGCTGTCGGTGGGCAACCCCGAAGTGGCGGATGTGGTGTTGATCAACCCGCGCGAGGTTTACCTGCTGGGCAAAAAAACGGGGCAAACCAATTTGCTGGTCTGGACCGCCCAAGGCAGCACCAGCTTGCGCGACATTTCGGTGGGCGCCGACACCCTCGCACTGCACGCCAAGCTGCGCGAGTACGTGCCCAGCTCCGAAAACCTGCGGGTGGACAACGTGAACGACATCCTGGTGCTGAGCGGCCGCGTCAGCGATGGCATGAAAGTGCAACGCCTGATGGCGCTCACCGAGGCCTTCAATGGGGGCAAAAAAGTCATCAACATGCTGCGTGTGCACGGCGCGCAGCAAGTCATGCTGGAGGTCAAGGTGGCCGAAGTCTCGAAGACCCTGCTCGATGAACTGGGGGTGGACCTGAACCTGACCCGATCGATTGGCAACACCTCGGTCAACCTGTTGTCGCAATTTCTCAGCGAAGGCGCCACCGCCGTCACCGCGACCCGGGCCAATGGCCGCAGCATCATCACCTTGACCGCAGAAATGAAAAAGGGCCTGGTCAAGGTGTTGGCCGAACCGACCATCACGGCGGTCAGCGGCCAGGAAGGTTCGTTTTTGGCGGGCGGCAAAATTTTCATTCCGGTGCCCCAAACCAGCGCCACCGGCAGCACGACCATCACGCTGGAGGAAAAAGAATTCGGCGTGGGCCTGCGCTTTTTGCCCACCGTGCTGGAAGATGGCCTGATCAACTTGCGCGTGACGCCCGAAGTCTCAGAGTTGTCGCAAGTGGGCACCACCGTCAAAGGCATGGGCGATCAAAGCAGTTTGTTGCCCTCGATCACCACGCGCCGCGCCTCGACCACGGTGCAACTGCGCGATGGCGAGAGTTTTGCCATCGGGGGATTGGTCAAGAGCAACGTGACCGAGGCCATCAAGGCCTTCCCGCTGCTGGGCGAACTGCCGGTGCTGGGCGCGCTGTTCCGCAGTTCGGCCTTCCAAACCGAAAAGTCCGAGTTGCTGTTTGTGGTGACGCCGCGCCTGGCCAAGGTGTTGCCGCCCGACTACGCCTTGCCAACCGACGCCTTCATCCAGCCGACACGCGCCGAGTTTTTCATGAATGGACAACTCGAAGGCAACGCACCCACCTCCGCCCCCGCCTCTGCAACGGCCCCGGCCAAAACCGCAGAGGCCACGGCGCCCCAAGCCACGCAGCCCCCTGCTGAAGACCCCCATTCAACCCATTGAGCCAGGAGAGCCCCATGACCCCCCACTCCGTCCACCCCCCGCTGCGCTGGCTGGCCAGCAGTCTGATGTGCCTGGCCCTGACCGCATGCAACACGCCCCCCACTGCCCTGGACATGCACTTTGGCGATGCTGTCAAACAAGCGCAAGCGCAGCAAACGCTGCACGCCGACCTGCCACCTTGCCAACACGGCATGGACCCGGCCACTTGCCCCATGGCACCCCAATCAGGGATGCGCGAGAACATGCACGAGAACATGCGTGAGCACATGCGCAAACACCAGCGCAGCCAAGCCGCCGACACCGATGGGGTGTCCGCGCAAGCGGCCGTGACGCGTTACCAGGACAGCTTCAAGAGCCCGCCCCCACCGGCACCTGTTTTCAACATCGGTTTGGGCTCGGCCAGCGCCCGATAGAAAGATCCCCCATGTCAACCTCTGTGATCGCATCCACCGACACCTTGATGAACACCCTGCGCAGCAGCATCTTGCAGAGCCAGCTGCCTTTGCACAACGTGGTGACACGGCAGCCAGGCCAGGCCCTGCTGCCTTTGCTGAGCGGCATCGACAGCGGCACCTTGTTGCTGGACAGCCCCCCCGGCCTGCTGACCGACGATTTGACCGCGCTGGAGAGCTGGCTGCGCAGCCGACCGCAGCTCAATGTGCTGCTGTTCAGCGAAGACAGCAGCAAAGCCTTGTTGTTGCGGGCCATGCGGGCCGGTGTGCGCGAACTGCTGACGCTGCCCCCCCAGCCGCAAGAGCTGGCGCTCAGCCTGGCGCGCTGGGGGGGCAGCGAGCCGATCGGCTCCACCAATCCAGGGGCCCCCACATCGGCCAGGCTGGTGGCGTTCATGGGCTGCAAAGGTGGCAACGGCACCAGTTTTGTGGCCGCCAACATGGCCCACATCGTGGCCGATGAATACGACCTCCCCTGCGCTTTTGTGGACCTGGACCTGCAATGCGGTGACGCCTCCTTCTACCTGGGCAGTGGGGCCAACAAAAACACCCTGAGCGATCTGACCCGCCAGATCGAGCGGCTGGATGCCCAGCTGCTGACCAGTTGCATGCATGCGGTCACGCCGCGCTTGAGCCTGCTGGCCGCCCCGCAAGATCTGGAAAGTGCCATGGCCATCGGTGCGCCTGAGATTGAAAAAGTCCTGCAACTGGTGCGCAGCCTGGTCCACGCCGTGGTGGTGGACCTGCCACGCAACCTGAACGCCTTGTCTTTGAAGGTGCTGGACATGGCCGATGTGGTGGTCATCGTCATGCAAAACACCACCCCCGATGTGCGCGACGCCCAGCGCTTGGTCAGCATGCTGCGCGCGCTGGGCTACAGCGAAGTCAAGTTGCGCCTGCTGGTCAACCGCTTTGCGCCAGACGCTTGGGTCAGCCTGAGCGATCTGGAAAAAACCGTGGGACTGAAAGTCAGCCAGACCATTCCCAACAACACCCAGTGGGTCAGCGAAGCCCTGCACACGGGTCAGCCCTTGTCGGCGGTGCACGACCACAACGCGGTGATGCACGCCCTGCGCGAAAGCACCGCAGAGTTGCTGGACACCCGTCCGCCCAAACAACGCCACTGGATGCAGCGCTGGATGGGCAAGGCCGCATGACCGCGTGACCACATGCCATCGTCTTAGCACCAGACACCTTCAGCCCCGCCATTCACCAGGCCCCACCACCACAGGCGTGTTCCATGAACCTCAATCTGCGCTCCCATTTTGAAAAAGCCCCCCCGGTGGGGGTCTTGCTCAGCAGCGACCCCATGCCGCCGAACAGCGGGCGCACTTCAGCGCTGCGCGTGGAAGAAATCAAGACGCAAATCCACCAGGAAATTCTGTCCCTGATGGATTGGCAGCGCATGGAAAGCCTGTCCCCCGAACGCCTGCGCTCTGAGCTGAAGACCTTGACCGAACAGCTGATCGCAACGCACAACCTGGCCGTCAATGAAACCGAGCGCCGAATGATCATCCAGGCCATTCAAGACGAAATGCTGGGCCTGGGGCCGATTGAGCCCTTGCTGTCGGACACGACGGTATCGGACATTCTGGTGAACGGCCCTTTTCAGGTGTTTGCCGAGCGGCGCGGCAAGATCATGCCCACCGACATCCAGTTCGACAACGATGCGCATCTGCTGCGCGTGATTGACCGCATCGTGTCGCGCATTGGGCGGCGTGTGGACGAGATGAGCCCCATGGTCGATGCCCGGCTGCCCGATGGCTCCCGGGTCAACGCGGTCATACCGCCTCTGTCGATCGACGGCCCCCTGCTGTCCATTCGCCGCTTTGCCGTGGTGCCGTTCACCGTGCAGGACCTGATTGGCTTTGGCGCCTTCACAGCCGGCATGGCCGAGTTGATTCAGGGCTTGGTCAAGGCCCGCGTGAACCTGCTGGTGTCGGGCGGTACGGGCAGTGGCAAGACCACCTTGCTGAACGTGATGTCGTCGAGCATCCCGGCCGACGAACGCATCATCACCATCGAAGACGCCGCTGAGTTGCAACTGCAGCAGCCACATGTGGTGCGCCTGGAATCGCGCCCCGCCAACATCGAGGGCAAGGGCGAAATCTCGCAACGCGATTTGCTGCGCAACAGTTTGCGCATGCGGCCCGACCGCATCATCATGGGCGAGGTGCGCGGCAGCGAAGTGCTGGACATGCTGCAGGCCATGAATTCCGGCCACGATGGTTCGATGACCACCATCCATGCCAATTCGCCGCGCGACGCACTCACCCGCCTGGAGCACATGCTGGGCATGGCCGGCCTGAAGGCCGAATCGCGCGCCATGCGCCAGCAAATCAGCGCGGCCCTGTCGGTGGTGATTCAGGTCTCGCGCCTGTCCGACGGGCAGCGCAAAGTCACCAGCCTGCAAGAGATCACCGGTCTGGAAGGCGATGTCATCAGCATGCAGGAAATTTTTGCCTTCCAGCAAACCGGACTGGCCCCCAACGGCGCGGTGCAAGGGCAGTTTGTGGCCACCGGCATCCGGCCCAAGTTTGCCCAGCGCCTGAGCACGCGGGGCATTGCTCTGAGCGAAGATTTGTTTGAACCCACCCACCGCTGGAGCTGAGCATGGACATGCGTTACTGGATCTTTCTGGGCCTGGTGAGCCTGTGCATGGTGGCGCTGGTGTGGGGGCTGTATGGCCTGTGGCGACAAGTCCTCGACCCACGGCAACGGGCGCTGGTGCAAAGGCTCCGGCCTGCCCACCCGTCCTTGCCAACCGAGCAGTCCTTGCAGCTGCGCCAGCATCGGCTGCTCAGCACAACACCGGCACTGGAGCGCTGGCTTCGCCGCCTGCCTGGGGTGCTGCCACTGGACCAATTTTTGCTGCAAACCGGCTTGAGCTGGCGCGTGGCCCATGTGCTGACGCTGGCCGTGGCATGGGTGTTGCTGTCCGTGGCGGTGGGCGGCCGACTGGCGTGGCCTGGCGTGCTGACACTGGCGCTGGCCGTGTTGGGCGAACTGGCCTTGGTGGCTTATTTGCAGCACCGCCGCAGCCAACGCATGGCGCTGATCGGGCTGGCACTGCCCGATGCGCTGGACCTGATTGCCCGCTCCATGCAAGCAGGCCATGCCTTCACCAGTGCCTTGCACCTGGCGGCCAAAGACAGCCCGCCCCCGTTGTCGCAGGAGTTGCGCACCGTGTTTGAAGAAATCAATTTTGGTGTGGGCACCGCCCAGGCACTGCAAGCCTTGTCGGCACGGGTGGCCAGCGATGACGTGCGGTATTTTGTGGTGGCGGTGGTGATCCAGAGTGAAACCGGTGGCAACCTGGCCGACATTCTGAAAAACACCGCCAACCTGATCCGCGAACGCCAGAAGATCGCGGGCGTGGTGCGCGTCTTGTCGGCCGAAGGCCGCATCTCGGCGCTGGTGCTGTCGCTCTTGCCCTTTGCACTGGCGGTCTTCATGGCGGTGCTCAACCCGGGTTTCATCTCCAAGCTGTGGACCGAACCGCTCGGCCTGCAGTTGGTGTATTTTTCCTTGACCCTGATGGCCATCGGCATGCTGTGGATGTGGAAGTTGATCCAGATCCGCGTCTGAAGCCACGCCCCCAACACACACCTAGGCGGAACACCCATGACCCCCTCCCCGTTTGCTTTTGCCGTCCTCATCTTCGCCCTGGTCGTCAGCGTCAGCTACATCTTGCTGATGCGTTGGCTGCCCAACCTGGGCAAAGAACGCTTGGCCCAGTTGACCCAGGCCCCAGGCCAGGCCCCTGCAAGTCCCTGGCAAAGCCTGCAACAGCGGCTGCTCGCCGGGCTGTTGTGGCTCAGCCCGTGGACGGCGGCCATGTCGGGCGGCGAAAGGGCCACCGCTTCGGCTTTGCGGGTGCGTTTTTGGCATGCGGGCTGGCGCTCGCAGGTGGCGCTGCAGATTTATTTCACCTGCAAAACACTGCTGACTTTGGTGCTGCCCTTGCTGGCCTGGGGCCTGATGGAAATGGGCCCCTGGCACCCGCAAGGTCTGCGGCGCTTTGCCCCTTTGCTGCTGGCTGCCGCCATCGGTTACTACCTGCCCAACTGGATTTTGAACATGCAGATCCAGCGCCGCCAACGGGCTTTGCTGCATGCCTTTCCAGACGCCCTGGATTTGTTGCGGGTGTGCGTGCAGGCGGGTTTGGGGCTGGACGCCGCCATGGAGCGCGTGGGGCGGGAAATTCGCCATGCCCGGCCTGAATTGTCCGAAGAGTTTGCGTTGACCGGCATGGCCTTGCGGGCAGGTTCCTCGCGGGCCGAAGCCCTGCGCCACTTGTCGGTGCGCATGGGCCTGAAAGACATCGATGCGCTGGTCTCCATGCTGATCCAGGCCGACCGCTTTGGCACCAGCGTGTCGGAATCCTTGCAGGTGCATTCCGACGCACTGCGCACCCAGCGCCGCCTGCGTGCCGAAGAGGCGGCCGCCAAATTGCCCGTCAAACTGCTGATTCCCTTGATTTTCTGCGTCTTCCCTTCCCTGCTGACGGTGCTGTTGGGGCCTGTCGTGGTCACCTTCACCAAGCAGTTTTTCACGCACCACTGAACGCGCCCCCTGGCAGCGCAGCCATCAACTGCCGTCTGAACGTGGCAGTTCTTGCACCATGGTGATCACCCCGAAAGGACAACGCCGCGCGCACTTTTTGCAGCCCGTACACGCCGCAGCGTCGTGCAACAGCGAGGTCTTCTTGAACGCCTGGAGCTGCAAGCTCAGCACGTGCGGCGGACACACCGCCACACACCAGCCGCAACCTGTGCAGCGGCTGCGGTCGATCTCAGGCAACAGGCTGTGGCTCGGCATGCGCATGCCCCCGCGCCACCACCCGGCCCAGGGCCCTGACCAGATCGGTCTGGGTCAGGATGCCGACGAGGCGCTGGGCGTCATCAATGATCGGCAAGTGGTGGTGACCGGCTGAAGAAAACAAGGGCAACAAATCCAGTGCATGGCTGTCGGCGCTGGCCACCCGGACCTGCCGGGTCATGACATCGCCCACGGTGCGCGAAGAAGTTGCCAGCACCTCGTCACGGGTCAGGCGCAACAAATCGGTCTGGGTGATGATGCCCACCACGCGCTGGGAGGGGTCGACCACCGGCAAGGCCTTGATGTTGTTTTGCTGCATGCGGTCACGTGCTTGCGTGAGACTGAGCTTCACGTCCGCCACCCAAGGATCGGGCGACATGATGTCGCGGCACATCAGACTGCTCCACAAGCGCTCCGCCGCCGCACCTTGTGCCCGGCGCAACAGCTGCACCAGCGCATCCGGGGCCACATCCAGCACCTGACCGTAATTGGCCAGCACCGCTTCCAGGTCAGCGCGGTCAATTTGTCCTTCCCCATCGTCCGCCGATGCGGATGCAGCGTAAGGATAAGGGTGACGACTCAGGTTGTTGTAGAGCACCGCCACCAGCACCAGCAGCACCGAATTGGTCAACACAGGAAACAAGGCAAAGTCCCAACGGTGTTCGTGCATCAACACCACCAGCAAGGCCATGGCGCCGCCCGGTGGGTGCAGGCAACGCAGGGCCATCATGACCGCCATGGCCGTCGCCACGGCCACCGCAGCGGCCAGCACGGGGCCGGGCAACCACAGCGCACACAACAGCCCGACCGCAGCCGACACGGTGTTGCCCGCCACCACCGGCCAGGGTTGCGCCAATGGGCTGGCCGGCGCGGTGAACACCAAGACCGCACTGGCACCAATGGGCGCCACCAGCCAGACCGCAGTTGCAGGAGCCCACCAGAAACACAGGAGCGCCGTGCAGAAAATGCCCAGCAAAGAACCCAGCACGGCACGCCCACGTTCCGCGTGCGATGTGCGCAACACCGGCGGCGCCCAACGGGCCCACCATGGCACGGGGCTGCGGGCGGCAGCTTGATCAGGCTTCATGAAGGCATCCCCTGGCAATTCAGCAAGAGGGCATTTTGCACGGGATGCACCACCACAGCGCCTTCAGCGCTTCAGGCGCGTTGGCGTGTCCACTCGGGCAAGGGTGCCGATTTGTGCAGCACATCCTGGTGCAACCAGATGGCACTTTTTCGGGCGCACTCGGCCACCGTTTCCAGCGGCAACTGCTGGTAGTCGTCGTTGAAGACTTCAAAGCTGTAATCGCCCCGGTAGCCAATGCGGTCCAGGCGCAGCACCAGATCGGCCAGCTGTTCGCTGTGCACACCTTCGCCCGGGAACACGCGGAACGTGCGGGCCGTGGTCATGCGCTCTTCAAACGTGGGGGTTTCCTGCCACATGAAGTCCGACAATTGCGCCAGGAAAATTTTGGACGGATCCAGCTCTTCGATGGCGTCCAGAGAGGTCTTGGCCGCGAAGATGTGGAACGAATCGAGGCCAATGCCCAGATTGGGGCAATCGGCTCGGCAGACCACGTCCCAACTGGTGGGGAATTCGTTGACGGTGCGGCCCCAGGACAGGGCTTCGTAGGCCACCTTGATGCCCAGCGGCACCGCCAGCATGGCGAGTTTTTTCAGATCGGCGGCGATCTGGTCCAGGTCTTGTGTGGCATGGCGCGACGTGGACGAACAAGCCAGCAACACCTTGCTGCCCGTGGCCGCGCACATCTCGAGCATGGCCTTGGCAATGTCGAGCTTGTAGCTGTGCAGGTGACCCGACAAGCCCTCAAAGTCACGCAGCACCTGAAACCCCGTGGGCCGCATGCCACTGGCGTGCACGGCCGCCACTGCGGCTTTGACGCCGCCGGGGTGCGTCACCAGATCGCGTGCCATCAACATCACCTGAGAAAAACCGGCACCTTTCATGGCGGCCAGCTTGGCCTCCAGCGTGCCTGCCATGGTGATGGTGTCCATGCCGTAACCGTCGAGCAAGTTCATCGCGGCTTCCTTTTATTGGTGGACGAGTTCAAAAGCCACCGAGCCCAAGGCGTTGCGCGTCAGCGCACCCCGGTCTTCGGGATGCAACTGGGTCGATTCGACGAACTCGACACCACGGGCCTTGAGCGCCGCCACCGCCTCGGCCACATTCGGCACACCAAAGCCGATGCGTTGCAGGCACTCGGGGCTGTCGTCGCCGTCCATCCAGACATCAGGTTCCACCAACTGCCACAAGAAGGTGCCGCAGGGGCTCTTCATCAGCTTGCCCTTGGGCAAGATGCCAAAGCGCTCTTCGTCGGGGATGGAGCTGAAGTCGAACATGTGTTCGTAATAGGTCTGCCAGTCGGCGCTGCGGGAGGCGCCGATGTACTGCACCACGCCAAAGTAGCTCATGCCCGCAAGCGCCGGCGGGTGCGGGTCCACCGTGGGGATGGGCTTGAAGTCGATGTCGTAGATCGAGAACTCTTGCCAACGGTCGACAAAATAAAAGCGGCTGCCGCCCGGGCCATGGATGGCGGGGATGTGCAGCTCCATGGCCTGTGCATGGCTGCCCACGCTCCAGGCACCCAGGTCCAGGCAGCGGGTGTGCGCCTTCAGGGCATCCTGCACACGGAAAGCCACCGCCGAAATCACCGGCTGGCCATCGACCGTGCCGTTCACTCGGGCATCGTCCGGGTTGGCGTTGACCACCAGGTTCATGCTGCCCTGGCGGTACAAGGTGACTTCGCGCGAGCGGTGGCGGGCCACCGGGCGAAAGCCCATGTTTTCAAGCACCTGACCCAGCGCCTGCGGGCGGCTGGTGGCGTATTCGATGAATTCGATCCCGGCGATGCCCAGACGGTTGGGCATTTCTGGAACGGCTTCGCGGTCAACTTTGTTCAGGCTCATCTGTGCACTCCGTCAGGGAAATTCAAACGCAAGGGGTTCAGTAGCTCAGCTTGGCGCCACGGCGCAGCACGTCTGCGGTGGTGGTGGGCAAACCGAAATATTCCAGGTAAGCCGGGATCTGCTCGTACAGCATGTCGGTGCCCACCTGGGTGCGGCAGCCACGGGCTTGGGCAGCGGCCAGAAATGCGGTGGTCTCGGCCTTCATCACCACCTCGCCCACAAAGGTTTCAGGCGCCAGGCGCGACACGTCCATCGGCAGCGGGTCGCCTTCGTTCATGCCCATGGGCGTGGCGTTGACCACCAGGTCATGGCCGGCCGGGTCGTTGGAGCCGGTGCGCACATCGATCTGGGGGTAGTTGTCTTTCAGGCGTTGGGCCAGGGCTTCGCAGTTGGCGGTATGGACGTCGAACAGGCTGATGGCGGCAATGCCAGCCCCAGCCAGCGAAGCCGCAATGGCACAGCCCACACCCCCGGTGCCCACCACCAGCACGCGCTTGGCGGTCAGGTCAAAACCCTTGCGCTGCACACCGCGCACAAAACCGGCCCCGTCGAACATGTCGCCCACCAAGCGGCCATCGGCCAAGCGCTTGACGGCGTTGCAGGCACCGGCGACGCGCACGGTGGCCGTGACTTCGTCGAGCAAGCCAACGGTCGTGACCTTGTGCGGCATGGTGATCAAGGCGCCCCGGATGTTTTCGAGCGTGAACACCGCCCGCAGGAAGGGGGGGTAGTGCTCGGGCTTGCAACCCATGGGCACGACCACCGCGTTGATGCCTGCGGCCTCAAAGTACGGGTTGTAAATCATCGGCGACTTGAAGGTGTGCGTGGGGTAGCCGATGTGGGCGATGATGTCGGTGTTGCCGTTGATCATGGGATGGGTTGTTGTTCGGTCATTCAGACCAATGGAGGGGGCTGACCGCTGCGGGTCAGCCGGTGGTCACTTCAGGCCGCTTGCGCTGCGGACACGCCGGCACGCAAGGCCAGCAAATAGCTGTCTGCGCCAAAGCCGCAAATCTGGCCTTTGACAATCTCGGCAAACACCGAGTGGTGGCGGAATTCTTCGCGGGCGTGGATGTTGGACATGTGCAACTCCACGATGGGGCAGGTCAGCACGGCCAGGGCATCGCGGATGGCGTAGCTGTAATGGGTCCATGCGCCGGCGTTGATCAGCACGGCATCGACGTTGTCGAAATAGGCCTGGTGAATGCGCTCGCACATGTCACCTTCCTGGTTGGTCTGATAGCACGCGACTTCGGCCCCCAGCTCTTGACCCAGCTTCTGCAGGCTGGCATTGATCTCATCGAGGGTGATGGTGCCGTACTGCTTGGGGTCGCGCTTGCCGAACATGTTGTGGTTCACACCGTGCAGCATCAAGACTTTCATGGCAAATCCTTTCAGGAAACAAGGAAGGCTTCGCCGCACACGCGGCGAAGCCTTGAGGCGGGAAATTACTTGCCCGACTTCTTGGCAGGCGCTGCGGCTGCAGTGCGCACCTTGTCGATTTCAGCTTGCAGTTCCTTGACCAGGTCCTGGCCCACGGTCACGCCGTACTTGGCGGTCACAGGACGCATCTTGTCGCGCAGCTTGGCCATTTCAGACTCAGGCAACTGGGACACTTGCATGCCGTTTTTCTTCAGGTTTTCCAAGATGCTGGCTTCCAGCGCGCGGGCTTTTTCACGCTGGAACTTGGCCGATTCGGTGGCCGCATCGGCGACGATTTTCTGCTCGGCTGCCGACAGCTTGTCCCAGAACTTCTTGCTGATGATGACCGACTGGGGGTTGTACTGGTGACCGGTCAAGGCCAGGTGCTTTTGCACTTCGTACAGCTTGGCACCGTTGATGGTGGCCACGGGGTTTTCCTGGCCGTCCACGGCTTTTTGTTCCAAAGCGGCATACACCTCAGGCCATGGCAGTGGTGTGGGGTTGGCACCCAGGGCCTTGACCCAGTCCACGTTGATCGGGTTGGGGATCACGCGCAGCTTCAGGCCTTCCAGGTCTTCCACCTTGTTGATGGCGCGCTTGCTGTTGGTGATGTTGCGGAAACCCAGCTCATAAAAGCCCAGGCCGATGATGCCTTTGTCTGCCAGCTTGGCGTGCAGCTTTTTGCCGAAAGCGCCGTCCACGGCGGCGTCAGCTTCTTTGCCTGTGCCGAACATGAAGGGGAAATCGAAAATGGCGAATTCCTTGACCTGCGAGGCAAAAATGCCCGAGTTCATGGAAGCCATCTCCAAGGTGCCGCCCTGAATGGCCGACACGTTGGCCTGGTCGCTGCCCAGTGCGCCACCGGGGAACACGTTGACCTTGATCTTGCCGCCGGAATTCTTCTCGACGATTTCCTTGAACTTTTCCATGCCCAACACGATCGGGTGACCGGCTGTGTTTTGGTTGGCGAATTTGATGGTCTTGTCTTGTGCCGATGCCACACCTGCTGCCGCCAAAGCGACGGTAGCGATCAAGGACTTGATGAACACACGTTTCATGAATGGTCTCCAAAAATAAAGTGAATCGGACGTACGCTTTCCAGCGGGAGGCTTGTCGGCTGGCGTACCCGGTCAGCCGACAGAGCCAGGAATCAATAGAACCAGCGGGCGGGCACCATCACCAAAGCCGGGAAGGCCACCATGGCAAACATGATGATGAACTGGGCGATCATGAAAGGAATCACCCCCTTGGTCACCTCGTCCATGCTGATCTTGCCGACACCGGCCACGGCATTGAGCACCGTGCCCACAGGCGGCGTGATCAGGCCGATCGCGTTGTTGATGATGAACAGCACACCGAAGTAAACCGGATCGATGCCAGCGGCCTTGACCACAGGCATCAACACGGGCGTCAACAACAAAATGGTCGGCGTCATGTCCAGTGCCGTGCCCACCACCATGGTGATGACCATGATGGTCAACATCAGCAAACGGGGGCTGTCCAGCAAGGGTTGCAGCAAGGCAATCAATTCGGCAGGCAAATTGGCCACCGTGATCAGCCAGGCCGACACCATGGCTGCGGCCACCAAGAACATGACGATCGCACTGGTCTTGGCCGAGGCCACAAACAGCGGGTACAGGTCTTTCAGACTCAACTCACGGTAAATGAAGGTCGAGATCAGCAGGGCATACACCGCAGCCACCACCGCCGCTTCGGTCGGGGTGAACACACCGAACTTCAAACCAAACACCACGATCAGCGGCAACACCAGGGCCCAGGTGGCTTCACGCATGGCCACCATGATTTCGCCCATCGATTTGCGCGGCGGCACCTGCACCACTTCACGGCGCGCCAACCACCACCAGGTCATCCACAAGGAAGCCCCCAGCAAAACGCCCGGGAAGATGCCGGCCATGAACAGTTTGGAGATGGACACGTTGCCGGCCACGCCAAAAATCACAAAACCAATGCTGGGCGGAATCACCGGGGCGATGATGCCCGCCGATGCGATCAGGCCAGCCGAGCGGGCCTTGTCATGGCCGGCGGCCACCATCATGGGCAACAGCAAGGAGGCCAGTGCCGCCGCGTCGGCCACGGCCGATCCGGACAAGGCGGCCATGATCACAGCGGCCATGATGGTCACATAACCCAGGCCCCCTTTGATGTGGCCCACACAGGCCATCGCAAAGTTCACAATGCGGCGCGACAGACCGCCCGCGTTCATGATCTCACCGGCCAGCATGAAAAAAGGCACCGCCAACAAAGGGAAGCTGTTGGAGCCTTCGAGCAGGTTTTGCGCCAGGATCTGCGCATCGAACATGTCCATGTGCCACATCAGGGCCACGCCGCAGATCAGCAGAGAAAACGCGATCGGGATGCCGATGGCCATGGCACCGATCAGGGAAAAAACAAAAATAGCAATCGTCATGTCGTGTCTCCCGTGCGCTCAGGCTTTGTCCGCGCCGCCATGGGGCGACTCTTCCGATTCCTGGATCATGACCAGGTCTTCGTCACGCATTTGCCCGCTGAGCAAACGCAGCAATTCGGTCAGCAAAATCAAGCCGCCCAGCACCGCAAACACCACGCCCGGTGCATAAATCCAGGCCATCGACACTTCCATCACCGCACTGGTGCTGTCCAGGTTGATCACGGCTTGCTGGTAGGCGCCGTTGAACAGCAACCAGCAAACGAACAGCATCAGCACATAAGACAGCCCCAGGCAAAACTTTTTGCCCGCCGGGCCCAATTTACCCACCAGCATGTCGGTGCCCAGGTGGCCATGCTCGCGCAACGCAATGACGGCCCCCATGAACGTCATCCAGACAAACAACCAGCGCGACAACTCTTCGGACAAGGTGATGCCCGAATTGAAGCCATAGCGCATGACCACGTTGCCAAACACCAAGACCACCATCACGGCCAGACACAGCGCGATGACGACGTTCAGGGCTTTGCAAAACCCGTCAATGAATTTTTGAACCACCACACATCTCCTGAAAAGGGTTACCGCTAATGTACGAACTGGTTAGTTTTCCAAGGTCAGTAGTTACCCTCATAACAAAAACCCCTGGCACGCTATCTGTTATACCGAAATTGAATGACTCACAAACCGCAAAATCAAGGCCACCACATGCTCTCTTTTGAGGGTGTCGGCCTTGTCTTTGCTGGCCCGGTTCTGAAAGATCACCCCGAAAGTGTGCCGATTGGAGACATTGAAAAACGTGAAGGCTGAAATCGCCGAGTGGATGTCCACCGGATCGAGCCCCGAGCGGAACACGCCCTCGGCCACCCCCCGGTCGTACACGGCCCGCACGGACCGGATGGCATTGGAGTTCAGCTCCTGAATCGTGCTGCTTTGGCGCAGGTAGTCGCCGCGCTGGATGTTTTCGCTCATCACCAGTCGGACGAAGTCTTCGTTGTCGCGGTGGTGGTCGTAGGTGAACTCGACCAACTTTTGCAGGGCTGCGACCGGAGGCAAGTCGTCCAGGTGCAGCTCCGACTCAATGGCCCGCATGCGCCGATAAGCCTCTTCGAGCACCGCCAGGTACAAACCGTCCTTGCTGCCGAAGTAGTAATAGATCATGCGCTTGCTGGTGCGCGTGGCGGCCGCGATCTCGTCGATGCGTGCGCCTGTCAGGCCTTTGTCGGCAAATTCGTGCGTGGCCACCGCCAGGATTTCGGCCATGGTGCGGACCGGGTCGTTGGTGCGCCCAGCCTCTTTCGCGACAGGCCCTGCCCGTGACGCCACCCGTGGCGCCACACCTTCCGCAAAATGTACCGTTTCGTTCATTTGGCGAGTATAGGCGGCGTTCGGGCGACGGTTGATCAGGGTTGACCCGCAACTGGCGCCAGCGTTCAGCTGGCCACGCCGAGTTGCGCCACAGTGGTTATATTTGCCGCACAGGCATTTCCATTTTCGAAAGATCCTATGACAACAATCGGCATGATCGGCATTGGCATGATGGGCCACGGCATCGCGAGCAACTTGCTCAAGCACGGGCACAGCCTGTCGGTGCTGGAGCACCCCGGCAACCAGCCCCTGGATGCCTTGCTGGCCGCAGGCGCACGCACCTGCCAGACACCCCAGGCACTTGCCGCGCAATCGGATGTGGTCATCCTGTGCGTGACCGGCACGCCCCAGGTGGAAGCCGTGCTGACGGGTGAAGCGGGCGTCTTGCAGGGCCTGCGCCCGGGCAGCATCGTCATCGACTGCTCCACGGCGGTGCCCACCTCCACCGAAAAAGTCGCGGCCCTGGTCGTGGCGCAAGGCGGCCAGTTTCTGGATGCGCCCATGACCCGCACCCCCAAGGAAGCCGCCGAAGGGCGCCTGAATTTGCTGGTGGGAGGCGATGCCGCGGTGTTTGAAACCTGCCGGCCGATCCTGGCTTGCTTTGCCGAAAACATCGTGCACACGGGCCCCATTGGCTCGGGCCACCGGATGAAGCTGCTGCACAACTACGTGTCGCTGGGCACCGTCACCTTGTTGGCCGAAGCCGCCGCTTGCGCGCAACTGTCGGGCATCCATGCCCAGACCTTTGTCGACGTGCTGGCCATGGGCGGCGGCTGGGGGGCGGCACTGGAGCGGCTCAAGCCCACGCTGGTCAACGGCGACACCACGGGCCTGCGCTTTTCCATGAGCAATGCGCTCAAGGACCTGAGCTATTACAACCAAATGGCCACCGACACCCAAGCCGACCGCACCGTGGCCCAGGCGGTCAAAACCACACTGGAAGCGGCTTGCCAGCAAGGTGACCCGCAAGCCCTGGTGCCCGAGCTGATTGCACAGTTGGTGCAACGCCCAAAGCGCTGAGCCGCCATGCCCAGCCCTCAAGACGCGCTGGACCCGCGCGACTGGATTGCCGGTCTTGAAAAAGGGCTGCACATCATCGAAGCCTTTGACGCGGCCCACCCCCGCCTGACGGCCACCGAAATGGGCGAGCGCTGCGGCATGACCCGCACAGCGGCCCGACGCTATTTGAAAACCCTGGTGCATCTGGGCTACGTGGGCACAGACGGCAAGCTGTATTGGCTGATGCCGCGCATCTTGCGGCTGGGCCATGCCTACTTGGAGTCGGCACGCTTGCCGCGCCTGGTTCAACCCTTTTTACAGCGCATCACGGCAGGCACCGAAGAAATCGCTTACCTGGGCGTGCTGGATGGCGGCGACACCATTTTCATCGCCCGCAGCGGGCTGCAGCGGCACATGGCCAGTGGCTACATGCCTGGCACGCGCGTGCCCACCCAGGTGACGGCGGCCGGCATGGTCATGCTGGCCTACAGCGACGAGGCCGTGATCGATGAATGGTTGAAGTCGCATGACCTGCGCGCGTTCACCTCGTTCACCCTGTCCAGCAAAACCAGTTTGCGCGAAGCGCTGGTGGGCTTCAAGCGCCAGGGCTGGGCGGTCTCGGAGCAGCAACTGGAGCTGAACTTTCGCGGCATTGCGGTGCCGCTTTTAGACCGACAAAACACCGTGCTCGGCGCGATCAGCATCACCATGCCGATCAACCGCGAAGAAACCGACCACGCCCTGAACCGCGTCCTGCCGGTGCTGCAAGAAGCGGCGCACAGCCTGCGGCCACTGCTTTAAGTCGCCAACTCAAGAAGCCGCACTGCCCGTGGTGTGCGCCCCGCCCAAAAACAAGCGCTCCATCTGCGGATCAGCCAGGATTTCAGCCGCTGATTTGTACAGCACCATGCGGCCCGACTCCAGCGCGATGGCGTTGTCCGAGAACTTGAGTGCGCTCTTGACGTTTTGCTCGACCATCAGCACCGTGGTGCCTTGGTCCGCCAGCTTGCGCAACAACCTGAACACGTCCAGCACCACCAGAGGCGACAGGCCAATCGAAGGCTCGTCGATCAGCAACACTTTTGGGCGCAGCAGCAAGGCGCGACCGATTTCAAGCTGCTTTTGCTCACCGCCCGACAAGGCCGAGGCACGCGAATTCATGCGCTCTTTCACGCGCGGAAAAAATTCCAGCACTTCTGGAATCCGTTCATGCGTGGTCTTCATGCCCAGCGTGATGCCACCCAGCTCCAGGTTTTCATAAACGCTGAGCTGGCCAAACAGGTTGCGGCCTTGCGGCACAAAGGCGATGCCATCGGCCAACAAGGCTTTTTGCGATGCCCCGGTGATGTCCTTGCCGTTGAGCAAGACCTTGCCCTGCCTGGGTTTGAGCAAGCCAAACAAGGTTTTGAGCACGGTGGATTTGCCGGCCCCGTTGGGGCCAATCAACAAGGTGATGGAGCCTTTGGGCACTTGGAAGGACAGGTTGTTCAGGATCATGAAATCCTTGTAACCCGCGACCACATCGTCAAACTCAATGCAGGTGTCTGCTGATTTTTCTGTCATCTCAGTTCCCCAAATACGCGTCAAGCACCTGCTTGTTGGCACGGATCTCTTCGGGCGTGCCAATCGCCAAAACCTGACCTTCCACCATGACCATGATGCGGTGGCACAGGTCCATCACAAAGTCCATGTTGTGTTCGATCACGACAAAGCTGCTGGACTTGCCATCGGCTCGGCGCGTCTGGTTGAGCTCTTTGAGCAAGGTGCTGATGCCGCCCACCAAGGACGGGTTGACACCGGCACAGGGCTCGTCCAGCAACACCAGATCGGGCTCGCTCATGAAGGCCATGGCGATGTCCACCAGTTTTTGCTGGCCGTAGCTCAGCTCTCCGGCTTTCTTGTCGGCCACGTGGCGAATGTGAAACTGGTCGATCAGCGCGTCAGCCTTGTCGCCCAGGCCCGAATCGGTGGGCGCGAACATGCGGCTGAACAGGTTGCCCTGGTGCTCTTGCGCGGCCACGATCAGGTTGTCGCGCACCGTCATCTTGCCAAACACCTGCAGCGTCTGAAACGTGCGGCCCACGCCACGCCGGTTGAGCTCCAACGGGCCGAGCTGGGTGACGTCTTCACCGTTGAGCTCGATCCGCCCTTCGTCGGGGGTGATCTGGCCCAGCATGCTGTTGAACAAGGTGGTCTTGCCCGAGCCGTTGGGGCCGATCACGCCGAAGATTTCGCCCGGGCGCACTTCAAACGAAACGCCGCCCACCGCCTGGATCGCACCGTAGGCTTTCTTCATGTGGGTGACCTTCAGCACAGGGGCGTCCTGCGGCCGGTCATGGTGATGGGGGTGCGTCATGCTTTCACTCCTTTGCCTGCAGCCGCACGGGCTGCCGATGCGGCGCGCGATTGGCGACGGGCCTTGATGCGGTCGGGGATGCTGAGCAAGCCATCGGGCAGCCAGATCATCAACACCACCACCGCAGCGCCAAAGACGAACAAATACCAGGCTTGCGCAAAGCGCAGCCATTCGGGCAACACCACGCCCACCGCCGAGCCCAGCACGGGGCCCAGAAAGTAGCCTGGGCCGCCAACCACCACCATCAGGTACATCATGATGGAGGCACCCACGGTGAACAAAGCCGGGTCAATGAACTGCACCTGCGAGGCGTACAGGCCACCGGCCACACCGGCATACACCGCGCCAATGGCAAAGCTCAACAAGGTGTAGCTGCGGGTGTCGATGCCCAGGCTCTCGGCGCGGATGGCGTTGTCACGCAAGGCCGTGAACGCCTTGCCCCAGGGCGAACGAAGCAAGCCCCACAACAACAGCGCCAGCACGACGGTGAAGAACAGCACCAGGTAGTAATAGGCCAGGTTGCCATCGAAGCTGAGGCTGCCCAGACTCGGGCGCGCGATGTTGTTGATGCCGAAGGTGCCGCCGGTCAACCACTCTTCGTTGCGCATCACCAGCCACAAGGCGGTGTTGAAACCCAGGGTGGCGAAGGCCAGGTAAATCGTCTGCACGCGCAGCGCCGGAAAGCCCAGGGCCAAACCGACCACAAAACAAAACAAGGCGGCCACCGGCAAACCCAGCCAGAAGCTCAGGCCCGCCTTGAGAAAGATGGCCACGGTGTAGGCCCCGATGCCAAAAAAGGCGGCATGGCCCAGCGACTTTTGACCGGCGTAACCCACCGTCAAATTCAGGCCCATGGTGGCGATGATGAACACCAGCCAGGTGGTGAACATGTGGATGCCGTAGTTCTTCAAGAAACCGGGCACGATGACCAGCGCGGCCAACACGACCAGCGCAAACAACAGGTTGAGCTTTTTCATACTTTGCGCTCCTCTTTGGTGCCGAGCAGGCCTTGGGGCTTGAACAAGATCACGACCATGAAGATGATCAAGGCCACCGCGTCTTTGTAGGCCGGCGAGATGTAGGCCGCCGCCAGGTTTTCACACACGCCCACCAGCAAGCCGCCCACCAGCGCACCACGCGAGTTGTTGAAGCCACCGATGATGGCGGCAAAGAAGGCCTTGTTGCCCAGCCCCTCGCCCATGTCGAACTTGGCCAGGTAAGTGGGCGTCACCAGCAACGCCGCCGCCGCCGCCAGGATGGCGTTGATGGCGAAGGTGTAGAAAATCATGCGCGGCACGTTGATGCCCAGCACCGATGCGCTTTCGGTGTTTTGCGCCACCGCCTGCATGGCACGTCCCGTGACGGTCTTGTTGAGGAAAGCTTGTGTCACCAGCACCATCACCATGGCCAACACAAAGGTGCCCACGTCGCCGGCCGAAAAGGTGACGCCCATCACATCCAAGATCACATCGGGGAACACTTGCGGGAAAGGCTGTGGCTCGGCGCTGTAGCCGGCACGCACGCCGTTGCGCATGGCAATCGACAGGCCGATGGTGGCCACCACGATCGGCATCATGCCGTACTTGAACAACGGGTCCACCAGACCGCGCTTGAACACCCAGCCCAAAATCACGACCGACAACACGATGCTCAGGGCAAACGCGAAATACAGCGACAAACCCGAACCCAGCAGCATCACCATCATGAACGCGGGCAGCATGACGAATTCGCCCTGTGCAAAATTGATCGTGCCTGAGGCTTGCCACAGCAAGGTAAAGCCCAACGCCACAAGCGCATAAATGCTGCCCGTGGCCAGGCCACTGAAAAAGAGTTGTAAAAAGTCGGTCATGGGATGGGCTTCGAAAACAAATAGGGCGTGCACTTGAAAGGCCGCGTGCACGGGCTTTGCAGTCCGTTGGGCCTGAAAAAAGGCGGACCCCGGCTGGGGCCCGCCTTGTTTTCACAACCTCAATTACTTCTTGGCGTTCAACGCAGGCAAGGTCGCGCTGATCACGGGGTGACCATTCTTGACTTCGACCAGGAAGCTCTCACGGTCCAGATCGCCTTTGTCGTCAAAGCACACATCCATCAGGATGCCGGGGTGCTGTTTGGTGCTGAAGCAGCTGTTGCGAATGGCCGCAGCCACCGCTTTGCGGTCCAGCTTGCCGACTTTTTCAATCGCCGCCTTGAGCACGTACATGCCGGTGTAACCCTTGATGCCGTTGTGGTCTGAATCGGACTTGTACTCGGCCTTGTACTTGGCACCAAAGGCCTTGAACTGAGGCGCATCCACGGTCAGACCCACGTGGGCCAGTGCACCGTTGGCGGCCTCGCCAGCCAGATCGATCACTTTCTGCCCGGTCAGTGTGGTTTCGCCGATCAGCATTTTCTTCACGCCTTGCTTGCGGAATTCGCGCAGGGCACGGGCCGACTCTTCTTCGTTGGTGTAGACAAAGATGGCATCGGCATCGGTCTGCTTGGCTTTGAGCACGGCAGCCGAGAAGTCGACCTGACCGGCATCGGTCGAGATGTCGGCCACGATCTTGGTGCTGGTGCCTTCCAGCAGCTTGGTGATGGTGTCACGCCCGCCTTTGCCGAAGTCGTTGTTCACGTAAATCACGGCCAGGGTTTTGGCTTTGCTGTTGATGAACTTGGCCAACTTGGGGAAAGACACGCTCTGACCGAACGCGGTTCGGAACACATAAGGGTTACCTTGTGCGGTGATCGCAGCAGCTTCACCACCGGTGAAGTTCGGCGTTTCGCCACGCTTGGATTCGGCCATGGAGACCATGATGGAGCCGGAGTAAACGGGGCCGAAGATGGCGAACACCTCGTTGTCCACCGCTTTTTGCGTCAGGCCCTTGGCCACGCCGGGGTTGGTTTGGGTGTCTTCGGTGGTGTAGCTGATTTTCTTGCCCAGGATGCCGCCCGCGGCGTTGATTTCCTTGATGGCCATTTCGGTGCCGTTCTTGAACACGGTGCCCGCTGTGGTGCCGGGGCCCGACAGTTCGACGATGTTGGCGATCTTGATGTCTTGGGCATGGCTCAAGCCCGACACAGCCAAAGCGGCGCAGACGGCCAGAGTTTTCAGGGTAGCTTTCACAGAGGTCTCCTCGTGGGTGGAATCAGGCCAGCATGCACGGCCAGGGGTTGTAAAAAAATCGTTTTTCCATGCAGGGCAAGGTCATGGGAATGTAGTGGTGAATCCCAAAATGCTTTGGTGGCTGGCAAAGTCGAAAGATCGATAATCGCTCAATCACGTTCAATGATCGAACGAATTAGGGGTTAGCCCCGAGGGTTCGGTGGCCGCCAAGGCGTGCCGTACCGCCACATGGGCGAACACCAGGCCCGGCCCGATGGTGATGCCAGGGGCCGGGTACACACCGCCCATGATGGAATTCATGTCATTGCCCACGGCATACAAACCGGCCATGGCCTGGCCTTGTGCGTTGAGCACTTGCGCCTGCGCATTGGTTTGCAAGCCCTGCGCAGCGCCGATGTCCCCCGGCACCAGCTGGACCGCGTAATAAGGCCCCTCGCCCATCGGGCCCAGATTGGGGTTGCGCCCCCCGGCCAGGGCATCGCCCAGGTTCTGCTGGTACGCCGTCTCACCGCGCTGGAACTGGGTGTCCACCCCGGTTTGCGCAAAGGCATTGTTTTGCGCCACCGACCGGGCCAGGCCTTCGGCCGAAATGCCCAGCTTGAGTGCCAGCTCGGGCAGGCTTGCCGCGGTGGTCAGGTAACCGTCGGCCAAGAAAGGCCCCAAGCCTTTGCCACCGGGCCGCACCATGCCCATGCCGTATTGGCGCAGGGCTTTGGCATCGGCGATCAGGTAGGCCGGAATGGCCGGTGACACCTGGTGGGCCGCCAGCATGCCCAAGGCAAACAGGTGGTAAGACGTGCTTTCGTTGACAAACCGCTCCCCCGCCTGGTTCACGGTGATCATGCCGGGCTTGGCCCGGTCCATCACAAAGTGGGGGAACACGGCGGTGCTGCCATCGGCGCGTTGGCGCAACGACACCGGCGCCCAGAACGCGGGGCTTTGCGCGCCCTGCCCTGGCACCGCCCCCAAAGCACGCGCCAGCGCCAAGGCCTCGCCGGTGTGGCCGGGTGCGGCAGGGCACCACTGGGCAGGAATGCCGGGCAAGCACTCGGCGCGCCACACCGGGTCACGGTTGAAGCCGCCACTGGCCAGCACCACCCCTTTGCGGGCCAGCACACGGCCATCGCCACTTGCGCTTTTCAAACGCAGGGCCACCACGCGGCCATCGTCGTCACGCTCGAGGGCCTGCACCGAGCTGTTCAAGGCCAGCGTGACCTGGGCGTGTTGCGCCAAAGAATGCAGCAAGCGTGCGACCAGCGCATTGCCCATCACCAGACGGGTGCCACGCGCATGCGTCAGGCGGTCACGCAGGTGGCGCCACACGATGCCCACCGAATGCTTGAGCGAAGCCCATGACTTCGTCATGGCCAGCAAGTGGTTGATGTCGGTGCGGTCCACCATCATGCCGCCCAGCACCGTGAACTCTGGAATGGGCGGGCGCAGCAAAGCGAACAGGTCGCCCAGCAAACGGCCATCAAAGGGCAGCGGCTCGAGTGCGCGGCCGCAGAGGGTGGCGCCGGGCAAATCACTGATGTAGTCGGGATGCTTGGGGTAAGGCCGGAACTTCAATGAGGACCGGGCTTCGATTTGGGCCACGGCTTTGGCACCGTTTTTCAAGAACGCCGCACGCAAATCGGCGGGCGCTTGGTCACCCACGGCATGGTTCAGGTAGGTGGCCGCATCGGCCAAGCTGTCGCCGGGGTTGACCTGGGCGGCATGGTGCGTGCCCGGCACCCATGTGGTGCCCGCGGACCAGGCGGTGGTGCCGCCCACATACTCGGTGCGCTCGACCACCAGCACTTTGGCGCCTTCCAGGGCTGCGAACAGCGCCGCCGACAAACCCGCACCGCCTGCGCCGATGACCACCAGGTCAAACTCGGCACCGTCTTGCAGGCCGCCTTCCAGACTGTGGAGACCGTTCATCAGGACTTGCATTTCATTGGCCCTTCAAGAACGCGACCATCAGGTCTTTCACCTGGGCGAACATGTCGGCCCCGGTGAGGGTGTTGCAGCCCGCCGCACGCGCTGCCGCGATCAAGGGCGGCACTGCGGGCGCGGTGACCACGCAGCCTACAAACAGGCTGGGGGTGAATTTGTCGGCATCGATGGGCATCGGGTCGCCCTCTTGCATGCCGAGGGGTGTGGCGTTGATGGCGATGTCATGGCCCGTGGGATCGCTGCTGCCCACCACCACCGTGCAGCGCCCCAAAGCGGCCAGGCTCAGCACCAGCGTGTCGCGGCGCAGCGTGTCTGCATCGTGGATGGCCAGCTCGCGCAGCCCGCCCGTGGCCAAGGCATACGCGATGGCCGAACCCGCCCCGCCTGCGCCCACCAGCAAGGCTTTTTTGCCCTGCAGACTGCACCCCTTGCGGCCCAGCGCCTGGACATAGCCCAGGCCGTCAAACATGTCGCCATGCCAGGAGCCATCGGCATTGCGGCGCAAGGTGTTGATGGATTTCAAAAATGCGCCACGGTCCGAGGTGGTGGCGCACACATCAAAGTAGGCGAACTTGTGCGGCACGGTGACGATGATGCCGTCCACGTTTTTGCACAGCGACACGCCCGCCGTCCAGGCCGCCAGATCGGCCGGGGCCACATGGGCCGGAATGCACAAGGCATTCAGCCCCGCGTTTTGAAAGGCCTGGCTCACGCCGGCGGGCGATTTGACCTGCGCGATCGGGTCACCCACGATGAAAACCACCCGCGAGGCCCCATCGAGATGCAAAGAGGGGTTCTTGTTCATGGCCGCGATGATACATAAAAACGGAATTTGATTCCACTTTTGAATTTATTTCCAAAATTCAATATACTTGCGCCAACCAACACCCCCTGCACACCCACCTCACCCCACTCCCAACCATGCAAAAGTTCCCCTTGGCCGTGATTGGCGCTGGCGTGATTGGCCGAACCCACATCGAGCGCATCCTGAAAACACCCGAATTCGAGTTGGTGGGTGTGGCCGAACCCGGCGAAGCAGGCCGGCACTGGTGCGCGCAGCGGAACATCCCCACCTTCGCGCACCACCAGGCCCTGCTGGAAGCCACCCAAGCCCAAGGTGTGGTGATCGCCACCCCCAACGCCACGCATGTGGACGTGGCCGCAGACTGCATGGCGCGGGGCTTGGCCGTGCTGATCGAAAAACCGGTGGCCGATTCGCTGAGCGCAGCCAGGCGCCTGATCCAGATTGAAAAAGACACCGGCGTGCCGGTGCTGGTGGGGCATCACCGGCGCCACAACCCGATCTTGCAAAAGGCACGCCAGATCGTGGCCGATGGTCGCCTGGGCCAGGTGGTCAGTGCCAACGTGATGGCCAACTTTTACAAACCCGTCGCCTACTTTGACGTGGCCTGGCGCCGCCAAATGGGCGGTGGCCCGGTGCTGATCAACCTGATCCACGACATCGACATGCTGGTTTTCTTGCTCGGTGAAGTGCGCGCCGTGCAAGGCAGCCTGTCGAGCGCGGTGCGCGGCTTTGAGGTGGAAGACACGGCCAGCGCATTGCTCGAATTTGCCTGTGGCACGCAAGCGGTGATGACGGTCTCGGACACCGCCGTCTCGCCCTGGTGTTGGGATTTGTGTGCCGGTGAGCAAAGCCAATACCCCCGGCAAAACGTACCCTCTCACTTTTTGTCGGGCACCCACGGCGCCCTGTCGCTGCCCGATCTGGCCCTGTGGCACTACCAGGGCGAGCGCCACTGGCACCACGCATTGACGCGCGAAGAAAGCGCGGTCCACGAGATCGACGTGTATGACCAGCAACTGCGCCACTTTCGCGCCGTGGCCGAAAGTGGCGCGTCGCCCATTTGCTCGGCCCTGGACGGCTGGCGCACATTGCAAGCCACACAGGCCCTGCTGCAAGCAGCGCACACGGGCCAGCGGCAAACCTGCGCGGCATTCACCGCATTCACAGCATGAAAGAACAGATGACCCCCACGCTCGTCACTTCGTGTACTCACTGCCCCCCGAGGGGGCTTTGCCCGCCTTGGGGCGGCCCTGCGGAGGGCAAGTCATGAGCGGCGTCCTCGAAAGAACCCTGGGCATTCTGGAATTGCTGTCGCAACACGGCGAAGGCCTGGAGCTGGCCGCCATTGCCGATCGGCTCGACATCCCGCGCAGCGGCACACACCGCCTGCTGACCGACCTGGTGCGGCTGGGCTATGTGCGCCAGACGCGTGGCCATGGCGACTACCTGCTGACCACCAAACTCGTCTCCATGGGCTTAAGCTACTTGAGCAACAGCGGCATTGTGGACATCGCGCAGCCGCTGCTCAACCGCCTGGCCGAAGTCTCGGGCGAGCTGGTGCGCCTGTCGGTCGTCGATGGCGAACGCCTGACCTGGGTGGCCCGGGCCCAGGGCGCACGCCAAGGCCTGCGCTACGACCCCGACATGGGCAGCGACGCCCGCCTGTCGTGCTCGTCATCGGGTTGGGCCTGGCTGTCCAGCCTGAGCGACGACGAAGCCCTGGCCCTGGTCGCCAAACAAGGCCTGGGCCAGCCCGAACAATTTGGTCCGGCCGCCCCCACCAGTTTGCAAGCCGTGATGGAAGCGGTGGCCCAAACCCGCACGCGCGGCTACAGCATGACCACCGACACCTACAGCATGGGCCTGAGCGCGATGTCGGCCCCGGTGCGCTTTGCCGGACAACCCGCCTTTGGCGTGCTGACCATCGCCGGCCCCACCGTGCGCTTCAGCGTTGAAAAAATGCAGGCCCTCGCCCCCGAATTGCTTGGCATCGCCCAGCAACTGGCCGCCTCCAGCGGCGCATCGCCTTTCTTCAGCCTCACCGCCGAAACCGGGTCCTCTGCGCTCACCGACGGCCGCAAGCCGATCTACGCCGCCTGAGCGCCGCATTGGCTGTGAAAGAACAAGCTTCGGCCGCAGGGGCGGCCTCCCACCCCAACCCGACGCCTGTGGAAGCACACCCAAACCCTGACCTTGTGGGAGCGCGCCACCGCGCGCGAATGCGCCTTGCACCCTCCGACGTGTCTCCCTGCCACATGACCGTTCCCACCATCGATTGCGACCTGCTGGTCATCGGCTCGGGCGCGGGCGGCTTGTCGGCGGCCGTCACCGCCGCGCACCTGGGGCTGAAAGTCATCGTGCTTGAAAAAGACCCGCACTACGGCGGCACCACCGCCTGGTCAGGGGGCTGGATGTGGGTACCACGCAATCCGCTGGCAATCGAGGCCGGTCTGGTGGAGCCCATCGACCAGCCTTTGTCCTATCTGAGGCACGAGCTGGGTGACCAATTCGATGCCTCCCGCGCGCGCACATTCTTGAGGCACGCGCCGCGCATGGTTGAATTTTTCCGCAAAAACACCGCGTTGCAATTCATCGACGGCCTTGCGATTCCCGACTTCCACGGCCAGACGCCCGGTGCCGCCACGGGGGGCCGATCGGTCTGCGCTGCACCCTTTGACGGCCGCCAATTGGGTGCGCGCCTGCACGCGCTGAAGCCCCCCCTGAAAGAGACCACGCTGTGGGGCATGGGCATTGCGTCGGGTGCCGAGCTGCGGCATTTTTTGAACGCCCTGCACCAGCCTGCGTCGTTCTGGTATGTCAGCAAGTTGTTGCTGCGCCATGCCAAAGACCTGCTGGTGCACCGCCGTGGCACGCGCCTGGTCAATGGCAACGCCTTGATCGGAGCCCTGGCCCAATCGGCGTTCGATCTGGGCGTGCAGATCCGCACCCACAGTCCAGTGGTGCGGTTGCTGCAAAGCGATGGCCGGGTCACCGGTGCCGTGGTCCATGGGCCGACGGAAGAGATCCACTTCCAAGCCCGCTGCGGCGTGGTGCTGGCCACAGGCGGTTTTCCGCACGACCCGGTGCGCAAACAGCAACTGCTGCCCCATGCGCCCAGCGGCCACGAGCACTGGTCGGCCGGCAGCCGCGGCAACACGGGCGATGGCCTGCGCCTGGGTGAATCGGCCGGTGGCGTGGTGGCCGATGACCTGGTGCAAGCCGCCGCGCTGGCACCGGTGTCGCTGGTGCCGCGCACCAACCCGGGCGTCGAGGGCAGCACCGCCCACTTCCCGCACCTGATTGAGCGCGCCAAGCCGGGCCTGATCGCGGTCACCACGCAAGGCCTGCGCTTTGCCAACGAAGCCGACGCGTACCACGACTTCATGCAAGCCCTGTTGGCCGCCACGCCACCGGGCCAAAAGCCCGAAGCCTGGCTGGTCTGCGACCACGCCTTCATCCGCTACTACGGCCTCGGTGCAGTCAAGCCTGCCCCCATGCCACTGGGACCCTGGCTGAAAAATGGCTATCTGAAGCACGGCCACAGCCTCGCCGAACTGGCGCAGGTTTGCGGCATCAACGCCCCCGCCCTGCAAGCCACCGTGCAACGCTACAACGTGCTCTGCCAAGACGGCAAAGACCCCGACTTTGGCAAAGGCGAAACACCCTACAACCGCATCCAGGGGGATGCCCTCAACGCCACCCGGCGCGGCCTGAGCAACCCCTGCATGGGGCCCATCGAAAACGGTCCTTTTTATGCCGTCAAAGTGGTCATGGGCAGCCTGGGCACCTTTGCCGGTTTGCGCGTGAACGACCACGCGCAAGTGGTCAATGACCAGGGCCAACCCATCCCTGGCCTGTACGCCAGTGGCAATGACATGCGCAGCATGATGGGCGGCCACTACCCGGCTGGCGGCATCACACTCGGCCCGGCCATGACCTTTGGCTTCATCGCCGCACACCACGCGGCAGGGCGCGATCTGGCCACCCCCTGCGACGACCCGAGCCCACCCACTTCCAGCGACAGCCCCTCCAACGGCACAACTTCCAGCGACACCACGAAAGCCCGCCCCATGTACTACGAACTTGCCACCCTGACCCTGCCCTTTGGCAGCGCCGCCCAGGCCGCCACCCGCGTGCAGGCCTACACCAGCCAACCTGAAGCGCAGGGCGAACTGCTGGGCTGCTGGTTCACCGACATCGGCGTGCTCAACCAGATGCTCGTGCTGCGCGGTTTTGCCAGCCTCGATGCCTTGCACACCGAACGCGCACGCACGCAAAAACACGCCAACCCTTTTGGCTGCGGCGAGATTTTTCAGAGCCTGGAGCAGCACAGCTACCAAGGCTTCCCCTGGATGAAGCCCGTGCGCCCCAGCGCCGAGTCCGGCATCACCGGCCCGGTGTACGAGATCCGCACCTACGGCATCCAGACCGGCGGCGTGCAGCCCACCATCGACCTGTGGGAGCAGGCTGTGCCCGCACGCGACAAGCTCTCGCCCTGCGTGGTCGCCATGGTGGCGCTCGACGGCCCGCTGCGTTTCACCAACATCTGGGCCTACGACAGCCTGAACGCACGCAGCCAAATCCGCAGCGAAGCCGTAGCCCTAGGCATCTGGCCACCCAAAGGCGGCCCAGCCCACCTGACCACGCACATGGTCTCCACCATCGCCATGCCCACCGCGGTGTCGCCACTGAAATGAACCACCCCCCTGACAGGAGCGCACCCTCGCGCGCGAATGCCCCTTTGTGGGAGCGCGCCCCTGCGCGCGAATGTTTCGGCCGCAGGGGCGGCCTCCTACAGACCTCATGACATGAGCCGCATCTACTCTCTCGCTTACCTCAGCTCGCACCGCTGCACGCCAGCGCAAGCGATGCAGGTCGCGGCCCAAACCGGCTACCGCTTTGTCGGCCTGCGGCTGTGGCCCAACGCGCCCGGCGCGCCGCAGCAGCACCTGCTGGGCCAGCCCCAGGTTCTGCGCGAAACCCTGGCCGCCCAGCGCGACACGGGCGTGGGGGTGTTCGATCTGGAGATCATCCGCATCAACGACCCGTTTGACCCGCACACCTGGGACGCCCTCTATGACGTGGGTGCGCAGCTGCAGGCCAAAGCCATCTTGGTGGCCGGAGACGACCCCGACGAAGCGCGCCTGACCGCCAACTACGCGCGCCTGTGCGAGGTGATGAAACCCTATGGCATGACGGCGGATCTGGAGTTCATGCCCTGGACCGCCGTGAAAGACGCCACGTCGGCACTGCGCATCGTGCGCAACGCGGGCAGCCCCAGCAACGCCGGCATTCTGGTGGACGCCCTGCACTTTGGCCGCTCCACCACCACGCTCGACGACATCCGAGCTATCCCGCGCGAACTGTTGCACTACGCGCAAATATGCGATGCCCAAGCCGGTTTGAATTTCAGCACCGAGCACATGGTGCACACCGCGCGCTGCGAGCGCCTCTTGCCCGGTGACGGCACGATCGATGTGCGCGGCCTGTTTGCCGCACTGCCCCCCGATCTGCCCGTGAGCGTGGAGGTGGTGAACTTTGGCCGCGAAGCGCACACGCCGCCGGCCGTGTGGGCCGCCGAATGCCTGGCCAAGAGCCGCCCCTTTGTGGAAGCCTGAAACCATGTGGCCCCGTTTTGAACAACTCTCCCGCCTGCCCTTCTTCTTTGGGGCGCGCTGGTTCAGCAGCGCCTGAGATTTGCAGGTTGGTGGCTTGCGGCCACACCACGCGCGCAAAAATCATTCAAACATCTGGAACACCCCATGGACTTTTCACTGAACGACGAACAAAAAATGCTGATTGAAACGGTGCGCCGTTTCATTGCAGAAGAATGCCAGCCGCTTGAAAACGAGATCGAAGAACAAGGCTTCCTCGACCCCGCCAAAGCCCAGGCCCTGCACGACAAAGCCAAGGCCCTGGGCCTGTACGGCATGAACATGCCCGAAGCACTCGGCGGTGGTGGTCTGTCCAACATGGACCGCATCCTCTGCGAAGAGCAGTTTGGCCACACCACCGACATCCTGATCCGCCGCGCCTTTGGCAATGTCTACGAGCCGCTGCTGCACTGCCAAGGCGCGCAGATCGAGCGCTGGCTCAAACCCTCGGTTCAAGGCACGCGCACCTGCGCCATCACCATCACCGAACCGGGCGCGGGCTCGGACGCGGCCGGCATCAAGACCAGCGCCGTGAAGAACGAGCAGGGCTGGGTGCTGAACGGCGGCAAGCACTTCATCAGCGACGGTGAGTGGAGCGACTTCTTTCTGGTCTCGGCCAAGACGGGCGAGAAAGAAATCAGCATGTTCATGGTGGACAAGGGCCTGCCTGGCTTCACCGTGGGCAAGGACCAAAAGATGATGGGCTTGCGCGGCACGCCACACCTCGAATTGTTCTTCGACAACGTGCAACTCGAAGACGCGGCCCTGCTGGGCGAAGCCGGTCAGGGCTTCAAGCTGGCCATGGGCGCGCTCAACGTGGTGCGTCTGGCCCAGGTCGGCGCGCGCGCCGTGGGCAAGGCCAGCCATGTCTGCGAAATCATGGTGGACTGGGCCAATGAGCGCAAGCAGTTCAACACGCGCATCGGCGACTTCCAGATGGTGCAGCAGATGATCGCCGACAGCGTGATCGAGATCAACGCGGCGCGCTGGATGGTCTACCACGCGGCCTGGATGCTGGACCAGGGCCTGGATGCGCGCGAGCAGATCGCCATGGTCAAGGTGCACGCGGCCGAGACGCTCGGCCGCGTGGTCGACCGCGCGGTGCAGGTGTTTGGCGGCATGGGCTTTTGCAAGGAACTGCCCATCGAGCGCTATTACCGCGATGCGCGCATTTACCGCATCTTCGACGGCACCAGCGAAATCCACCGCGGCGTGATCGCCAAGGCGGCGCTCAGAAAAGGGGCTGCGCTGTTTGACGTGAACCGCTGAACCGTTCTGTGCCTGGCGGGGGTCGTGTGAATGGGATGGGCGGCCTCCTCATGCTGGGGGGGGAGGAATCGTTCGGGGTGGGCGGCTACTTCCACACGCCGGTGGAGGAGGCGCTCCCGGTCACCATGGAGGCGCGGCAGAAGCTGGACGTGCCCTCGCTGGCCGTGGTGCTGGTCATTGACCG
>ERZ1292633.104-Hain-H41-02um-R1-104-length-116547-cov-68_pt1 | contig 116547 bp, 102 predicted proteins | sample MGYA00564406_ERZ1292633 | MGnify/ENA primary metagenome ERZ1292633 (study PRJEB36523, sample SAMEA6512639) | groundwater metagenome | collected 2019-01-08 | study: AquaDiva: Metagenomics assemblies of 32 groundwater samples
TGCCTGCCGGACCAATGATGAACCGATGATTTGCCAGGCCACTGAGGAGCCGAAGAACACATAATAACTCTATCCGCAGATTAACGCGGATAAACGCTGATTCATTGTGAATGGAAAAATCTGTGCTTATCTGAATCTTTTCCGGTATCGTGCACTTTACTCCTATAATTCCCCTCTCCCTTGATGGAAGAGGGCAGGGTGAGGGTGAAAATTAATTATCTTTCAGGATTGCTTCCGGATAAACGCCGATATTAAACAATACAATCTGTGTTTATCTGTGTGTATCGGTGGTTAAAACCCCATGCTCAAACAGGTTTTATTGTTATCCTTAATCATCTCTATCCCGCTGGTCACCCTGGTCCTGGCCGCGGTCTACCACTTTTCCCCGGCCTATTTAAACAACTCCTTTGTCGGCGGATTCCCGGCCCTGCTGACCGCCTTCAGTTCCCTCTGCGCTATTTACTGCGTCTGCCTAATTGTCCTGGCCTTCTTTATTAACGACAAGAACAAGACCCTGCACGCCAGGCACGACGCCCTGGCCCAGAGCCACGAGGACGTAGCCAGGGAAAACAAAACCCTCTCGTCCAAGGTGGACCTGCTCTCGGCCACCCGGGAAATATCGCTGATTATCACCCACGAGGTCGACTTCCAGAAAATACTGGGCAAATCACTGGAAATCATCGCCCAGATGATTAACTCATCGTTCGAAGGCAAGGTCAGCGACGATAAAGAAGAAATCACCATCTTCTTAAAGGACGAGGTCTCCGGCCGGCTCACCCCCCAGGCCCAGCGAAAAGGCACGGCCATTGTCTTTGAGGACGAGTTGCCTGCGCAATCCGTGGACTGGCGCAATGTCAACGAATCACTGGAACACAGCCGGCTATTCTTCTCAGCCGACGGCGAGATGCTGGATTTCACCATCCCGCTCATGGCTGACCGGGATACGGTCGGGGTCTTAAAGGCCAAGGTGCCCGCCTCCGCCGTGGCGTCATCCGAGGATTACATCAAGCATCTCCAGGATAACTTAATGGAGTTAGCCCGCGTCCTGGCCCTGGCCGTCAAGACCCCGATGCTCTACAACCGGGCTATTACGGACGGCCTGACCGGGCTATATACCAAGCGCCACCTGTTCACTGAACTGCCGGTCTATATGGAAATCAGCCGTCGGCACGACAGCAAACTCTCATTTGTCATGTTTGACATCGACCATTTTAAGAAGGTCAATGACACCTACGGGCACTTAACCGGCGACGTGGTCTTAAAGGGCGTGTCCGAGACCCTGAAGCAGACATTGAGGGCCACCTCAACCGCATATCGCTATGGAGGCGAGGAAATCGCCATTATCCTGCCGCTCTCATCCAAGGAAGACGCCCGGGTCTTTGCCGAACGTCTGCGCAAGAAGATAGAATCGCAGAACTTCGTATCAGACGCCGGGCAAAAGCTTAAGGTCACGATTAGTTTAGGTGTGGCAGAATACTCATCCGCCATGACCGACTTCAAGGAACTGATATCCCAGGCCGACACGGCCTTGTACCGGGCCAAACAGGGCGGGCGCAATCAGAGCGTGGTAATATAAAACCTCGCCCGAAACAGAGCATCGATAAGGGGATTCGAACGGCGGGATGTTTACCCAGCACATATCCTATGTGCTGTGGTGTCCCGCTCGCAATCCGGTATATGCAACCCATTCGCTACGCTCAGGGTGAACCGATTTGGGACTGATTTTGACGCTACTTCTTGATTCGTCTGAAGTTAAGATAATTTCCGTTAAGGGGGGTGGGGGGTAGGGTATAGGGGGGTACCCCTCTGCTCAATAAGCTGTGTAATTCCTTTCCGGGGAGTGTATTCATCTGCCAGATAGAGGCCATTTCTATACGCCGGAGATAGTATTCCCGGCCGGCATAAAGCGTATCCCTTTGCCAGAGGAAGCGTATTCCGGACACAAAGGAAGTATATCCGCAGGACTTATGAAGGCTATTCCGGTGAATCAGGAAGTGCATCCATAAGTTAGATGAAGGCTATGGCTTTGTCAAGGGGAGTATATTCATATATGACAGGAAGGATATTTATGGGTGTTACGAAGGATATTTGCTGGCGCCGGAAATGCCCTTTATTTATGACACGGAGGATATTTATCGGTGTGAGAAATAGTATTCCCGCGCGGCAGAAACCGTATCTTCGGAAAGAAGGTCCAGCATCCGGCCAAAGGGCGCCAGAAAAATATTTTACAGAAAATATCAGAAAACACTTGACAAGCATACTATAATATACTATATTATCTTATAGATAGATAAAGATAACTATCAGTATGCATAAGATAGAGAATTATGGTAAGTGATATAATGACCTTGCAAGAGGTAGCCGGTTATCTAAAAGTCACTAAGCAAACTATTTACAGAATGCTTAATGCTAAGCAAATCCCGGCTTTTAAGGTTCGCAGTGACTGGCGTTTCAGGAAAGAGACGATTGACCAATGGATTGAGGAACAGGGCGCTTCGGAGAGGGGGCGCCCTGACCACTTCGAAATTCCGATTGTCGGGCGAATAGCCGCAGGGGTCCCTATATTAGCCGAAGAAAATATTGAGGGAACTATTACGGTTGATAAAAACATGGTGCGGAACCCGGACAATCTCTTTGCCCTGAAAGTCCAGGGCCAGAGTATGATAAATGCCGGTATTAATGACGGCGATATTATCCTGATTCGCCAACAGCCGGTTGCGGAAAACGGCGAGATGGTGGCAGTAATGATTGACAACGAGGCAACCCTTAAACGATTCTACCTTGAGAAAAACAAAATCAGATTACAGCCAGAGAATGACATAATGGCGTCGATTATCGTTGACCCTGCGGACAAGAATGTTAGAATTGTCGGTAAGGTGGAACGGGTGATAAAAAAGATTTAATTATATTGTTAAAGGAGAATTGACTTTATGACATACTATAATAAAATAAGAGAACTTACAAAAAAAGTACCGACTGCATTAGTTGATTTTACCGTACCACGAGACCCCGCGTCAACACCAACTCAAGCCTCATCTAACTTTATCACTAACAAAGAACAAGGTGATTGGGCTGAAGGACTCATACTTCGAGCAATAAACGAAGCTTCTAAAAACTTTGTTGCTGTAAAATATGGAAAATCGGATGACTTAATCGCAGGCGAAACAGGTTTTGATAGTTTTTATCAAGAATTTCAAAAAGAATTAGATACCATTGGTAAAAGACCTGATATTTTGGTCTTTAAGAAAACTGATTTTGTTTCTAAATGGACTTATGATATTAGCAAAATAGAGCACAAAGAAATAACTGAGTACGTAAAAAAAGCTGTTGCTGGCATAGAAATCAGGTCAAGCGCTTTTTTAATCGAGAAATATGAAACGGCAATGCAGACGAGAACAACTAAATTTACTCAGAAAGCACTTCTATTAAAGGATAAAATTCTTACTGAATACTTGGATTTACTTGAACAATCTAATCGGGAAAAATACATTCCAGTTCTTAAGGGAATCACTAAAGAAACATTAAGCGTTGCCGATTTCAGAGTTCCAGGATGGAGCTCTTCTCAAAAACTTATAGAACTTAACGGATTATTAAAAGAATTAAAAGAGTCAATCAAAGAAATACAAAAAAGAGATTTTCTGAGCATTACTCCCAAAGTTGAGGATATAAAGGTCGTTTATAAATGGATTGAAACATTTAATGTTCCACAGTATTATTTTCAGGTGTTTTTCGATAAGGTATATGGCATTTCTTTCGAACAGATTCTGAAACTAATATCAAATTCAGACAATGAAGGTTCAATTTTCTCTGTTGAACAAGATACTAAGAATCAGAATAAAACCACCATTAAAATTAATTCAAAAAAGGGGATACAGATTGCTTATAAAATTGTGGAACCTGAGCATAAAAGTGTCAGGAAAGAAATGGATAGAGGCCGTCTATTATTCTATGTAACATTTAAAGGCGGAACAGCCTATTTGGATATAAAGAACCTACAAACAATTTTAGGGATAGGTGAGAGCGAATTCTAATGTCATTAATTCAAAAACATATTGTTTCCAATGATATAGAACGTCACTATTCAGGAATTACATCTCTTGAGCATAGAAAGAAATTCGCCCAGTTCTTCACCCCCCCTCCAATTGCTGATATTATGGCAAAATGGATTTTGGGCAACAATAATATTAGAAGCATTCTCGAGCCGGCTTTTGGACTTGGAGTTTTTTCAAGAGCATTGCTCAATTACAGGCAAGACTTGGTTATTACAGGATTTGAGACAGATGAAAACATTTTTGAACATGCAAAACATATATTTGCAGATAATGATAAGGTAACATTATTACTTGAAGATTATACGCGGAATGATTGGGATCACAAATACGAAGGCATAATCTGTAACCCCCCTTATTTTAAATTTCATGATTATGATAATATAGGCACGCTTAAAGAAATTAACGAAAAATTAGGCTGCAATTTAAATGGCTTTACTAATCTCTATACGCTCTTTATTTTAAAATCTGTTTTCCAGCTTAAAAAAAACGGGAGAGCCGCATACATCGTTCCATCCGAATTTCTTAATTCAGATTACGGAAAGCTGGTGAAGTCATATTTAATTAAATCAAAGTCTTTGCGTTATGTTGTAATCATTGATTTTGAAGAGGTTGTATTTGATGATGCATTGACTACAGCTTGCATTCTTCTTTTTGCCAATGATGATAATTCAAAAGGAGTTCGGTTCATTAATGCCAAAAATATTGAAGATCTAAATCAGCTTGAAGATGTCATACAAGAATATCCAGTCGTAAAAGATAAGCAATTAGTTTCATTCAGTAATCTTAATCCGGGAATAAAATGGCGCGCCTATTATCAAGCCCAGAATTCAATAAAATATCAGCACCTAATTCCTTTTTCAAATTACGGTAAAGTGGTAAGAGGAATTGCCACTGGCGCAAATGAATATTTTATTTTTAACTCCGAAAAAGCAAACAAGTTTCAAATTGACAAAAAATATTTACTGCCTTGTATCTGTCGAGCTATGGATGTAAGGAGACCGTTTTTTACCCAAGATGATTTTGAACAATTACAGGAATTAAATAAACCTGTTTTCTTATTTAATGCGATGGATGCCAGAAATGATTCAATTAAGAAGTATATTCAGAAAGGATTAGATGAAGGAATTCATAAGCAGTACTTAACATCAAAGCGTAATCCGTGGTATGCCTTAGAAAACCGTCCGCCAGCGCCAATTTGGGTTTCTGTTTTTAACCGGAATGGCTTACGATTTATTAGAAATGAAGCGAACGTTCACAATCTTACGACATTTCACTGTATTTATCCGACCCTATTCGCACTTCTCAAATCTGATTTGTTTTTTGCCTATTTACTTACAGATATAGCTAAAGAGATTTTTGATGACAATAGACGAGAGTATGGAAATGGGCTTCAGAAATTCGAACCCAATGATATCAATAATGCGAAAATGCTTGATTTAGGACTTATTAATAAAGTAACGGAGACAAAAATATGTAATTTATTTCGTCAATATAGGCAGGCGGAGTTAGACGAAAATATCAAGCGTGAAACTCTACTGGAAATTAATAATATTTTTCTAGAATATTTCTCTGAGGGCGAAAGAGAAAAAGGCAGAATCGAAAAGTTATATCTGCCGGCCGAACATGCCGAATTAGTTATCCGCGACCGGCACGGTAAAATCAGGGATAAAGACAGTTACGGCCCTGACCCCTGCCCGCCTAAAGATAAGAGACATTAATCAACAAGGAGCCCTAACATGCCAATGCTTTTGGACGGACAACCATTTAGAAAATTCCTTTACGCCGTTGACGAAGCATTAATAAAGGATTATTTTAAATCTATTAATAAACCCATATCTGATAGTCCCGGATTCTGGGATGACAACGTTAAAACATTCTTGGAAAATCTTCCTGAGCCCGAACGATTAGGTATCCTGGAGGATTTTGAAATCATTAATGAGGTCGCCAAGAAAATGGACTGTATTGTTCGGGCCACGCAAGCAACCGGTATTCCAGTGTTGCCGGCTGTTCCAAATGAGCGTAACGCGATGGGCCTTTTTGTCCACTATCCGGATACTTTTCGTATGGCCCGTGATTACTATCTTTGCTTTACATTAGAGGCGGATGTTACTTATTGTCAGATGCCACCGGAAAGCAATGCAAACTTCGACCCTGCCAAAATTAACAATCTAAAAACTGAAATCGCAGCGCATTTCCAGTTTTTACATAAAGGTCCTAATTGTTCAGTTAGGCATTATTTTGAGGAAAATAAGCACTATATTCTGGTTGAACGCGGTGATTATATTAAGACGGATATGGAATGGAAGGACGGCGAGAATAAAACCAAGCCCATTTTTTATCGTCCGGGCAAGGAAGATGTGCTTGTTTATAATCCTGATAATAAGGTTTTGGGCATAAGGTTATCCGGCAAGGGCGCAGATACCAAAAAGAAGTATGTGGAACTATTTGGAACTCATATACTTGGACAGGCACAATTGCCTGATAGCGTTCATAAAACCGCTCTTGTTTCTCTGGAGCCATTTAGCACAGGCAAATTTAGCTATAAAGGTAATGCTGTTATCAGAGAAATAAAACTTATCGGACTTGAAGGAGCAATATTGTGAGAAAAGAAAAACCTACGACAATTATTCTGAAATCTGATGATGTAAGAGAGATTCCCAAGGAAAAGCTTGGTATTGCCCTGAAACATATTGAACTAAAATCAGTAACATTGATGCTTGTATTAGAACAACATGGATTCCCGCTAAGGCCAATCAGGATTCAATTAACTCAAAATGGCCGCGCGACAATACACGAAAGAAGATATGCGAAAATCATAGAAGATTATCTGAGGGAGCAAGGTGTTATCCTTTACCAATAAATTATTACAGCATATTCTGGAGACAGTTGAGGTCTTGCCGGACTGCCTTTTTAGAGAGCGCGGGCTCAAGCAAATCTCGACGGATGCTTTTAACCTTTTATGCAAAGAGAAGCTTTTAGAATTTCATCAGTATAACCCCGACGGCAGTAACATCCCTTGTCCGGATCAAGCAATATGTGGCGAAACCTGCGACCGGATAGTTCGCAAGATTAAAGGCCGATTTGAGGCGGTTTGTCCAGATAGTTCATCATCCCCGATAGCCCTTTCTCAGGAAGATATTAATAAATATAGTTTTGATATTAAGGCATTCATAGAAGTAATCCGTAATGACAATAACCTGGCAGGTAATTATGAGGGACTGGATGACCGGCTTTATTTTATCGGGACAAAAGAGATTAACCGACGAATCGTTGGATTAGTTATAGCATTATTCAATAATAAGAAAACAGCTGGGTCGCTCCTTTTAAATATTCCTCAAATACTGCCGGATTATCATGCGATAATAGTTTTATCTCCCTATTTTAATGGTATTCTCCAACCGATATTAAAAACGCTGAGTAATAAAAGGGTGTATTTTAATAACTTTAATACTGTTTTTAGCGATAAGGGATTGACTCTTAATTCCAATTTGTTCTCAATTATCCCGTCCAAAAAAGAAAAACAGGTTTTGGCAACCTCACGCATAGCCAAAGGTGAGCAGCCGACCAAAGAAATAAATCAAATACGAATTCGTAGCAAGGGGAAAACATGGAGTGATATAGAACTATCATTTACAAAACAAAATAGAGTCCTTATTTATATAAATGGTAAAAACACATTTTCGAGAAGTATTACCCATGAACGGCTAAATCTACATGATGGAAGTAGTCCGGATAAACCTATTGAAGAATGGAATATCCTTCGAGAATTAGCCGAAAACCCAACCGGCGTGTTTTCTTTAGCAAGATTAAAAAGCAATCGTCCTCTTTTAGAAAAATACGTGTCTAATTTAAGAGGAATTCTTAAGAACATTTTCCAGATAAAAGATAATCCAATTCCCAAGAAAAAACGAACCCAGCCATATCAATTCGCATTCAAATTGTCTTCCCAAAAAGAAGCAGTTAAAGACCTAGATTCTACCGGATACATATCCACGTCTGAATAACTGAAAAAGTCCCTTTGATTCTTCAGTTACTTCAGCTATCTCATTCAGAATTTCTATAAAAATCTTATACGGCATGGTGTCTGTTAACTCCTTATTTAGAAGGCCTTCTGAGAAGTACTCATAATTTTATTAAACTATTTTCAATTTTCCTTTCTGCGATAGCTGAAAAATCGCCCTTTCTGGCCGGTAAGTGGGATGAAGACATTCCCCAAATAAACCTTACTACAGAAAGGAGTAGGTATGAAACTGAAAAACTATATGGGGTCAGCCATACTGCAAGAAGCAGTGCTGCAACAGGTGATAACTGAAACCGAGGCGGATATCGTGATTGATACCGCGGTCTATGAAAGGAGCCCGGTGTATATTTCGCAGGAATCAGGTGTTCCGGTTCTTGAGGTAGTCAAGAAATGCGAGGTTGGCCTCAAAAAACTAAAAACCTGGCTCTTGTCAGGAAATCTTGAGGCAGAGTTATTGCTCCTGCGATACAAATGGATTTAGCCAGAAGGAGGAATAACTATGCTTAACCTAATGTCTGGATTCTGGAAGAAGATTATTAAGGCAATCGTTGAGATTGTCTTAGACCTGATCCAGAAAAAGGGACAAAACTAAACCAGCGGTTCCGGAGGGGTTGTCATTGGTGTCACCTTGAATTACCATCAAGGGGCAAGACACGATAGCCCCTCTGGGCCGATAACAGCCACAGATTACACAGATTGTCTTTGTGACCTTTGTGTTCTTTGTGGTGAAGAAATGGAGATGTTCGTTTATGATACACACAAAACTATTGGTTCCGGTGGCGACGATAATTTCGCCGAATCCGGATATGTCCGCCAAGCGCGTGACTAATCTTAAAACTCATGCTGAGACCTTTAATCAGCACCGTAAAATCCGGTTGCCGGATGAGGGCGCCTATGCCCAGATTCTGGCTACGCCGGCCGCGGATAAGTTCAAGGAGCGGGTGAGTTTCCCGACCCCGACCCAGGGCGACCGGAGCGCGGCTGATATCTATGCCATGCAGCGCGGCAAGATTCTGCGTTCCTATAATAAGTATAACGACGCGCTGGACGCGGTCTTTGCCGAGGAGGACGGCGTGATTGCCAAAAGGTATATCCAGGCCGTGGAGGAAAAGCAGTCCAACTGGGACGAGGAAGTGGCCCGGACGACCCTGCGCTTCACCGGTTCGCGCACCTGGGGCCGGCAAGTGGCCTCGGTTATGGGCGATTGGCTGACCGGCGATAAGAAGACGACCGGCCGGTTGCCTGAGGGTGCTCAGGTAATATCAGGCGGTCCCTATGATATCGCGCTGGCTGACCTCAGGGCGGCCTTGAGAACGGCTTTGACCCAACTGCTGATTCAATCCGGCGTGATTATCACCGAGTCAGGTTATGACCCGGCTATGTTCACCCGGCATAACGGCAGGATTAAGTCTTTGCTGGAGAATATGTCCGACGCGCTTAAGGCGTCTGATTGGGTATCAACCGTTACCCCGGATAAGTCCTACTGCGTCTGGTATATGGAGGACGGGCAACTGAAACTGGAAACACAGATTTACACGGCGTAAATTCACCCCTCACCCTGCCCTCTCCCTCAAGGGGAGAGGGTAAGGGCAGAGGGAGAAGATTAATAATAATAAAGGTGGCTCCAATGGCGCCATCTAACTCGCCCGTACGGGCGAGTAAGAAAGGATAATTTTATGGCAAGAATACTTTATGACCGGATTAACGAGATTAAATCCAAACACCTAAGCCCGCAATCGGTCACGGGTGAGAAAATAGCTGATAATTCAATACTGGAAAAACATATCCGGGACGGCTCTGTTACCCGGGAGAAGATTGCCGATGGGATGATCGGGCCGGATGAGCTGATGTCCAGCGCGGTGGAAACCGGCAAACTGGCGGCAAACAGCGTCACTTCGCCAAAGCTGGCTAACGGTTCGGTAACCAATGAAAAGATGGCGGACAACGCCGTTACATCAGAGAAGATTGCCGCCAACGCCATCACCACGGAAAAGATTGCCAACGGAGCAATTACTCAGGCGAAACTATCTTTTACGCCTCCGTCCGTGGCCCGGCCGATTACGCCGGCTGTTACGACCGATGAGATTGCCACTGGAGCGGTAACTGCTATTAAAATTGCCGCCAATGCGGTTGACGGGAGTAAAATTTTGGACGGTTCAATCACCAACGCCAAGATTGCCACCAACACCATCACCCAGGGAAAGATTGCCAATAACGCCATCGGCACGGGCGAATTGATAAACGGCGCGGTCACAGCCGAGAAACTGGCGCCGGGCGTAGGCGGCGGAAGCCGAATCACTTTTCTGCCGACCAGAATCCAGTTGACCAGTTTAATCGTCAGCGGAAATCAGGACTGGATGCCGACTGCCCCGAATCCGGCGATTCCGCCTGAGGCCACGGCACTAATCCTGCAGATAGAATTGGTGCAACAGAGTATTGCCCCGCCGCCCCAGGGCTGGCTCAATTGCCGATTAAGGCGCGATGCCACCCAGCAGGAGTGTTACGCCATCGGCGTAGAGGCCAAAAACGTAGGCCAGGTCTACGGCGGACAGGTGATGGTGCCCATAACCACTGGTTCGTTCCAGTATGCGTTCACTGATGCCAACGGAAATATGAGTGTCACCTTCAATCCTTACGTCATCGGATACGTAATTTAACCACTGGAGGCACTGAGACACGGAGAAATGCGGAACCACGAGATGGCACAGATTAGCACGAGAAAATAAAAAGGATACTCTTGTGGAAATCTAGTGTTAATCTGGTGGTTAACTTTACCCCTTGTATTTGCCAACACAGAGTGTCGCATTGTGCCCGCCGAAGCCGAATGAATTGGAGAGCGCGACGTTGACCTCCATCTTACGCAATTGGTTGGGGACATAGTCCAGGTCGCATTCCGGGTCCGGCGTTTCGTAATTTATGGTCGGGTGGACCATATTGTCCCGGATGCTCATGATGACGGCCAGGAGCTCAACCGAGCCGGAACCGCCTAATATATGGCCGACCATGGATTTGGTGGAGTTGATAGCCAGCTTCCGGGCGTGGTCTCCGAACAATTTTTTGATGGCCTTGGTCTCGGTCAGGTCGTTATAGGCGGTCGAGGTGCCGTGGGCATTGATATATGAAACCTGTTCGGGTTTGAGCCCGGCATCTTCCAGGGCCAGTTTCATGGTATTGACAGCGCCCTCGCCTTCGGGGTCAGGCGCGGTGATGTGATAGCCGTCGTCATTCATGCCGAAGCCGAGCATCTCGGCGTAGATTTTGGCGCCCCGGGCTAAAGCGTGTTCCAGTGTTTCCATGACAAAGATGCCGCTGCCTTCGCCCATGACAAATCCGTCCCGGTTCTTTTCAAATGGGCGGGATGCCTTGGCCGGGTCGTCGTTGCGGGTGGACAGGGCCTTCAAGGCGGCGAATCCGGACATGCCCAGCGGCGTAATCGTGGCTTCAGCGCCGCCGGTAACTATCACATCAGCCAGTCCCATCTGGATGGTCTTCATAGCCATGCCGATGGCGTGATTGGACGAGGCGCAGGCGCTGGCCACGGAGAAATTCGGGCCTTTCAGCCCGAAATGTATGGCGATCTGGCCTGAGCCGGAATTCATCATGACCTTGGGAATAGTAAAGGGCGAAACCCGGGACGGGCCTTTCAGGATTAACCGGCTGTGCTGTTCTTCAAATTCGGTGAATCCGCCGATACCGGAGCCGATAATGACGCCGATGCGCTGGACATTGCTCTTGGTTAAATCAATCGCGGAGTGTTTGACGGCCTGGATAGCCGCGACTACGGCGAACTGGGCAAACCGGTCCATGCGTTTGGCCTGGACGACCGGGATATAATCATCGACCTTGAAATTCTTGACCTCGCAGGCGAAGTTGACGTCATAGCCGGTGGTATCAAACGCCTGGATTTTGGCGGCGCCGCTTTGACCGGCCAAGAGCGCCTGCCAGGTGTCTTCGGGATTGTGGCCCAGGGAGTTAACCGTGCCTAAGCCGGTGATGACGACTCGTCTTTTCTGCATTTTTGTTTACCCTGTAATAATTCCGCGCTAACGCCTATAAATACTTAAGGGGCGCCCCCCGATGCGACATCGAGGAACACCCCTTTATAATAATAATTTTATACCTTGGTGGCCAGGGCGCCTTCGACGTATTTCACCGCATCGCCGACGGTCTGGATTTTCTCCGCCTCTTCATCCGGGATAGACAGGCCGAACGATTCTTCCATTTCCATAATCAGTTCCACCTGGTCCAGGGAATCGGCGCCTAAATCGTTGACGAATGACGTTCCGATGGAGACCTTTTCCTTAGCCACGCCCAGCTGCTTGCAGATAATCTCCGTTACTTTGTCTTGTATTTCCTGCTTTGTTGGCATCTTCTTTCCTCCTTTTTCAGTTACAATAAGCCGTTAATTTACCAGTCATCTCAAACGGGGTCAAGGTTTTTGGTAAATTTTATATAAATACTGCGACCGGCCCCGTTAGAGATACCCTCGCTGTCGGGCATAACTATCCGCATATCTTTATCGCTAACGAGAATATCATCTCTAACGGGGCGGGGTTAATTACTCTATGAGCATAAGAACGGTATCGGTATCCACTGTTTGGCCTTCTTTTACCTTTATCTCTTTGACAGTGCCGCTGACCGGGGATGGCATATCCATTTCCATCTTCATGGCTTCAAAGACGAGGAGGGACTGGTTTTCCGTGACCTGGGCGCCGACGGCCACATTGATTTTCACAATCTTGCCGCCGATAGGTGGTTTCACATCTGCCATATTCTGTTTACTCCTTATCCCGCCTCTGCCCCGTTAGAAGCGAACACCGCAGTGACCGCGACAGCGAACACAACCAAAAGATAGCATTCTGACTAAGTTTGCCACCTCGCTATTGAACGCTTCTAACGGGGTCTTCGAGATTAGCGGTTAATTATATCTTAACCGAATATCCAAGGCAAGTATTTTAAGTATTATTTCTGCGGATTGGTTAAAACAACGTATTGCTCAATAATTTTCCCGACCATATAATTAGCGTCGAAATTGGGGATAATCAGTTTCCGGCCGGCCTGGCCCATCTGCCGGGCCTGCTCGGGGTTTTTCAGGAGGAAGATTATGGCCTCGGCCATTTGTCCCAGGGATTCCCTGGTCTTGCTTTCGGAGGCCGGCGCGGGTATCAGGAACCCGGTCTGGGAATTTATAACCAGTTCCCGGGCGCCGTCCACGTCAAAGGAGACCACCGGCTTGCCCAGAGCGAACGACTGCGGGATGGTCCGGGCCAGGCCTTCCCTCAGGGACGGATGGACCAGGATGTCAATGGCCTGAATCATGGAAGGAATCTGGGCCGGCGGAACCAGTCCGGTGAACACAAACCAATCGTCCAGGCCCCGGCCGTTGACCTCCCTTTTTATCTGCTCGCTCAGCGAACCGTCGCCCACGAACAGGAATTTCACCTCCGGCACCTGGCGGATAATCCGGACGGCCATCCGGAGAATGTATTCGTGGCCCTTGAGCGGAAACAGCCGGGCAATGGTGCCGACCACCTTATTGTTGGCCAGTCCGAGCCGGCGCTTAACTTCCTGGTCGGTTTCTTTGGGCGCAAACTTGTCCAATTCCAGGGCGCTGTAGATGGTGGTGTATTTTTCGGGCGCGCCGATGCCGGCTTTAAGCGACTGGTCGGTCATGGCATCAGCCACGCTGATGAATTTGGTGGTCACGAACGCGGCGGCTTTTTCCGCAACGATGTAGAGGAAATTAACCAGTTTATTCTGGTAGGGATAAAATGACAGCCCGTGCAGGGTGTGGACGATAATCTTGACGCCGGACAGGTAGGCAGCCCAACGGCCCAGGATGCCGGCCTTGGCGCTGTGGGTATGGACGATATCGGGCTTGAGCCGGCGCATCAACAGGAGCAGTTTTGTAAAGGCCACGACCTCCAGGAAGGGATTGATGTTCCGGCGCAGCTCCGGTATAATGATTAATTCCACGCCGCTGTCCCTGACCCGCTTGACCAGCTCGCCCTCAGGCCCCAGGGCCGGGCCGGAGATGAGAATTACTTTATACTCCGGACGCTTTTGCAGGCCTTCCACGGTCAGGATGGTGTTTTCCTGCGCCCCGCCCAGGATCAGCCGGGTAATTATGTGGACAACTGTTATGGGTTGCTCTTTTTTTATCATTTACTACACCCCCACACCAACCTGCCCCACGTAATTCCGCATGATTGTTGTGCATCAAACAAATTGGTGTGGGGGTAAAATTACTTGATATAATAAAAGAATAAGTATAGTTTAGAGTCAATTATTTACTTACTATTCCCGCCCCGCGTGTCATTCCCGTGAAAACGGGAATCCACGGGAACCGTGGCAATCTGGATTCCTGCTTCCGCAGGAATGACAAAACGGATGGCAATAAAATAATTATGCGCTGTATCAAAGAACTATCATTAAAGGAACTGAAAGAGTGGCTCAAGGAGAACCAAGAACCGGCTTATCGGGCCGAGCAGATATTCCACTGGCTCTATTCCGCCTGCGTAAAGGGTTTTGACGAGATGACCAACCTATCCGCGCCTTTGAGGGAAAAATTAACCGGCCACTTCGAGATATCGCCCCTGAGATTAAGCAATAAGCTGGTCTCCTTTATCGATAACACCGAGAAATACCTGCTGGAACTGCCGGACCAGCACACCATCGAAAGCGTGGTCATGCCGTATCCCAGGCGGTGTACCATCTGCATCTCCACTCAGGTGGGCTGTCGATTCCACTGCGTCTTCTGTGCCAGCGGTAAAAAGGGCCTCATCCGCAATCTGGCACAGGATGAAATAGTCGAACAGGTTATCCTGGGCAAACAGGAGGGGCACAAGATTACCCATATCGTATTTATGGGTATGGGCGAACCGCTGGACAATCTGGATAATGTCATAAAAGCCATCGGGGTTTTTAACAGCCCAAGCGCGTTTAACATCGGCGCCCGGCGCATGACCATATCCACCTGCGGGATTCCGTCCGGAATCAAGAAACTTATGGATTTGCACCTGCAGATTGAATTGTCGGTCTCGCTGCACGCGGCCAGCGATGAACTGCGCTCGCGGCTGATGCCCATAAATAAGCAATATCCTTTGAAAACCTTGATGAAGGAGTTAAAGGAATATATCCTGCGCACCAACCGCCAGGTGACCTTTGAATATATCATGATAGACAAACTCAATTCATCAGATGCGGATGCGTTAATGCTGGCCCGGCTGATTAAGGGGATGAATTGCAAGGTCAACCTGATTCCTTTTAACACCACGTCCGCGGCCAGGGATTTTAAGCCGCCCAGCGCGTCAGAGATAAAACGGTTTGAGAAAACACTGACGGCTGAAGGCGTAAAGAACACATTGCGTGATTCCCGGGGCGCGGATATCCAAGGCGCCTGCGGGCAATTGAGCTTGTCTTCAAGGTGATGAACCCCGCGCATAAACTTGCGCGCTGGCAGGGGTAACGGATTTGTGACAAGCTACGATTATAAATATTTGCTGAAAGTATAAATTTATGAGCGGGGTAAAGATATTAGGCATTGATTACGGCAAGAAGCGCATCGGCCTGGCTATGAGCGTGCCCGGCATCAGTTTCGCCCTGGCCTACAAGGTCCTGGAGATGGGCCCAACCGGCGTATTCGGATTAATAGAAACCATCAAAGAGATTATCGGCCAGGAGCAAATCACGGCTCTTGTCCTGGGATTGCCCAAGCAACTGGATAACAACATCGGCCTGGCCGGCCGGGAGGTGATCCAGTTCGCCGATGAATTGAAGAAGAATATCGAAATTCCCCTGGTCCTGTGGGATGAAAGATTTACCTCCAAGCAGGCCGAGGTGTTATTGCGGGATGTTAATATGTCGCATAAAGACAAGCGCCAGCAGATTAATGTCACGGCCGCGCAGGTGATGCTCCAGAGTTATCTGGATGCCCAGGCCAGCCAGGCCCTGGCAGACGAACCCTTGCCGGACGAGGAAGAAAATGACTAAAGATTACCAGCAGGTCAAGAAGAGCTATCGGTCCGCTGACGTGGCCAACCGTTACGATAACAAGAGATTCAGGGAATCACCGCGGAAGCAGCTGCTCAATCGCCAGTTGATGACCGCCCTGCTGGGCGTGCTAAATTATATAAGGACGAACGGCTGCCGGGTTGACTCGCTGTTTGATATGCCCTGCGGGACCGGGCGGGCATTTTCCACCTTTCTAAATAAGGGCATCCGATTTATCGGAGCGGATATTTCCAAGGAGATGATGCTCCAATCGCGCCTGAATCCGGTGCTTAAGGATGTACCCATGGTCCAGTGCGACGGAACCAGGGCGCCGTTCAAGGACAACAGTTTTGACGTGATTGCTTCTTTGCGATTCCTGACTACATTTATCCCGGAAGAGGCGCGCGCGCCGATTTTCAAGGAGATGAGCCGGATCAGCCGGGGCTGGGTTATTATCGAATGCCGGCATGAAAACATCCTGAGCATCATCGGCGAATGGATATTCCAAAACCTGCTGCACCGCCCGCCCAGATTCAATTATTTCTCGCGGGATGCCATCAAGCGGGAACTGGAAACGGCCGGCATAAAACTGGAAAAGGTTTTCTGCCCATACGGGCTCGCCTCAAACAAGTGGCTGCTGCTCGGGCGGGTGGCGCCCAAATGCTGCAATAAAATATGAGTAACTTTAGTAATAAGATAAAATGGCGCCAATGGCGCCACGTATTCTTAAATAAGGCCCTGCCCAAGCAATTCAAGATAAGCGCCATAGCCATATCCGGCCTGTTAATCTGCTATACCCTGTTGCGCCTGGGGTTTTTCCTGGCTAATCACGGATTCTTTGTGGATGTTCCGGCCAATGAAATCATCTGGTCTTTTATTTATGGATTGCGGTTTGACATCTCAGCCCTGCTGATGATTAACGGAGCGCTGTTATTATTATATAATTTCCCGGGCCAGCCAACGGCGCGCTGGACATGGCTTAGAATTGGATTGCTGGGCATATTCTGGCTGTCCAACCTGTCGTTTATCGGGCTTAACCTGGCTGATTACATCTATTTCCCGACCATCCAGCGCCGGCTGATGTCAGAAATCTACACCATCCTGCCGGATATCCTGCGGATGCTGCCTTCAACGATACTGGAATATTATTATATGGTCCTGATTCTGCTGGCGGGCGGAGCCGGATTTGTATTTGCAAGCTGGCGGCTATTCAGGAAAATGGACCGGCTGTGGATATATCAGCCCAATACCGTTAAAGAAAGCGCCTGGCTGGTCCTGATAATATTGCTGATGGTGCTGGGGCTCAGGGGCGGCCTGCAATCCCGGCCGATTCGACCGGCGCACGCCTTTTTCGCCTCCAGCCGGATAACCGGATATCTGACCCTGAATTCCTCTTTCACCATATTGAGAAGCATTACCCAGACCAATCTGCCCAGTTACAAACTTATGTCCAAAGAAGAAGCGCTGAAAACCGTGGCGGCGATGCTCAAGTCGGACAACGAACAGATGGTTGACCCGCAATACCCGTTCCTGAGACAACGGTCATCTCCTGCGGCTCCCGGAAAACCAAATGTAGTGGTGTTTATTATCGAAAGTTGGACGGCAGATTATTGCAAGAGCGTCTCCGGACAACCCAGCGCTATGCCCTTCTTTGACAGTATAGCTGAAAAGGGAATGCTCTTCACCAATTTCCTGGCCAATGGCCAGCGTTCTATTATTGCCGAGACGTCAATACTGACATCCATTCCGGGCGTTTTCTCCACCAACCTGCGCGGGTCCAAAAAGGTCATGATTGGCTCGCAGTCGGAGATGAACCGGTTTCTGGGATTGGGAACTATCCTGGGGAAGGAAGGTTATGCCACTTCATTCCATCACGGCGCCAAGACCGGCTCAATGGGGTTTGACGCCTATACCAAACTGGCCGGATTTTCCAACTACTACGGCAAGGAGGATTATCCAAACCTGACCGCAGATGCCGTGGACGGCACCTGGGGCGTCTGGGATGAGGAATTCTTCCTGGATTCCCTGCGCCGGATGGACGGATTTAAGGAACCGTTCTGCTCAGTAATATTTTCCTTAACCTCGCACGACCCATTCCCGATTCCGCCGCGCCGGGAATCGCTATTCCAGCAATATTCCAGTGAAACCAAATTCCAGCGGGTGCTCCGTTATACCGATTATTCGCTTCAGCAGTTCTTCAACGCCGCTGAAGATAAGCCGTGGTTTAAGAATACCATATTTATCATCACCGGCGACCACACCAATTATTCCCGGCCTAATATCCTGCGTTCCTATTATCAGGTGCCGCTCCTGATTTACGCGCCGGGTATAATCAAGCCGCAGCGCTGCGACCAGGTCGGCTCTCAGGTGGATATTCTGCCGACCGTTCTGGACCTGTTATCCATACAAACCATCCACGCCTCTATGGGCCGCTCGCTTCTGGATACGACCAAAACCCATTATGCCGTGATTACCGAAGGCCCTTATTGCATCATCCTGGATGACCGATTTGTCCTGCTGGATGACCTGGAAAAAACCATCGGACTGTTCGATTACCGCGCTGACCCGTATCTCAAGAATAATCTGTCGTCCCAGTATCCGGATGCGGCCAAGGAATTAAAACATATTCTATATGCTTATACCCAGGAAGTGACCTATGCCATAACCAACGATAAGGTCTGCCGGGATGAGGATATTGGAATAACTAAGAAGGGTAAAACCAAATGAACCGAAAACGTTTTGTCTGGCTGTATCTTTTAATATTTAACCTGCTCATTGTTGCTTTTTTATTGGCGGCACTTAAGGTCCATTCTGATTATGTGAGCACGCCGCCGAATAACCTGGTTGGGAACAAACCTGCGGTGATTGCCAAGTTGCAGGAAAGCGGTTTGCCATTTTCGTTTTTGGTCATCGGTGACAGCCGCGCCAAGACCACCTCAGAACACCTGATAAAACTGGGTGTGGAAAAAGGGGCGCCGGCATTTATGGTTATGAACGGCGATTTCGTCTGGAGGCCGGGTATCTGGAACCACCGTTTCTTCATGACCCGGATGCTCACAGAAATCAAGCCGTCCTTCCCGGTCTTCCTGGTCCCGGGCAATCATGAAATCAGCGATTATGGCAATCCGGGAGACCCGGGAATGGAAAATCCTGAACGCCAGGTAACGCGCCAGATTTACGAGGGGCTCTACGGCCCGCGTAATTGCGACTTTGTTTATAATAACTGCCTTTTCATCATCTGCGACGGCGACGGCCGGAGTCCGGAGAATTATCTAGATTATCTCCGGGATGTTTTATCCAAAAAGGCCACGGGCAAGAAGCATATCTTTGTCTTTACCCACTACCCGCCCAAAGGCCTGGACGCCAGCATCAAAAAGGCCTGCCTGCCCAATGAGAAGGAATTCTTTGCCTTAATGGAGCAATACAAGGTCAATTACTGTTTCTTCGGACACCATCATGGCTATTGGAAGGGTGAGCGAAACAACACGACTTATGTTATCTGCGGCGGCGGCGGCACCCGGCTGGAACCGCATATATCCGATAAACTCCATCATATCCTGCGGATGACCGTGGGCCGGGATAAAATAGAAGAGGAGAAGATTACCAGCCCGGCCAAAAGTAATATGGGAAACTGGTTCGGGGAAACCACCTTTACTTATATTTTTCCTGTTATAAATAATAATGGCTGGATGCTTTATGTTATCCTGTTTACGTTCCTGCTTGATAGCGGAATGTTGTTTTTCCTGTACCGCAAGGCATCAATAAAACCTCGTCCGGACGGTCTCGTGGCGCCGGACGGAGAGGGTAAATGAATTATTTACTCAAGACCCAATTCGGCTGGTGCGGGATTGTCTTTGATGATGCAGTCAGAGAAATCGTTCTGCCATCGCCTGATAAGCAAAAGGTATTACAGCGCCTGCGTAATCGCGGCTACTCTACGAACCCTGACGGGTTCTCAGAGCGAGAACCCGAAGGGACCGCGTCCAGCGAACCCGGAACAGGTAAAATCCATAGCGTTAAATTCCGCAAGAGTAAGCCCGCAACCGGATTCCTCAAAGGCCTCCGGCGGTATTTTAATGGAGAAAAGGTTGACTTTAGATGTGGAATTGATTTAAGGGATTATTCTAACTTTGAGCAGGCGGTCTATAAAACTCTGATGGCCATTCCTTATGGCCGGGTGCGGACTTATCAATGGGTGGCTCAAAAGGCAGGCAGCCCAAGGGCCAGCCGGGCCGTGGGCAACGCCCTGGCTAAAAACCCGTTGCCCATTATTATCCCCTGCCACCGAGTAATTAAATCGGACGGCTCTTTGGGTAATTTCTCCGCCATCGGCGGAGCCAAACTAAAGAAAAAGCTCCTGGAAATGGAGAAGGCGTCCCCGAAAGAATTCGGGATGGCAGAGGAAAGATATTGAGTTACGCCATATGATAAAAAAAGAGGTGCTGGATATCCTGGCCTGCCCGCTTTGCAAAGCGGACGTGAAATTAGAGGGGACCAAGATTGCCTGTATTAATCCCCAGTGTCTCTGCCGATACCGGATAGAAGACGATATTCCGGTAATGCTGATAGACGAGGCCGAACGCCTCTGCCCCAAATGCAATACCCAGCGGGATTGGTTGGAAGAAAGAAACTTGCTCAAATGCCCAAAATGCGGCTGTGAACTGAGCACTTCATAAAACTATGGATAAACGAACTGTTTTATTTATTCTGCTTTCAGTGGTTATCTGGTTTTTGTATATCCAGTTCGTAGCGCCCCGTTTTGCGCCCAAGCCGCAACCGCCGGCTGTTACCAGAGAAATTGCGGGAAATGACAAGTCAGCCCTATCTTCAGGCGAAATAACGCCGACCCAGAAATCAACCCTATCCGCCCCGGGAAAACTATCAACCTCATTCCAGCAACCAACCAATATAGCCCTGAAGCAAAAGGTTCTGGAAAACAGCCACATCAAAGTAACTATAACCAATAGAGGCGCGGCTATAGAATCGCTTATCCTCAAACAATTCAAGGCCGCCCAGCTGGCTCCCAAAGACGAGGGGCTCAAACTGTCGTCAGAACTGGCCAGTCAACTGTCCATCATCAGCGCCACCGACCCGGCTAAATATGCCCTTTCTGTCAAATATCCGGATTCCACGGAAGACCTCCAGGCCGGGCTCTGGGAAGTGGTAACAGAAACCGACTCCTCTATAATTTTCCGCTATACCACTTTCCAAGGCCTGGTTATTTATAAAACATTCTCTTTGGGCAAACATAATTACACCCTAGATTTTTCGGTCAACATGGAGAATATCTCTGCCGGTACCATTACCCCAACACTGATCATACAGGGCATAGAAACCCTTCCGCCGGAATCATATAATACCACAGATATCACCGGGCTGTACGCCTATACCGACCCGCCCATGACAGAGACCCAGACCGCCCCAACCCGCCTGAATGGCGAAGTCGGGCAGGTAGACGCCGGAACAACGCATTGGTACGTCAAAGAACAACCCTCTCCGGCGACACTAAAAAAGGAAGGTAAACCCTTTACGCTGACTCAGGGACAGGACAATATTTACTGGACCGGCCTTGCCAATAAATACTTTGCCGCTATCCTTGTGCCAACAACCGTGCGGGATATGAACATCTACGGATTTAACGCCATCGATTGCCCGGCGGTGTCTAAGAATTCTGAACCTTATCCAAACCTGAACCTATCCATCCAGACCAAGGGTTTCACCCTGAATCCCAGAGAGACGAAGAAACTTGATTTTCTCTTTTATACCGGCCCGAAGAAAGCGTCTGATTTGAGTCCTCTGGCTAATCTGGGATTTGATAGATTACTATCCTACGGCTGGTTCGGATTTATCAGCAAGACCCTCCTTTTTGTCCTGGGCGGACTTTTTGGGCTCTTCAAAAACTACGGCGTGGCCGTCATTGTCCTGACCGTCCTCATAAAAGTAATCATGTTCCCGATTACCAAAAAGGGCCAGGTTTCTATGTATCACCTCCAGAAACTCCAGCCCCGCATCAAAGCCCTGCAGGAGCAGTATAAGAATGACAAACGCAGGTTCGGCGAGGAGCAGATGAAATTATGGAAGGAATACGGCGTCAATCCCTTGAGCGGATGCCTGCCGATGCTTCTCCAGATACCGGTATTTTTCGGGCTATACTGGGCTCTGGCTCAGGCCATAGAACTGCGCCAGTCGCCATTTATGCTCTGGATTACCGACCTATCCCAGCCGGACCAACTTTGCAAACTGCCGTTTCCGATTTTAGGCGCTCACTATCTCCATGTCCTACCCCTGATTATGACCGTTTCCTGGCTGATTCAATCGTTCACCCAACCCAAATCGCCCGACCCCCAGACCCGCCAGCAGCAGAAGATGTTTCTTTTTATGCCGTTGGTCTTCGGTATAATGTTCTATAACGTTCCTTCGGGCTTGACCCTTTACTGGTTCACCAGCACGCTGCTCGGCATCGCGGAACAAATCCTGATTAAGAAATATTATTTCAGGTAATATGGTCGCAGACACCATCATCGCTGTTTCCAGTCCCGCCGGAAATTCACTCAAAGGCATAATCCGTCTTTCAGGCAACCGGGCTTTTCGCCTAATTAAGAATACCATCGACAATAAAATATCAGCCAGAAAATCATGGCAATCCATCCGCTGTAATCTGCGGATTCAACTGACTAACGGGCTAACAGATAAACCGGCCCGCATCCCTGTAACCCTATATCTGATGCCTGCCCCGCATTCCTATACCCGGGAAGATGTGGTGGAAATCCACACCTTCGGCTCAAAGGTTCTGCTGGAAGGCATCCTTCAATATTTCATACGCAAGGGCGCCCGCTTAGCCCAGCCCGGAGAGTTTACCAAACGCGCCTTTCTCAATGGCCGAATCTCGCTATCCCAATCCGAAGCAGTCATGACTATCATCCATTCCTCCACTGAACGCGAATACCGAATGGCTGTTACCCAACTACATCAGCACTCTTTCCGGCAACTCCGGGAAATAAACCAACAACTGTTTGACCTGGTCTCTCAACTGGAACTAGCACTTGATTTCTCTGACCAGGAAATAGAAATAATCACCCACAAACAAATAAAAGATTCCCTCAAACGTATTGTTATCGGTATCAATAAAACTCTGAAAGAATCCTTCAGCCATTATGCAGATAAGGATGGAATTACCTGTGTCCTGTGCGGCCGGCCCAATACCGGCAAATCCAGTTTGTTCAACTGCCTGGTTCAAGACCGCAGGAATATTGTCTCGCCCATTCCGGGCACTACCCGTGATTACATTGAAGGTAAAATCCTCCATAAAAGTACCGCCTTTCGGATATTTGATACGGCCGGTATAAACTCTCCGGCAACCAGAATACCCCTTCCCATTAGACAGGCAGATATTTATCTATTGGTTATTAACGCATCTACAGGGTTAAGCAACCAAGACCGGGCCATTCTCAAGCGCTTGAATCCACCCAAAACTATAGTGGTGGTAAATAAGATTGATTTATTGCACAGGAACTCCATATTCCGAATTCCGCATTCTAAATTTTACTCGTGCAGTGCACTGACCGGTAAAGGCATCCCGGCTCTTAAGAACGCGCTTGTCGATATGGCGCAAACAGTTCCGCCAGAACGCTCATCTGACCGAACGCTGATTAACCTGCGCCAGCAGGAAAATCTTAAATCATCCATGGAATTATTAAACAAAGCGCTGTCCGATGCTAAAAAGGGGGCGTCTTACGAATTTATCGCCCTGGATCTAAAGGATGCGTTAGAACAATTGGGCCTGGCATTAGGCGGTTTTTCCGCGGGCAGAAACATTGTTCCCGATGATATCCTTAACAACATCTTTTCCAGATTCTGTATCGGAAAATAACATATCTGAAATAGAATTAAATTGCTCTACAGCTTTCTCGTCTTCTGATGTCTTTTCACCTCGTAGGCGTCAACAATGGATTGGACCAGCGGATGACGGACGATGTCGGCCCTGGTCAAATAGCAAAAGGCAATGCCCGGGATGTGGGCCAGAATTGACTGGGCTTCTACCAGTCCTGAAACCTTGCCAATCGGCAGGTCAATCTGGGTGATGTCGCCGGTAACCACTATCTTGGAGTTCTGGCCCATCCGGGTCAGGAACATTTTCATCTGTTCTGAAGTGGTATTCTGGGCTTCATCCAGAATCATAAAGGCGTTGTCCAGGTTGCGTCCGCGCATATAGGCCAGCGGCACCACCTCAACAATCTCGGTTTCCATCAACCGCTTTAATTGCTGGTATTCCAGGAAACCGTTCAGGGCGTCATAAAGAGGCCTGAGGTATGGATTAACCTTTTCCTGGTAGTCGCCGGGCAGGAATCCCAGACGTTCGCCGGCCTCAACCGCCGGCCGGCAGAGGATTATCTTGCGCACCTCGCCTTTCTTAAAAGATGCCATGGCCCGGGCCACGGCCAAATAGGTTTTGCCGGTGCCGGCCGGACCGATGGCAACTACGATATCTTTTTCATACAGAAACTTGAGGTAGTTTTCCTGTCCTTCGGTGCGCGCCTTGACCGCAAAGACATCATTTGGCATACCCATCCGCCCGAACGGCCGCTCAGGCAGACCGATTCCCTTAAAGCATTCGCCCGCTATAAACGAGGTCTCGCCCATTCGGGGTAAAGAATTAGAGGTTTTCGGACTGTTGTTTATCAGATTCATTACCGTTTCTTCTGTTATTGACCGGCTGGCCAGCATCTTTGATAAGGCATTAAATGCGATTTCGACCGGCTGTTTCTGGCCCGCGATAATCATCTCGCGGCTACCGCCCCGGGATGACTGCATCGCAATCTTAACATCCAGTTTATTGCGGATAAGTTTCAGGTATGAATCATACGGGCCAAAGGCCTGAACGAAATCCACGTTGTCGGGAACCATGATTTTGCGCCTGAATTTCATACGTTCAGTTGAGGCGGTTTAATACAGTTTCAATAACAGGAACGCCGCGACCGGCGCTGAAAACAATAAACTATCAGTCAGATCCAGAATCCCGCCTAATGGGCCAAGCATGATTCCGGAGTCCTTAACGTTACAAAACCGTTTGATATACGATTCAAATAAATCGCCCATTTGAGCCACGAAGACAATCATCAGATTGATGATAAATATCAGCCAGAACGGCGTTATTAAATTAACCATGTTCAGGGACCGGGGCAGCAGGAGATAGAAAATCACCATTCCGATGATCGAGGCACCAAGCCATCCGGCGATGAAACCTTCTACGGTCTTATTGGGACTGATCCTTTCGGCTAATTTATGCCGGCCAAAACGGGTGCCCCAGAAATAAGCGACGCTGTCCGCTATCTTGACTATAGCAATAAAGTAGAGCGCCAATATTATCCCTTTCGGCGCCCCCCCCCTTAACCGCGCTATAGACCAAATAGGTATATAAACATAGGCAAACCCAACGCATAAAATAAGAATCTGGTGGAAATCATTTATCCGGTTAAGATAGTATAAAATCGCGATGATAATGAACACCGTAAAGGTCAACAACATCGGCGTCTCCCACATCACCAGTTCAAGATAATCCCTATATTTTGAGAGCCCGATAAAGCTGGCTGTCCAGAGCATCCAAAGAATGATTACCCCACATAACCCGGTCATTACCGGAAAATGCCACGGGAGCTTAACGTTGATGTTCCCGTATAATTTGGCGAATTCATAGAAAGCCAAGGATGAAACCACAGCCAGGATAAGATAGAATCCTGTAACTCCGCCAAAAAACCAGTCAAAGGCCAAAAGGGTGGCAAGAGCCGCAATAAGGATACCACTGACTATCAAACGTTTTTTTAGTGTTGAAAACATCATTACAATTTAGCAATATCGGTTCTGTAGAATGCGCCATCAAAGGATATCTGTTTTATGGCATCATAGGCCTTCTGGCGCGCCTGGGAAAAATCCTGGGCCCGGGCTGTTACGCCTAAAACCCGGCCGCCCGCGGTTATTACCTTGCCGTCTTTTAAGGCCGTGCCCGCGTGAAATACCTGAAGATTTTTATTGCCTGACAGACCGCCAAATTTTATCTCATCGCCGGTCTTGGGACTGGCTGGATATCCCTTGCTGGACATCACCACGCAAACGGCCGGCTCGCTATACCATTCTATGGGCTTAATTCTATCCAGTTTCTGTTCCACCACAGCCATCAGTAGCGGCACCAAATCGCTCTTCAGCCGCATCATCAACGGCTGGGTTTCCGGATCGCCGAAACGGACGTTGTATTCCAGCACCTTGATGCCGGCCGGCGAGACCATCAAGCCCGCATAAAGAACCCCCTGAAAGGGCCGGTTGGTTGAATTCATAGCGTGAATCGTCGGCACGATTATCTCGCTGACAATTTTATCCATCACCTTGGCGGTAACAAACTTAACCGGAGAATAGGCGCCCATACCGCCGGTATTAGGGCCCTGGTTGTCATCCATCAGCCGCTTGTAATCCTGGGCCGGCTCCAGAACGGCAATGGTCTTGCCGTCAGTCAGCGACAGGACCGAAACCTCTTTGCCCACCAGGAATTCTTCGATAACCACCTTGCTGCCGGATTCACCGAAGATTTTATCCTTCATCATCCTAGTCACCGTATCATGGGCCACATCTTTGTGCTCACATATTATAACGCCCTTGCCGGAAGCCAATCCGTCCGCTTTAATCACAATCGGCATTGATACCTTGGCCAGGTAGTGTATCGCCTCGTCCAGCGAGGCCACCACCTTGAATGAAGGGGAGGGAATGCCGTATCGTTTGAGCAGTTCCCGGGTAAATACCTTGCTGCCTTCTAATTCTGCGGCAATTTTGGTCGGGCCGAATATCTTCAGCCCGGCCTTGCGGAATTCATCCACAATGCCGTTAACCAGCGACATTTCAGGCCCGACCACGGTCAGGTCTATTTTCTCCTTGAGCGCAAAGTCCTTGAGTTGCTCTATCTCGGTGATGGCGATAGGCAGGCATTCTGCTAATTTCCCGATGCCCGGATTGCCCGGCGCAACATATATCTTCTTGACTAAAGGCGACTGGCTGATTTTCCAGACCAAGGCGTGTTCCCGTCCACCTGAACCCACCACTAATATCTTCATTTCATCAGTTTCTTGTATAACGCAATATATTCCTTACCGCTGTGCTCCCAGGAAAAATCCTGGGCCATGGCATTCCCCATCAATTGCTTCCAGGATTTCTTGTCTTCGTAAAGAGCCAGAGCTGATTTAATGCAAGACAACATCTCTTGGGCTGAATAATTCTTGAAGGAAAAGCCTGTGGCCATTGCGGCCTTAAGGTCTTTCGGCGTATAGTTATGAATACTATCGGCCAGTCCGCCGGTTTCGTGGACAATCGGAATTGTGCCGTATTTCAAAGCGTATAACTGGTTCAATCCGCAGGGCTCGTATCTGGATGGCATCAGAAACATATCCGCTCCGGCTGTTATCAGATGAGCTAAAGAATTGTCAAATGCGATGTTGGCTGATACCTGTGTAGGATACTTACGGGCTATATCCCTGAATATCTGATGGTATTTCTCCTCGCCGGTGCCTAATAATACAAACTGGCATCCGGTCCCAATTATCTCGTCAAACATCTCGGAGACCAAATCAAATCCTTTTTGGGAAGCCAGACGTCCAATCATTCCTATCATAGGAGCATCAGCAGTCGGTAATCCGCACTTTTTCTGAAGCGCCTGCTTATTCTTAACCTTATCAACCAGCTTCTTTTCCGTATATTTTACCGGAATGAGTTTATCTACTGCCGGATTCCACTGATCATAATCCACGCCGTTAATGATGCCATAAAGGTCGCCGGCCCTTTCGCGCAGGACCCCGTCCAGCCGCTCGCCGAACAACGGCGTTTGAATCTCTTTGGCATATTGCGGACTGACCGTGGAAAGCATATCCGCAAAGACCAATCCGCCTTTCAGGAAATTGACCTGGCCGTAAAACTCCAATTGCTTATAGTTAAAATACTCCCAGCCCAGCCCGACGAGTTTCATATCCCAGTGCCAGAATAATCCCTGATACGCAAGGTTATGGACGGTGAAAAATGTTTTGGTATTAGCAAAATGCGGGTCTTTTTTGTACAGAGTTTTAAGATATATCGGAATAAGCGCGCTCTGCCAGTCGTGACAGTGAATAATGTCGGGCTTGATATTAAGCTGTTTCATCGCCTCCAGCGCCGCCCGCGAGAAAAATACGAATCTTTCCGCATTATCTTTGTAATCACCGCCAGGTGTGCCGTAGAGATAATCCCGGTGATAATATTCATCGCGCTGGATGAAGTAAACGTCTACATTTTGTATTTGCGTTTTCCAGATCGCGCCGGAAACGAAATTGTCGCCAATCTTAACCTTAACCGTGCTGCCTGTGGAGATAAGATTCGGGGTGTTTTCCTTAACCTGTTTATAGAGGGGTAGAAAAGCCGTAACGTTGACGTTAGATTTTTTCAGTTGAGGCGTCAGCGCGCCCAGGACGTCAGCCAGCCCGCCGGTCTTGGCAAACGGCACCATCTCAGAGGCAACCTGGCAGACATTGTACCCGGTGCGCTCCGGTAGGTGCTCCCGACCATTGCTTCGCAAAGGGATCTTCGTCATTAAATGCTAATCTCCTTGAGATATTTGGTGGCGTCTTCTGGCGGAACCGAATTGATATAGAATCCTGTGCCCCATTCAAAGCCGGCCACGCGGGTTATGCGCGGAATTATTTCTATGTGCCAGTGATAATATTCGGTCTCATCCATCGTAAATGGCGTGGTATGAATCAACATATTATAGGCCGGATTATTCAGCGCCTTTTCCAGTTTCTGGAATACCTTCTTGACCATAGAAGCCAGCGCCGGTATCAGGTGCGGCGGTATCATCTCAAAATGAGTCAGGTGCTGTTTGGGTAAAATCCAGGTCTCGAACGGGAACCGCGAGGCAAACGGGCAAACCGCGATAAAATGCTCGTCATTAATCACCACCCGTTCGTCGTCCTCTATCTCCTGGTGGATGATATCACAAAATATACAGCGTCCCCGGTATTGATAAAAACTTTCCGAGCCCTTCATTTCCTGCAGGATGCGAATCGGGATAATCGGCGTCACCACCAGCTGCGAATGGGTGTGCTCCAGCGATGCGCCGGCCCGGTCTCCGACATTCTTAAAAATGAGCCCGTAGGCGAAACGGTTATCCTTTTTTAAGTCCGACATCCGCGCCTGGTAGGTCTGAAAAATAAGCTGGATTTGCTCTTCAGGCAACGGCGCAAATGACGACATATGCTGGGGGGTTTCAATAATCACTTCATGAGCCCCGATACCGCGCATATAATCATACAGCCCTTTGCCTCTCTTATCAATATTGCCTTCAATGGCTAATGCCGGGAATTTATTGGGCACCACCCGGACCAGCCAGTCCTTAGCGTTCGGCGCGGAAAACGGTTTCCTGATGGCGTATATTTCAGGTGGAGTGACCTTTTCGTTGCCTTCGCAGAAAGGGCAGGAAGATGTAGGCTTGGGTGGCGCTACGGGGTCCGGCTTGAAATCAACCGGCCTTTTGGCCCGCTCAGATGCAACTATCACCCACCGGCCTAATATCGGATCTTTTCTTAATTCGGACATAAATTTTAAGTTATCAGGATATAAGAATCTGATATCCCGCTTTACGCTATCCAATCAATATGCGCTAGGTCTTCTACCGGCACCGCTAACTTTATCGGCTGGCTGTCCGGATGCCTGACTATCAACCGGTCCAACGTACAATCACAGGGCTTATCTCCACCGCCCAGAATAGAATACGCCTCCACAAAAAACTCTACCGGCTCGCCCGGCTTGAATCCCAGCGCATCCAGCGGGCAGAGAATTTCTGCTATCTCGCTAATTGCCGCCGTATCCAGCGCTTCTTTAATCACCTTGTTATTCTCGTCCAGAATATTGAATCGCGGCTTAACACTGACACTACTGATAATAACTTTTCTCTTAATCGGCTTCAAGAAGTTTAGCACAAAATATATCCCGGCCGGGAATGTTTTCGAACCCCTTAAGCCATTAGTTGCCGGGTCTATCCGTAAGCAAAGGTTATACTTATCAAATCCAAAATAGATACGGGAAATTATTTTGCCTGTGTCGGTTGAACGGTCCATAGCCGCGCTGCCTTCGGAGGCGGTGTCAAATTGGCCGGCCGCCAGCCATTCAAAATAGTCGCTCCGCTTGCCGTCCACTTTAATATCCAGCAATCCCCAGGGCAGGGTGTGCAACTCTTTTTGACGGCGCTCTTTTATCTGGTGGTGCAAATATTCAGGCACGTTTACCCCGAGAACCTGATAAACGCTCATCAGGTGTTTCCTGAATAACAGGTCAAACTGATCATCCAAGGCCGAGGAATGATCGTGTCCGAACCACCAAAACCAATCACTGCCCTCGGCAATATAAATACTCTCCATAGCCCTGGCAATCACCGCTGGTTCTGCGCCCTTTGCTATATGCTCCTTAACCAATTCCCTGGTCTTAGCCAAATATTCCCAGGCCTGGCGGTCTTCGTTATGCCCGACCCAGATGGAAAAATTATGGTTTATCCACGAGCCGGCATAAATGGTATCCAGTTCCTTAACCGGCGGATACTTTTGCAGGTAATCACTGATACATACCGTTTCTATCTCCGGATCATTGCTCAGACGCCCGTAAAGTAACTTCAGAAACTCTACGCCGTTATCAGGATAATGTTCCCAAGGATTTTCGCCATCCAGAATAATGCTCACCAGAGGCGCTTCCTGGTGCACCCGGCTGGCCCCGGCTTTTATCTCGTTTATCAGATGATCCACCGCATCCTGCGGCTTCCAACGCTGATATTGGAACCCGATAAGATTGGAAAGATACTGATCACGGAATATCACGGCGATATTCCTCGTCTTGTACGGCTGGTATAAATCGTTCAGGAAACCAGAAAAGTGGTCTGACGATTTACCCAGGGTCTGGGCCAGAATCTCTTCGTCACTGGCGAAATACTGGATGTTCTGTTCCACCAAAAGCGGGACCATGGACGGCGCCACCGAACCCTCGGCCGGCCAGATGCCCTTAACGTCGGCTCCGAAATGATCCTTATAGAACTTCACCGCCTCGGCCATCTGCCAGCGGGCGTCTTCAAACAGCGCTTTCTGGTCCACGGCCGGCAAAGCCGCATTCGGCATGGCCTGCAAGGTTGAATTCATATTGCATAATAAAGGCAAAATAGGATGGTAAAAAGGCGTGGTAGTGATTTCTATCTGCCCGCTATCCTGTAGTTTCTTATGCAGGGGAATAATCTCGGCTAAATAGCGCATCTGTTTCTGCACCATCAACTTCTTGTCGTCCTCGGTGAAATTACGTCCTTTTTGCCTGAGGGTCTGCAACTCTTTGTCGCGCTCTATTATCAGCGGGTGAAACCAGACCAGCGAACTGCAGACCAGCAGGTCCGTAAAATCCTGGTCTGAAAGATTCTTAATAAGTTTCTTGATGGCCTGACCGTTTTGATGGCTTCCGGTTAAAAGGTTGTCGGGCATGCCCATGGTTTGCTGTTTTTCGGATACGGCCTTTTGGCGCGCCGACTGATAGAGCGTATAAAGTTCCTTATAGCGCGCACAGACGCCTATCATATTCTGCGGATGCGCTAAAAAAGCGTTCTCCAGGATATACTGCCGGTCCTCCGGGCTCAAATCGGACGCCGGCTTTTGGCTCAGGAACAGCAACCGGTCAGTATCGCCCGATAAGTATTCCTTTATCTGTTTCAGGAGCGAAGGCACAAGATTGATATTGGACTTGATTTTGGGGAACTGCTCAATCAGCGCGGCCATGCCGTAATAATCCTTGATGCCGTGCAGCCGGACCCAGGGCATTTGGAATTCGGCTTTAACCGCGCCTGAACCAGCCAGACGATAATAGGGCTGGTGGTGATGCCACAAAAAGGCCAGATATATCTTTTTACTCATCAGATTATCAGCGTCGTATGACACTGTTCGGGGCGAGGATTAAAACCGCTTACTTAATGAGCGCCATAAGGGCACCATGGCGCTTCGGCGCCACAAATTACCTGCCCGACTTGACAATCAGTCAGGCGGGTTGGCAGATAATACTAAACTCGCTGAAAAGGGTCAAGAAAATACCTAGGGGGAAGAAAAATAGACCCCCCGGTAAAATCAGTTAGATTCATTAATCTATCAATACTAAACTATACCAGTTTTGCTGTTCGTCTTTGGCCTTAAGTGTTTTTAGGGTCAGCCCCTGTTTGCGGACCGTCGAGAACACATCAATACCCACGGCCTGCATGGCCGGACGGGCTTTTTTGGCTGCCCGGCAGGGTTTGGGATATCGGCATTCCTTGCAGACCGCGCAGTCGGATAAACTAAAGGCAAAATAAGCGCCGTCCATATATGCTTTTTGCTCTATAGTAAATGATATTTCCTGGGCCAGCCGTTTATCGTGCGTGTGAATCAACAGCGCCTTTTTATAATGCTTGATGATTTGCCCGAATTCCCAGACTGTCACCGCGCCGGGCGCTGAAGGACAGGTCCAGTTATGGCCCCAGCCGGTGCAGCCGAACCGGCACTTTAACATGGTGCGCGGGTCAAGCACGATATCCTTGGCGTTGATAATAATGGCGTCCCGGGCACCTTTGGCCAGCGCATCAGCAATGTATTTTTTCAGGTTTAGTTTCATCTTCATCGGGCAATTACAGGACCACCTCACGCAGCCGGGCTGCGTGACAATTGATATTAACCGCTACTGGTAATGCCGTAATATGAGCCGGTCCGTATTCAACGTGCACGGCCAGGGCTGTGCATCGGCCGCCTAAACCCTGCGGACCGATACCCAAATCATTTATTTCCCTGAGCAGGTACTGCTCTAACTTGGCATAAAACGGATTAGGATTAGGCGTGCCGGCCGGCCTCAAATGCGCCCGCTTGGCCAGGACTGCCACGCCGTCAAAGTTGCCGCCGATGCCCACCCCGACAATAATGGGCGGACAGGGATTGGCCCCGGCGTTCTTCACGGCCTCCAGGATAAATTTCTTCACGCCGTCCAGCCCGGCCGAGGGCGGCAACATCTTCAGCGCGCTCATATTCTCGCTACCCCCGCCTTTGGGCAGAAGCCATATCTTGAGTTTGTCTCCGGGCACGATATCCGGATGAATCACGGCCGGCGTATTGTCCCCGGTATTCTTGCGATTCAGCGGGTCGGCCACAATGGACTTGCGCAGGTAACCCTCTTTGTATCCCTGGCGCACGCCTTCGTTAATAGCATCGTAAAGATAACCGCCGACGATGCGGACATCCTGCCCGATTTCCACAAAGACCACGGCCGTGCCGGTATCCTGGCAGATGGGCACCATCTTGTCTTTGGCAATCTTATCATTTTCCAGTATCTGCTGGATAATCTCCTTGCCGGTCGGGGATTCCTCCAGTTGCAGAGATTTCCTGAGCAGCCCGAGGACCTCGTCCGATATGATGCAGTTGGCCTCTACGCACATCTTCTTGAGCGCCGCCACGATGCTCTCGGTCTTGATTTCTCTCATATATTAATCTTTATACTTAAATCCCATATCAAAGGCCTGCATATTGAGTTCGATGCTGGCCAACGGGACCGAGGTCTTGATGGCATCCTCTATTGCCTTCCTGGGAAGGATTTTCGTCTGCCCGTCCATAAAGCCCAGCATCACGATATTGGCCGCCATCTTCTTGCCCAATTGCTCAGCCAGTCGCGTAGCCGGCACCTTAACTATTTTAACGCCGGTCTTCGTTTCGCTAATCTTAACCAGGTCTTCGTCAATAAGGATAACCCCGCCCGGTCTTAATTCATCCTTGTATTTGGAATAACCCTCCTGCGACATCGCCACCAGGATATCCGGATGGGTAATATTGGGATAGAAAATCGGCTCATCCGAGATAATCAATTGGGCGCTGGATGCGCCGCCCCGTGATTCCGGCCCGTAATTCTGGGTCAGGGTGGCGTGCAAATCGGCATAAATCGCCGCGGCCTTGCCGGTAATATAACCGGCCAGGATGATGCCCTGTCCGCCGAAACCGGTAAACCGTAATTCTTTATTCATTTCTCTTTACTCATGGTCACGTTGAGCTTAACGCTCAGCTTAGTTCTAATTTCTGTTTTTATTCTTTATGTAATGGAGCTCCGGTAAACCGGCAGGTCAGCTCGTCTACCAAGTCATTAAAGGTCGGCCGGTCCTTGTCCACGAAATCGCCGATGACTATCTTACCGCCCCGGGTAATGCTGATATCCTTAAGTTCAACCTCCTGCTGGATAACGGTGTTTTCCTTATAAAACTTCATCATATCCAGGCCGCTGCCCAGTTTATTCATCCGGGCGTAATAGGTCGGGCAGGGCGACATTATTTCCACGAAACTGAATCCCTTTTTCTGGATGGCGTGGACAATGGCGGACTGGACTTTCTGAATATGGTAAGCGGTCCAGCGGGCCACGTAAACCGCGCCCACGGCCGCGGCAATATGGGGCAAGCTAAAAGGCGCCTCGAAATTGCCGAAAGGCGTGGTGGCGGTGATGGCCTTGACCGGCGTGGTGGCGCTGCACTGGCCGCCGGTCATGCCGTAATTGGAATTATTGACACATATCACAGTCAGGTCCACATTGCGCCGTCCGGCGTGGATGAAATGATTGCCGCCGATAGAGAACAGGTCACCCTCGCCACTGACTACTATTACTTTTAAGTCCGGCCGGGCTAATTTCAGGCCCGTGGCAAAGGGTATGGCCCGTCCGTGCGTGGTATGGAAACCGTCGAACTTGACATAGCCGGCAATCCGGCCGGTGCAGCCGATGCCGGAGACAATAGCGACTTTATCCAGGTCCACCCCGGATTTTATTATGGCATTAAGCAGGCCGTTAAATATCGTGCCCAGCCCGCAACCCGGACACCAGATATGGGGCATCCGGTCCTGGCGTATAAATTTATCCAGCGGATGTTTATTAATATCGTTTACCCCGTTAGAAAGTTCTGCATTAGATTTTGACGAACAACTCATATCTTTATCTCTATTCGTGTTCTTTCTAACGGGGTTTACCATATTTCTATTTGACTGCCTTCATTATCGCGTCGAGGATATCCTGCGGATTATGCGCGGCGCCGCCCATATGCGGCACGCTGACCACCCGGGCCTGGCCGCCGGCGCAACGCTCCACCTCCAAACTAATCTGGCCGTTGTTTATCTCCGGCACCACGAACGCCTTTATCTTCTTGGCCACGGCCCTGACCCGCTCGTCCGGGAACGGCCAGACCGTAATCAGGCGCAGTTTGCCCACCTTGACTCCCTTGGCCCGGGCCTCCCTGATGGCCCATTCGGCAATCCGGGCTGAACTGCCGTAACTGCACACCACCACATCCGCATCATTGGTGTTCTCTTCTTCCAGCCGGATGATTTTATCTTTATTAACAATGATTTTATCGACCAGCCGTTTTACCAGTTTCTGGTGCGCCTCGGCGGTCATGACCGGATAACCCTTTTCATTGTGGGTCAGGCCGGTGGTCTGGATATGATAACCCTGGCCGGCCGTGGCCATGGCCGGCACCAGGTCGCTGTCCGGCTGGTAAGGCAGGTATTCATCAGGCGGCACCTGGGGTTTACGCCGCGGATATATCTTGACTTTATCAAGAGCCGGAATGATTACCCGCTCGGCCATATGCGATATTATCTCATCGCCCATAATCAAGACCGGCAGCCGGAATTCTTCGGACAGGTTAAAAGCGGTGATGGTCAGGTCCAGCGCTTCCTGCGGCGAAGACGGCGCCAGGGCAATGATTTCATAAACGCCGTGCGAACCCCAGCGCGCCTGCATCATATCACCCTGACCGACATAGGTGGGCAGTCCGGTGGACGGACCGGCTCGCTGCATATTCACCACCACGCAGGGCGTCTCGGTCATAATGCCCAGCCCCAGGTTCTCCATCATCAGTGAAAAGCCCGGGCCTGAGGTGGCGGTCATGGATTTCTTCCCGCCCCAGGAGGCGCCGAGTATCGCGGCCATCGAGGCAATCTCGTCCTCCATCTGGATATAGATTCCGCCCAGATGGGGCAGGCGTTCGGACATCCGCTCGGCCACTTCAGTCGCCGGGGTAATCGGATATCCGGCAAAGAACCGGCAGCCGGCCACAATCGCGCCCTCGGCGCAGGCCGTGGCCCCGTTAATAAAATGCTTGCCTTCCAACAATGCCTCTTTAGTTACAGTCATAATAAAGATTACTTTTCTTTATTTTTAGTTTGATAAATCGCGAAGTCCGGGCAATACATGGAACAAAAGCCGCAGAGAATGCATTTATCAGGATATTTTACCGCGGGAACCCGGTAACCCTTGGCGTTGGTTTCAGCTGAAAACTCCAGCACCTGCTTGGGGCAGAATTCAATGCAGAACCCGCAACTCTTGCAGCGTTCTTTAATAATAGCCAATTTGCCCTTGGGCACATCTACGATAATCGGCTGACCGGCCTCTGGCCCGGGCTTATCCTTTTGGCCTGATGGTTTACCCTGTAGCTTCTTCATCTCACTACGCATAACATAGAATTTATTGCAAATCCAATAAAATCTTATAAATTATAGTAAGCGGATTTATCCGATTAATCGGTCTAATCTGCTTAATCAGTTTACGTATTCCAGTATTTTATGGTTAAACGACTAAAAATCATTGTCAATCCGATTTCCGGCAGCGGACGAGCCATGCGTTTTCTGGAGCGCCTCAAAGATGCCCTGGCTAAAGAGCAGATTGAATGCCAAGTGGCGCCCACCCAAAAAGCCGGAGACGCTATTAACCTGGCCCAAACGCATCCGGATGCCACACCCATCCTCTGCCTGGGCGGAGACGGCACGTTCAACGAGGTTATAAACGGGCTTTTGGCAAACACCCGATTCGGGTCGGACAGCCGGCCGGTCCTGGGCTTTATCCCCTTTGGCTCGGGCAATGTCATTGCCAAGGAACTCCATCTTAAACGCAATATCCGTCAGTTCATCCACCTGTTCCAAAACAACCTCTCCAGGCAATTAGACCTGGGCTGTGTTACCCTGCCAAAAGAAAACCTAAAACGCTATTTTATATCTATGGCCGGCATCGGCTTTGATGCTGAGGTGGCCCAAAAATACCACCTGGCCCGCCAGGACGGCTCCAGGTTGCAGGCGTCCCGATGCTCACGAGCGGGGCGCTCCGTATCCGCCTGCATCGGAGCGCATCTCTTCAGTTATTTCCCGATTGCCATTACAACCCTTTTCTCCTATCAGGCGCCCAAGATAAACGTCCACGCAGAAGACAAATTAATTACTGACAATGCCTCGTTTGTCCAGATAGCCAATGTCCGCAGTTACGGCGGACCTTTTGTCCTGGTTAATAAGGCGATTCACAATGACGGCTTACTGGATGCCTGCTGGTTCATTGGCAAATCATCCCTAAGTATTCTATTATATTACACCCTGGCCTTTCTGGGCAACCTACCCGAATGGCCGTTCGGTCGGGCGGGCGGCTCACTGGCCGCGGCCGGACATCAGCGGGTAAAGAAGGTGGTTATCAGTTCATCTTCGCAGTTCGTTCCGCTTGCGCCGCCGGCGCAATGCTCACGGTCACGCTCGGCAAAACCGAGCTTAGTTCCGCTCCAGGTGGACGGCGACTTCTGCGGTTATCTGCCGGCTGAGATAGAAATCATTCCCAAGGCCGTACGGATTTTTACGCCAATTACCTAAAATACAAGAAAACATAAAAACGAAACCACAGATAAACACAGATAATTCTAATCTCATCGGCGTTTATCCGCGTGCATCTGTGGTTCCAAAGTCCTCCTAACAATTTCATGTTAATTGTCTTGACCCGATGAACATGCTAAATTATATTGTTTTCAATATGACAAACACCAAACGTCTTGACCACTTGTGGAAAAATGGCCGGGAATTCCTGGGCGTGGACTACCCGATTATCTGCGGGGCCATGACCTGGGTCAGCACCCCGAACCTGGTAGCCACGGTCTGCAATGACGGCGCCTTCGGGGTCCTGGCCGGCGGCAATATGCCCGCAGAAATGTTGGAAAAAGATATTGACGCCACCCGTTGTCTCACCAAAAAGCCCTTCGGAGTCAATCTTATCACCATTGCCCCGAATTACCCGGCGCACCTGGACATGGTCTGCCGGAAAAAGGCGCCCTTTATCATCTTTGCCGGCAGTTTCCCGCGCACCGAGGAAATCCAAAAAGCCAAGGACTCCGGCGCCAAGGTCATCTGCTTTGCCTCAACCGATTCCATCGCGGAACGGATGATAAAATACGGCACGGACGGCCTGATGCTCGAAGGCAGCGAATCCGGCGGCCATATCGGCCCGGTCTCGCTGATTGTCTTACTCCAGGAAGTGCTCTTCAAGTTCAAGGACCAACTGCCCATCTTCGCCGCCGGCGGCATTGCCACCGGCCGGATGATGGCACACCTGTTATTGATGGGCGCATCCGGCATCCAGATGGGCACCAGATTCGTCATGTCCCCCGAATGCCAGGCGCACCCGGAATTCAAGGAGGCCTTCCTGCGCGCCAAGGCCCGCGATGCCATGGCCACACCCCAGTTTGATTCGGCCCTGCCGGTCGTCTCGGTCCGGGCCCTTTATAATGAAGGCACGGTCGCCTTCGGCAAACTCCAGATGGAACTGATTCAGAAACTCGAGACCAAAACCATCTCCCGCAAGGAAGCCCAGTTCGAGGTGGAGCGATTTTGGATGGGCGCATTAAGAAAGGCCGTGGTGGATGGCGACGTCAAACACGGCTCGCTTATGGCCGGCCAGAGCGTCGGTCTGGTCAAGGACATCAAGCCCATCAAGGCCATCATCAGCCAATTCATTGCCGACGCCACAGCAGAATTAGATTCTATTCATAGCCACTAAGGCACCAAGACACCAAGAAATTCTTCGTGCCTTCGTGTCTTTGTGGCAAACCGATTGTCCGTCATATTTTCCCTAAATATTTCTTGACTATTCCGGTTTTTCTGTTATAATAATAGTCCCTTTAGACGGAGAAGATAACTATGCCTTCCCGCCCGTACGGGCGGGATGACAAAGGTAGGATATTGGTCTATGTCAAAAGCGCCATGAACCACTGGCTCCCTGTGGAAACCACTGGGACCCTTTGAGAACTACAACCTCGTGAAAGAATATACTAACTATCATAACTTAACCATAGAAAGGACCAAACAATGCCGCAGACAATGGAGAAATCGGTCCAAAAGGAAAATAGAAAGGATACGAATATGGCAGGAAACAACTTAACGCAATTTATGGACCGGGTCAAGGCCAAGAACCCTTCGGAAACAGAGTTCCACCAGGCGGTCTATGAGGTGCTCTCCTCAGTTATGCCCTTCATAGAAAAGAACCCCAAATACCAAAAAGCCAAGATTCTGGAGCGAATCGTCGAGCCCGAACGGGTCCTGATGTTCCGGGTGCCCTGGGTTGACGACAAGGGCGAGGTCCAGGTCAACCGCGGATACCGCATCCAGATGAACAGCGCTATTGGCCCCTACAAAGGCGGCCTGCGCCTGCACCCTTCAGTCAACCTCGGCATCCTCAAATTCCTGGCCTTTGAACAGGTATTCAAAAACTCTCTCACCACATTACCCATGGGCGGCGGCAAGGGCGGCTCGGACTTTGACCCCAAGGGCAAGTCGGACAATGAAGTTATGCACTTCTGCCAGTCGTTTATGACGGAATTATTCCGCTACATCGGCCCGGACACGGACGTTCCGGCCGGCGACATCGGCGTGGGCGGCCGGGAAATCGGATTCCTCTTCGGCCAGTATAAGCGTCTGGCCCAGGAATTCACCGGCGTCCTGACCGGCAAGGGCCGGAACTGGGGCGGCTCGCTGATTCGCCCTGAGGCCACGGGCTACGGACTGCTCTATTTCGTGGACGAGATGCTCAAGACCCAAAAGGACTCGCTCAAAGGCAAGACCGTTCTCATCTCCGGCTCAGGCAACGTCTCCCAGTATGCGGCTGAAAAGGCCATGGAGATGGGCGGCAAGGTCGTGACTATGTCCGACTCAGACGGCACGGTCTATGACGAAAAGGGCTTTAACAAGGAAAAACTGGCCTTTGTGATGGAGTTAAAGAACGTCAAGCGCGGCCGTATCAAGGAATATGCGGACAAATTCGGCGCCAAGTACCTCCCCGGCAAAAAGCCCTGGGATATCAAGTGCGACGTGGCTCTGCCCTGCGCTACCCAGAACGAGATTAACGGCGACGAAGCCAAGACACTCATCAAGAACGGCTGTATGTGCGTAGCCGAGGGCGCCAATATGCCCAGCAACATAGACGCCATCAACGTCTATCTCGATGCCAAAATCCTCTACGGACCGGCCAAGGCAGCCAATGCCGGCGGCGTAGCCACCAGCGGCCTGGAGATGTCCCAGAACTCGTTGCGGTTATCCTGGACCAGGCAAGAAGTTGACGAAAAACTGCACAACATTATGAAGGACATCCACGCCACCTGCGTAAAATACGGAACGGAAGGCAAGTTCATCAATTACGTCAGCGGGGCTAATATCGGCGGATTCGTCAAGGTGGCCGACTCAATGCTGGACCAGGGTGTAGTTTAGGTGTTCTTACGAACGAAGTGAGTTATGACCAAAGGGAGTCCCGTTAGGGAGAACACCTTATCCCGTAGTCCCTCACGGGATTCGCTACTGCTTTCCCACAGGGACGGAGGGGTTAGGCAACACCTTATCCCGTAGTGGCGCCAGCGGCGCCACGGAGGGAATAATAATACAATAAGGGCGATAAAGGAAAGGAAATTTATGGCAAAGGTAAAAGAAGCCACGGAACTATTGTACGTCATACCCAACAAACCCGGGGCAGTAGCCGTGCTTACAAAAACAGTTTCCCGGACCAGGACTGATATCCTGGCAACGATGTCCTGGCTTTCATCAACCGACCCGGACAAGAGTTACTGCAAGATGATAACCTCTAATACCCCTAAAGCCGTTCAGGCAATAAAGAAATTGGGTTATGAGGTAAAGAAGTACCCGGTCTTGATGGTTGATTTACCTAACCGGCCCGGAGCGTTCTTTCCAATCGCTCAAAAGATTGCTGATGCCGGTATTAATATTAACTACCATTATGCGACTACCAGCGGCACAAAAGCACAGATGGTCCTGTCTACGAATAACGACCCCAAGGCGACGCGGATAATCAACCGGTGCCGGTGATAAAGCAAGGTAACATTTAAGCCAGGGGCGTTTCCCGCCCGTACGGGCGGGGAGCGCCCCTTTTTTCTTAGAGCCAGTTAGAACACCGCAGTGACCGCGTAGCGAACAAAGTGAGTTACTGGCTCTTAGATCCGCCTCTGGCGGATACTACATTACAATCCCCCCTCTATTAAGAGGGGTAGGGGTGTGTATTCTCCTGCGTCCCAAATAACGGCTATGGGGTCAATTTTCCTATCACCGCGCATAATTATCATAGGCCCAGCCGGTCATATCACCCAGCGACCAAGGACCAGTTCCCACTCCAATCGTGGTCGTAGCAGAAGTGGACTTGGTGATGCGGGTGACATTATCAGAACCTGAATTTGCCACCCAGACATAGGTGGCATCGACCGAAACTCCTTTGGGAGCAGTTCCCACGGCAATCAAGGTCGTGGTAGAGTCGGATTTCTTGATGCGGGTGACATTATTAGAACCCTCATTTGTCACCCAGACATAGGTCTCATCCACCGCAACTCCTTTGGGATTAGTTCCCACCGCAATTATGGTCGTAGTTGAATCGGATTTCTTGATGCGGGTGACACTATTAGAATCCTTATTTGCCACCCAGCAATAGGTCCCGTCCACCGCGATTCCATCGGGGCCGGTTTCCGTTGTAATCGTGGTGGTAACTAAAGTGGACTTTGTAATGCGGGTAACATTACTAGTATTAGGATTTGACACCCAGACATAGGTGGCATCTACCGCGACTCCACGAGGTCTTCTCGTTCCCGACCCTACCGTAATTGCGGTCGTGCTTAAATCCACCTTCAGGATGCGGGTGACTGTATAATCATTCCAATTTGTCACCCAAGCATAAGTGTCATCTACCGCGACTCCTTCGGTACCACCTCCCACGACGGCAATCGGGGTTGTGGTTGAGTCGGATTTCTTGATGCGGATGACAACATCGTATCCACCTGCCACCCAGCAATAGGTGGTATCTACCGCTACTCCATAGCCCAGGCCAGTTCCTGCGGAAATCGTGGTCGTGGCAGAAGTGGACCTTGTAATGCAGGTGACATCATCAGAACCTGAATTTGCCACCCAGATATAGTCATCCACGGCCGACGCAGTGGTAGTGGCAGATACCACGGCAGCATATGAACTATTACCCGCAATATTATAGGCCCTGACCTGGTAATAATAAGTGGTCGAGGCGGATAATCCTGTATCGGAATAAATAGTTACATCAGCCCCGGTTGTGGTAATCTGGCTAAAACCACTGCCGGAAATTAATGAACGTTCTATCTTGAAACTTTCTTCATCAGTGGAATTATCAGCCCAACTAAGGTTAATCTGCGAATATGATACGGCAGTTACGACCAGTCCTGAAGGCGCAGTAGGAGGAGACCCCGGCGTCGCAGTGGTAGTGGCCGATACCACGGCAGAATATGAACTATTACCATCAATATTATAGGCCCTGACCTGGTAATAATAAGTGGTTGAGGCGGACAATCCTGTATCGGAATAAATAGTTACATCAGCCCCGGTTGCAGTAATCTGGCTAAAACCACTGCCGGAAATTAATGAACGTTCTATCTTGAAACTTTCTTCATCAGTGGAATTATCAGCCCAACTAAGGTTAATCTGCGAATATGATACAGCAGTTACGACCAGCCCTGAAGGCGCAGTGGGAGGAGTCGCGGCCGCGCTACTACCGCTGTCCGAGCCGCCGCCGCCCCCGCAGCCGATATAACTCAGGGCCGCAATAAACGCGATACATACTATCGCGCCGGTTATTAACGCAAATCTTTTGTTTTCCATGTCAAATCCCTCCTTTTATGGCGCCGTTGGCGCCATTATCCCGGCAGTTTTTGCCGGGGCCGCTTTTCTCCGATTACCATCAAAAGTTAATCAATGCCGGTCAACATAGGAAAGTAACATAATAATGTCAAGAGATGCTACATTATTTTTATAGCAATTATTTATCCGCCCGCCCTAGAAATCTCGCCGAATATGCTGTAGGAATCCCCTCCAGAGGTGGGCAGGCAGAAGACCAAGCAGAAATAATCTTTCACCACAAAGGGCACAAAGTAAATCCCCCCTTACCACCATTTTCTAATCCCCCTACCTGTGGCGCCAGAAGCGCCATTTCCCCCTTTGTGGCGCCGAAGCGCCATGGCGCCCTTATGGCGCTCACAAAAGGGGGATGGGGGGGATTTTAATCTGCGTATTCTGTGAACTCCGCAGAGACCGCGATAGCGAAATCTGTGGTTTACACCACATATCCAATCACATACGGGTTAAAGGTAATGCTTACATTACCACTCGCATCGGTAAAGGCGTATTGGAACGACCCGGCGGTTATGGGCACAATAATCTGTCCGCCGTAAATCTGTCCGACATTTTTCGCTTCTACGCCAATCGCGAAACATTCCTGTTGGGTGGCATCGCGCCTGAGGCGGCAATTGAGCCATCCCTGGGGCGGCGGGGCAATACTCTGTTGGACCAGTTCCACCTGCAGGATTAAGGCAATGGCTTCCGGCGGAATCGCCGGATTCGGGGCAATCGGCATCCAATCCTGATTCCCGCTGACGATTAAACTGGTCATCTGGATTCTGGTGGGAAGGAAGGTGATTCGGCTTCCGCCGCCTACGCCCGGGGCCAGTTTGGCTTGGGTTACGCTGGCATCGAGTATCTTGTCCGTGGTTACTGCATTGTTAGCTAACTCGCTGGCTCCGACTGCACCGGCAATAATTTCCGATGCGCCGACCGAATTGGACGCAATCTTGGCCTGCGTGACCGAATTGGTGGCCAGTTTCACGGCCGTAACCGCGCCATCCACGAGGTCCTCGGTCCGGACGCTCTGGTCTGCCACCTTTTCCCGGGTAATGGCTCCGTCCCGGATTTTGGCCGTGGTAATGGCTCCGTCCTTGATGTCGTCCGTGGCCACGGCATTGGCGGCAATGTGGTCAGTCGTTATGGCATTAGGCGCTATCTTGGTTGAGGTGATTGCCCCATCCTTGATTTCGGCCGTATCCAGCGCTGGTGTCAGGGGCCGGGTCACGGCTGAAAAGGTCAGCTTATCCGGAGTAAGCGCGCCGGCCTTGATGTGCCGGTTCTCGACCGCGTTATCCGCAATCTTGTCCGACGTGACTGCCTTGGTGGCAATGTTGCTTGTTTTTACCTCTAATGGTTTTAACATATTTAACTCACTTTCTTTTGCCACAGAGGCACAGAGAACACGGAGTCGTACGCCATCCGCGTTCATCTGTGTTTATCTGTGGTTGCTTTCTAAGGCGTTACCACCTGAATCTCCAGCCGGAAAATCGGCGCTTCCCAGATGAACACGCAATACGATTTAGCCGGGTCAACCGTCGGCTGGAACGCCACATAGGCGGCGTTCTGCAGGCCGTTGATGAAATCGTTGATTTGCGTATTGAGGGCGGCCATAACCACCGAATCAAATCCGGACTCGGTTATGAGCACGCCGGCCTGGGTGAGTTTATGGGTCAGGCCCGACCTCAAGGTAGTGCGCAATCCGGCCCGGGCCACGTTGACCGGCCCGCCGCTGACGACTAAATCAGCGCCTTCACGCATCATACCGCTGGCATCCGGCTCGCCGGTCAGCCAGTATCCGGCAATGGCCGCCGGACCTCTGCCCCGGACCTTGTCGCCAGTCATGCGCAGGGTCTTCTTGCCCATCTGCTCGGACCAGGTATCCGCCGAGTTATTGACCTGGTCTTTGAAGCGTTTGGCCTCGACGCCGTCCACCGTCTCGAATGACAGGGCCAGTTTGGCATCCCACTTGGCGTAGGAATTCTTCAAATTGGCGCCCTGCATGGTGACGATGTCGGTCTTGGACCGCTCGCTCTTGGACACAAATGCCGGGTTAATCATCGGCGCGTATTTCCGGTTGGAACTATCGCCGATAATCTCCTCGTATTTGGCCGGGCCGGTTATCTTGGCGCGCAGTTGCTGGTACAGATAAGTCGCCTTGTTCAACAGGCCGTTAAGCCAGTTGCCTTTCATCTCATCTGTCACCGGCTGGGCGTTGTTGATAGCCAGCTGTACTTTCGATACTACTGTAGGCATAGTAGTTTCCTTTCCTTGAAACCACGAATTAACACGAATTAACACTAATCCGTGAAATCTGTGGTTACGGTTAGTAATGTTTGTTCTCACCGACAGGGGCAGGAAATCCGCCACCAACGAACCTCCTGCCGGGTGGCCCATCGGTAAGATTTTATTTATTTAATCTGTGTCAATCTGTGCAATCTGTGGTTGCATCTCTTGCATTAAATCCCAATAACTCTCCGAAAACCCTTCGCCGGTACCGTATTTTTCCACGAGGTCATCCCAGAGCACGAACATAAGCATCTCGGTTATTTCCGGCCTGAGCCAGGGCTTGGCCTTATCCAGCCGGAACAGCTCCTGCCTGAAGCGGAGCCGGATTTGCCCGGCATCAAGATTATTCGGCTGGTCCGGTTTGGCCAGGAACCCCAGGAAATGTTGGAGCGACTCAAAGGCCCGAAATATTATCAGGTAACTCTGCAGTTTCCTGAAACTATTCTCGTAGAGCTGGGGTTTCGAGTACAGATGCTCCTTCAGATACTCGTAACTGGTGTAACAATCTGCGTGTTTCATATCAATACCCTCCTGACTCGCCACTAAGGCACCAAGGCACAAAGCTGTCATTCCCGCGAAGGCGGGAATCCAGGTTTTATTTCTTTGTGTCTTCGTGGCTGGTTAAGAAATTATAAATTTCATTTATAGGAACGACTCCCGCCATTGTAGTTACCAGTTGTCCGTCATAAACCTTGACCCATACGGCTATGCCTATTACTTCGTAGGTGCGTTTATCAAATACCGGTCCGCCTGAGTTTCCAGGGAGTATTGGTGCAGAGATTTCGTAACAACCCCCTAAGTCCCCCTTTGTTAAGGGGGAATAAAAGGGGGTTGTAATTGCCGAGATAATCCCCTGGGATGGTCTGGGCGCTAAACCCAAAGAGCAACCAATCGTATACACTGGTGTAAATATGTAGGGCGTATAATCTTGAGGTGCCAAATTGGCTCCATAAATCCTGAAATCTGCGTTTATCTGCGTCCTAATTAAAGCCAGGTCTTTATCTGTGTCAGTAATTACTACCGTACCGGTAATAACACTTGAATCGTATAGCTCTATATCAACTATACTCTGGTCTTCCACTACATGAGCGGCAGTCAGTATTGCTATTCCCTCCACGCTCAACGCTCTACGCTCCACGCTGATAATTACTCCGGAACCCGTGGACCACCCCGCCGTTATCCTAACCGTCGGATAGAGCATCTGCTCATACTCGGTCTGATACGGGTTTCTAACAACAGGATTTAACTGATTTATCGGACTAGCGACAATCAGTATCTCTGTCTCTTGCCTTTGTGGCCTTTGTGCCTTTGTGGTAAAAACCCACGTGGCGCATATCGCCAGAAGCCCATAAACAATCAATCTTTTAACCATACTGTTACCCTCCTTACTCACCACAAAGTTTTCTCTACGCCCTTTGTGTCGGAGTTTACACTGAGCGTAGCGAACGTGTGGCTAATCTTATGTTTCTCCACAAGGAGGTGGTCAAATGAACCCTTTTCATATAAATCCGACCCGGGAATTTTCGCTATTTTGCCCTATTCGTTAGGGAATATCAGGGGTTAGGAAAAACGCCAAAATCCGGGCACCCCCAAAAACGCATGAACCCTTTTCATATGAAACTGTTGGGAGGGGGTAGGTAGGGTAGTAGATGCCAGTATGTCAGATTATAGACGCCAATTAGCGGGATTGTAGATGCCAACAAGCTGGACTATAGACGCCAATTAGCGGGATTGTAGATGCCAACGAGCTGGACTATAGATGCCAATTAACAACGTTGTAGATGCCAACAAGCTGGACTATAGATGCCAATTAGCAACGTTGTAGATACCAACAAGCTGGATTATAGATGCCAATTAGCAACGTTGTAGATGCCAATAAGCTGGATTGTAAATGCCAATTAGCGGGATTGTAGATACCGAGATTAAGGATTGTAGATGCCGAGATTGATGCACTATAGCGTGTGTATATGGAGGGTTAGGATTTTGGGAAGAGGATGGGCGTCAGCCGGACTGATTACCGTTCCAGTATTTCCAGGTATTCCTCAACGCTCATTCCTAACGTGCGCAGGTTATTACGAATGATAAAAACCGGAATATCCGCATCAGCCGGAATGACTATGGGACGTTGCAGCCCCTCCCGGTGGTAGATGCGATGGTCGCCTTTTTGGCGGCTGAATGTGCAGCCGATATACAGCAGGAATGCTTCGAACTTCTTATAATGAATTGGTGTTAAACGAGCCACAATTTTAATTGTATGAAGGAATTTTTACTGATTGTTGTTCCTGTCCGACCAGAACCGGCGGAACCCAATGTGACCGGGGCCGGGCCACCTTTTTCCAGCCGCAGTCGCTCAAAACCTGCTCCAACGTGCCCATTTTGATTAGTTCATGGATAAATATCTGCAATGCTTCGGTAAACCGTTTCTTGGCCTGTTCAAAGGTATTCCCGCAGGTAGAAAGGTCTAAAGCCGGAGTATAGGCGATAAACTTATTGCCCTCTTTCAGGAACGATACCGGCAGATTGACTATTCCGTAATGTTGCTTAAACAGCATATTCATCTCCTTTTACTCGCCCGTACGGGCGAGTTATCCCGATTACCTTTGGCATTTATGATAAATCATCGGGGAATCCTTATCTCTAAAACAAATATATCTTATCGGGCAGTGTTTGTCAACCAAAATATAAAATTATACCCGGGCCATCAGCCCCGTTAGAAAGTTTGCCGATTATGGTGATAATAATATACAAGTGTTCTTTACATTGTGACAGGTCTTTCTAACGGGGTCAGGGCTGAGCCGGGGGCTCGTCCAACGTCTTAAGAAATGCGCTGGGCGATTTCATCATCAGGTTGATGGTCTCCATCCTATCCACCCGGGCCGCGGCCTTGAGGTAGCGGTTACCGTGATTCAGGAAACAGTTAATCGCATTAAGATACCCGAACCCGTGCTTGACGCACTGGAAACTCTGCTCGTCATTAAAGTCCGTATCCTGGTTATTAAGGGTGGCGGACATCGATTTGGCCGTTTTCCTTAAGGCCGCCACTGCGAATTGCCGCGTGGCCTGTTCGCCGGCCATCTTTTTAAGATAAAGTAATCCGGCATACGAAGCGACGAACTCGCCGCAGTTATCAATGCTGACGCTATCCACAAATATCCGGCTCCGTTCATTATCGTCCTGGCTGGCCTTGCGCTTGGCATTCAGGTCCAGCCGCATGGTTGCCAGTTGGGGCGTAATCTGGTGGTGGATATAGTGGCCGGTCTCTTCGCCTATCATATAACGCAGGGAGTGGGCATTGAATTCGGAAAGGTTGCTGGGCAGGAAGATGATATTGGAGACCGGGTCGTAACAGAACCGGCGCGACCCATCGGACTGGTCCAGGGCCACCTGGGGCGGCGGGACGCTCTCGGCCCCGAACTCTATTTTAAGGAACTCAAAGGCATCGCGGACCAAATCGGACGGATTTAACTGGTTGGGCATAGTATAGGAAAGTATCAAATGCAACCGCAGATTGCACGGATTACCCGGATTAAAAACGCCAGATTAATGAGAAATTCGTACGTGTCCCCGGATTATCAGATTACAAGATCAAAAAAGATGGTTTTAAGAAAACGATACCTTGCAAGGTAGGAAAATCAAGAGTTAGCACAGGTGGGACGTGTCCCGCTCACCCGATATATATTGCTAATGGCTTCCCTCGTGGTCTAGATGGTTTAATATAAAAGCCTTCCTTTTTTGCAAAAGTTTCATTGAATATTATTTTGCTCTGTTCCGGTGGCGTTAGTCCCGAAAAAAGCTCGCCTTTTGTCGAAACAAATTGCACTTGCGCTACAATAAAAGTCATGCGTTTTCTTTTGGAGCTAATATTATCACTTTCCATTTATATTTTCCTCCTTACTTATTTCGTAATTGCAATTCCGGAATTTCCAGGGGTACAATACTTAATTACATCTTTCGTCCCCTAAATTAATATTTCTCTACTATGTAATTTTCATACTAACTTCACAGGGAACAACATACTTGAATTCTTTCCAGAGTAATTCATCCGGTAACCATTCTCGTATTTTTGAGATACTCTTAAAGGCGGAGGTAATAAATTGATGTGCTTTTTGAATGGTGACTATTTCTTCACCAATCTTAGCAACACCCTCATGAACAAAAGAATTGCGAGCTGTTTTAAGACTTAAGAAATCATCCCAAAGATTCTCTTCTTCTTTTAGTGAATGCCCAATAAGAAATTTAAGTAGCTTATCGTATTGCTCTTTAAGCCTATTATCACGATTATTTATCCAATCCCAAAGATTAGGATCTAGGTTTTTAAGTTTAGGTAATACGTTTAGGACGGAAGAAATAAAAACCTCAAGTGCGGTTGTCGTCAAAACTATTGCAGGTCCAATCCTTGGTAATTCTGCTGCAGCATCCAAGAGCAATGTATTCCATGGCGGCGGCTCATAGTCCGGGGGAAGGCTATGAATATCATTCCAGATTCTTTTATTTAAAGGCGTATAATTGAAGAGAAATGTTTTAGATTGCCGACTGCCAATAACTATATTACCTTTATGTTCAAAGTCGTCTTTTTTTAATTCGCTTCCGTCATCATTAAAATACTTGATTTGCCAAGGACTATGCTGAAAATCAATTTGGCAGGTTTGTTTTGCATATTGCGTCACATATCTAAATCTTCTTAAAAAAGAATTAATGGCTTGAATCATTATATCCTTGGGCGGATCAATAGAGCTGTCACTATCAATACTGAAAGAGCTTTTATAAAATTCAATATACAATGCATCTGCCTGGAAAGCAGGTTTTCCCTCCATTTTTATAGAATTAGCGTCTCCCTGTTGGCCTTGCTGACCACTCATTCCTGGCGGCAACAGTTTAATCTTATATCCACTGTCGGTATATTCGTGAATTGGGAATTCCTCTCCATCCGGAATCGTCAGTGAAAAAGGAAGTTTTATATATAATCTTGCAAGCATAATAAATTAATTATCACACCCCTTATCTAGGCGTAGCTATCATTTTCGTTAGCGGTATTCTACCAACCCCTTCCCCTTGGGTCAATCATTATCCTTTTTCTTCTTCGGTTTTTTCTTGCCTTCCAGCCGTCTCTTGTTGCGCTTATAGGTCTTTTCCAAATTCAACAGCCAGTGGCTCAGGTTGCTCGGGTCCTCGGTCAGGTCCGCGGCCATGGCCTTGAGCACCCCGTTACACCGGTCCAGCGATTGCATCCTCAATAACTCCTTGGCGCCCGGGAAGCCCAGACACTTGATGGCCCGGAATACGCCGATGAGGAACTTGCGGAATCCCTCGTGCTTGCGCTCGGAGAGTTCCGAGGACGGCTCGCCGTCGTTCTTGGCCATGAATATGTCAAAGGCGTTATTATTATCGTCTTTCATAATTGCGTAAGCGGATTAAGCGGATAAAACAGATTAAACGGATAAAATCTGCTAAAGTACCCGGTGCGTTTTAGCCGCCGGCTAAATACTGCCGACCATTGCTGCGCAAAGGGCAGTTCTATCTGTTTAATCTGTGTACTACCTCTTTCCTGAAAATGGATAGTGGCTCTTTAATATTGTTTTCATTTTATCCTTTAAGGCACGGGTGCCGAAGGATTCTTCCATCTCTTCCATCTCCTGGCGGGTGACGAGTTGTTTCAGGAGCGCGTGTTTGCCGAATTCCGAAATCCGGTATCCGTCTCTTAAAGCCAGCGATTTTTCGTCCCGGTTCATATCCGGATTAATCCCGGCATAGATGCCCGGCTCGGCCTTGACGTGCTTGATGAATCCGACCCAGAGTTCCTTTATCGGCACCGACTTCGGCACGGTCAGTTCGTAGCCGAATGACTCGTTGGTCCAGCCGGTATCCGGCAGGATAAAGGTCTTCTTGGTGATTTCCTTGATGCCCCATTTGATTTCAGTCAGTGCCTGGGCAATGGCCTGGATGGAGTTCTGGGGCTGTTTGCGCCGGTCAAAATGGTTTTTAATCTTGCTCATAAGGTTCTCCTCTATTTCAATTACCCTGTATTTCCAGGATACGGATAACCTTCAGGGTCGCCTCGGCCACGGCAATGTCCTCGTCCGAGTATTTGCTTGGATAGCGCAAGGCATTTGCCATTATGGCCTGGAATTGTTGCTTGACCCGCTCACGGCTATTGATGTTCCACAGTATCCGCCGGGCAGCGCGGTCTTTGCAATAATGCAAGCGCAACAGGACCATCGGGTAATCAGCCGGTTTTTTCATGTTCACAAGCGCGTCTCCCGGGTTACACGAATATTAAGGTAACCCCTCCGCTTCGCCCCTACGGGACTGCTGTCACAAGGAAGTCCCGTCCAGGGACGCTACGGGATAACTGGCAGTAATGAGTAAACTCTAACTGCCAGTAAACGGGCATATTTCTCCCTTGGCATCGGCAGCAGCAACGGCGTCATACCTGCCTGATATGGTTAATAAGAGCAATTAGCGTGCCACTTTGGGTGATGGGGTGAATTAATATTGTGATTATTGGTATAATGCCTTATAATAAATGCGTTAAAGAAAATGAATAATTCCGGAATGGCGCTTTGGGCTGAGGAATGATTGTGAGGCCTGCACCTACTTTGCACAAGTTTGTGTGCATAAAATCGGGCTAAAATGGGGTGTTTTTTGGGGTATCTTAATATAGAATAACGAATTAGGTTAATTTGGGTGGCACTGGGTGCCTTTGCACAAGTTCTTGTGCATAAAAACTGGCTAAAATGGGGGGTTTTTTGCGGTATCTTGATATGTAATAATAAATTAGGTCAATTTGGGTGGGGGTAGGGTACTTTGCACAAGTGCTTGTGCATATTACCTCACGTAAATTCCGGGGCCGGCCGGGCGGTTAAGAACCGGCCCGGGACTGTTTTATTGTTGCGGCGGGCCGCATCTCTTGCAAGGGTCATAATTTCTTCGCTTGGCTTCTTTGAGCGTTACCTCAGTGCGTGAAATAAGTAAATCCTTGCAGCCCTTCCGATGATATCTCCGGCCGGATGTGGTAATGTAAACCATAATGCCGGCGTCTTTGGGTTTTTCTTCAGCCGCATCCTTATTTGACGCTTCCGAAGCCCAGAGCCCTTTTTGGCCGGCCCGGGCCCGCTTTTCGTAGGCCGCGAACAAGTCGGTGTATTTGAAAGGAAACGCGGTATCGGCCCGGCCATAGCCCTGGCGGATGATTTCCAGGTTAACGAAAAGGCCGTCCGGCGCGCGATAAAGGTAAGCCGGCCAACGGCCGGATTTGTCAACCGTATCGCCGTCCGCGCCAAATTGGAAATAAACCGCTTCGGCCATGATGAGATTATCCAAAAACTTGGTTGATTCCTTGTAATACGGCGCATCAAGTTCCGGCGCATCAACGCCGATCAGGCGCACCCGCCTTATCTCTGCCCGGCTGAATTGGATATCAACCGTAGCGCCGTCAATCACGCGCATGACTTTGCAGGGGATTTGATTATTGAAATCTGCCACAGGATATTGGGGCGCGGCCGGCTGGGCATCCCCGGCCGGCTGGCTGATCACGGCTCCGCCGGCAACCAGCAGTAAAACCAAACCAACCAACAAATATTTAAGTTTCATAAATCCTCCTTATCTGGATATACATTATCATTTCCGTCCGGCTAAAACAAGGATTTGCGCGGGGCCTCGCGGGCCAGGGGCGCGCGGCTTCGTCTTTGCGGTCATTTTCTGTTTAGCGCGTCCAGTCGGGCCCGCGCGTCTTCATAATTAGGGTCAATCCTAAGCGCTTCTTTGTAGCATCCAATAGCTTTGTCTTTGTCGCCGGTTTGCTCACAGGATACGCCCAGATTATAATGCGCTATGGCCAGCTCCGGGTCGATGTAAATCGCCTCCTCATAGCATTCCATGGCCTTTTGGTTGTCTCCGGTCTTCCAGTGCATAAAGCCGAGGTTGTTGTGCGCGATGGCATCAGCCGGTTTGAGGTGAATGGCCTTTTTGAAGCATTCCATGGCCTCCGGGTAGCGGCCATTTTCACCGTAGAGCGTGCCCAGGGACATATAGGGCTCGAACATCCCGGGCTTGAGCCGAATGGACTCTTTCAGGCAGGTCTCGGCCTGTTCCTTATCGCCGGTTCGCCAATAGGAATACCCAAGAGCGCAGTGGGCCTCGGCATCATCCGGCTGAATCCGGAGCACCTCTTTGAAGTATTCTATGGCCTTGGGGTATTGTTCGGTTTCGGCATAGGCCCGGCCCAAACTATAGCGCGCGCCGGACTGGTCCGGCTGAAGCCGAATGGCCTCTTTATAGGAGGCGATGGCGCCCGGATAGTCGTTGAGTTCCTCATACATAATACCCAAGCCATAATGGGCATCGGCATAATTGGGCTGGAGCCGAATCGCTTCCTTGAGACTAGTTATCGCTTTCTGATGCTCGCCTGTTTTCCCATATAGGCGGCCCAGGTCACAGTGTGCATCAACCAGGTCAGGTTTAATCCTAATTACCTTCTTAAAACACTCTATGGCGTTTTGATTATCGCCTGTATTCGCATATATCAGCGCTAGGCTAACGTGCGCATTTAAATGGTTGGGCTTGAGCCGGATGAGATTCTTTAAGAATTCTTCGGAGCCGTCTATAATCAGATTTTTCATATCCGCCTCCTGATTCCAGGGTTATTTATCCTTGTCGGTATCTTTGGGCGCTGGTCCGTCGCCCCCGGCCCGGATTATTTTCCGGTCTGTATTCTCATCGGTGTTTTTACGTGCGTGGTTTCACTTAATCCCAATTGTCCTTCGTCTTTATTGCCCCAGGCCCAGAGGGTGCGGTCGGTTTTTAAGGCCATGGTAGAACTCATTCCGCATTCAACTTTTGACCAATAGGGTTCATTGTTGACCTGCGTCGGCCGGTCAGTCCGGGCGATATTGCCCAGTTCCTTTTTCCTGGCTATCAGGAATTTCTTGAACTGTTCCGGCGATTTGCCCTGGGCCAGCGCCGTGGCCCGACGCTTGAACCCGCTGGCCTGGTAGGCGCTCATCCAATCAATGGCCGGGTTATCCCGATTTTCCATACGCCTTTTTCCAGAAACGCCTCAATGGTCTGGCGCTGCGCCTTGTTAATCAGATTAGAATGCGATATCTTCTGCCTTTTGGCGTATTCGGCCAGCGCGACTATTTCTTTTTCTTCCAGATAGGCCAGCCGCTTGTGGTAACTGTTGGTTATGGCCTTGCCTACGATTTCCTCCATTATGCCCGTTTTGCCTTTGCCGTCAAATTCCTTAAAGGCATCGTAGTATAATGCCCGGTCGATGACTTTAATGTTTATCGGCACAAAGCCCTCCCGGATGAGCAGGTAATTGTTAAGCACCCGGCCGATACGGCCGTTGCCGTCCACGAACGGATGGATATGTTCAAAGGCCAGATGCAACAGGGCGATTCTCTTTATGATGTTTTCATCGGGCCGGGAGTTGTATTGAACCAGCATGGCCTGGAGTTTTTCCACTACCAGCGCCGGGTCCGGCGCAACATGGTCCGCCACCCGGACCCATTCGCCTTTTTCCCGAAACCGGCCGGCCACCTCATCCCGGATATTGGACAGGAGCATCTTGTGCAGGAATAGAATCATCTCCAGATTTAATTCCTGCTCTTTGGCCCTGGCGTTTATATAAGAAACAACCCGGGCCAGGTTTTTCGCTTCAAACAGTTCCCGTTCGGAAATATACCGGTCCAGGTTTATTTGTAACAGTATCTTTTCCGTTTCTTCCAGGGTCAGAGTGCTGTTTTCTATCGCATTGGAGTTATAAACCTGCTCGGATACCTCGGTTTCACTCAGGAGTTTAAGAAGCGATTCTTTGTTTACGGCGGTTTTGTAGTAGCGCTCCCTGAGGGATTGTATTTTGCTGTAGATGTTTAATACCTTTGCCATGGCTTGATTATAGATAATTTCACGATATTGTCAAGATAATCGTGAAAATTAGTTAATTTTTATAGTGTTTTCACGGTTATGGCAGGTTTACTGTCTAATATATTAGATTGTATTCCGGTAATGTCAATACTTTTCCCTAATTATCTGGCGTGGCGGATGGGCCGGGCAATGATGCCCAGTTCCTTTTTCCGGGCTATCAGGAATTTCTTGAACTGCTCCGGCGATTTGCCCTGGGCCAGCGCCGTCTCCTTACGCTTGAACCCGCTGGCCTGGTAGGCGCTCATCCAATCTATGGCCGGTTCGTCCGGACAGCCCAGCCGCCGCCTCAGGTGCACGAATCCGTCTATGGCCTCCTCTAACTTCTTGCCTTGAGCCAGCCGGAGTTCAGTCCTGAGTCCCTCAAGGAATGCCCGGAACCCCTCAGCCGTCATCCGGAATTCCGCCCAGGTCTCTTCCTGGTTGAAATGGGAATCGTGGTATTTATTGATGATTTCCAGGTTACGGCAGGTCGGACTGCCGAATAGACGCCAGGTCTTGAGATAGCCGTCTATGAAATCCTCCAGGGTCAGTTCCTGGCGGGACAGTTCCGAGACCAGTGTGAAATCGTTATTGGCCAGGGCAATCTCAAAGGCTGATTTCTTGTCCGATGCTTTACTCCGTGTTCGGCCGTTCCGAGGATTTTTGGTTTCCTCTGGCTTATCTACCGGATTTTCGGGAGTGGTGCCAGATTCTTCGATTTCTCTGCCATCATTTTCCGGTTCCGTCTTATTGTCATCATCCGTGGTGTGACGGCCTCATAAATGAACACCTGAATCCTTTCAGGAGACCTCAGTCCCTATAACCCGTCCCGTATATTTTCGGGGCCCTATGGGGCATCTGCCCTCTCCTCTTAGAGCCAGTAGAAACCCGGTGCCGTACTGGCTCTTAGATCCGCCTTTGGCGGACATACATCTCTCTATACTATAGAATGTTTGAGCACCCCTAAAAACTGCAATGAATCCCGGATTTTCCTTATTTTATGCAGTTTCCAGAGCAACTCTCCCTGCATCTATATAACCCCTCCGCTGCGCCCCTACGGGACTGCTGTCCCAAGGAAGTCCCGTCAGAGACGCTCCGGGATAAGAGTTAGTATGTCACTTCGTTCCTACTATCTCTAAACGAATAAAAGGACTTGCCGGTTCTCTTTATTTATGATTTTTTGAAGGGCTTATCGGTTCGTTCACTCTGCCTGCTTCGTAATGTTCACTTCGTGGTCACTGCGGTGGTCTGGCGATAATGCGCCGTCAGCCCGGTCGGTTTTCAGCCAAAGGAATACGCCCCGCTTCCGGCTCGGCTAACTTTTTGTTGTTTTCACGCCCCGGAAATACATTATAATGTTGCCGATGAGTATCACCCAAAAAACCACGGCCAGGGTCCACAATATATTTTCGCTTAAATCCCTGCTGAGGCCTTTATCAACCAGCAGGTTCATCAACGGCGCTTGGAGTTCGCGCAGGGCATAGACAATCAGGCCTAACAGGAAGACCCCAACCACGCCGAACAGGATGCTCTTGGCCAGCCAGAGCATAAACCGGTTGGCCCACCCGGTTTTTTTGACTTCTTTATCTCCCATATCCGGTTACCTCCTTTGGAAACGTCATTCCTGACGGCTCCTGTTTTATGTTTTCTGTTTCTAATATTTCGGCGACACCCGGCGCCCGAACCCGCTCCTGCGGGACCGCGCGTATCCCGCCCCTACAGGCGGTGGGTAGCCACCGCCTCGCGGGATACGCGCGAACGGCTGCCGGGCAATCCCTTCTTACAGAACTCTTGCGAAATGACCGCAAGGCGTTCCAAAAGTGTCATTGCATCCCGCTCTGGCGGGATGTCATTGCGAATCCCCGCCAACGGCGGGGATGAAGCAATCTCGCTCGGGATAAACTCCGCAATCTCATATCACAAAAGAGATTGCCACGCCCTGAACCAGTAACGGTTCAGGGCTCGCAATGACAGAGGAAACGTTTTCGCAAGAGTTCACTTCTTAAGTACCATCCTACCATTTTCGCCTTTATCAGGCAAGATAAAACCGGCGTATACTTGCCGAAACATTCCTATTTCTTCCTTTGCTTTTGCTGGGTTTGCCGGACCGACCTGCCAAATTTGCGGCCGCTTCTTCCTTTTTCAATCTCGGTCATCTTGTATTCCCGGGCTTCTTTTCTTAATCTGACGTAGTTGGCATATTTATCTTTATCCAACTCGCCGGTTTTGAGGGCCTCTAATACCGCGCAGCCGGCTTCGCTGATATGGGAGCAGTTCTTGTATTTGCATTTTATGGACAGCGCGACTATCTCCTCAAAGACGTTGTCTATTCCGGCGTTGGCGTCGGTCAGCCCGATTTCTTTCATGCCCGGGTTGTCGATGACCATACCGCCGTTGGTTAGGAAGTACATCTGCCGGCTGGCCGTGGTGTGCTGTCCGGCGCCGGTGACGATATTTATGGCCTTGGTCTTGATGTCGTCCGTGCCCAGGAGCTTGTTGATGAGCGATGATTTGCCCACGCCGGATGAGCCCAGGAAACAATATGTCTTGCCTCCGGCGATATAGGCCATCAATCCGGCCAATCCTTTACTGGTCAGGGCGCTGATGGGGATGATGTCAATGTCCTTAAACCGGTCTTTCAGTTGGGCCATCTTCAGGTCCAATTCCGCTTCCGATATCAAGTCGATTTTATTCAGGACGATAACCGGCTGGATATTGCCCTCGGTGACCATGGCAAAGTATCGTTCAAAGCGGTTGAGGTTATAATCCCGGTCCATTGATTCGATGATAAAGGCCGCGTCAATATTGGCCCCGATAACCTGGGCCCCGGATTTGTTGCTGTATTTCCGGCGCAATATGGTCTGGCGGGGCAGTAATTTGTGGATAACGGCTTCGGCGGTATTGCGCGCGGTAATAGCCACCCAATCGCCGACGCAGGGATAATCTTCCCTTGATTTGGCCTTGAACATCTGCCGGCCGGTTATCTTGGCCAGCCACTCATTGGTTGTGTTTTTTACCCGGTAGGCCTCTTTGTATTCGGCAATAACCCGGGCCACGCCGTAATTGCCTAATCCCAGCGCGGTTCGGCTGGATTCAAAGAATGCGCTATAGCCCAGGTCTTCAAGTTTCATATTATTAATCCTGTTTCTTTTGCCACTAAGACACGAAGACACGAAGAAATCCTTCCGTCCGGATAAACCTCATTTCAACCGGACACCGCATTTCGGGCAGTTTTCAGCGCCGTCCGTACGGATGCTTTTAGTCGGTAACGGCGCCCGGCATTTCGGGCACCGATAATAAAAGAATATTGATAAACTGAAGAGCAGTATTATCAGGACGACACCCACTAAAAAGATATCGCCCGGGGTCAGGTTCGGTAACGGGAATACATAAGCCAGGCCCCAACCTAAGATGATAGTTGCGACGCAACCCATCATTATTATCGGGAGACGTTTTGACTTATGCTTGTATTGGCTGATTATCCTGGCCTGTTCCTCGGCTGATATGTCTGGCGCAACGTTCGGGGCGGTATTTTCTATCATATACTTAATTGCATCCTATATTATTTAATAGATTAGTCAATGGTTAACTGGCATTATCCGGACTAAGGGACTCCCGTTGGTCGTAACTCGCGGAGTTTATCCCAGATGGACTCTAACTGCCTCTAATAAATTCCGGGCCGGGCCGGGCAGGGGACGGCCGAACCGGTCTTTGAGTTCCCGCTCTATGGCTGATATTTCCTTGGCGCTCTCGGCCAGGGATAATCTCCGGTAGATATTGAGCCGGCCGGTCTCGGAGGCGACATAGTCAGACGAGATAAAGGTGGCGATGTCAGGATTGGTTTCCAAGGCCGGCAAGTCCGGTTCTATTAATAATGTTTCTGTTTCTTTGTCTATAAGGGACTGGATTCCCGCCTGCGCGGGAATGACATTACCGCTTTGTGCGCGGAGTTTATCCTGTAAGGATGTCTCTGTGGTTATCTTCTTGCCTTTGAGTTTCTTGACGGCCTGCTCAATGAGTTTGCAATATAATTCGTAGCCGATGGCCGCAATGTAGCCGTGCTGTTCCTTGCCCAGGATATTGCCGATGCCCCGGATTTCCATATCCCGCATGGCTATCTTGAATCCGGCGCCCAGTTCGTTGAATTCCTCTATGGCTTTTAAGCGTTTGGTGGCGTCAGTGTTAATAGCGTTGTGCTCAGGAATGATGAAATAGGCATAGGCCTGATACTTGTAGCGGCCGACCCGGCCCCGCAACTGGTGCAGGTCGCTCAAACCAAAATCGTCAGCATTGTTGATGAAGATGGTGTTGACCCGGGGGATATCCAGCCCGGATTCGATGATATTGGTTGAGACCAGGATATCGTATTTGCCGTCCACAAAGTCGCGCATCTTCTGTTCCAGTTCAGGCCCGGGCATCCGGCCGTGGGCAATGATTATCCGGTCCTTGACCTCCGGACAAATCTTCTTGAGCCGGTCTGCCACCTTTTCAATATCGTAGATGCGGTTATGGACAAAGTATATCTGGCCCTTGCGCTGGATTTCCAGTTGAATAGCGTTTTTGATAATATTATTATCAAATCTGCAGACAACGGTCCGGATGGACTGGCGGTCCTTGGGCGGCGTGGTCATAGTGGAGATTTCCCGCAGGCCCGAAAGCGACAGGTGCAGGGTGCGCGGGATGGGCGTGGCCGAGAGCGTCAGCACGTCCACAGTTGATTTTATCTTCTTGAAATATTCCTTGTGCTCCACGCCGAAGCGCTGTTCTTCGTCAATGACCACTAACCCCAAATCCTTGAATTTAATGTCGGACTGGACCAGCCGGTGCGTGCCGATGATGATATCTATCTTGCCTTCAGCCAGCCGTTTAAGGATGTCCCTTTGCTCGGCCTCGCTCCTGAACCGGCTGATGACTTCTATATTAACCGGGTAATCAGCCATACGTTCGGACAATGTCCGGTAATGTTGTTGGGCCAGGATGGTGGTCGGGGCAATCACTGCCGCCTGTTTCCCGGACATGCAGACCTTGAACGCGGCCCGGATAGCCAGTTCGGTCTTGCCATAGCCCACGTCGCCGCAAATCAGCCGGTCCATCGGCCGGGCTGATTCCATATCGTTCTTGAGCACTTCAGTGATGGCGGTCTGGTCCGGGGTTTCTTCGTAAGGGAATGCGCTCTCGAATTCCTTTTGCCAGTCGTTATCCGGCGGATAGGCAAAGCCCGGATGTTTCATCCGGAGCGCCTGGATATAGAGCAATTCCTGGGCCAATTTCTTGATGGCGTTTTTGGCCCGTTCCCGGCGGACCAACCAGTTGGTTGTTCCGATTTTGTCCACCTTGATGGCCCGGCGTTCGCCGGCCCAGTATTTGCTGACCAGTCCGATTTGGGTGATGGGCACATAGACGAGCGATTTATCCTGGTATTCCAAGGTCAGGAATTCAGAATTGTAAATCCGTTTCAGGCCCAGGTAACGGCCGATGCCGTGGGCTGTATGAACTGCGAAGTCGCCCCGCTGGAGTTCCCAGAAGGTCTCGGTGGTCCGGGCCCGGGACGGCACCATTGCCTTGGGCTGCCGGAGCAGGCGGTAGCGGTTGAATAATTCGCGATGACTGATAAAGGCGATGCCTTCGTCCTTGGAAAAGAAACCCTCATTGAGCCGGCCCTGGAGAAACCGGACTTTGCTTAAGGAAATGAATTTGTTAGATGCCAGCAATTCCTTGAGATGGGATTCCTCGGCTTTGTTCTGGGACACGATGTGGAAGTTTTTGGCTTTATCCACCAGGTCTTGGAGTTCCTTGAGGATATTGGTGAATCCGCTGCTGAAACGCTGGAGCGATTCGATTGTGAGATTAATCCCTTCGGCACCCGGAACCGGGATTTTGTGCAGATAGAGCCGGGGATATTGGGGGGTGCGTCCCGATGCCTTCGGATACGGGGCGCTCTCCGATGGAGTCCGAAGACTCATACGGAGTCCTTCGGACCGCTCTACCAAATGAGCGTCGGAGCGGCGGTTGAGGGTTTCTTCGTTTTCATCATCGGTTTGGTTAAAGACGATGATGGTGTCAAGGGGAAAATAATTCAACAATGGCAACTCTTTACTATCCGCCGAGACAATCAGGCCCTTGGCCAGATATAACTCCACGCTATCCAGCGTCTTGATTGAGAGCTGGGTAGACATATCAAAGAGCCGGATTGATTCTATACGGTTACCGTCCCATTCAATGCGCAGTGGTGTCACCTGGTGCGCTTGCGCCTGAGGCGCAATGCTCCCGACCATTGCTTCGCAAAGGGCGCTGCTGCCAAAAGGGAAAATGTCAATAATCCCGCCCCGGATGCTGATTTCACCCACGCTGTGGACCGCGTCCAGGGTTTTCTCATATCCGCCCTGGAGCAAACGCTTGATAAATTCCAGGCGGTCTGTGGATTGGCCGGTCTTGATTTGGATGATGGAGCTGTCCAATTGCTGGCGGTCCGGGAAGGCAGAGAACAAGGCTGACTTGGAGATAACGGTGATTTTTTCTCCCGGGGTTATCAGGCGGTTTAGGAACAGGATTTTATCCTGGGTGGCATTGGGACCGGTATCGTTTCCGGTAGCCGGAGCCAAAAGCAGGGTCGGGGCTGATTTGCCGGTAATACTTAAGAACACAGACAGGTCATCCAAGGCAAAATCAGCCGATTCCTCATCCTCGGTAATGACCAAGATATCCTTGTGGGTGGATTGGTAGAGTTGGGCGATGAGGTATAGAGGCGCACTGCCCCAGAGCCCGCCGATATGGATCTCTTTATTCTTGGCTAAATCAGAAATAACGGATTGAAGAAGCATGATAACCTAATGTATTAATCCCAGGTGTTCCAGAGCCATTTTGGCGGCTAATTGCTCGGCTGATTTCTTGTCGTTGCCAATGCCCGGGCCAAAAGACGTCTGGTCCTCGTCCTGAGATTTTCCGGGCAGAAATACCATTACCTCAAAAATGGGTTTGTGCTTGGGGCCGGACTGCTTGACAACCCGATAATTGGGCACCCGGGCGAATCTGTGCTGGCTGTGATCCTGCAGGATGGCCTTGTAATTGGAATGCAGGGCGGTTTCCTCGCCCGTGGCGATATCGTCGGCAAACATCTTGGTGATGACCTTAACCGCATCCTTGTAACCGCTTTCCAGGAATATGGCGCCGAAGACGGCCTCCATGGCGTTGGCCAGGACCGAGACCGGCAGCGCGCGGCCCTTGATGCCCTTACCCACGATAATCAGTTTATCCAGTCCGAGAGCCAGGCATTTCTGGGCCAAACTCTCCCGGCTGACGATATTGGATTTAATCACGCTCATCTTGCCTTCGTTCATCAGGGGGAATTTAGTGTAAAGGATTTCGGAGATAACCAGCCCGAGAACCGCATCGCCCAGGAATTCCATGCGCTCGTTGATATGGGGCAGACCGGAATGCTTTTCCGCCTCGTCGCCTTCCTCCCGGGCTGAGGAATGGGTCAGGGCCTGATGGAGCAATTCCTTTTTGCGGAAGCCGTAACCCGTGCATTTCTTGACGACCTGGCGTAATTCGTCCCGGAGGATGGTCTTCTTGTCCTTTTTCCAGAATAACATAATCGGTAAAATAGCAAAATAATCAATAAATCTCAAATAAAAAGAACCGGATATATGATTTATTCGTTTATATATACGCGGGAATAAGAAACTTAACCCTGTAAATAATCTGTCCCGCGCCCATCCTTCGGATAGGTGCGGGATCTAACCGGCTGTAACAACCTTCAGTTTAACAGCCGGTAAGAGAGGCAATTTATGTCAAAGACAAAAGCATATGGACCCGGAAGACGAATATGGAACTCGCCGCAGCGAGACCGTGAGCATCAACCATCGGCTGAGCGGAACGAACTGAACATGACCCCGATGATTGATGTCATCTTCCAGTTGATGATATTCTTTATGTGCTCCATCCATTTCAAGTCGCTGGAAGGGAAATTGTATGCCTATATGCCGATGGATAAAGGACCCAGCGGTGGAAATCCTCCTCCTATAGAAGAAGTCCGGATCAGGTTGGCGTATTCAGAGTCATCTCCGCTTATGGCCCGGGTCAAATTAGGCGATATAGATTTCAAGGACTGGAATTCCTTAGAAAGGCATCTCAAGGACTTAGCGCCCGGGTTGGTTATGCCAGACGGGCTGGATATTATACCGGTCAAGATAGATGCGGACAGCGATGTGCCGGCCCAGGCCGTGGTCAACGTGCTTAATATCTGCAAGAAGGCCGGGGTGCAGAAGACCGAATTCGCTGCCAAGAGTTCACCACGCCCGCCGCCCAAATAGAATTCAGAACATTCTAATCTGAATCTGGGATGGTTCGGCGGCCTTGTAGCTGCTACCGGAATCTTCCTTGATACCGGTTAAAGGCGGGATTCCTAATTGTGGGGTTGAGCCCTCATTCTCCTTGAGTGATGGTTCGCCATACTCCGGTTTTCCGAATATGGATATCTTGCCGAAGACGCCGTCATAACCCGGGATAATATTCAATTTCTTCTCGCGGACCAGCCGAACCCCCTCGGCAATCCGGGGCGGGGCAAACGAATCCAATTCGTCTATGGGCATATCCAGCAGGATATTGAATTCACTCTTGCCCTGGTCAATGAGTTTGTGGTAGGTTTCTAATACGGATTTGGCCGTGACGTTTACACCTAAGGCGTCCGCAATAATTTCCTCCAGAGGAATAAGATATTTATTGGGAATGCTATTAGGCGGCACGAAATTATCGGGCCGGTCGGCCAGGTCGGCCACCCGGTGGCAGACCCCGATGGTCAGTTTCTTCTTGCAGACCGGGCAGATGTCATTATGTTTTTTGCTCTCGGCCGGAGACAGAATTACATTGCAGGTCCGGTGGCCATCGTAGTGGTATTTACCTTCCTCCGGAAAGAATTCTATAGTGTAGAGGAATTTCTTAGCATCCTTGGTCTTAAGGGTGTTGATAATATCGGAATACGACAGTTCGCAGTCAAAAGCATTGGCCTCCCGGCCGATTTTCCTGGGCGAGTGGGCATCGGAATTTGATATTAGGGTGATTTTATCCAGGGCTGAAAGGCGCCAGTTCATGGGCGGGTCTGAAGACAGTCCGGTTTCAATGCAGTAGATATTTTTGGCCTGGTCGCCGAAGCATTCCTCAATAGAATTAAATCCGGAAGCTGAGCCGAATACGGAAAACCAGGGCGTCCAGGCGTGGGCCGGGACAATAAAACACTTGGGCGAGATGTCCAGGAGCAGTTTGACCATATCCTGAACCGGAGTGCCCAGGATAGGCCGGCCGTCGGAGGCGATATTGCCGATGCGGGCTAGTTTGGCATTTATTTTCCCGACTGTTTCCAGGTCCGGCGCGCAGATGATGATATGAATCCGGTGGCTCTTACCGTTCTGGCTGTAAATATGGGAGGTCTCGGCGGTCAGGATGAACCTGGTAGGCGAGTCGCCCTTTTTCAGGCGGTATAAACCTTCTTCCGCCGGCTTTAAGCGGAGGCGCAATTCGGCGAAATAGTTGGGATGGGTGAAATCACCGGTGCCCATGAGGTTGATGCCCTTGATGGGCGCCCAGCGGGCCAGGTTTTCCACATCCATTTCCTTGCTGGTGGCCCGGCTGTATTTAGAATGGACATGAAAGTCAGCAATAAATTTCATAAAGAGTTAAATAAGACCCAGATAAAAAGGATATTTATATTATAACAATAAAACTTTATTAAATCAAGAAGAAAATTATAATAAATAAGAATATTTTATGAGGAACGTCATTTCGTTTATCATTATTTCGTTTTTTATCTGCCTGGCCGGAATTATCTGGGGGGTTTATGAGTTCCAGACCGCCCACGGAATGGAAACATCGCAAACCCTGGCTATTATCAGGTCGTATCTGGGCATCCGGCTGCCCAAACCGCCGCCGAAAAAACCAATTGTCGCAAAGAAACCACCCGAGCATAAGCCGGCTGAAGCGCCGGAAGTGATTACACCGCCGGAAAAGCCCATCCCTGAAAAGGCGCCGCCTATCACGTCGGTTACAGAAGCGCCGATTACGCCGACCAAGGTAGAATTGCGCCGGACGCCTAAACTTCCGCCGGAAAAGCCCCAGGTCAAAACCGAGGCGCAGATATTGGTCGAGGATGGCAATAAATATTATGACCAGGGGATTATTCATCTCCAGAACACCTTTAATAAAGACGAGACCTTTGACAAGGAAAACGAACTGGCCATAGAAAAATTCAGGCAGGCGCTGGCCAAATATCTGGAAGCCGAGAAAATAGACCCCGATAATTTATGGCTCAGGAATAGAATCAGGGAAACCAACAGCAACCTGGTGACCTGCCGCAAACAGGCCAGGCGGAAATAATTATGCTGGAAACCAACCAGGCCAAAACCGACGCATTAAACACGACCCGGCCATTCGATGAGAAAACCGTTATGGATCGGGTCCATAACGGCGATAAGAATGCGTTCTCCGAGATAGTTGTCCAATACCAGAACCGTTTATACAACACCATCTACCGGATGGTCAGTTCCGCGGAGGACGCCCTGGATATCTGCCAGGAGGTCTTTCTTAAGGCCTTCCGGAGTATTAATTCTTTCCGCAGTGATTCGTCATTCCTGACCTTTTTGTATCGGATTGCGTTTAACGAGAGCGTCAATTACCGGAAGCGCCGCAAAAGAATGGTGCCGATGGATTTCAAATGCAATCCCCATTACCTAACCAAGCAGGAAATTAATCAGAATAACGCCAACCATACGGAAAATATTCAAACAGAAGATTCAAATAGACATATCCAAAAAGCCCTGGATTGGCTTGAGCCGGAATTGCGAGAAGTTGTGGTGTTAAAAGATATTGAATGCTTTTCTTATGCCGAAATAGCCCAGGCATTAAATATCTCAGTTTCGACGGTCAGGACTAATCTGGAAAAGGCCAGAGAATTTCTAAGGGAGACATTGAAAGATTTTTTATAAAGTATTAGCAAATTATCCTTTGATGTTTGTCTAATATAATGGAGCGAATATATGAAATGCGATGAAGTCAAAACATTACTGAACCCTTACGTGGATAAGGAACTCTCCACGACAGATGCGGACAGGACAAAAAAGCATCTGGAGGAATGTCCGGGCTGCGCCAAAAAGGTAACGGAGTTAAAAAGGGTCAAGGAGATGTTGCGCGGGATGCCGGCCTTGACTGCGCCATCCGAATTGCTGGAGGGAGTACGGTGTAACCTGACGCGCCCTATTGACGAAAGACAAGGAACAAATATATTCCGGCGCTCTGGCTGGCTGACGGCATCACTGGCCTCGGCCGCCGCGGTTATCCTGGTGGTCTTTACAGTGATGATTCAATCCAGAAAGAACGAGATACCAGCCCCGGCGCCGGTCAGCGAAAAGGCAAAGGCGAGTTTCACGGCATCAATTACGGCAAAGACAGAAACCTTGGACGCTATCCAGGCCCAGCCCATGCTTTTCACCCAGCAGATAAATATCTCCACCAGAAATGTGGATAATGCCGTGGCTAAGGTCTATGCCGCGGCTTCCACGCAAACACCGGACCTAAAGTTAAGGGCTGAATACCAAAAAAGGCAGGCCGTACAAGAGGAATTCCTGGCCAAGGCGCCGGCTGAACAGCCGATACAGGACGAAAACCCGACTATGACTAATTCGGCTGCGCCGTTAAGAGAAAAGAAAATCCGACAGCAAAGTCAGTTGGGCCAGGTCGTAAAGATTAGCATTCCGTTGAGCCAAAAAGATGCGTTTATTAAACAACTCAAGGGTGATATCAATGTTACGGATAAGTTGGTCCTGGCTGAAATGCAGGCGATTGCTCCGGCCATACAACAACAGGAAGTATTAAAAGATGGTTATCTGGCCGATGCCGGAAAGGCAATGACCGAGGGTGAAGAAAAGGCGAAAGGAAAAGAGCCGACCGACCAAGGCACGCGTTCCTATGATGCAATCGGTAAGGGCGGCGGGAAAGGGTCCGACAGTAAACAAGCCGAGGCGAATAAGATAGAAGGCGGAAAATCAAGTAAGGCAAAAGACGAGGTGTCAAAGGATAAACCAAGGCAACAGCCAAAACCTACACCGGTAGCAACAGCGCCTGCGCCGCCACCTGCTCCTCCGACAGCACCAGCACCATCTGCGCCGGCCAGGGGCAAGGGGGATGCATCGCCTTCACCGGCATCACCGCCTGCTGCACTTCCAGCCAAAAAGATTGGGCAAACTCTCACCGAAAATAATAAAGAAGTCCGTCCAGACAAGGATATGAAGAAACAGGACGATGCAGATGACGTTAAAGATGCGGTAAACCAATCCGCTCAGAGTCAACCAGAGGCAATGATAGAATTTATCATCTTTATTGAGCCGACCGATAAATAAGACCGGATATTCATATTTCGTAAATATTTTTAATTTTCATCCGCAAATTTGCACGACTCGATTGTCTAATATATTAGCACGGAGCGAAGGGCATAGCGCATAAAACTTTAACCATGCGCTGAACGCTCTCCGCCGAAGAGGAGGTGCGCTATGTTAAGAAAGATGGTTGTTTTAGGAGCCCTGGCATTAATGATAATGCTGGGCTGGAACGCCGCTGCCAACGCCTGCGGAGTGATTGTCATAGACGACAGGCAGCCCAGGCCAACGCCGATGGTCAACATCTCGGTCAAGAACACGGCACTGGACATTAAGATAGAAGACCAGGTGGCCGTGGCCACGGTGGATGAGATATTCCACAATTCTAATCCTTACCAGCTGGAAGGCACCTTTATTCTGCCCATTCTGCCCGAGACCGCGGTCCAGAATCTGGCCTTATGGATTAACGGCAAGGAATCCAAAGGCGAACTGCTGGACAAAGACAAGGCATTCCAGTATTACCAGGAAACAGTCCGGCGGATGATTGACCCGGCGCTCCTGGAATATGCCGGCTACGGCCTGCTGAAACTCCGGGTCTTCCCGATTCCGGCCACCAACCAGGACCTGGGCGTCGGACCGGGCAACGTCAGAATAAAATACACCTATACCTACCGCCTGCCGGTGGATAACGGACTGTGCGAATTCAAGCATCCCTGGGGCACCAACAAGTTCTCATCCGAGGCGATTGACTCGGCCGTAATCAAGGTCACCCTCAAATCCGCTATCCCCATAAAAACGGTCTATTCACCGACCTATCCGGATATCGCCGTCAGCCGCAAAGACGACCGCAACATCCTGATTAGCTTTGAGCAGACCAAGATGAAACCGGACAAGGATTTCATCCTTTACTATTCATTATCAGACAAACAGTTCGGGGTGAACCTGCTCAGCTATAAAAAGACATATTCCGACGGGTTCTTTATGATGTTCCTGTCGCCCAAATACGACCTCAAGGATTCTGAGGTGGTCAAAAAGGACGTCATCTTTGTCCTGGACACCTCCGGCTCGATGAGGGACAACAATAAAATAGACCAGGCCAAAAAGGCGCTGGAATTCTGCATCAGGTCCCTGCGCCAGGAAGACCGGTTCAACCTGATAACCTTCAGCGCTGACGTGCGCCCGTTCAAAGACGCCCTGCAACAGGTCACTCCGGCTATCCAGGGCGAGGCCGTTAAATGGATCAAGGACATTGAAGCCCGGGGCGGAACCAATATTGACGAGGCGCTCCAGAATGCCTTGGGCATGGTCGAGCCCGGGAGCAAACGCCCCTGCATGGTGGTGTTCCTGACCGATGGCATGCCCACGGTCGGCGAGCAGAACCCGGAGAATATCCTGAAAAACATAGCCGTCAAAAACAGCGCCAATACCCGCATCTTCACCTTTGGCGTGGGTTACGATGTCAATACGCACCTGCTGGACAAGATAGCCGCGGCCAACAAAGGCGCGCGGGAATATATCACGCCGGATGAGAATATCGAGGTTAAGGTCTCCGGCTTCTACGACAAGATTGCCTATCCGGTCCTGGCCGACGTAAAATTGGATGTCAGCGGCCTGGAGATATACGACCGCTATCCCAAAAACCTGTCTGATATTTTCAGGGGCAGCCAGTTAACCATCTTCGGGCGCTACAAGGGCGACGGCAATAAACTTATTACGCTGGCGGGCATGGTTAATAACGAACCGCGCAAGTTTGAATACGAATCAACCTTCGCCGCAAGTAACGAATCGACAGATTTTATCCCCCGGCTCTGGGCCACCAGCAAAATCGGTTATCTGCTGGATGAGATTCGCCTAAGGGGCGAGACCAAGGAGGTCAAAGAGGAGATTGTCAGACTGGCTAAGGAATACGGGATTCTTACGCCTTACACCTCCTGGTTGGTGCTGGAGGATTTCAAGGACCAGGCGCGGCTACAGCCCGGAACCCCGCAGCCGCTCAGGGATACCTTTGGCAGGGGCGGAAGAGCCGTCGAAGATGAGGTCAGTGAAAAATCTGCTGATGCTGCCAAGCCCAGCGGCGCACCAGCGGTCAACAACCGCAAAGAAAACCAGAAATTGCAGAAGGGCGACTATGACCAAAAGAACGAAGGCGGAAAGCTGGGCGCTACGGTCCGCGCTTCGGTCCGGCAACAGGCAGACCGGACCTTTTACCAGGCGGCTGATAATGTCTGGTACGATTCATTATATGACCCCAAGGATGCCAAGAAGATAACCGAAATAAAGTTTATGAGCGAGGAATACATGGAACTCATAAACAAACAGCCGCGCCTGGCCCGGTATCTTGCGGTCAGCCAGAATGTGCTGGTCTGCTGGAACGATAAGATATATCAGGTGAAATAACACCTGAATAACAAATAAACATCCCGATGACTATCGGGAAAATCCGGTAATGCCGGAAAAGGAGGTTATTATGAAGACCATAAAGTTGTTAACAGCGGTTTGGGCGCTGGCCCTGATGGCCGGTTGCAATCAGGCCCAAAATACGACTCCGGGAACCACCAAGGTGCCGGAAACAATACCGGCCAAGACCGTAACAGAAATCCCGAAACAGGAGAAGCACATAGACCTGGTCTTTGCCATAGATGTTTCGGGCAGTATGGAGCATATCATTGCGGCTACCCAGCGCAAGGTCTGGTCCATAGTCAACGAAATGCTCAAATCCAAGCCCATGCCCATCCTGCGGGTCGGGCTGATAGCGTATCGCGGTGAAAACGAAGAATGTTACGGCGGGACCGGATTTAAGGCCTGGGACCTGACCGAGGACCTTGACAAGGTCTACGAAAACCTGATGGCGCTTCGGACAGGCGGCGGTAATGTGGAATGCGTGGGCCGGGCGATTTACGAGGCCAATCATAGTGTCAGTTGGCAAAAGACGAATGATACCCTCAAGGTTTTGTTCGTATTGGGCAATGAGCCGGCTAACCAGGACCGGAATAAGGACAGATACGGCTACCATGTTACGGCTCCGGCGGCAATCAGTAACGGCATCCAGATTAATACGATTTATTGTTCCAGCCACGAGCGGGCCACGCCGGAATGGGCCGAGATTTCCCGCCTTGCCGATGGAGCGTTCCTGACAGTCGGGCTGGAAGGCAAGGTTGCCGAGGTTTCCACGCCGATGGATAAGGAATTGGCCGACCTGCAGAGGCAACTTATCGGGACGAATGTGGCCTATGGTGGCGGTGCCGGACTCAAAATGGTGGCCGAGTTGAACAAGGCCGAGAATTTGGCGGCCACTGCGCCGATGGCCAGCCAGGCGGACCGCTCCAGCGCGTTGACAAACCAAAAGAGCGGGCGACTAGGCACCTGGGACCTGCTTGATGCCGTTAAGGAAAAACGGGTTAAACTGGATGAACTTAAGGACGAAGAACTGTCTGCAGAGATGCAGAAGATGTCACCGGAAAAGCGCCGGGAATACCTGGAATCCAAGCAGAAAGAACGCGATGAAATAATCAAAAAGATGCAGGAGCTGGCCAAGGCGCGCGATGAATACGTCCAGGCCGAAATAAAGAAGCAAAACCTTGACAAAAACTCCGTTGACCAGATAATCCTTAATACATTAAGACAACAAGCCGAGAAGAAAGGATTTAAGTTCAAGTAGATAAAGTCAGGTAAATATTCCGTATGAAAGAGTGAAATAAACCACAGCTGCCACAGATTACCTGTGGTTAAGAAAGGGGTTCTAATTATGAAAACGGCATGCCGTCTGACGCTAGCCCTGATTATCGGGCTAAGCGCAATGCTCAGCAATCTTAGCGCGGAACCGCAGAAGACGCTGGAGGTGTCATCAAAGATTGACCGGGTCACGGTCTATCCGGACCGGGCTTTGGTCACCAGGCAGGTTAAGACCGGCGAACTGACCAAAGGCGTTTACGAGGTGCTGGTCAAGGACCTGCCTATGCCCCTCCAGAACGAGTCGGTCCGCGTCACCACCAGCGACCCGGATAACCTGAAAATTATCGGACTGGATATCAAGACCTACCAACTGGAACGTCCGCCCGAGGACAAAATCCGGGCTCTCCAGGACCAGCTCCAGCAATTCCAGGATACCCTGCGCGTCATTGACGACAACGCGCGATTATTGCAGATGGAGCGCGAGTATCTCAACGCGGCCAAGGACGCCTTCCTACGTTCCGCCACCCAGCCGTCTGCATCCGGCGCAGAAGGCGTGATTGAACCCCGCCTGGCTGTCAAGGACTATGAAGAGATGCTCAAATATTATACCTCCAAACTCCGCGCCAATTCCGAGTCCAACATGAAAGAGGAATTAAACCGGCGCGATATCAATAAGAAGATGGCGCTGGTCAGCAATGAATTATCCAAGCTGGGCATCTACCAGAACACCATCCCGCAGAAGAAATCGGTCAAGGTCGGCCTGGAGGTCTTAAAAGACGGCGCCTATGAACTGTCCCTGTCCTATATCAACTTCGGCGTCAACTGGCAGGCCAGTTACGATATCCGGGTATTTACCGAGGCCAAGGAAATGGAACTCATCGCCTATGGCGTGGTCACCCAGAACAGCGGCGAGGACTGGCTCAATGCCTTGATTTCATTCTCGACCGCCCGCCCGGCCCTCCAGGGCTGGCTGCCGGAACTCCCGCCCTGCTATGTCAACCTGCCCCAGAATGCCGAGGTGCTGGGTAAATATAATGACTTAAGGAGAGTCCAAAGCACACTGTCGCAGAAGGATATTAATTATCAGATTTTACTTTCCAATGAGGGTTATACCGGTCAAAATTCTATTCCGCAACCGAATGCGCCACAGACAACAACCTTTGCTGGAGCAGCCCCAGCCCCCAGAACCGACCTGGACAAGATGATGCTCAACCAGTATCTGCCTTCGGACGTGGCCAGCAGTTTCAGCTCGGTCGTATTCCACACGCCCAAGCGGGTGGATATCCAGTCGGACGGCGCGCCGCACCGGACCTCGCTCTGGACCAATAAACTCCCGGTCCGATTCGAGTATATCTCCACCCCGAAAATCAGCCCCTACGTCTATCTCCGGGCCCTGGGCATCAATAAGATGGATACGCCCATCCTGCGCGGCGAAATCAATGTCTTTATGGGCAGCGACTTCATCGGCTCTTCCCAGACCGCCAGCATCCTGCCGGATGAGGAGTTCGAGCTGACCCTGACCGTGGATGAGAACCTCCGGGTCAAGCGCAAACTGGAGGAAAAGGAAGAGAAAGGCCCGGGCTTCTTCGGCTCGTCCAAACATATCACTTATTCCTTTATTATTGAACTGGAAAATTATAAGAAAGAGAACAGCATTGTCACCCTGGTGGACCAGATTCCGGTCAGCCAGAATGAGAACATCACCGTGGAATTGGGCGACTGCTCCGAACAGCCAATGGAAAAGGGCAAGGACGGCAAACTCAAGTGGAAGTTCGACCTGAAGCCCAAGGAGACCAGGAAACTGACCTTCTCGTTTGTGGTGGCTGTGCCCAAGAACACCGACCCGGCGTTCTATAACGAGACCTTTGCCCAGGAACAGGGCGGACAGCAAGAATATAACTATAAGATGAAGAGGAAATAAGAGAAATAAATTCGGAATGCGGAGCTCGGAGTGCGGAATATTAAATTCATTCCGCATTCTACATTCCGCACTTCGCATTAATAAAAAGGAGGGTATTTATGCTTAAGAAGATACTGGCCACAATGGTGGTCGCCGTGGCGCTAACCTCGGCAATGGCTTACTCCCAGACCACCGAGGAAAAGGACAAGTCCGCCCCGCCCCCGCCCCGAAATGATCGGGACTCCGTTGCGACTCCGCCGGTCAGGAAAATCGTGCTCTACAAGCACGGCATGGGCTATTTTGAGCGGGCCGGCCCAATCAAGGACAATGCCGTCATCACCCTGGATTTTAAGACCGACCAGATGCAGGACCTGCTCACCTCGCTCTACGCCATAGACCTGGGCGGCAAGATTACCTCCATCGGCTACGATTCCAAGGACCCGATTGACAAGCAACTGGAAAACATCCTCATCCGAGTGCCTGAGGGCTCGGCCCTGACCCAGTTCGTCAGCCAACTCAAGGGCGTCCGGGTGGAAATCAAGGTCGGCACAGAATCAGCCCAGGGCAGTATCCTGGGCATCGAACCGGTCAGCCAGAAGGTTAATGACGCGGTCCTGACCGCATTCAAGGTGGTCCTGCTCAAGGACGACGGCGCTATCCAGCCCTTCAATCTCTTTGACGTCTCGTCCATGAAAATCCTGGACGCCCGCATCCAGGAAGACCTCCAGCGCATCCTGGCTATCTACAAGAACTCTAAATATACCGACCGCAAACAGGTGCGCATCCAGACTATCGGCAAAGGCGAGCGCAGTATCCAAATCGGCTACCTCATCGAAATGCCCATCTGGAAAACATCGTACCGGCTCATCCTGGGCGATGACCCAACCACCAAACCCTATCTCCAGGGCTGGGCAATTATGGAAAACCCGACCGATGAGGACTGGAAGGACGTCAACATCTCATTCGTGGCCGGAAATCCCATCTCATTCAAGCTGGATTTATATACCTCGTATTATCCCCAGCGGCCGGTGATAAACCTGGCCAGTATCATACCATTGGTCGGCGGATTGATAGCCATGGACAAGTTCGCAGAAGGTGGTATGAGTATAGATTTAGGAGAAGAATCTATGGAGAAAGAAGAAGCCAACTATGATGCCAAGGGCTATGGCGGCGGCGCCCGTAAAAGCAAAAGGGTTGTTGCCGGCTACATGAATGCGCCTAAGCCGGCATCTCCGCCTGCGCCCCCGGCTCCTTCAATGTCCACTATGCTGGCCCGGTCGGTCAGCTCCATTGCCTCGGGTGTGCAAATCGGCGAACTCTTTGCCTACGAATCCAAATCGCCCATCAGTGTCGGCCGGAGGCAGGCGGCCATGGTCCCAATCGTCACCGAATACATGGACGGCTCCAAGATTCTCTATTACCGCGGCTCGGTCTCGCCCAAACTCATGAACGCATTTTACCTGACCAATTCATCCAAGCTGACGCTGGAGACCGGGCCAATCAACCTCTTCGAGGGCTCGACCGCCGTGGGCGAGGGACTGCTCAAGCAATCGCTCCAGACCGGGATGAAGGAAATCATCCCCTTTGCCATCGAGGCCGGCTGCACTATCGAAACCATTGGCAAGGACGAATACAAGAACGTCCACAAAGCCAGTTTCGTCAACGGCGTCATGGTCCTGCGCCAGTTCTACCTCAAGGAGATGACCTATAAGTGCGTTAACAAGAGCCCGCGTGGATTCACCTTCTATTTAGACCATCCTAAGAGCAACGGCTATACCTTAATTGATACGGCAAAGCCCGAGGAAGAGGTGGCCGGGCACTATCGGTTCAAGATGGATTTGGCAGTCGGGAAAACACTGGAATTCAAGGTCACCGAACAGCAGGAGGTGGCATCGCAGGTCTACGTCCAGAACCAGTCCATGGACCAAATCCGGTTCTATCTGGGACAATCCTATCTCTCAGCCAAGGCCAAGGCCATACTCACTGAGGTTGTCGGCTATATGAACGCCATTGCCGAGCAGGAACGCCTGCTGGGCGAGATGCGGACCGAGACGGAAAAGCTGGTCCGGGACCAGGGACGGTACCGGGAGAATATGCAGATACTCAATACCAATAATTCCAAGGAAAGCGAGAAGCGGGCCGAGTATCTGGAGCGGCTGACCAAAATCGAGGAACGGCTGGAGAAACTGGACAATATGATTCGGGAAACAACCGAGAAACAGCGGCTTATCCGGGCTGAACTCAACCAGAAGGTCCAGGGTTTTACGGAAGAATAAACCACAGATGTACCCGGTGTGCTCCGGTGGGTGCTTCCGACCATTGCTGCGCAAAGGGGCCACGAAGACATTAAGGCACAAAGTAAATCCCACTCCTCCTCTCCGCACGGAGGGGAGCGAGGGTGATTTTAATCTGTGACCAACGTAGTGACCGCGACAGCGAATAATGCCGTTTAGGTTGGCTGAACCAGATAATAAGACAGGCGGGTCAATTCGTTGGTGATGTCAATATTCAGAACGTTCACCCCGGCCGGCACGACTATCCGGGTCGGCGCGAAGTTGAGGATGGCCTTTCCACCGGAAGCGGATCCGCCTTCGGCGGAAATCCCCCAGGCCTCCAGAAGCAGGTTGGTCACTTCCTGGGCCGCATTAGCCGGAACAGCCAAGACCGCAATCTTAACCGCGCTGTTTTGGATTTCTTCCTTGATGGTCTTGATGTCTTTTATCTTCAGGCCGGCGCAGAACATCCCGGTTTTATTGATATCGCTGTCAAAGAGCTGGGTAACCTTGAACCCCTGGGTCTTCAGGCCTTCGTAAGCCACCAGGGCCCGACCCATATTGCCCACGCCGACCAAGGCCACCTCCCATTCCCGGTCTATGCCCAGGATGGCCTTTAACTGGTGGGTTAAATCCTTGATGGTATATCCCCGGCCCGGGGTGCCGAATTGCCCGAAATAGGTCAGGTCCTTCCTGATTTGGGCCGCGGTAAATCCGGTGAGTTGGGATAATTCCTCGGACGAAATCACCTCGGTCTCCCGGGATTCTAATAACGCCCGGCAATAAATAAACAGCCGCTTGATTGTCGCCCTGGGTATTGCTACTGGCATAATTTTATTATTATAATATTACATTTATATGTCAAGAAAAGTTGAGATTCTTCGCTGCGCTCCCGTAGGTGCTCACGGTCACGCTTCGCCTAGCTCAATTTATCCGATATCGCTCTATCTGGTCGTCGGCCAGAACCTGAACATCCTCGATAACCGTGTTATTTGATAATATCTTTACCTTAATCTCTTTGGCGTTTTTCGTATCAGCATAACGGGCCGTAATGCCGCCGGCTAATCTGATGTCCGCAGCGCTGAAATCGCCCCTGAGCAGCGCCACCGGCCCCATATAATCAACGGTCTCCAAGAGAACGTCGGCCGGTTTCGCCAGATTGGTGATGGTCTGGTTTTCCGGCTCGTTGCGCCCGACCGCCAGTTTGAGATTATCGCTCAATCTGAAATGCCGGGCCACCTGTAATAACAGGACGTCGTTCAGGACAAAATCCGGATTATGCTTGAGGAGGTCTTTCATCCGGGCGGAAAATGCCGGGTCAGTCAGCAGGCATCCGCCGGCCGGGCAGGGATAGTCCTTGATTTCATATATATCGGCCAGCGAGATTTGCTCCTTGCGGGACCGGCCTGAGATGGCCAGCAGTTTTTCCCGGTCCACCCATTTATTCTTTTCCGGAATGGTCTCATCAAGCACCTTAGCCGAGAGCGGCCTAAGGATAAGACCCTGAAGATTGGTTTCTTTCTCGATGAGTTTCAATGCCCTCAGATGCTGGGACATCGGCCGCTGGCCCAGGACCTCGCCGGTGATGATAAAAGAGGCGTTGGTCTGGGTCATCACCTCCCGGGTTGAATGAATCATACTTATCCGGCAATCTATGCAGGGATTAGAGTTACTGCCGTAGCCGTGCCGGGGTTTGCGGACCGCTTCCATAAGCAGATGGGTATTGTTAATATTCCGGACCGGAATATGGAATTGCTCGGCCACACCCTTGGCCGCTGAACCGCAGACGCCGTCCTTGCCGTCGCACCGGCAGAAGACCGTGGTAAAATGTATCGCCTCTATTTCCAGGGGGACGATGGCGGATTCCAGCGCCACCTTGATGGCCAAGGTGGAGTCCAGCCCGCCTGATAATAATGCCAATACCTTCATATTGTTTAATCCTTGACTTAGTGTGAAAAATATTATAGGATTGTCAAGGAAACTTCGTACTTCTGCCACGAAGGCATTCACCCCGTTAGAGACGATGGGGAGAATAAACAGAATACTAACCGACACTCTTATAACGCCTCTAACGGGGTGAATGCCTTTGCGGCTAAATTTACCATGCCATTAGACCTATCCAAGTTAAAAGAATCATTAGATAACATCAAATCCAGGATTAATAATGCCGCCCAAAAAGTAGGCCGAAACCCCGATGAAATCGTGGTAGTGGCGGTGACCAAGACAGTCGGCGCTGAAACCCTGAAGGCGCTGGCTGATTTGTCCTGGCCGGATATCGGCGAAAACAGGGTGGTCGACGCCCTGGATAAGGCCCGGTCTATTCCGAACAACAGGTTTATTTGGCATATGATTGGTCATCTCCAGAGCAATAAGGCAAAAAAGGCGGTTGGGCTGTTTGATTATATCCATTCGCTGGACAGTATCCATTTAGCCGGGGAACTCCAGGCAGAAGCGCTGAAAACAAATAAGACCGTCCGGGTATTAATCCAGGTTAACGTCAGCAACGAGGCCAGCAAGGCCGGCATCAATCCTGAGGAATTAACGGACTTTTATAAGAAAGTGAAAGAGGTTGCCCCTTCCTCCGGCAAAGCAGGCCTGATAATCAGCGGGCTGATGACCATGGCGCCGATAACCGACCACCCCGAGACCGTCCGGCCTTACTTCGCTGGCGTTCAGCCACCGGCTGAGCCGCGCGGTCACGCACGTAGCGTGTTCAGGAAACTGAGGGAATTGCGGGACAAATTAAAGAACGATTTTATTGGCAACAACAATCCCGAAGAATTAAAATACCTCTCAATGGGGATGAGCCAGGATTTTGAGGTGGCGGTCGAAGAAGGCGCCAATATGCTCAGAATCGGCACGGCGATTTTCAGTTAACATAAATTATAATCCATGCCTAAATTACTCGTAGAAAAAGGGCCGAATAAGGATTTAGAGATAACCGTCGGCAAGACCGTCTTTGCCGGACGGGATACCTCGGCTCATATTATGCTGACCGAGCCGATGGTCTCCCGGATTCATTTCAAGATAGAGCGCCGGTCCGAGGGTTATTTCCTGGTTGACCTGGATTCTCTTAACGGGACATTCGTCAACCGGGCCCGGGTCAGGGAACGGCTCCTCAAGCTCGGCGATATGATACAGGTGGGCGATACCATCTTTTCATTCGTCTCGGACGACCCGGCCACTCAGCAGAAAACGTTGGCGGGCAAAATCGTGGGCGGCTATTCCATTATAGAAAGAATCGGCCGAGGCGGTATGGGCACGGTCTATAAAGCGCTCCAGATTTCACTTAACCGCACCGTGGCCCTTAAAATACTCTCCGAGGAAATGGTCAAGGACAAGACCTTTATAGATATGTTCCTGCGCGAAGCCCGTTCGTCCGCCCAGTTAAACCATAATAACATCGTCCAGGTCTATGATGTCGGGCGCACCCCGGAAGATATCTATTATTTCTCCATGGAGTATATGCCCGGCGGCAGCATCCAGGAATTGCTGATGAAAAAACAGCGCCTGCCCGTATTTCAGGCGGTCAAGATGATGCTGGACTCCGCAGCGGGCCTGCAATACGCCGAGCGGAAAGGCATTGTCCACCGCGATATCAAGCCGGACAACCTGATGATCGGCGAGGACGAGATAATAAAAATCGGCGATTTGGGATTAGCCAAGAGCATCTATTCGCCCCAGCAGGAACAGTCCAATACCCTGATGGGCACGCCCCACTACCTGGCGCCGGAACAGGCCCAGGGAAAGGCCGTGGACCACCGGTCTGATATTTATTCGCTGGGCGCCAGTTTCTACCGCATCATCTCAGGCGTCACCCCCTACAGCGCCTCTTCGGTGAAAGAAATCATTGCCAAGAAATTAAGGGAAGACCCCAAACCCCTAAAAGAAGCTCTGCCCTCAGTCCCGGATTCGGCGGTTAAGGTTATCAGCCGGATGATGAAGCGCAAGATAGAAGAGCGCTATGCCAATGCCGCTGAATTGATAAAAGCCCTCAGGGAATTAAAGGATGAACTCGACCCTGAGAAACCCAAGCCGGTAATAGATGTCCCGCCCGTGGCGCCGCCGGCGCCATTGCCAGAGGCAGAACAGGCATTGCGTAAGTCGGCCTTTGTCCGCCTGGGCCTGCCGGCCATTTTGTTGGTGATGACCGCCGGAACGTTATTCCTGCTCGGCCGTTATTATTATTCGACCATACGGTCGCCCGTAGGGACGGATATAAACAACGGTAAAAGACCTGATCCTCTACCACCGCCACCCGGCGGAACCGGCGAATACGAGGAGAAATTAGCCCTGGAATATTTCAGCCGGGCGCGCGCGCACGAGACCGCGCTCACGGCGGACAGCAACCGGGAGGCGATTAACAAAGTAATTCAGGATTACAACCGCATCATCACTGAATGCGCCCGTTCCAGACAGGTAAAAAACGCCCAGGACGGCATCAACCGCCTGAACCAGCGCATCAAGGACTTGGACGAAAGGGATAGGCAACGTTCGCAGGAAAACGAAGTTCTGGCCGCTTGCGGACAGATTGAGAATAAGATAGATATCAAACACAAGGAAATTCTCTCAGCCACTGACGTAAATCTGGCCCAGGAATTCGTAAACGAATCCATCAGCCAACTGGATAGTTTCAGCAGCCAATACCCTCGTTTTACCCAGGTAAAAGACCGGGTGGAAACCAAAAAGACCAATCTTATCAAGTGGTTTGATTCGGTTAAAGCCACCGGCGATAAATACCAAACGCTCAAAGAGCAGGCGGAAAATTATGTTAAGGGCGAACAATTTGCCCTGGCGCTCAAAGCAATAAACGCCTTCTCAGAAAATCCTTCTTATCAGGGCGCCGTCTACGACAATATCGCTAAAAACTATTACCGGGAGATGGAATCCCGGGCCGAGAAATCATTCTCTGACCTGAAACTCAAGGTGGAAGACCTCAAGGCCAAGGAGCAGTTAACCGAGGCCCAAAAATTGTTATCCGCAGTCCAGGCCTCTTACGGTGTGGAAAAAATAGAACAGCAGATAAAGGATTACCTGGACTGGTTTAAAGGCCAGCAGGGAAAGATATACCAACTGGCCCTGCAAAAAGAAGCCGAACGGTTCCCCCAATACCTGGCCTCACTTTTCTGGTTATTGCAAAGCGGGCAGTTTGACGAATGGCATAAAAGGGAAAGCCAGGTAAACACCCAGTTTCAAACCCGGGAGCACCGGGAAAAATGCGCCCAGTATCTATCACTGATGAAGATGGAAAAAAGGATTATTGACCGCTTCGTGGAACGGCTCGGCAAGCGTGAAATTGGCCGGCCCGTGCTTCAGGGACGGGAAATCTCTTCCATTGATACCAAAAACGGTATTATTTATTTCAACGCCAAGGAAGACGCAGTCAGAAGATTCTACGATATATCCATCCGCGACTGGGAAATCTGCCTGACCAATGCCTGGGAACTGGATGCCCGGGACTGCTTTGACCTGGGTATGTTCTTCATCTACCGAGGCGGCAATATCCCCAAGGCAGAAGATTTCTTCAATAAATCTCTGACCAAGAAGCCGAACAGGGAAGTGCAGGAATTGCTGAAACAATACCGGCCCAAAGATAAACTGGAGGAATTAAAGAAAAGCCGTGAAGAAGAAGCGGAACTGGTCAAGCAGTTGGCGGAAAAATTCTATGACAACAAACAACAATCACAGGCGCTGGAATCATTCCAACTTCTGCGCTACCGCTACGTTAATACCCTGGTCTATACCAACAACAAAACCGCCATAGACACCAAGATTAATGTCTTAATAGGGAAATAATCAAACCAATGCTAAAGAATCAGAAGAATAATATCAGTGCAGAAGTCAATAAGGCCGCCGAATTCATACGCGCTAAAATAAAGAAGTTTAACCCCGAAGTCGGCATCATCCTGGGCACCGGCCTGGGCAACTTCGCCGATGAAATCACCGATAAAATAGTCGTGCCTTATGCCGATATTCCCGGATTCCCAATCTCGACCGTCATGACCCACAAGGGTGAACTGGTCTTCGGCAATATCCACGGCAAACCCGTTATGGCCATGGCCGGCCGGTTCCACTATTACGAGGGCTACTCCTTACAACAAACCACATTCCCGGTCCGGGTAATGAAGGCGCTGGGTGTAAAAACATTAATCATCTCCGCGGCGGTGGGCAGCGTCAATGCCGACTGTCCCTGCGGAATGGTCGTCCTGGTCAAGGACCACATCAATCTCCTGGGCGCCAATCCGCTTATCGGCCCCAATGACGAGCAACTCGGTCCGCGCTTCCCGGATATGTTCAACGCCTATGACAAGGTCCTGCTGGAAATCGCCAGCCAGGTAGCCGAAGAAAACGAAATAAAGACCTATCGGGCGGTCTATGCGGCGATGACCGGCCCGTCACTGGAAACCCCGGCCGAATACCGGATGATTCGCATCATCGGGGCTGACGTGGTCGGGATGTCCACCGTGCCTGAAGTGATTGTGGCAGCCCATTCCGGACTGCGCGTCCTGGCATTGGCCGTCGTGACCGATTTAGCCACGCCCGAAGCCATCAAGCCCGTGGACATAGAAGAAATTATCCACATTGCCAACGGCGCCGAACCGCACCTGAGCGCCCTGATTAAGGGTGTCATCAAACAGATTTAGATAAACCCTTTAAATAAATCCGTTACTTACTCTAAAAATATGGACATCTTAACCACATTAATCATCGCCCTGGGCCTGGCCATGGATTGCTTCACTGTTTCCATCACCAGCGGCATCATCATCCGGAATCTCAAGGTGCGCCACGCCGTTAAAATCGCCCTGTTCTTCGGCCTGTTCCAGGCCCTGATGCCCTGCATCGGCTGGTTGGCCGGGGTCGGCATGAAAAACCTTATCACCGGCTTTGACCACTGGATTGCCTTCGGCCTATTGGTTCTGGTCGGCGTTAAGATGATTTATGAGTCGTTTAAGATAGAGGGTGAAAAGAAAGAAAGCGACCCGCTTAATATCTACGTCCTGCTGATGCTGTCCCTCGCCACCAGCATCGATGCCCTGGCCATCGGCGTCACCCTGGCATTTCTGGATACGGTTATCATTATGCCAATCGTCATCATCGGCGCGGTCACATTCATCATCTCATTCCTGGGCATCTATGCCGGCAACAAGTTCGGCCATGTTTTCGGCAGCAAGGCAGAAGCCGTCGGCGGACTGGTGCTCATCGCCATCGGCGTAAAGATACTTATTTCGCATCTGTAATATTGGGTATTAGGATTTGATTACTTGTAGTGAGTATCGCAAATCTATTGGTGTTTCCCGCCGGCGCGCAAACCTATACATTCACCAGGTTCCGGAACCGCTGGTCCATACTTTAATTCTTAACAAATCAATCCAAGGTTGTCAAGGGAAGCCGCAAATTCATTAGCCACAAAGGCACTAAGACACAAAGGAATTTCGTAGTTCTTCGTGCCTTGGTGTCTTAGTGGCGACATATTTTCTTGACCTTGACCCCTATGTTTGATATAGATTCTTCGTTACCCTAAAAACATTTATTAAAGTGAGCGTATTTTATGAATGAATCGACCCAGACCGAAAAGACCGATTACCAAAAGACCCTGAATCTGCCCCAGACCGATTTCTCGATGAAGGCAGACCTGACCAAGAAAGAGCCGATTATCCGCGGCCAGTGGGCCAAACTCAATCTCTACCAGGCCATTCTCAAGAAGAACCACGGCCAGCCCAAGTATATCCTGCATGACGGGCCGCCTTATGCCAACGGCAATGTCCATATCGGCACGGCTCTCAACAAAATCCTCAAGGACATCGTGGTCAAATTCAAGAGTATGCAGGGATTTTACAGCCCCTTTATCCCGGGTTGGGATTGCCACGGCCTGCCTATCGAACACAAGGTCTTAAACGAACTGGGCGACAAGGCCAAGACCGTATCCCAGTCCCAAATCCGCCAGGAATGCGAGGCCTACGCCCGCAAGTTCATCGATATCCAGCGCCAGCAGTTTCAAGCCCTGGGCGTGTTCGGCGACTGGGATAATCCCTACCTGACTCTCAATCCATCTTACGAAGCCGGCGTCATTGAGGTCTTCCGCGACTTAGTCGAGAACGGCTATATCTACCGCAAACTCCGGCCCATCCATTGGTGCATGCACTGCGAAACCGTCCTGGCCGAGGCAGAGCTGGAATACTCCAACGAAACCAGCCCGTCCATCTACGTCAAATTCCCGCTGAATGATGAGCAAGCAAAATCCCTGCTCTCCAAATTCCCCGAACACCGCAGTGACCGCGACAGCGAATCTCAAATCTCAAATCTCAACTCCCAACTGTCCTTCTTCATCTGGACGACCACGCCCTGGACCCTGCCGGCCAATGTGGCTGTGGCGCTGAATCCGGCATTTGAATACGCCCTGGTCTCCACCAGCACAGATATCATGATTATGGCCGCTGGTCTGGTGGAAAAGATCCTGGCTTTGATAGGTGTTACTGATTACAAGATTCTGGGTAAAATTAAAGGCACAGCATTGGAAGGCCTAACCTATAATCATCCGTTTATTAAAACCCGGCTCTGCCAGGTAATCCTAGCTGACTATGTCAGTTTAGAGGACGGCACCGGCATCGTCCACATTGCGCCCGGCCACGGCATTGACGACTACGAAAGCGGATTAAAATATAATCTGCCGGTCATCAGCCCGGTGGACAAATCCGGCCGATTCACGCCTGAGGCCGGCGTATTCCCGGGCGAACGGGTGTTTGCCGCCGACCCGAAAATATGCCAGATGCTGGACGAACAAAAACTGCTCCTGAAAAAGGTGGATTTGGTCCACTCGTATCCGCACTGCTGGCGCTGTAAGAAATCGCTCATCTTCCGGGCCACTGAGCAGTGGTTCATCTCGGTGGACAACCACTCAGCCCGGCAAAAGGCCATTGACGAGGTCAACAAAGCCGGATGGATACCCGAATGGGGCAAGAGCCGGACCGCATCAATGCTGGAATCACGGCCCGATTGGTGCGTCTCGCGCCAGCGCAATTGGGGCGTGCCTATCCCGGTTTTCTACTGCGCCAAATGCAACCAGTCGCTCCTGGATGTCACGGTCATTGACCATGTGCGCGGGATATTCGCAAAGGAAGGCGCTAATGCCTGGTTCATTAAATCCGCGGCTGAACTGATGCCGGCCGGCGTCAAGTGCAAATGCGTCTCGCCCACTGGGCGACCCTGCGGGTCGACCGAATTCAATAAAGAAAACGACATCTTTGACGTCTGGTTTGAATCCGGCTCGTCATTCCGCTCAGTCGTCATCGAGAACAAGGACCTGCAATTCCCGGCTGATTTATATCTGGAGGGCTCGGACCAGCCGGCCCGGTGGTTCCAGTTATCGCTCTTACCCTCGGTCATGACCCGCGGGATAGCGCCCTTTAAGAACGTTCTCATCCACGGATTCGTCAAGCGGCCCGAAGGCGATAAACTCTCCAAATCCAAGGGCGCTATGACCTCGGACGAGATGGTCAACAAGGTCGGGGCTGATATCATCCGGCTCTGGATTTCATCCATCAACTTCACCGAGGATATCCCCATATCCCTGGAAATCCTGCAGGAAAAGGCCGACCCCTACCGCAAGGTCCGCAATACCTTCAGGTATATGCTGGGCAATCTCTATGATTACTCCGCCGAACCCAGTGGGTCTGGTGGAAACCCGCAAGGCGATGCGGTAAAATACGCCCAGATGCTGGAGATAGACAGATGGGCGTTGAACAAACTCCATCGCCTGATAGATATGACCACCGCCAGTTACGAGAACTTTGAATTCTACAAGGTCTTCCGCGAGGTCTATGAATTCTGCGTGGTGGAGATGAGCTCGTTCTATTTTGACATCCTCAAGGACCGGCTCTATACCTTCGGCGCGAAATCGGCGGAACGCCGGTCTGCCCAGACCGCCTTAAATGAGATACTCCAGACGCTGGTAAGAATCATTGCCCCCATCCTCTCATACACCGCCGAAGAAATCTGGGACAATATCATATTTGCCAACTCTAAGTTCAAAAGTCCAACCTCTAACTTTATCAAAAGCGTGCATCTATTGGACTGGCCCAAGGTTGATTCCACCAAGATTGATAACAAATTAGACGAGAACTGGAAAAAGATATTCCTGATTCGCTCCGAAGTGACCAGAGAGATAGAAACCCTGCGCAAGAATGGCCAAATCGGCTCATCCATTGAAGCCGACGTCACGTTATATACGGACGGGGCTGACCTGCTGGAATTCCTAAAGACATACGAAAAGGAATTGGCCACCATCCTCAAGGTCTCGTCAGTCAAGGTCGTCAAGAAACCCGTTGCTCAAAAGGCCGAGGGTATGCAATTAGCCGTAGAGATAGCCAAATCCGGTAATCAGAAATGCGCCCGGTGCTGGAACTACACCGGAGACGTGGGCCGGACCACGGCCCATCCGACCCTGTGCGGCAGATGCGTCGCCGTGGTCGGCGCAACATAGGGCGCGGCGGGGAACGTCGCTTTCACCACTGGCGCCAAAAGGCACAAAGTGAGGCGGGAAAACTGAGCACCTTCAGGACAATCGCTTATCATAAGTCATTGACAAACAAGGGCCATTTTTGGCAAGGGGGAGGGGGATGGTGGGGGGTATGACCTCCGGCCCATATTAGGCATACTCTCGGCCCTTCAGAGGCATACTCTTGGCTCTACAGAGGCATACTCCCGGCTCTACAGAGGCATACTCCATAGTGCCGGATTAGCGTATGTCACCCATAATCATACACACAGTATAGCGTACCCTTATATGATATAGGCGCTCCGGAGTGTGCATGAACACTATACCTTATCTGGGGGTGGAAAAAGAGGATTTTTGTTTGCCCCGTTAGAAATAGGGCATCCCATAGGGATGACCGTTTTACTGCAGAAGATTGAATTAACAGGGATTTATTTGCCATACCAGATAGATTTTTCTAATACTTATATCAATTATTTCTAACGGGGTTGATTTTCTACGAGACCCTATGTCATTCCCGTCCCGCTTGTCATTCCCGTCCCGCTTGTCATTCCCGTCCCGCTTGTCATTCCCGTCCCGTTTGTCATTCCCGTGAAAACGGGAATCCAGCCCCTATTTTCACCTGTTTTTCCCATAAGTTACTAAAATTAAAGCAGTTATGCGAATAAACGACCCTTGAGAATGAACCTTTCAGTGCCTTCAGTGAATCATTCACCGCCCTCTACGAACCGTTCAGAGACATCAGTGAACCGTTCCGCCAGTTAGCGCTATCATTCCGCCATGTGGCGGAGCCATTCAGCCAATGACGGAACCATTACGCCATGTAACGATGTCGTTCCGCCATATGGCGAAGACCTTCAGCCAAGTGGCGGAATCTTTCCGCCCTAAGGCGGAAACCTTCCCCCTATCTACGGAAATCTTTCCCCTACCATCGGGAAACTTTCCCCGCCCCCTACCTCCCAACGACAGACCATCTCACTGCCTAAATGGTAAAAACTCCGTCATGAATATCAAGTATTTGGCTGGTTTCGCTGGAAGGTGTGCTTACCCGTTTACCCGCCTATGGAGGGCTGTCCCCGGAATTTGCGGAATTTGCTGGAATTCCGGGGACGCCTTACTCAATTCATACTTCAGCCCGCTATCCCCCGAATTCCTTATCAGAATTCGAGGGACACCATAGAATAGCACATAGTTAAGGGGTAACAATTCCCTTATTGTCATTCTGAGCAAGGCGAAGAATCTCATTCCAAGCACAAATAGAGACCCTTCGCTACGTTCAGGGTGACATTTTGGTCTTAAGTATGTGCCATTCGGGACACGATACCTAATCCCATCCGGCCATTCCTTCCGGCTAAATCGGGCCGGGACTGCCCATAAATGCTCATTCCAAAAGCATGGACAAATTTATCTGCTTTCCAATGCTTTAAGTTTCTCCCGGGCAAGATTATAATTGGGATTAATCTTAAGCGCTTTTTTATAGTCAGCTTTGGCCCGGACGTAATCTTCTTTTGACTCATAGACCAACCCGCGGTTATAGTAAGCGTCGGCATCCTTGGGGTCAAGCTCAATTACCCGGTTATAATCCCCGATAGCCCGGTCATAATTCCCTTTTCTACCATAAGCTATCCCGCGGTTATAGTAAGCGTCGGCATATAACGGGTCGAGTTCAATGACCTTATTATAATCTTTGATGGCTAAGTCGTAATTGCCTTTACTGGCATGGGTGACGCCGCGATTATTGTAGGTCAGGATATCCTGGGGAGCCAGCTTAATCGCTTTATTATAATTTGCGATGGCCCCGTCGTAATCGCCTTTATTAGCATAGGCTGCCCCCAGGTTAAAGTAGGCCATGGGGTATTCCGGATTGATGTTAATTACCTCTGTATAATTTGCAATAGCCCGGTCGTAATCGCCTTTATTGGCATAGGATAACCCGCGGCCGTTGTAAGCGCGCGCGTCCCGGGAATTTAATTTAATCGCCTTATCGTAATTTGCAATGGCCCCGTCGTAATCGCCTTTAGCGTTATAGACCAATCCCAGATTATAGTAGGCCAGCGGGTCCAGCGAATTGAGGTTAATCACCTGTGTATAATTTGCAATGGCCTGGTCGTACTCGCCTCTCCCATAATAGACGACCCCGCGGTCGAGATAAGCATTTATATACCCGGGGTCGAGTTCAATGGCTTTGGTGTATTCTATAATGGCCCTAGTGTAATCTTTTTCGTCGAGATAATCCGCGCCCCTATCGTAGAAGTCAGCGGCCAGTTTGGATTTCAATTCTAACGCGCCGGCACCATTGGGCTTCAGTTTAAGGGCGTTATTAAGCGCGGCTAATGCCTGGTCAGTCCTTTTCCCAGCCATCAGATTCTTCGCCTCAGTAATCAATTTGTTATACTCCGGCTCGATGTTCTTGTTAACGACCGACGTTACCGGAATGTCCGGACGGTCTTTTGATACAATCAAATAGATAACCAGCCCGGCCATAATAACCAGGCTGGCGGCTCCGATATAAACCAGTTTCCGCATTTTCCGGTCTATTTTAACGACATCGGAGGTTATGGTGGCTTCGGATACCGCCTCGGCTTTAGCCCGGCCGGTATGTATCTGGCTTTGCTTGTGGCGAAAGGCATCCAAATCTTCCATTAATTCATTCGGATTAGCGTAACGTTGATTGGGTTCTTTTTGAAGGCACTTTATAATAATAGATTCGAAACCCGGCGGAATATCCGGATTCAACTTTGAAGGCGGTATGATGGTATCATAAATATGATGCCGGATCATGCTGATGGCCGTATCGGCCTTAAAAGGGATTTGGCCGGTGGCCATTTCATACATGACCACCCCGAGTGAATATATATCAGAACGGATATCAGCCGGATTACCCAGGCCTTGTTCCGGGGAGATGTATTTGGGCGTACCGATGACCGTGCCGGCCATGGTGGCGTCCAGGTCGCTGGACGCATGAAACTTGGCCAGCCCGAAATCCATTACTTTAATCCGGGCTTCTAATATATGAAGGTCCATCGCGGCCATGCTTTCTGAAACGCCGCTTTTTTGGAGCGGGGCGATTAACGAGCTGGAACATGAAACCATAATATTAGAAGGTTTAATATCGCGGTGGATAATTTTGGCCGGCGATTCCCAGGCGGTCTTCAATGCCTTGGCCACCGACTTCGCCACATAAACTATTTCATTGATGGAGAATTTGCGGCCATTTTCAATAAATTTACTCAGCGGCTGCCCCTGAACCAGCTCCATTACAAAATAATAGGTGTCTTTGTATGCCCCGGCAGAATAAACCTGGATGATATGCTCGTCGACCATCTGGGCCAGGCAGGCCGACTCGCGGCGGAAACGTTTGACAAAGTCCTCGTCAACCGTCAGCTCTTTCTTGAGGATTTTTATGGCCACCGGCCGGTCCAACGATACCTGACGGCCATGGTAGACCTCGCCCCAGGCGCCTTTGCCTATGAGGTTAGATGTGTCTAATTCAAATTCGCCTAATAATTCTGTACTCATAATTATGCGGGAGATGCGCTCTACGATACATCCGGCCGGCTGCTCCGTCAAGTAAATCTTTCCTTTTATGCACAGACGAATAGATATCTATTTCTTGTATCTTCCGGTTAAAGTTTTATTATTATATCAAACAATCTCAAAATCATGCTTAAGAAAGAACAGATATGAAAACAAGAATAACCGGATGGCTAATCTGCCTGTTAGTGTTTTTCCTCTGCTGGTCAGCCGGTTCCTGGGCGCAGGATTCCGGCAAGGCAGCCAGCGCTAACGAATTAATCCAGCAATTGAATAAAGCCATGAGCGTGAAGGACAAGATTACCGTCTTAAAGCGCATCCAATCTGATAATTACTGGTTTAGCAAGGAAGAAAAGAAGAAACTAAGTAAAACTGTTGCGCCTTTATTAAAGGATAACAGTACTTTAGTGCGAGCGCAAGCGATAAATTCATTGGCCGAATTAAAGGCCGCAGAAAATGCCAAGGATATCGCCCTGCTGCTAAACGACAGCGATGCCATGGTCCGCGCCTATGCGGTCGCCGCCTTAGGCAATCTGGGAATAGAGGAGTATGCCGAGGATATTGCCGAACTTTTGAAGGATAGCGATGACACGGTGCGCGAAAACGCGGCCAAGGCGCTGGAACAACTGGGGGTAAAGACGACTGTTCCGGCTATAACGGACCAGACCTATACGAATGCGGAACACGGACTTAAGATTACCTTCCCGGCGGGATGGAAATGGCAGGATAAGAATTTAGCCCTGAATCTCTCCGGCAGTATAATAGAATTCCAAAAGGGAGCTCCGGCTTGGGGGGTCTGCGGCTTGGGCTCAAAGGGAACCGACTTGAAGGTATACGCAGACGCATTCATCGGCGGACTCAAAGGTGAAAAAGAAGGATTTAAAGACCTGGGTGAAAGCAATCTGGCGCAGGGCGGTATCCGCCACGATTGCCGGATTGAATCAAACGACGACGTTACTCATTATGCCAATGGTTTTTTTATGAATCAGGAAAAGATATACTTTATCAGCATCTGGACAACCGATTCCGACTGGAGTAAATATGAAAATGACGTCTCCGCTATATTAGACAGTGTTAAACTTTTCGAAGGCGGTAAACCCGATAAGATTCCCGCCAAGGAATCGGGAATAGAAGGCAATACCTACACGGACCAAAAATACAAATTGCGGATTACGGCTCCCGAGGGATGGACTGTGCGCAATAAGAATTTCACCGTACTTAAGGATGCTCTCGTAGAGTTTGAAAAGCCGGACGTCCTTAAAGGATATCTGGCCTGCCAGGCCGGACAGACTGACCCCGAGGAATCCATGAAAGAATTCCTGCTGGAGTTAAAAAAAGGAATGGAAGACCTGGAGCAACTCAGCGAAACTAAAATGGTCTCTGGCGGTATGCGCAGGGATTTTCAGGGAAGCATGAGAGATGTTAACGTCCATTATACGGTCGGATTCGTCTCGGACAAGAAAAATGCCTACTGCCTTGTTATTTTTACATTTAAATCCGAGTGGAATAAGCATAAAGATGAAGTTAACGTCCTTTTTGACAGTTTCTCCTTTCTTGAAAAAGACGAGGCCGAACCAATCAAACCGCCGGTTAAAAAGTCCGAGGTAAAAACCTGGCGGAGCGAGCAGTGGGGATTTGAAATCATTCTCCCGGAGGACTGGGAAATGACTATTTTAGATAAAGCCAGCGGCATCAAAATCGCAGGATTCCAGGATAAATCCCAGGCTATCAATGGAATTATCGCGTTGGAGGAATTTCCCGGAGCGTGCGATGAGTATATTAAAACCGTTATCGACAGTATTGATAAATCGTTGGACGCCCAGTTATTAATTGAGCCCACCGGCGAGATAGAGGCCTCGGCTACCTATACCGCAGTTACCGGAGACGACGGCAGCAAGACTCAGTATTATATTAGGGTGATTGATATCTCGGGCGCAAAACTGCGCTTTGTTGCCTGGGTTAAGGCAAGCAATTACGATGAATATAAAGCCCTCCTTAAAAAGCACGCCCAGACACTTAAGGGATATAGTTCACGGGAAAAATAACGCACGGGCATTAATGCGATTCTCCCCGTTAGAAAAACCCGTCCGGGAGTAATCAGTGGGATATTGGGATTTATACCAATCCCATAAAATTATCGCCTCTTTTGTAAGAGTAATTATATAGGCGCGCACAAGCTCGCACGCCATAACTTATTGCATGAAAATTTACCCTCATTCATTACCAAAAGAGGCGGAAATTAATTAGAAATAGCAGCGCTTACTCGTTATCTGATTCCGGATTAGAAGGCGCCGGCGGCGGCGTACTGATGGCATTTTCCAAATCTTCCGCCAGGAGTTGATTCATTCTTTTAAGCATCTGTTGTTCCCGGCGCGCCAATTCGCTATCGCCGTTATCATTGTAGGCGATGCCCAGCAGGTAATGCCCCTTATCAAAATCCGGTCTCAGGCGAACCAGTTTCTTCAGTACCTTGATAGCGGCCGGGTTGTCATGCATCTCCAGATAAAGCGAAGCAAGATTCAAATAGGCGTCGGTGAATCTCCAGTCAAGACGAATAGATTCCCGGAAGGACTCAACGGCTTTCTCCGCATTCTCGGCTTTCATATAAAGCAATCCCATGCTGTTATGGGGCTCGGCGAAATCCGGATCCATGTCAATAGCCTTGTTAAAGGACTCAATGGCTTCGTCAAATGCCCCTGTTTTTATTTGGGACTCTCCCTTTTCATACCAGCCCTCGGCCAACAATTTATAGCGGTAATCAGCTAACGGGGTGGCTTCGGTCTTCGTAATCTGCTTTTTGACCAGATTGATGGGGATTGCGAAATTGAGATTCTGGGCATATTCCAGAATAATCACCATCTGCGCGATACCAATCTGTTCGCCTTTGGCATTAAAGACCGGTCCACCGCTGCTGCCCGGGGAAATCTGGGCCGTAATCTGGATTTTATTATCCCTTTTGTTACTTACCAATCCTTCGGAAATGGTGTTCATGGTATTTAACTTTTCTAAAGCTGTGAGCAGGCGCCCCTGGAGTGGGCTGCCGATAACTACAACTTTTTCACCCTGCTTGACCGCATCGGAATCACCCACGACAACAGTAGGAAAGTTAAGGTCTTTGATTTTCAGTAATGCCAGGTCTGCCCGACGGTCGTCAAAGATAATACCTTCTACTTCATACTGAGCATCTGCGCCGTTCGTAGCGGTTATATCCCGCATGACTTTAATAGTATTAGCTCCGGCAATGACATGGTGATTGGTCAGAATCACGCCGTCGCGGCGGACGATGGAACCGCTGCCTTGGCCTAACGAACGGCCGTTTTCATCATAAATATAAATCAGCACCACCGCATCATGATTCCGTTCGTAAATAATCTGGCTGGTATTTGTCTGGGATATGAGATTTTGCTGTATGCGGGCAATAGCATTTTCGGTTTTACTGGAAGCGCTGAAAACGCCGGTCAGCAGGAGGACTATAAATAGCGCCGCAACCAGAATGACGCCGCCGACAATCGCATAGTTTAATTTCTGCCGGGTAGTCGCCACGGTATTAACGAAATTTCTATACTTGACTATCTGGGAACGGGTAATCTGCAGGATGGACTCGGACATCTTCATGGCGCCGGAAGCATGGTAAGAAATCCCCTGTCCGGTTACGATGGACTCAACATATTTTTTCACCATCGCTTTTGGAGCCAGAACGAACTTAATGTCTAAATGGGTGCCGGCTTTGATTTCGTTAAGTTTGGCTTCGTCCGGCACTTCTCCGAGTACTATTGTTAATACATTTCCCGTAATGCCAAGCGGGATGAAATGTTGTTTGTTAATCAATCCCACAGTAACCTTTTCCACCAGGCCGGGTGGCAGTATGACGTTATTTAAGTCTATCATCTCTATTTTATCTTCTATCATATTCATTATCCTTCCCTTTTCTTACCCACACCATTCTGGTGCAGTGACAGTCTAGATATCTTTCTTATCCAAACAATGGTATTAAACCCAAAAGGAGTTCACTCGTACTCGGCTTTGATGACGCCACAGCACAATCCACGAATCCTGACTGATTCTTCCCTATGCCCTGAGGGACCTCTGGACGAGAACCCCGAGGGGTTGAGCAAGAACCCGAAGGGACCGCGTATAGCGAACCCGGAACGGGTAATTTATGCGTCAGGCAGACCCTTCTTAATTATTTATCCCTACGGGAGGCCATTAGGCTCTTTCCCCGGATTGCCGGCACTATACCAAAATCCGGGCTGGGATGCAAGAAAGATGTGAACCACCCCGATTAGAAACCCCGGTTTCTAACGGGGCAAGCAGATTTACATAGATTAGGATTTTTGGAGTTTGGGAAACGCCATACTTAACTAACAATATTAACCAGCCGGCCGGGGATAACGATGACCTTTTTGGGAGCGCTGTCTTTGAGAACTTCTTTGACCTTGGGGTCGGCCAGCGCGGCCTTTTTAATCTCTTCTTCCGGCAGGTCGCTGGATATTGTGATGCGCGAACGGACTTTACCGTTTATCTGGATAGCCAATTCCACCTGCTTCAGTTTCAATGCCGTGGGATTATACTGGGGCCATGGTTCGGCCAGGATACTGATCTTCTTGCCTAATACCGACCACATTTCTTCAGCCAGATGCGGGGCAAGCGGAGACAGAAGCAGGACGACCGTCTCGGTGGCCTTCCTGAGCAAGCCCTTGAATGCCGTATAGTCCGCGGCCCGGGTGGGATGTTTCAGTAATGCCTTGACTTCATAGATGTGATTAACCAGTTCCATTATGGCGCTTAGAGCCGTATTATAATGCAGGGCCTCTATGTCCTCAGTCACCTGCTTAATAGCCCGGTGTATCCGGGCATAGAATTCGTCCATCTGGGACATAGCCACCATCTTCCGGGTGTCACGGACATCTTCCACCGGGAATTGACTGATTTCCGTAACCATCTGATGAACCCGATTAAGAAATCTCTGAGCGCCGATAAGTCCGTTCTTGTTCCAGAGTATCTCGGCCTCGGACGGCGCGGCAAAGAACATGGCTACCCGCCCGGTGTCCACGCCGAAATCCTCTATGATTTCGCGGGGCGAGATGGCATTGCCCTTGGATTTGGACATGACCTCGCCGGTTTCGTCCAGGACCATGCCATGGTTAAAGAGCCGCTTGACCGGCTCGTCAATCTTGAGATAGCCCATATCGCGCAGGACCTTGGTGATGAACCTAAAATATATCAGGTGGCCGCAGGCATGCTCGGCCCCGCCGATATACAGGTCCACCGGCAGCCATTTATTGACCGCTTCTTTAGTGAAGGGCTCTTGAGGGTTGCGCGGGTCGGAATAGCGCAGGTGATACCAGGCGGAGCAGACAAAGGTGTCCATGGTATCCGGGTCGCGCTGGGCATCACCTTGACACTTGGGGCATGTGACATTCATAAACGACGGTTCGTCAGCCAGAGGCGAGCGTCCCTTGGGGATATAATCCTTGACTTCAGGAAGCAGAACAGGCAGGTCCTTTTCCGGCACTGGCTGAACATTGCATTTGGGACAGTGAATCATGGGAATGGGCGCGCCCCAATAGCGCTGGCGCGAGAGGAGCCAGTCCTTGAGCCGGAAATATATCTTGCGGCTGCCTAAGCGCTGCTTTTCTATATGCGCACTTATCTTGCTGATGCCGTCCCTTGACGGCAGTCCGTTAAACGGACCACTGTTAACCATTATGCCGGGTTCAGTATATGCTTCGGCTAATTCCTTACCTTCATTGCAGTCGCAACCTAAAGGTTGCGGAAGTTCGGGCCGGCAATCGCAGAGCGGTTTAATGACAATCTTAATCGGAATATTATATTTTTTAGCGAACAGGAAATCGCGCTGGTCGTGGGCCGGAACGCCCATGACCACGCCGGTGCCGTAATGCAACAACACATAGTCGGCCACCCAGAGTTGGACCTGCTCACCCGAGAGCGGGTTAACGGCGAAACTGCCGGTGAAGACGCCGTCCTTTTCGCCGACCGATGCTCGGTCTATCTCGGATTTGGCCGCCGCCTTAGCCGCATATTCAGCCACCTGATTCTTCTGCGCCGGGGTGGTCAGTTCCTTGACCAGCGGATGCTCCGGAGCAATAGCCATAAAGGTCACGCCATAGATGGTATCCGGCCGGGTGGTGAAGACAGGGATATGCGATGCGCGATTCGGGATAGAGAATTGGATTTCCGTGCCTTCGCTTCGGCCAATCCAATTCCTCTGCATGGCCTTGATGTTTTCGGGCCAACGTTCCAGATTATCCAGGCCGTCCAGTAGTTTCTGGGCGTAGTCCGTAATCCTGAAGAACCACTGTTTGAGATTGCGCTTGGTGACAGCGGATTTACAGCGCCAGCAGACGCCCTCAGCCGAGACCTGTTCATTAGCCAGCACGGTCTTGCAGGCCGGACACCAGTTGACGGCTGACTCGGCCTGATAGGCCAGTCCCTTTTTGTAAAGTTGCAGGAAGACCCACTGTGTCCATTTATAATAGTCCGGTTGGCAGGTCAGAACCTCGCGGTCCCAGTCGTAACTGATAGCCAAATCCTTGAGGGTCCGGCGCGAGGTGTTGATATTACTGAGGGTCCAGTCGCGCGGATGGAGTTTATTCTTGATGGCCGCTTCCTCAGCCGGCAGTCCGAATGAATCCCAACCAAATGGATGCATTATTTCCGCGCCGCACATCTTTTTATAGCGCCAATATGCGTCGCCCACGGTGTAGTTGCGGAAATGGCCGATGTGCAGGTCGCCGGACGGATAGGCGAACATCTCCAGGAGATAGAATTTCTTGGTTGGGTCAGGGTTGGCTGGTGTTTTATAGGCGCCCTGGGATTCCCAGTACTTCCGCCATTTTGATTCTATTGATTTAAAGTCGTACATAAATGTGGAACCACAGATTAACACAGATAAACACAGATGTCAATAAACGAAATGTAATAAAAAAGGGGGCGTTGCAACCCGCAACACCCCCTTTAGGGTTAAACCAGATTATTTAGCCGGGACTGCCTTGGGCGCATCGGCACAGACCAACATCAAGAAGAAAATAAACCCGATAAAAGGCACCAGTGTAATTATCACTCCCCACCAGAAAACATAGAGTGCCGGTCATGGCTCCCCGCAGCCATATAATCATCTACTCATTAGGGTAATTTTTGTACCATGAAGATGGTCTGGCGGCGGTGTTGATAATAGCCCAGATCCAAGCAACAATCCACCAGATTCCGCAGGTCAGAATACTTAACGCCAGATTTAACCAAAATTTCCATGCATCTTTTTGATAGGTGTATACCCATGTCCAAAAGCTAAGGAAAACCGCAAACAACACAGCAATGGCCTTATCTTTTGGCTCTGGAGCAGGAACCTTTTTTATCGGCACACCGCAAAAGACACAAATTACCGCCTCTTTTTTAACCACCTTACCGCAACTTTGGCAAAATTGCTCATCAGCCCCTTTGCTCGCCTTTTGTTCTTCCATAAATACTTGATTACTCTTAATGAGGGATAGGGTTACCCTAACGAAGGAACGGGTAAAATCCGAGATTAATCAATACATTTATTTAACTTTGATTGCACATAGGTCACATAAAAGACGTTTACAAAAGGAATCAACACCAACAGGATAAGTATACCTGCGCTAGTTTGAGGTTTCTTCGCTTTAGCTTCCACCTTATTGACCATCGTGGGCACCTTGGAAAATAAAAGCAACAACGCCCAGATAAAATTAAAGAACGGGATAAGCATAAATCCGAAGACCTTACCACCCGAAGGAATTGAATTATCTCCGGTATATTTCCGGGCTTCGTTAAAAGTCACAATCCACCAGTAAATTCCGTAAATACCAAAGGTAAGGATTGGCAGGAAAAATACTGCCGCTAAACTTCGCTTTGTCATATTCAACTCCTCTTATTCTTGTTAACAATGCAGAAATTATTTATTCATAGTAGACAAGTATCTGCACTTAACTTGTCGGACTATACTAAAAGATTACCTCCTTTCTAATGAGTGCATTAATTGGGTAGTAACAATATATTCTGATTTCCTATTATTGGCTTTATACCACAACCGACTACAATTATCAATAAATTAGATAAATATACTTATTTGGTAAACCGTCCCACGGTCTTGGCGTCCAACTTTAGCACCACCTCGGTAATCAGGCGGACGGTATTATCATAATCCGCCTTGTGGATAATGCCGGAGTGGCAATGGATATACCGGGCCGGGACGCCCAGATAGATGCAGGGCACGCCTTGGGCGTTGATGTGAATCGGTCCGCCGTCGGTTGAGCCGCCTTCCAGGGATTGTATCTGATATGGTATCCGTTTCTGCTCGGCTGTATCAATAATCAGGTCGCGCAGGCCCAGGTTGGGAATCATCCCGCGGTCATATATAGTAATCTGGGGTCCTTTGCCGAGCACGCCCACGTCTTTTTCACCGCCCGGGGTATCCTGGGCAATGCCGACCTCGCAAACCAGGGCTACATCCGGATTAATCTTGCGCACGGCCGTGTGTGCGCCGCGGGTGCCGACCTCTTCCTGGACCGTGCCTACACCGTAGAGCGTATTGGGATGCTTTTTACCTTTAAGGGCTTTAATCACGTCGATAAACAGGGCGCAGCCGATGCGGTCATCCCAGGCCTTAGCCATAAGATAATCCGGATTGGCCATCTGGGTAAACGGCGCTACCGGGATAATCGGGTCGCCGGGCCGGACGCCTATCTTAGCCGCATCCTTATTGTCCTTGACGCCGATATCAATGAACAGGTCTTTCTTATCCAGCACCTTTTTGCGCTCCTCTTCGGACATCAGGTGGATGGGCTTGGCGCCGATGATGCCCGAGACGTCGCCCTTGTTTGTTTTGATTATCACTCTATGGGCCGGCATATACTGGGTCAGCCAGCCGCCCAGCATGGTGAATTTAATGAACCCCTCTTCGGTGATGCGGGTAACCATAAAGCCGACCTCATCCATATGGCCCGGGAGCATTATCTTGGGCGAGGCGCTGGAGCCCTTTTTCTCGCAGATGATACTGCCCAGTTTGTCGTAGGAGAAAGTGGCCAGACCGGCTAATTCCTTGCGGATGACTTCAGCCACTTCTGATTCATAACCCGGCACACCGCTGACATCGGTCAGGCGCTGGAGCATCTCAAATGTTTCTTTGTTCATATTACAACCTTTCTTTAACCACGGAGGCACAGAGTTCACAGAGAAATTCTTTGTGGTTGATAATTATTTCTCTTTGGCTTCTTTTATTTCGCCCTCCGGCACGCCGAGTTTCTTTAATGCTTCTTCGGCAACTTCGCGCACCCATCTGTCTTCATCTTTGAGCGTTTCTTTTATTAAAGGAATAGCTTCTTTGTCGTCTAATTTTTCTAAGGCCTTAATAACTGAGACACGCATGTTATTCATTTCGTCTCCGATAAATTCTCGTATATAAGGAATTAATTCCTTTTGCCCGGTTTTACGGATGGCATCAACAAGATCATCAGGTATAAAATCTTTAAAGAGTTTTATTATTTTGTGTGTTTCGGCAACAGATCCCTTGTCGCCTAATATTACAAGGGATAGAGCAGCCCACCTGCGTACCCACTCGTCTTCATCTTTGAGCAGTTCTTTTATATTAGGGATTGATTCTTTGTCATTAAATGCAGCCAACGCTCTAATCGATTGTGAACGCACACCAATATCTTTATCTTTAAGTAATTCCCGGATTTCAGGTGCGGATTCCTTACTCTCAAAACGGTACATAGCGTTAATTGTATAAAACCGCACATATCCGTCTTTATTTTTCAGCAATTTGCGTATTTCGGGTACGGACGCTTTATCTCCCAATGCTTGCAGGGCAATAACGGCAAGGCTCGCGACTTTATCGTTATCATTCAGCAGTTTGCGTATTTCTGGCGCGGACGCCTTATCTCCTAATCGCCATAAAGTTTTGATAGATGCTATACGAATATCTTCATCTTCATTATGAAGCTGTTGCCGGGCGGTTATGATTTCAGGACTGGCGAGATTGGTATGATTAGGATGCCACATTATCCCCGCGGCGCTAATAATCAGGGCGCAGCCAATGCCGACAATAATTAATATGACCTTATTCATATTCTAATATATCAGTGGCTATCTACTTAATTCCCAGCAGATATGGGCCAGTTCGGGCAGTAATAATTTATTAAGGGCCAGGGCCACTGCATTGGGCGAGCCTGGCAGGGCGCAGATAAGCTTATTATCCCTGGTAATGCCGAGCGCGGCCCGGCTCATTATGGCAGACGAGCCGATTTCCCCGAAACTCAGGAGCCGGAATATCTCGCCGAATCCATCCAGTTTCCTGCTTATCAGCCCGTTCACCGCATCTATAGTAACGTCTTTCTTGCCGCAGCCGGTGCCGCCGCTAGTGATGACCAAATCCGCCGTCTTTAATGCCTTTTTCACCTCGGAACGAATGAGAGCCAGATTATTGCGGACTATTTTTCTTAGGACGCACTTGTGCCCGGCGTTCTGGAGGATACCCGTGATGACATTGCCTGTTTTGTCGGTCTTGTCGGTCCGGGTATCGGAGGTGATAATTACGGCGATATTGAGGGTTAGAGATTGTTGCGCCGCAAGTTTCTGGTGCGTAGTTTGTAACATTATATATCCAGGTTCTTCACTTCCAGTGCGTGCTTTTCAATAAAGTCCTTGCGCGGCTCCACTTCCTCGCCCATGAGAACGGTAAACATCCGGTCGGCCTTTACGGCATCTTCTATCTTGACTTTGAGGAGCGAGCGCTTGGCCGGGTCCATGGTGGTTTCCCAGAGTTGCTCGGCGTTCATTTCACCCAAGCCCTTGTAGCGCTGGATATCCAGGTCGCGCTGGGCAACCTTGCGGATGCCTCGCAGAAGTTCGCGCAACGACTTAAGGACAAACCGCTCCTCTTCTTTTTTCGTCTCAAGGTTGACCACTAATTCGTATATCAGGCGGGCGGATTTGTCCCTATTAGCGGGACTGTCTGCGGACTTGTCAGATTTCGCCGCGGGGAACTCTTTTTCCTCTTTGCTTAGATAGTTATTTATCTCGAATACATCGGGCAGGAGTTTTTCAATGTCCCGAACCAGTGATTCGATATCCTTGTTCTGGAAGAATTCGATGTATTTAAGCGTCACGGAATCCTCGGTGACCTGGGGCGCTTTCTCCTTTTTGCCGCCGTTGCCGGAAGCCGCGACATTCACGTCTTCATACTGGGGCAGAAGAATGATGTCCTTCTTGAGTTTCCTTTCCTTCTCGCGGATGTATTTATCCAGTTGGTTGTCGGTATGAAAGAAACTTTCCTCATCCTCCATTTTCGGACCGTTTAACATGGTGTAATAGAGCGGGAAATGCTGGCTCTTTTCATCGCGAGCCAGGAAATATTTTATCGGGGATACGCCGCGAACCTGCAGTCCGTGGATGTATTCTTCCATTAGGGCGATTTTGTCAGCCAAGCGTTTCAGGGCGTTCTTTTCCAGGCAGCATTTCTGCTTCTTGCCCAGGGTTACCACCAACTGGGTGTTTTCCAGAGCGATATCAAGCAGTTTCTGCTGCATCTCTTTCTCGCGCAGGATGTATTCCTCTTTTTTGCCGTACTTAACTTTATAAAGCGGCGGCTGGGCGATGTAAAGCGAGCCCTGTTCGATTACCTTTATCATATGCCGATAGAAGAAGGTCAGGAGCAGGGTCCTAATGTGCGAGCCGTCCACATCAGCATCGGTCATAATAATAACCTTGCCATAACGTAGTTTGGTGATATCAAATTCCTCAGTACCGATGCCGGTGCCCAGGGCCGTGATAAGGATTCTTATTTCCTCATGAGCGAGCATCTTGTCTATGCGGGCTTTTTCCACGTTAAGAATCTTACCTTTGAGCGGCAGGATGGCCTGATACTGCCGGTCCCGGCCCTGCTTGGCGCTGCCGCCGGCTGAATCGCCTTCCACAATATATATTTCGGTATGTTCCGGCTCACGGGAAGAGCAATCAGCCAGTTTACCGGGCAGGCCGCCGCTGTAAAGGGCATCCTTGCGCCGGGTTAGGTCGCGCGCATTACGGGCGGCATCCCGAGCCCGGGACGCCAGAATTACCTTGTTAACAATGGCCTTGGCAGTGGCCGGGTGCTCCTCAAGATAAGTGGCCAGGCCGTCATTGACAATGGTCTGGACAATTCCTTCTATCTCGCGGTTACCTAACTTGGTTTTGGTCTGTCCTTCAAACTGCGGATTAGGCATTTTTACGCTAATAATAGCGGTTAATCCTTCCCGGTAATCGTCGCCGATAGGCGGCTTATCGGCTTCCTTAAGCAGGCCCTGGGCCTTGCCATAGTTATTAAAGGTGCGGGTCAGGGCGGTCCGGTAGCCGGAAAGATGCGTGCCGCCTTCTATGGTATTAATATTATTGGCGAAGCAGAAAAGGTTTTCGCTGTAACTATCGTTATATTGCATGGCGATTTCCACGTAGATGGCGCCGCCGGCTTCTTTTGATTCCCGCTCAAAATAGACCACATCGCTATGAACCTTTTTCTTGTTCTGGTTAAGATGCTCCACGAACGATTTTATGCCGCCGTCGTATTTGAATGTTTCGGAATGCTTGGTCTTTTCTTCGTTGAGGGTAATGCCAACGCCCTTATTCAAGAAAGCCAATTCTCTCAAGCGGGTGGCCACCGTATCAAAATTGAATTTGACTTCGGGGAATATTTTACCGTCCGGCTTGAAGGTAACGTTGGTGCCCTGTTTGTTGGTCTTGCCCCGTTTTTCCACCTTGCTGACGGGCTTGCCCTGTTCGTATTTCTGGAAATATTCGGCGCCGTCCCTGTAAACCTCAACCTCCAGCCACTCGGAAAGGGCGTTGACCACAGACACGCCCACGCCGTGCAGGCCGCCGGAAACGCGGTAGGTCTTCTGGTCGAACTTGCCGCCGGCGTGTAACATAGTCATAACCACTTCCAGGGCGCTCTTTTTCTGCTCCTTATGCAGGTCAACCGGGATGCCGCGGCCGTTGTCCGTAACTGTTACGCTGCTGTCGTGATTAAGCCGAACCACGATGCTGGTGCAATAGCCGGCCAGGGCTTCGTCAATGCTATTGTCAACCACCTCGTTAATCAGATGGTGCAGGCCGCGCGAGCCCGTATCGCCGATATACATAGCCGGCCTGGTCCGGACGGCTTCGATACCACCCAGAACTTTAATATGCGTGGCGTCGTATCCGTCCCGCTTGGGCGGGACTGCTGCTTTAATTGGCTTTTCCCCATTAGCGGGACTGCCTGCGGTCTTGTCTTTCACTGCGGTAGTTTCTTTCTGGCGCCGAAGCGCCATGGCGCCCTTATGGCGCTCATTTGGTGTCATATTGTAAATTTAATATCCCTGATTTTATGGTCCGGATATTTAAGTTGCAGTTTTTCCAGGATAGCCCCCTTCTTAAAATTACACAGCTCGTTAAGCAGGGCCGGCGATTCTACCTTTACGTAAAGGACTTTTTGCTTGAAACCCATTACGCAGGTTCTTCGGGCGGTTTGGGCGTCCACAATTTTATCCCAGTTGTCACCGATAACCAGCGATTTCTGGGTGTTCTCCTTTAACAATTCCTTGCGCACCTGCTTTACGACATCGCTAATGTGTTTCACCCTGTTAGAAATGCTTGCTGATGATTTTGTCATATCTGTTTGGCTGTCCTTATTATACCCAGCAATATCATTTCTAACGGGGTTTCATTTCTAATCCGCAACCTTCCAGTTGCCTTTCCTGTACGGCGGGTCGCCGGTATTATCACTGTCGGGCCATCTCAGGACCACGCCCTGGATGTCCGGATTAACGTCTATGGAATAAACCGTGCCCTGTTCGTTCACAATGAAGGTCAGCCGGCCGGTCTTGCCATACTCAGCCGGATAAGCCACAAAACCGAACCTGGTTTTGTTGGTTGCCTTTATCCTGGTTTCCCCGACTTCCTCCTGATTATACGGCTCGCCGTTTTCATCTAATTCCATTGCCTGAAAATAATATCCGCTCTTTGGGCCTGATGCCACATCAATCCAATCTTCTATAAGCGGGGTCGCCCCGAAATCGCCTGCTTCAGCCATACTGTCATCAGCCCGGGCAATATCTAAGGGAATAAAAGATGTTTTGGTTGTGTTGTCAGCCCGATACATCCGATGCAGGCAGGAGACGTCATATGTCCAATAATCCTTTATGCCGTTGCCATCCGGGTCTTGCTGGAACCAAATGGCTTCAGTATTGGTAAGCAATTTCAGCCCTGCAATGGCAGCCCCTTCGTTGGCTGCTATCTGCTCGCTTAGTATGGGTTCATCGTTCCGACCTTGATTGATAGTGTCTCCCGGAGCCCAGATATCAGGGGGTGAATAATGCGGCCTATTAGCAAGAAAGGTTGGGAATGCTATTGCGATTGTAATTAAGACGACAAAAATTGTTATGATAGGTATAATAACCGCCATAATCATTCCGGCAATGGCCAGACCCATTCCCTTTAGATTCCCCTTGCTGTCGCTAATGGCTACCAAAGCGACAATGCCCAGTATTATGGCCGGCAGCGCGGGCAGGCATAAGAATGACAGGATGCCGCAGATTAAACTCCATATCGCGGCCTGGCTTGTTTTTACCTTGCCGGCTGTGGTCGGTTCTGTTTGCCCTGAATTTTCATCTGCCATATATTTCTCTTTTACATCTCAATGGTCAGAGGCATTACAATATAGGTATAATCCTTGCCCTGTTTTATCACGGCCGGAGAGGTTTTATCCTTCAGCCCCAGGATTATGTTATCCTCGCCGACGATGCGAAGAAAATCTATAAAGAATTCCGGATTAAAGGTTACCTTAAACGGCTCGCCGGAGTATTTTATGGGTAGTTCTACGGTTGCCTCGCCGACGTCCTGGGTCCTGGTCAGAAGCGTCATTTTATCCTTTTCCAGGGTTATCTGGGTTGCCTTGAATTTATCGGTGGTAACCAAGGCCACCTGTCTCATAGCCGACAATAATTCGCTGGAGGCGATTTCTATCTTCTTGTCGCTGTCTGCCGGAATGACGCTTTCGTAATCCGGGAATGTTCCTTCTATCAGGCGGGAGAAAAGAACTATTCCTTTCTGGTCTTTCTGCGGAATCATCACCTTAAATTGGGTCTCGTCCGTTTCTATACGCAATATTTGTTCTTCCTCTTCTATAATCCGCTCCAAAAGATTCAGTGATTTAGGAGAAACGATTACCTTGATATCTGTTGTTACATCCTGTTCGGAACGGCGTTTAATATAGGCCAGCCGTTTGCCGTCGCTGGTTACCATCCTGAGTTCTTTCTTCCTTATCTCCAGCAAAAGACCGGTCAGGGCGTAACGGGTTATTTCCTGCGATGTCGCAAAGGTGGTCTTGCTGACCATTTCCTTTAATCCCGAGGCGCTTATACTGATGGATTTCTTCTCGTTGAACGCCGGAAAATCCGGATATTCAGCCGCATCCATGCACATTATTTTATACTTGCTTGATTTGGTCTTGATGTTTGCCGTGCCGCCGGCGCCTTCTATGGTTATGTTTTCGTCAGGGGTTTCCCGAAGGATGCCTCCTAATTTACTACTGGGAATAAGTATTGTTCCCTTCTCCTTAATTTCCGCTGAAATGGGGTATTGGATGCCGACTTCCAAATCGGTAGCGGAAAGAAAAAGAGTTTTGTCATCTGTGGTTAATTTAATGTTCTGTAATACCGGCATTGAACTTTTAGCCGGAACAATCGGGCTAACCAATTGGAATGCCTTAAATAACAGGTTTTTATTACAAACTACTTTCATTTTCATCTCCTTCTAATATGATTTAATAGAATAATATATTTTTAATATCCGTCTTAGTATGGTCCGGGGCATTGTAGTTAACGGGATAAAATAACCGATAACCGCCGGCTAATAAAACAGTTAGGCCATCCGGAGTATCAGCGTAAAATGTTGACAACCGGCGGCAAACTGTAACATAACCTGTTGACAAAATCCTTTTCTAAGAGAAATATGGTATTAACCGTAAAATAAGTCGTTTCCCGACCCTGTTATTAACATTTTATATACGCGAAAGCAACAAAAATTAAGATGATTTCTTCCGTATTTCAGACATAAGCAGATTAACGGTTTCCCTGAATTGGGCGTCTTTTTGAATCCGCTTGCGGATTTTTTCTATGGCCAGCAGGACCGTTGAATGTTCCCGGCCGCCGAAGGAGGCGCCGATTTCTTCCAGGGACAAATCCGGCTTCAATTGCCTGGTCAGGTAAAACCCGATTTGGCGGGCCAGGGAAACCGATTTCAGCCGCGTCTTGGACTGCAGGTCCGAAGCCGAAAGATTAAAATAGTTGGCGATAATATCTATAATATTAGCGACTTTTATATGGCGCGAGGTAGCGCCGACGATGTCCTTGAGGGCCTCATTAGCCAGGGCCACCGAAGGATTCTGGCGGGAACTGCGGGACAGGCCGACAATCCTGATTAAAGCCCCCTCCAGGTCGCGGATATTAGTGGTGATGACCTCGGCCGTAAGGTTAACCACATCTTCGGGGAGTTCTATCTTATAACCCTCGGCCTTGCGCCGGAGGATGGCCGCCCGCGTCTCGAAATCAGGCGGCTCCAGCCGGGCCACCATGCCCCAGTTAAAACGGGAAACCAGCCGGTCCTGCAGCAGCGGTATTTCTTTGGGAAGCGAATCGCTGGAAAGAATAATCTGTTTCTGGACGTTATGCAGGGCGTTAAAAGTGTGGAAAAATTCCTCCTGGCTGGCCGCCTTTTCGCCCGCGCCGAGAAAATGGATGTCATCGATAATCATCATATCCTTGGACCGGCATTGTTGGCGGAATTTCTCAAAGCCGTTATTCTTTACGGCCGTAATATAGTCGTTGACAAACCCCTCGCCCGAGCGGTAATAAATTGAGTAATTGGGGGACTTGGCGAGAATCTGATGGCAGATGGCCTGCAAGAGATGGGTTTTGCCCAAGCCCACCCCGCCGTGGATAAAAAGCGGGTTATACGCCCGGCCCGGATTTTCCGCCACGGCCAGCGCCGCCGCATGGGCCAGACGATTGCACATTCCAACCACGAATTTATCAAAGACATAATGTTCATTTAGGGTAAAATCATTCTTGCCGCCCGCAGACGGTTTTTTAACCTCAACCAGCGGCGCATCTTTTTGCTTGCGGGCCGGCTTATCGCGGGACATAAGGGTATCGGGAAAGAGGCGCCCTTGTTCCGGCGGGGCAATAAAGGATATGCTGTAACTCTGGCCGCTTATTTCTGATACCGTCTGCTCTATCAGGGAACCAAAATTCTTCTTATAATAATCGATATAGAAGAAATTAGGCAGCGGTATCTTTAACGTCCCCTCCGGCTCCTCAATGAAATTGAGTTCCTTCAGCCAGATGTCATCCATAGATTTACCCAGCTTTTCCAGAACCCGTTGCTTTAATTCAGCGCTAAATTCCATTTATCATATACTCCTTTAGACCCATTATTATATAAATCAAAAGCGCTCCTGGCAAGAAAAACCCTACTTGATAAATTCCCGCGCCTGCCGGATGTTTTTAACCTCTCCCATTACGACGATAATGGATTTTTCCGATAGAACGGTGTTGGCCGGCGGATTATAAAGCATATTGTCGCCTTCGGATATGATGGCCAGGACCAGAAGCCCAAGTTTGTCCCGGAGGGGCACGTCAGATAACCTTTTATTTACAATGGACGAGCCGGCATTGATGGTTATTTCCTCTATCCGGTAAGTGCCGGAGCATCGTATCCAGGAATTTTACGGCCGAAGGCCTAATCATCTCCGAGGCAATCCTTAATCCCCCGATGACCGATGCGGAAATTACGCTGTCTGCGCCGGCGGTCTTGAGCTTACTGACGGCCTTATCCTCTATGCCCAGGGCCACAATCCGGGCGTTCTTGTTATACTGCTTGGTCATTACCGTAATATAGAGGTTATCCTTATCAGCCGGCAGGACTGCAAAGACACCCTGGGCCCGCTCCACTCCGGCCGCCAGCAACACCTCGTCGTCCGTGGCATCGCCGGCAAGATAAATCAGGCCCGGTATGGTTGCCGACAACTTATCCAGCCGTTCCTGGTTCCGTTCAACCACCACAAAGGATTTCATGGTCTTGGATAATTCCTGGATGATATGAATGCCGGTTTCGCCGGCCCCGCAGATAATGTAGTGATTGCCCAATTTGTCTATTTCCTTGTTCATTTTACGCCTCCTTAAAAATCCGCTTAATTCTATTTCTAAAATGGATGCGGCCAGCATGGAAGTTACGACCGCAATAACACCCAGGGAGAGGATAATAAATACAATGGTGAATATCCGGCCGGCCGGGTTATGCGCCAGGTCTATGACCTCGCCGTAACCGACCGTGGCCGCGGTAATCACCGTCATATAAACCGCATCCAGCAGGTTACCGCTGATAATCCAGTAGCCGGTCGTGCCGAAAGCCAGGATAAACAGCAGCAGCAAAACACCGATTATAATTCTTCTGCGTAAATGCATTGTTTGTTATTTCCAGACCGGGAACTCTTTTTCCCCGCCCTTCGGGGCGAGGTTCGCCACAGGCGACAGTAAATCAGTGGAGGTATGGTTCCGTCCGGCTTGTTTGCTCAGGTATAACAAGCGGTCGGCCCGCTTAACCAGAGTTTTCGGGGTGTCGTCGGGCTGAACGATGGTGGCGCCGATGGACACCGTAGTCCGGATGATATTTGATTTCGTGGTAATAAATGATTGTTCCACCAGAACGCGCAGCCGGTCGCTCATTACATAAAGCATTTCAGGAGTGGCATTAGCGATGATGGCGATAAATTCATCCCCGCCCCAGCGGCAGACCAGGTCCGAAGCCCTGACGCTATTCAACATTGTCTGGGCCGCCATCTTTAACACCCGGTCGCCGGCTTCATGGCCGTATTGGTCGTTTATCGTTTTCAGCGAGTCCACATCGGCAAAGATAACGCCGAATTGCCAGCCATATCGGCGCATCTCGTCGAATTTTATCTGCAGGTCGATATCGGCATAACGTCGGTTACCGGCCATAGTCAGCGGGTCAATCAGCGCCTGTTGCTGTAATTCACCTATGCGCTGAAGCAATTCCGTCTTGGGCGAGATGTCGCTGAATATCTCGGCTGCGCCGATGACTTTACCGTGTTCGTTCTTAAGGGGAACGACCCGGACCAGCACCGGTACCCGATGCCCATCTTTATGGTGTAAGAAAATCTTATTTTCTTTAGTTATGCCTTCGTCGATTGACTCGGCCAGAGGACAGCAGCCCGCGCAGAGATTCTCGCCTTTTTCGTTTACGTGCACCAAAATATTGTCCGAACAACCGGAACCGACCACCTCTGAACTTTTATAGCCGGTAATCCGCTCCGCGGCCTTGTTAAAATAGGTTATCTTCCTGGCGGAGTCCGTAAAATATACGCCGTCGTTTAGGTTGTCCAGCAGGTTTTTATAAAACTCGTTGACCGATATCATGGAAACCTTCCGTTTATTGGTTGATATTATTTACAGATTGGCGTATAATACCAAAAAGGACTCCGGAAACCAATAAACTTATTGATAAATATTGGAAGATATAGTATGAAGTTGTTGATAATATTGGCTTCGGCATCCGAACGGCGCTCCCGGATTCTGGCGGAATGCGGTCTGGCCCATAAAATTGTCGTGAGTAATGCGGCTGAAATAATGGACGGCTCAAAGAGCCCGGCCGACAACGTCCTGTTTAATGCCTGCCTTAAGGCCCGGACCGTGGCCCGGAGATTCAAGCGCGGTTTCGTCATCGGCGCTGATACTGTGGTTTTATCGGGCCGAACCCTCATCGGTAAGCCCCGCAACAAAGCCGAGGCGCGGCGCCTGCTCAGGGAATTCTCAGGTAAAACCATCAGCGTCTATACCGGGCTATCCGTCATAGACACCGCAATGGGGCAGCAGGTTAAAGCCGTGGTGGCCTCAAAGGTAAGGGTGAAAAAGATAACCGCCGGAATGGCCGATAGGTTTATTAAGGTAGCCGGACCTTTTGACAAGGCCGGCGGGTTTTCCATAGAAGGTCCGGGCTCGTTCATCTTTGACGATATCCAGGGTTCTTTTTACAACGTCCTGGGCCTGCCCATGATAAAACTATATCAACTCTTTGAGCAATTAGGCGTCGACTTGTTACTCGCAGTACGAACTAAGCAAGGCGTGACCATGAGCGCAGCGAAATGAACAAAGTGAGTTACTGCGAGTTATCCCGCCGAAGAGCGGGGCTACATACTTAAATATTAAACGACCTTATTTTCAGGGTTGAGGTGCCGCCCTGCTGTTGCTTATCGGCAAACTGGCAGACCACGCAGGAATTGGCCTTCTTTTTCACTTCCTTAAGAAGAATCTTGCGGTCCGGATTAACGCGGGTGCCCAGGAAGTCAGCCAAACTCTGCAGGCGCTTGCGGGCATCGCCCCGGATATCCGCGAATCTCACCCCGACCATATACTCGTCAAATATGGCAAAGGTCTTGACCCAGGCCACCTGGCCCGCTATCTTTAAGGATTTAGCGCCCAAGAGCGGTATTATTATATTAAGCGATAACTTATCGCCGATAGCCATCTTTTTCCTGGCCAGCAGGCGCAAGCCCGTGGCGCTGAGATTAACAATGGGCAGAGCCGAGGGCGCGCCTTTCAGAAAGGCGAAAAGACCGCCGCTGCTTTCCATCTGCGCCTTGCCGTTCTGGATGGAAAATCTCAACTCCTTGCGTTTGTTTGATTTAATCTTTGACATATAAAAATCTCACTTTCTGTCATTCGCCGCTATTTCGGATTTAGCGAATAGTGCGCCCAGTATAAAACGGCAATGGTAAAAAGTCAATAATTTTGCATAAATACTTGATGTAATTACGCATTAAAACTATAATGTGGTTTATAAGAAAGGGGAGTGAATTATGAAAAAATGGTTAATAGGTAGCATGCTTATAGCATCGCTGGTTGTTGGCTGCTCATCGGCGCCTAAGATGCCGGGTGAGATATCGCTAGCGCCCGGGCCTAATCAGGTCAAGGCGCCTTGGGCCGGATTCAACGATGGCGCTTGGGTTCACTATCAGGTGGTCAACCCGATGAACAACACCACCAACGAATTCAGGCAATCTGTCCATCAGATAGCCCGGGGCGAGGCGGTCATCGTTACAGCCGTAAAGATGGGCGAGAAATGGGACAAGGTCGGGATGGAAAAGGTCGACCTGTTCCCGTTAGCCAAACCGGTCAATAAGCCCAGTACTACCGAAACCGTAAATGTCGGCGGCAAGAATCTCTCATGCAAATTGGCGGATATGACCTACAAGATGAACGAAATGTCCACCACCATGAAGGCCTGGATGTGCGATGAGATTCCGGGCGGGCTGGCCAAGCGCGAGATGGGCGGTAAGGTTGTCTGGCAGGCGCTTGATTTCGGATTAACCGGCAAGACACCCACGTTGGAAGAGGTCACCGAACCTAAAAACGCTTGGGCGAATTTCGGCAAGGGTTCCTGGGTCCAGTACAAAATTCTCAACCCCACCGATGGAAAAGAACTTCAGCAGAAATACACCGTGGTGGATGTCGCCAAGGGAAAAGCCACCATAGAGATTTCCCAGCTGGAAGCGGCTAAGTGGGAGAAGAAAGACACTCAGGAAGTATCTCTCCAACCGACGTTGGTTCAGAAGAATCAAGGCACACCGGCCACTCTCGACGTGGCAGGCAAAAAGGTTAACTGCACCTGTCTGGAAAAAACATACCAGATGGGGGAAATGGCCACCATCGCCAAGGAATGGACCAGCGATGACGTTCCGGGCGGCGTAGTCCGCAAGGAAATGGCAGGCAAATGCGTTATGGAAGTGGTTGACTTCGGCGTAAGTAAATAAAACGGTCTCGATTTTGTAAACCCTGTCCGGTCCGCAAGGGCCGGGCAGGGTTTTTGTTTATCTATCTGTGTAATCTGTGTCTATCTGTGGTTACAAAGGTTTTCCAGCAACAAATCCATCTGCTTCCGGGTATGCAGCGCCGTGATGGTCAGGCGCAGACGGCTCTGGCCCTGGGGCACGGTGGGCGGCCGGATGGCCGGTACATACAAACCCTTGACCCAGAGCGCCTGGGAGATGGCCACGGTCTTCTTGGTATCGCCAATCATTATCGGAATAATCGGTGAAACCGAATTTCTGAGATTGAATCCCATTTTATTAAGCCGGTCCTTGATATAGCCCGTATTGGCCCAGAGCCGTTTTCTCAGTCCCGGCTGATTCCGCAGAATCTTCAGGGCTGTAATGGTGGCCGCGCAGGTGCCGGCCGGAAGCGCGGTCGTGAATATAAAAGGCCGGGACTTGTTCCGGATATAATCTATCAGTACCTGGTTACCGGCTACAAATCCGCCCAACGAACCCAGGGCCTTGCTGGCCGTGCCGATAACAACATCTACTTTCTTTTCCAATCCCGATGCTTCGCACCATCCTTGGCCGTTCCTGCCGAAAACACCGGTGCCGTGCGCCTCGTCTACAATCGTCCGGGCGTTGTATTTCCTGGCTAAGCGGACCATCTCCTTTAGCGGAGCCCCATCCCCGTCCATGCTGAAGATGGCGTCGGTGATGATGAAGCGTAGAGCGTTGGGCGTAGAGCCCCGCCCTTGGCGGGATAAACTCCGAGCGTTGCGCCCCGATGCCTTCGGATACGGGGCGCTCCGCTCGTGAGCATCGGAGCGCAGGAGCGATTCCAGATGGGTCATATCGCAATGGCGGTAGATATGAAGTCGGGCCTTGGTCAGCCGGGCTGCATCCACCAAACTGGCGTGATTAAGTTCATCGCAGAAAACCACATCGTCTTTCTTAAGTAAAGTGGTGATTACGCCCAGATTAGCCGCATAGCCCGAGGTAAAAAGCAGGGCATCATCCGCGTGTTTGAACCGGGCAATCGCCTGTTCCAGTTCTTGGTGCAGGGCGGTGGTGCCGGACAAAAGACGGGCTGAGCCGGCCCCGGCCCCGAATTTCCGGGTGGCTTCAATCATTGCCTGTTTCAGGGCCGGATGCTGGGCTAACCCCAGGTAATCATTGGAGCAGAACGAGACATACCAGCGACTACCTATCTTTACTTTGGCGCCGTCAAGGGCGGAAATCACCTTTGGTTTCCGTATCAGCCCCTCGCGGTTCAATTCAGCCAACTCTGATTTAAGCCCTGTGCGCAGCACTGGTCGGACAGCATTTAGCCGGTGGCTAAAGCGCACCGGGTACAAATCTAACATGATTGATTTATACATCAGGGTGATGTTGAAATCAAGGAAAACCTTGCCCGATAAAGGGGAAAATGGTAGGGTAATTCATTATGAATCCAAATCCTAACGAAGGACATAGGGGACGGCTTAGAGAAAGGTTTCTTAAAGCTGGGTTAGCTGGGTTTCACGATTACGAGATAATAGAACTATTGCTCACTTTAGGCACGCCTCGGAGGGATTGTAAGCAACAAGCCAAAGAAGCCCTTAAGAAATTCGGCTCCCTGCGCGGCGTTTTGGAAGCCGAAACTATAGACCTTCAGGAAATCAAAGGCATCGGTCCTATAAACTCCTTCAGTTTAAAGCTGATTCAGGAAGTCGCTCGCAAGTTCCTTAAGGAAAAGGCCATAAAACGGCCTTCTTGCCAAACGCCTAAAGAAGTATTTGACTATCTTTATCACTCTATGCGCGATTTAAAAGTAGAGGTTTTCAAGGTCATCTTTCTCGATAGTCGTAATAGGATTATCGAGATTGAGGATTTATTCAAAGGCACGCTGAATAAATCAGCCATATACCCTCGAGAAATAATGAAGAAGGCGATAAGTTACAATGCGATATCCTTGATTTTCGCGCATAATCATCCATCAGGCGACCCAGAGCCGTCTGACAACGATAAAGAGATAACCAAGGATTTAATTTCCTCGGGTAAAACAATGGATATTAGAGTGCTTGACCATATCATTATTGGAGATAATAAATACTACAGTTTTTCGGACGCTAAAAAAATGAAATAGAATCCGCGCCTCCGCCGTCTTAGGTTATGCTTGACAATAGCCGTCGGTTCTGATATGTTTTTGATATCATTGACATGAAAAAGAATCTCATTAAAAGCAAAAAAGCGTCCTTACTTGAAAGCCGCTATAAGAGCGGGCGTTCCGCATTTTCTTGCAAGAAGCGCCGGGAAATTTCGGAATCTCGAGATTTTTACCGAGAAATAGGACCTGTTGCAAGCGCGGACGAGCCTAAAGATAACAGGGGCTCCGAAAAAGCAAGCTTTACATTTATCGATCTATTTGCCGGCATCGGCGGATTTAGATTAGCCCTTGAGTCCTTTGGAGGGAAATGCGTTTACACCTCTGAATGGGATAAATACGCCCAATTAACCTATAAGGAAAATTTCCGCGAAGTTCCCAATGGCGATATTACCAGGGTGGAAGCTACAGATATTCCTAAACATGATGTCTTATGCGCCGGTTTCCCGTGCCAGGCATTTAGCAGCAACTAAAATATGCAAATGAAAAAATTAACTCTTAGAGAAAAAGCGATACTTGCTGGTTTATATTTATCAAAATTTGATTTTGAAGGATTGAAGCTTTTGGGATTTAGTAATTTTACCGAGGCTTTTAATGTAATCGGATTGTCATTGGGGGTTCAACCGGCCTCAGTAAAAAACTATAGGGATGAGTTTGATCCTTTATTTCCGAATGAGCGAAAAGGCTGGCATAAGAGAACAATAAGAAAGTACTGCAAAGATATTTATGATGCTTTTAAACCTATAAACTTGGTTGATTTCTCCCAATTGCTAAAAGATATTATTTATAGAGATCACGATTTAGACGTTCTAATGGAAGAAATCGCTAAAAGTGAGGGTTATGAAGAAAGCTCATTTGCTAAGAGACTCATTACAGGGCAAGCCGCAGAGCAGTATTTTAAGGATAACTTTTTAACTATTGATATATTTAAAGGATATAATTTGGAAGATACCACAAAAATAGGATGCGGTTTTGATTTCAATCTAGTGCCGGAAGAAAAAAGACATTACTTTGGTATTGAAGTCAAAGGATTAAGCGAGCAAAATGGGAACATAGCCTTAACAAATAAAGAACATACTGTTGCTGGATTGCTGAAAGAAAGATACTTTATTTTCGTAGTAAAAAACTTCAAGGAAAAACCTTTTCATAAGTTATATCGAAACCCAATAGAGAAGATGAGTTTCAAAAGAATTGAAAATAGGATTGTGCAAATTAGCTGGAATACAGCAGTTTAATTACGATGATTTTTAAAAAGAATAAGCATTATCATTTACAGGAAATTATAGATATTTGCGAACAAAATGGATTCGTTACAGTTGATTGCTTGAAAGATGAGAATATGATTAGTGTTGAAGAATCTGGTGCTGACTGCTTATTCGAGTTTTTGAGAACAGGTAATGATATCTTTAAGTTATCTTGGTTTGAACCCGACATAAATCTGGGAATTCGGGGGGCGCAATACATGTTAAGAAAGTAGTATAGTGCCCCTAAAAATTATATGATAATTTGTTATGACTAATCAAAGCAACGCCACAAGTAAAACGAAAACTCCTATTCCAAAGGAGTTTGTAAATGCATATGAAACTCTTAGCAAGTCGACCCGGGATGTTTTAGGGCCAATTATATACCAGATAATGCTTGTTCTGCGTTTTAAGGAAAAAAGGAAGAATAAAAACTGCCTTGAATCATTTAGTTTGAAGCAGAGGGATATTAATAAGGCGGTTGACCTGGTAATTTATCACACTTCTAGAATGAAGGGGTTTCGAATAAAAAATACTGTTTTAGCCGACAATCTGGGTTCTTGTCCTGAATCAAAGGCGCTTGAATATTATGATAACCACGTAGAGGGCGAAGTAACAGATAAAAACGGGGATAAAGTTATATTGGATGAGGGATGGCTTAGATTTCTTTATAAAAATCCAGATACACAGAAGCACGAGATAAATTCTGCATATTATTTAGACTATAGAGGCAAAAGACTTCCGTGGATAAGATATACAATAGAAAATACAAAAGAGATTTATGAGTTAAGAGAGAGAAGTTGGTCAACATTCTATTATGTGGGCACATTTATTGTTCCACTACATACAGGAGATAAATTAAACTACTTTTTTATAGTAACAAGGAAGGAAAGCGGACAAGATAGACGATTTGTTACAGCCTGGCATTTTGAGGAACATATTAGGTTGTTAAAAAATATCGAGCCAGCGGTTCCCTTTAGGCCTGTTAATGGAAAAAAGGAATAATTATTTAATTTTATTGACATATGCTCAAAAAAAGACTATAGTTATATTAGTTCCAAGTTGGTAGGAAAGTCATCCTTTTGCCTTTACTGGTGGAGCCGAAAGGTCGCGCTTTCCTACTTCTATCACCAGTAATAACAATCAAACGGCTCGCCGGCAGATTTTGCTTGCGAGCCGTTTTTTATTACTAGTTAATCTGGGAAAAGCATTCCTAACGGGAGGCTTTGCTCTCGCGGAATTCTGAAGACCAGCATGCCTAATTAGATACCCTTCTATACACACACCTCGCTGCGATTTTTCTCAAAGACCCCCTCCATATCGCAAAAGCTACGGGAGATTATCGCAAATCCGCACGGAGATTATGGCAAATCTGCACGGGAGTTATCGTAAATCTGGCCGGTAGTTATGGCAAATCTGGCCGATACTTATGGCGCAAATAGCCGGTCATTACGGCACAAATAGCCGGTTCTTATGGCGCAGACGCACGGTTCTTATGGCGCAAACGCACGGACCTTATGGCAAACTCTGCCGGGAGTTATGGCAAATCCGGCCGGAGGTTATCGTAAATCCAGCCGGTCATTATGGCGCATCTGGCCGGTCATTATGGCGAATCCGCCGGGAGGTTATGGCGCATCTGGCCGGAGGTTATGGCGCATTGTATGGGTGGTTATGGCGAATCGGATGGGGGGTTATGGTGAGGGGGGTGGGGGGACTATCCCCCTCTGTGTAAGGGGTTGATTTATAAGGAGATAGGAAAGGCAAAAACACGAA